>Ga0255057_10001676_pt1 | contig 12300 bp, 10 predicted proteins | sample Cases_109_6_MG_FD_189022 | JGI IMG/M metagenome (GOLD analysis project Ga0255057, IMG submission 189022) | Seawater microbial communities from Amundsen Gulf, Northwest Territories, Canada - Cases_109_6 | ecosystem: Environmental > Aquatic > Marine > Gulf | place: Canada: Northwest Territories... | reverse complement strand
CCCTGAGCTTGTGGATGATCTGCTCCGCTGTATGCCGCTTCCGAGCCATCCCTGACCTCCTTGCCCGCGTCTCCGACCAGCCTAAATACTAACTCTACAGCTGGTCTCGTTTACGGGGGTCAGGTCAACTGGGCGAACTTCCTGGGCGAGGCCTGCGTGGGATAGAAAGAGAAGCATCAGCGGGAATCTCTACACGTACCTAATAGAAGCGCCCGATACCCTCCACCTGGCTAAACACCTTCCGCAGGAGCGTGTGCTGGTGCGCCTCCATGTCATCGGTCGATTGTCTGAGATGCTCGCGGGCCGTCTCGCGCGTCGGGTCCAGGCGCAGCGATTGTCGAAAGCACTCTCGCCCCTCGTCGAACAGGCCATTGGCGCAGTTAAGCATTCCCAATCGCTCTAGCTGGTGTGCGTACGCGGCTGGATGGCGTTCGAAGAGCGTTCGGTGCTTTTCAAGAACCGCTCGCTTGGAGAGGAGCTTCGCCCGACGGTCGGTGGTGATCTGGCCGCCGTGGATATGGTGTCGTACCAAGACAGCGGGAACGGGCACGAACGCGTAGTGCTGGGCCAGACGGATCCACAGGTCAAAGTCCTGGCCACCGGGGAGATCTTCGTCGAAGGAGCCGACCGCGGTTAGGCAGTCACGGCGGATAATCGGTACGGAGGTCATGAAGCCAGTCGACTGAAGGAAGTCACCGATAACGCGCGGCTCTCGGCCTGGGGTCCAGGTGGAGGCAACCTCGTTGCTCGGGCCGATGACATGCACTCCGCAATAGACCGCGCAGACTTCCGGCGATGACCGGGACATAACGGCGGACATTTTCTCGAGTTTTTCCGGCAACCACTCATCATCATCGTCCAGAAAGGCCAGCAGTTCGGAGCGAGCAAGGTCAACACCGGCATTGCGAGCAGCCGACGCCCCCTGCTGATTCTCGTGAGATACGTACCGAACGAGATCGCTCCCGAACGCCTCGACCACCAATCTGGATTCGTCGCTGGATCCGTCGTCGACAACGATGATTTCGCTGGGTTGAGTGGTCTGGGCGAGAGCCGACCGCAGCGCACGCCCCAGCATATGCGCCCGATTTCGGGTCGGAATGACGACGCTGACATCTGGATAACTATGGTGGACCATCGGTCGGGATCTCGTCAGCAAATTGCCAAAAAGCCACCTGGCGAGTCAAAATGAAACGATACTGATTGCCCGCTGACTATGGTAGTCTGCCGAGTAACTCACCCCCTTTCTTGCTTGGAGACCGAGCTACTGTGCGTTCGAAACCCGTCTCACTGCCGATCGAGCCCGACCCAGGACTGCCATCATACCGGCCCCGGCAGACATGTGCGCTGCGGCGTGTCGAGGAAGAGAGCCCCGAGTCAGAAAGGGCCGCCGCCATGGCTCTTGAGGGAATCTGGGTTGCCTCGCCCTGGCCAGACGATTGCCGCCCTATGGACGCGATGTGGAGCGATCGAGAGATCGATTCACTAGCTCGTCGATACCACCGCCACTCCCTCTTTGTGTTGTTGTCACTCATCGATGCACACCGCAACCACGGGGACCCTGCATTGCTGCAATGCGGAGCTGATCTGGTTCGCTCCTGGATCGCCCACAACTCCTGCGAAGCGCCCCCGAGTACCCACTCGTGGCATGATCATGCGACCACGCAACGCACGATCAACTTTTGTAGTTTTCTTGATTATGCACGGGAGCATGCCCCCAAGCCCGGCTCGCTCGATCCTGGGCTGGAGGATCTTGCCGTGAAGGCGTTGGTCCAGCATGCCGAGTTTTTCGCGGATCGCAGAAACTACCGCTTCGCCCACAATCATGGGTTGTGGCAGGACTATGCCCTGCTGGTGGCGGCCACTCATCTCGAGGGCGTTTCGTCCTGTGAATCTTGGATCCACCTAGCCTATCAAAGACTCAACGAACAGGTGCGCGTGGCATTCTCCGAGGAAGGCGTGCATCTCGAAAACTCCCCGGCCTATCAAAAGTGGATCGCCCGGCTCCTTCAAAGGATTCACACCTACACCGAAGCGGTTGGCCTGGCGGCTCCCGCAAGACTCACCGACCTGGTTGCCCAGTCGTTGCGGGTGCTGGATACGATTGTGATGCCCGACGGTTGTTTGCCGCCAGTCGGAGATACGAAGCGCCGCCTGAAACACGCTCGGCGATCCCGATTCCCGGAGACAGAAGACATCGATAATGTCTGCGTCTATCCCGAAGCTGGCTACTGCGTGATGCGGAGGGGCATCTACGTATTCTTCAACGCCTCGAGCTATCTCGACGGACATAATCATCGCGACGATCTCTCGATCATCGTCGCCGATAACGAAGGGCCATTGATCACCGACCCCGGTCTCCTCAATTACGAAAGAGTGTGTGTGCAGCGCGCCTATACCTATTCGCGGGCGGCGCATTCGACGGTGACGGCACGCTCGGAAGATCACGCGATGCCAGCCAGGGCATTGTGTTTGGACACATTTGGGAACAGCGAGAACTGGACCTTTATTCGAGGCCGATCGCGCCGCGATGGGGGCATCGAGCATACCCGCTCCCTGCTCCATGACTCCGAGCGCGGTCATCTGCTTGTCATCGACCATTGTCGCGCTCCCGAGGCTTGCCACTGGGAACGGCACTTTCTGTTCGAGAATGACCTTCGGATCGTAGTTGACGGTGGGCGCATGATTCGGGGGCAGGGTCAGGAAGGGCGGTCAATCTCCGTTGGCCTCTGGCCCAATAGCGAGGAACCCAGAGTGGTGCACGGACAAGAAGAACCGCTGCGCGGATGGGTCGCACGCGCCCATCAAGAGCTTGCTCCTGCGTCGGGTACGATCGAGACTGCCCACGGACAAGCCGTATCTTTCGCCGCGCTGATCGTTACCGACTCCACCCCCTTGACCGTAATGCGTGATTCTTCCGGACGCTATCGCTACGAGGTGAACGGAGAGACCTGGATGGTGTCGATTGGGTCGCGGGAAGTCAGGGTGCTGCACGCATCGCCCTCTTCGCGGATCATCGGCATACCACTTAGCCGAATTGAGCCTGGTTTGAGCGAGAAGGGACTCCGAAGAGAGAAGCAGAGATGAGTCAGACCAGAGCCAAGACGACACCGGGCTTCCCCGATCCGAACCCGCGCGCGTCCGCATCGGTCCTTTACGTTCTGACCTTTTTGCCCACCTATATCCACCGCGAGATCCAGGAACTGATCCGGCGCGGCATGGCTGTAGATGTGGTGCTTCCGCAGCCTATTGACCCACCTTCGATCTGGGATTCGATCACCCAGTGTGATAGTCCCGAGCACCGCATCCGTGAGCATCGCATCATGCCCTATCAATGGCTTGCGCAAGGTGACGAGGAACTTCTCGCCCATGTGCCGCCGAGCACGCTGGCTTTCATCGCGAATTCCGATCACGCCTCGAGACTCGCGGAGCGGAGCCGTGCCGAAGGCGTTTTCGCCCACTTCATGATCGCGGCGCAACTCGCACAGAAGCTGGATAAACTGAAGCATGTGCATGCGCATTTCGCCAAGGATGCGGCCGAGGTCGGCGTCCTGCTGGCCGAGCTCTCGGGTGTACCCTTCACGCTGACCACGCATGCCAAAGACATCTTCGTTCCCGCGCACCCGGACCGGTTGATGAGGCTGCTGGAACGAAGCTCACAGATCTATACCGTTTCTGAATTCAATCGCGCCTATCTGGCTGGAATCGCCGGAGAACGGGTTCTTGATCGCGTCCGAGTGATTCGACTGGGGCTCGATATCTCTTCGCTGCCCACGCGTCTCCCGGCCGAGGAGGTCCCCCGGATCCTGTGCACAGCAAGCGGTCTGGTCGAGAAGAAGGGCGTGCCGTACGTGATCGAGGCCTGTTCGATACTCAAGCACCGAGGCGTCAAGTTTCGGTGTACGATTGCCGGGGGTGATCAACAAGGGATGCGACTGCCCGAGCTGCGAGAGCATGTGCGAGAGTTGGCTCTCAAGGATGAGGTCGAGCTACTGGGCGTGGTCCCGCATACGGAGCTAATGCTGCGGCTATCCACTGCAAGCGTGTTCGTTCACCCAAGTGTCGTGGCTCAAAACGGGGATATGGACGGTATTCCGGTCAGCCTGATCGAGGCGATGGGCATCGGCATACCAGTCGTGTCGACGTATGTATCGGGAATTCCAGAACTCGTTGTGGACCGGGAGAACGGTACACTGGTCCAACCTGCCAACACGATCGCCCTTGCCGATGCGATCGCCCGCGTATTCGAATCGCCTGAACATGCAGAGAAGTTGGCACGCCGCGGCCGTGAACGCGTGCGCACCGGATTCGCTCTGAAATACCAGATTGATCAGATGATCGTGCACTGGCCAGGGCACGAGTGCGAGGCAGTCGTTCACCGGCCGCTTGCATCGACCCGTCACAAATCCGCACAGGAAAAACCTATCTCGGCGATGGTGCGTGTGAGGAACGAAGCCGATTACCTGTACGCCTCGGTAAGCTCTATCGTGCATCACGTCGACGAGGTGGTCCTCATCGACAATCTCAGCACAGATGGCACGGCGCAGATCCAGGAGACGCTGCGCCGCGAGCACCCCGACAAAATCACCTTGCACGCTTACCCCTATCGAATCCGACGAGTTGGTCATGAGAACTGGGAGCTATGGGAGAGAGAGCCGGAGCGCTCTTCCATGCATCTCTCCGCCAACTACTACAACTGGTGCCTGGCACGATGTCGCTACTCTCATGTCCTGAAGTGGGATGGGGACATGGTAGCCCTCGACGCACTGCACCAAGCTCTGGACGATTGGCGCCATAGTGACAAGCAGATTCTCATCTTCCGTGGGAGCAACTTGCATCCGAACAAAACAAACCTGATAGCAGCCAAGACGCGCCGGAGGGATGCACTCCTCGCCCGTTTAAGGGTGCCCGCATTGCCGAAATGGGCCACGACGATGACCCATGATCACCTGGAGCCGAGACTCTTCCCGCGCTTTTCGAGCGAGTACCGCTGCCTCAATGGATGGACGCAGAGCCTTGTGAGTCCTTTTCTTAATCCACTTCACCGCAAAGACTTCGCCCATGAGCTAAAGGACGAGGCCTTCATTCATTTGAAGTTCTGCAAAGAAGATCCTTGGGCTGGTTATTCCGACGACCTGGCAGCGGTGATTGCTTCCAACATGACCGTGGGCCCTCCCGCCAGCCAAGAGGTGATGGCGACGATTGATCGCTGGAGGCTTTAGCGTTCCCGAGTCGTGGTGACTCTCCTGAACTGTCGCGAATCAGTTCAAGTATGGGATCGCCAGGTAATCACAATCGATGTGACAGGGCGCTCTACGGTTTTGCCAATTCGTACGTGCGCCCTCGGCGAGAATCTCGACGATACGTCTTGCTGCTAGTCCATCCCAATTAGGTATGATGGGTATCTTAAATGAGCTCGATTGAATTGATCTGATCGCCTCAAGGGCTTCACCCACGTCACCTGACAGGACTTGGTTGGTACCCCTGTCAATTGTGATTGGGCGTTCGGTATTCGGTCTGATGGTAAGGCAAGGGATACCGAGATAGGACGACTCTTCCTGAATGCCACCGCTGTCAGTGATGACGACGCGAGCGGCAGAGACAACTCGCATGAAATCGACATAGCCTAGGGGCTCAGTCACTTTCAGGTTAGGAATAGACTCAAGGTGATCAAGACCACCCATCGCCTGGAGACGATTTCTTGTCCTGGGATGCAGTGGCAATACCAAAGTCATGACGAGGGCAACGGATTCAACAATACGGATTACTCGGTCTATATTTGATCGCGAATCCACATTTCTCGGTCTATGAAAAGTAGCAACGGCAAATTCCTTTCCAGTCAACCCAAGATTCAATAGTGCATTCGACGCCTCAATCTTTGGCTTCGCAAAAACCAGCGAGTCGATCATTGTGTTGCCAACCAGGAAACGGCTTTCGTTCGGAAGACCTTCGCGCGCGAGGTTTTCCATTCCTGACGGCTCAGTAACGAAATGCAAGTCTGCGATCTGATCCACCAGGATCCGATTAGTCTCTTCGGGCATATCCCGATCACCGCTCCGCAAGCCCGCTTCGACATGCGCAATCGGCACTCCAACAGCTCGGCCCGCCATCGCGGCCGCTACAGTCGAGTGCACATCTCCCACAACTACTAGAAAATCAGCTGCCTCTGACCGCAGCCAGGTTCCAAGCTGCCCGATCACATGGCCGACAAAGGATTCCAGCGGTGTGCGGGGCGCCTGAAGATGCAAGTTGGGCTCGGGGAGCCCGAGATCCCGGAAGAACTGCGCGCTCATCGCATCATCGTGATGCTGCCCGGTATGCACGACGAGAGAGTCAAATGCCGGATGCTCCTCGAGCGCACGATGAATTGGAGCAACTTTCATGAAGTTGGGCCTTGCACCGACGACTGACACTACCTTGCGAACACTCATGCCGCCCGCCTTAAATCCTCCAAGTGTATTGCATCGATGCCAAACGCAATCGGATAAACACGGTCTCCACAGGGGACAGGCGACTTCGACCGTGCCGCCAATGCAGTTGCGCGGGTCAGCAAGTCCCTGAGCTTGTCTCGATCCGCTGGACCCAGGCTCAGGCCGTCCTCAGGGTAGGTGTCGAGTGACCCGTAGCGCTCTTCGATTTCGAGCATCATGGCATCGAAGTACGAAGGCTCTAGGTAAAAGATCGCCTCCCGCTTCGACAGGTCGACGGGATCGATGCTGAAGTCCGAAACAATACGCACCCGTATCTGGGCCGGACAGACTGGGCGATGAAACTGGGCGAACTTCGGTGGTGAGAACAGCGAATCTGCCGCGCTCGGTAACTTATGGGTAACAAATATGGGGTCACCTAGGGTCGTCTAAGGCCGTCTAATGCCCCGGGAAGCCTTTTGGAGTACGCCTAGGGCGCCCTGCGTGACCTTCCGGTAGGATTTTTTAAGTCCCTCGCGTCTGCCTTTCCGCCACCCCGGCTATATCCTTCAATCGCTGTAAGATAGCCCTAACCGACAATGGCCAAGGGGCGCAAGCTTATGGACACTCGTCGGTGAAGTTGTCGACCCAATCGGGGCCGAAGGTGACGAGGAACTTCTCGCCCATGTGCCGCCGAGCACGGCCGTCGATCAGCGCAGCTCGTTCGCCCGGATCGTGTGCGTCCAGCGGACCATGCCCTGCCTGTCGATGGCGGTGATCGTGAGGCGTCGATCGTCGCGCGGCCCCTCGAAGTCCAAGGTCGCGAAGTTGTGATCGACGAGCCACGTACCCTCCACCCTGAGCGGGTTCGGTTCGAAGCCGAGATTGTACAGATCGGCCGTCAGGGGCGAGATCGTCACGTCGTACAGCGGGTATGCGCCGGGCCGGTCGAGCCTGCTGAGCTCAGAGCGATGGCGGTCGCCGCTGAGGAAAAGCACGCCGGTGATGAGCTCGCGCTCGAGCGCTTCAAGAAGTGCTGCCCGCTCCTCCGGGTAATTCGCATAGTTCTCCGGCGCAGTATAGGGATTCAGGACCTGCCCGCCGCTCACGACGATCTTGAAGGTCGCCTCGCTGCTCACCAGGGCATCGACAAGCCACTGAAGCTGGCCGGGGCCCTGAATCGCACGATCACCTGATTCCCGATCGCTCGGGGTACGGTAGTATCGGTTGTCGAGCAGGAAGAACTCGACGTCCGACCATTTGAACGAGCAGGTGATGCCGGGCTGACCGTTCACCCCGAAGCACGGGTTGCCCCAGAAGAGCGTGAACGCCTCGAGCGATGTCTCCTTGTTCCACCAGGAGCCGCCCGAGTCGCCCGGCCCGAAGTCGTGGTCATCCCAAATCGCGTAGTGGTGTGTCGAGGCAAGAAGCGGCTGCAGCTCGGGCAAAGAACGCGTGTGCGTGTAACGATAGAGAACGCCCTCGCGCGAAGCCCATTCGTCCTGGCGCAGGTACACGTTGTCGCCGAGCCAGATCATGAGGTGCGGCTGACGGGCGCGAATATGTTCGAAGATCCGGTAATCACCCCCGTATGGCCGGCTCCGGCCATCGAGGTCTGGGTCGACGACATAGTTGCAGCTCCCGATTGCCAGGCGGAAGAACGGGGGATCGGAGCGCGACCGCGTCGGAGGGGGAGTCTGGAAGCGGAGCGGGTACGGTCTCTCCACCTGCTGGCCGTTGAGGTAGAGCTCATAGGCATAGCGATGAGCGGGGGAGACGCTGTCGGCGAGGATCTTGACGATGTACGCGTCCTCCTTCGACGTCCGTGCCATTCCGGTCGTGTACCGGCGATCTGGGATCGCCGTATCATAGTAGATGAACATCACGTCGGCAGGACGGTTCGTCTGGACCCACAGGAGGGTCTCCCGCGACGTCGAGTAACCCACCATCGGTCCCGCCTGAAGATATTCGGCCAGCGGGGCGTCACTGGCCGCCCCACACACGGCGCTCGAGACCGGGAGAAGCGCGACCACGATCGCTCGAGTCAGCGCAAACCTTCTCTCACGTCGATTCTCGGATTCCGTCGCCTCTTCCTCCTCCAATTTCGCCAGCAGACTCGAGACCCGGTAGACGGGATGCGATTGGTCCGATCAGCCGCTCGCCAGACCATGAGACACAGGTTGCGCGCTCACCGCAAGGCTGGTTGTCTGGATGCCGCAAACGGGCTGGTGCGGCGGGTCAACACGGGCCACTTAGTAGTCCACGTCGTAGGCGGTCCCGTCGGGGCCAGGAAGTCGACGCAAGCCACGTATCGCCTGCGCGCGCGCCCGTCATCGGCTTTGGGAGCAGGTGTGCTACCAGACCCAACCAACAGCGGGCGTACTGTCGATTCTGCTGTCGATTGAAGCCGGCAAGCTGCTGTAAGTCGACTCGGGAAAACTGCAGATTGCGCAATCTACCAATGATTTAGCTGCAAGTTGTTGGATTCCCTTAACTTACGTTACCGCCTTACAAGCAGGAGGTCGCAGGTTCGAATCCTGCTTCGCCCACTCTGCAACTAGTTGTCACCAGCCGCGCTCCAAGATTATGGAAATCACCATCTCGTGCCAAAAGCACAGTGGGGGCGCGTCACGCCCTCACACCTTCGAGAACTTGAGCGCCGTTTCAGACGTGCCTGCAAGTTCTTCTGAGCCGACAGAGATCTCAGGTCGATTGGCGTTGATCATGTCCAAGCGTACACTCCGTGCTGGTCCGCGGCGCGGCGGGCTCCAATCTTGCGATCCCGACTAGACTCCAGTTGGCAATGAGGCACAAAGAGTGAGTCCAAGAAAGATCGTTGTTGTCGCGAGTATCACCGTTGCCGCCTCCTTTGTTTGGGGGTTTCTAGCCCACAGAAATCAGGCTTTCCCGTACGCGTTTCTTAGGTTCGCCGCCACGGAGGCAGGTATCGTTGACTCCACAATGGCCCGAGAACGACGAACGTCGGTTAGATCTACGGCCGCCCCACTGGCAGTACTGAAATCGCTCCCCTACATGCAGGCAAGCCTCGATCCTGAAAGCGATGTTCGCGGTGTCACAAGATTCGACAGCACCAAGGCGCAGCCAGGTGTCAACTTCTATAACCAGATGGGGCAAGACAGTGCATACCTAATGGATATGCAGGGTGGCATTATCCATGAGTGGACTTACCATTATCCAGGGCCCGGCAATTGGCACAATGCGGAACTCTTAAGCGACGGATCCTTACTGGTCGTGGTCGAGAATTATGCACTCTTGAAGATTGACCGGTGCTCTGAACTCGTTTGGTCGTACAAGGCCAGAGTTCATCACGGCGTGTCGGTAGACAGTCAAGGGACCATCTACGGGGCGACCTGGGAGCCGGTAGACGCTCCGGATATTCATCCAGCGAGCAAGGTCCTTGACGATAGGATCACGGTCCTAACCGCCGATGGCATTGCGAAGGACGAGATCTCGGTGCTGGACCTGCTCCGAGATTCACCGTACGACTACCTTCTCCCAACCATAAGCGACAAGACGTTTCCTGATGATGCGGAGCTCGACCTGTTCCATATGAATCATGTGGAAGTCTTCGACGGGCGCTTGGGCCAGCTATCGCCACTTTTCGAGCGGGGCAATCTTCTGATTTCGATGAGGCACCTTAACGCCATCGCGATCGTAGATGGCCGGAGCAGGAACATCATCTGGCTGTGGGGACCAAATAACATGGCGGTGCAACACCACCCACAACTCCTTCCGAACGGCCATATACTTGTTTTTGACAACGGTACCGAGCGCTCGCGGGTGATCGAGCTGGATCCGGTCCAGAGCGAGCTGGTTTGGGCGTACGAGAACGGGACGGAGTTCTTCTCCTCGTGGGGTGGCTCCGTCCAACGGCTGCCGAACGGAAACACATTGATCACCGAGACGAGTAGCGGTTACGTGACAGAAGTAACGCCGGAGGGGGAGGTCGCCTGGAGGTTTGCCAATCCGAACGTGGACGACGACGGCCAGCGCTCCAACATTTGGCGGATGACCAGATTTCTTCCGTCCAACCTTTCGTTCCTCGATGAGGGTCGCTGCAACCGATTGCCTGACTAGGTGTTGTTGACAAAAACGTTGGTCACCCTGAGCTCTACGAGGACGAGATCAGGAGCGTGGCGGCGTCAGGCGTGTGCCACTTTCTGTGTCGTCATTGAAACTGGTATAGTCCGGGCCATGATCAGTGAACTCCCAACCGAAGACCCCGGAATAGAACGTCTTGGTCTCGTTCATGTTTGTGGTCAGGAACTCTACATAATCAATGCGCCGATCTTGCTCGGCCTGACAGAAGGGCTCTCCCCCCAGGCGGGGGTTTTCGTATAAGAAGTGTGAACGCGCCTGCTGACTGCCGCTGTCCGCCAGGGAGCTGAACACGTAAGGTTGACGGAGAGTTTCTGCCTTTTCGTCTGCGGGTGTGGTTACCATACGCCGGGTTCATGAACAAGTCGCTCAACGCTCAACTGGCCAAGGGATTCATCGCGTATCCGCGCATGAACGCCGCCATGGGCCAGTTCGAGGAACACTCGATGGCCACGGTTCGAAGCTCCGACTCTCCAGACCATGGTGGAGAGGACCCGACGTGGGTGTCGCCAGGAGCGCACCTCGATATCGACATTGATTCCGTAGCGCGCGCCAGCCAGCGTCCGCTCAACTGCTGGCGCGCACGCCCTGTGCGAACGGCCTCGAAGATCCCGGCGCAGCCATGAGCGCCAGCCGATCTTCGTCCCAATTGCTGGAGACTTCACGGTCGCACAAGCACTATCTCTGGCGAGCCATCCAGGTATTCGTGGCGCTCGGCTTGCTCGGCGTCGTTCTTTCCATGGTAGAATGGCACCGCTTTCTCCAGCTCGCGTCCCGCGCGTCCCCCGGCTGGCTCGTTCTGGTCTTCCTTCTTGGCCTCGCTGACCGCGTGCTCATGGCCGGGAAATGGCTGTACCTGCTGCGCGGTCTCGGTATAGAACTCCGGTTCACTCGGGCCCTGGCCCACTACTTCCAGGGAGGGCTCGTTGGAGCTGCTACGCAGTGGCAGCTTGGGGGCGACATAACCCGCGCGGTGCGGGCGGGCCATGAGACGGGACGAAGCGTTGCTGTGGCAGCGTCGATAGTGCTTGAGAAGCTTGCTGGCCTGGCAGCTCTCGGTGCGCTGGCTGTCTTGTCCGTCTTCCTTCTCAACCGGGCGCTCTCTTTCCTCAGCTGGCCGCTCGCATGGGCCGTCACCCTTGTGGGCGTCCCCTCGTTCCTCGCCTTACCGTTCCTCCTGACACGACCGGCATCGCTCAAGCTGATCAACCGACTAACGAAGCTCGTGCCGCACGAGCGCTTCCGGACGTTCGTGGCGCTTCCCTCACTTGGCGAGTACAACCGTCGCCTGCCGGCGATACTGGGCATCTTTCTGGCTCTTACGCTGTGTGAGCAGCTAGTACCCGTCCTGGTTGTCTATATGCTCGCGCTCTCGTTCGGGTTTGACCTGACGTTGCTACAAACGCTCTCGACGGTACCCATCGTGGTATTCCTCATGCGACTCCCGATTTCAGTGGTATCTGTCGGCGTACCAGAAGGGCTTTTGATTTTGTTTCTCGGTCTAGTCGGCTTGGACTCGACACAGTCGTTTCTGATAGCTTTTTCCGCGCGCGGTTTCGACCTGCTTGTTGTTTCGGTGGCGGCCGGTGCAACCCTGCTTCTGCGACGCGGCCACGGGGCCCGAAGGGAGGCCATTGGCGAAGTGGCGAATCCCGAAGAAGCGGCCGTTTCCTGAAGGGCTGCGTAGTCCCTACTGCCTAGCTGAATTCGAGGAGCAACAACTCAAGGGACGGAACATGCTGCTGCGCGCCCGTATTTCGGGGCTAATCGGACCTGG
>Ga0255057_10001675_pt1 | contig 12301 bp, 11 predicted proteins | sample Cases_109_6_MG_FD_189022 | JGI IMG/M metagenome (GOLD analysis project Ga0255057, IMG submission 189022) | Seawater microbial communities from Amundsen Gulf, Northwest Territories, Canada - Cases_109_6 | ecosystem: Environmental > Aquatic > Marine > Gulf | place: Canada: Northwest Territories... | reverse complement strand
CGAGCTCCTGGGCGTCCTCGCCAGCGGCTTCATAGCCTTGCATGAGCCGGTCTGCGAGTTCTTGCCCGTTGTCGACAGAGTCGATCAGATTCCAGATATCCAGGCCCACCCGGTCGAGACTATAATAAAAGCGGGTCTCCAGGTTTAGAAGCACGGCTCCGTCCTCGAGCTCCGTACAGACGACTTCAGGGTGCTTCGAGACTCCCTCCACGATCATTTCCCTCCGCTGAGTGTTCGGCGCTCAGCCTCATGACCGTTCCAGGGAGCGCCGCTTCGATTGACATCGCCGTTCTTCTAGCTGCAGAGTGATCAGCGTCTTGGCAAGAGGCCGTTCTACTGGGGGTGGCTGAACAGCGGCGCAACCGGCAGCATCCCGGTAGAATGAAGCCGCACCGAATCGTACATGAGAAACAGTAACGTGACAGCCGGGCAACAGGGTTTCCGCGCATCCGTCGAACGACTCCGACGCCACGACGATGTGCTGGCCCGTGCCATACAACGTACGCATGACGAAGCGCTCTCAGAGGAAGAACAGCGAGCGTTGGCGGCGATTGAAAGGCTTAGAGTCAATCTGGCCGAGTCCACGAGAGAGGTTACGGGCTTCGATTATGGCGCTGGCAGTCCCAGCGAGTCCCGGTCCAGGGATGTAGCCCGCCAAGGTGTATGGTCGACTTTCGCGGTGGGTCACGATCTGACGGATCGAATGAGCAGGCGAGACCCATGGACACACCTCTTATTCAACCTCGTTCGTCTAAAGGAACCGAACCGGTGCCTCGAGCTGGGGACGTGCATCGGTCTGTCGGCTGCCTATCTATGCGCGGGCCTGGAGATGAACGGCAGGGGACTTCTCGTGACCCTGGAAGGCAACGAACAGCTCGTGCCGCTGGCCGAGAAGCACCTGAAGAAGTTGGGGCTGTCCCGATTCAGAATTATCGCGGGCAGGTTCGAAGACACCCTAGAGGACGTATTGTGTGACTTCGGCCCGTTCGATTTCGTGTTCAACGACGGTCACCATGACGGCACTGCCATGCTCGATTACTTCCTCACGACGTTGCCCTTCCTCAGTCCCGATGCCGTTCTTCTATTCGACGACATCAGACAATACGCGAGCATGCGCGACGGCTGGCAGACGATAGCGGGTCACGAGCAGGTACGGATCGCGGTAGATTTCGGCCCGCTAGGCCTTTGTCGCCTCGGTAACCCGGAGCAACCCAGGTGCTCCGTCTCGATAAGGCTGACCTAGAGACGCGGAGCCGGCCCGGGCCGCGCGGTCCGGGCAGTCCCAACCGAGCGGTTCCCAGATTCGCTGTCCACGATGGAAAAGCCATGAAGACCTACGATCGCACCCGCCGCGAGTTCGTTCAGACCACCTCCAAGGGTCTCAGTGCTGCCTTCGTCCTGACTCAGACGGCCGCCCTCAGCTCGGCTTGCGCGAGAAAGCCCGATCGTGAAATCGGCTTTGCGGTGGCCGGCGTCGGCAGACTCACCACGAACCACATTGCCCCGGCACTTCGGGAGACGAAGCACGCTCGCCTGACAGGAGTCATCAGCGGTACGCCGGCGAAAGCGATGGCCCTCGCCGAGGCGTACGAGGTGCCGCACGGCAACATATACGACTACGAAACCATGGAACGGCTCGGTCAGAATCCCGACATCGACGTCGTGTACGTCGCGACGCCGAACGGACTTCACCGAGAGCACACCATCCGGGCCGCTCGCGCCGGCAAGCACGTGTTCTGCGAGAAACCGATGGCCGTTTCCGTCGCGGAATGCGAGGAGATGATCGCCGAGTGTAGTGCTGCCGGCGTCAAGCTCGTGGTCGGCTACCGCTGCCAATTCGAGCCGCATCATCTCGAGTGCATGCGGCTGGCGAGGGAGAAGCAGTTCGGCGAGGTCAAGCTGATCGAGTCGGGGTTCGGATTTCGGCTCACACATGGCTGGCGGTTGCGAAAGGACTTGGCCGGTGGTGGTGCTCTGGTGGACGCTGGTATCTACGCGATCCAGGCTTGCCGCTACATCTCCGGACAGGAACCGGTTGAAGCGTCGGCCTTCGAAGCGAAGACCGTACCGGCCAGGTTCGCCGAGGTGGACGAGTCTATCACCTGGCAGATGAGGTTTCCGGGCGGGATTCTCGCTTCCTGCAGCGCGAGCTACAACGTTCAAGGTATGAACCGGCTTCGGGTTTACGGAGAGGAGGGTTGGTTCGGGCTGGAGAGGGCATTTGCCTACAACGGCCTGGAGGGTAGGCGCATGGACGGCAAACCGCTGAGATTCGACCACGTCAACCATTTTGCGACGGAGATGGATGACTTCGCCCTCTGCATCCTAGAGGACCGGGACTCCAGGGTGTCGGGTGAGGAGGGCAAGCGGGACCTGGCCGTGATCGAGGCCATCTACGAGTCGATACGCCGGGACCGACCGATTAGCCTGGCTTAACGAGCTCCGCGGCGAAAGACGCGCACGATATGCTGTGGTTCGATCTCGGGACGCCGAAGTCCGTTCTCTTCTTCAAGCCGCTCATCGAGCGCCTGACGGAGAGGGGAGAATCGCCCCTCGTGACTTCCCGTGGCGGTGCGGCTTACGGCGAGATTCACACCCTCCTTCTATTTCACGATCTGGACGCGGTCGTCATTGGGGAATACGGTGGCGAGTCGCTTTTCGGGAAGGTCGACGCGTCGTTGGCACGACAGCGGCGTTTGCTGGATCTCGTCAGAGAGTACCGGATCGAACGATTGGTCTCCCTGTGCAACGTCGATAGCTGTAGGGTTGCATTCGGATTGGGGATCTCCGTCATCAATTTTTGCGATTTGCCAACGCGCGGTGATCGAGAACCCTTCACTGCCGTAGCGCGTCTGACGCTCCCGCTCTCCGCCAAGATCCTTCACCCTTTCGTCATCCCGGAGACGATCTTTACACCGCTTCTGAAGCGCGAGAATGTCGTTCGCTACGATTTCCTCGACCCGATCCTCTACCTGAAGGATCAAACACCGGATCGATCTCTCATCGACGGGCTGCCTCTGGATTCGACCAGAAAGACGGTTTGCTTCCGGGAGGAGGAGGAGATGGCTTCGTACGTGACGAGAGACCAGACCTGGGTCTTTGACGTGCTCAAGGGGATCAACGCCAACATCATCGCCATTCCACGCTACGGGAGCGACCGAATCCGGCAACAGCTACCGGGCGCCGTGGTGATGGATAAAGGCGTGGAGCTCTCCGCCGTTCTTCCGTTCGCGGATCTGATGGTCGGCGGGGGAGGCACGATCAACATCGAGGCCGCGTACTGGGGGACTCCGGTAGTCTCGACTCGGTCGTTCATCAGCCATTACGACCGATTCTTGATCGCGCATGATCTCATGCATCACGCCGAGTCGCCCGACCAGCTCAAGCGCCTTTACGAAGCACACTCCGACCGGCGCACGGATAGCTCGATCCTTACGGAACAGAGGAAAAACGCGAGCGTCGAGTGGCTACTACAAAGCATGGGAGCGTGAGCCATGGGATACATTTACGTTCGCGGTGAGAAGAGGGAGTTGGACAACACACGTCCCATCGACCTCGTGATCCCGGAGTGGAACATCATCATCCTCGACACGAAGCTCGGAGAGGGCGTGGTGATCTGGTCGAGCTTGAACGTCTACGGAGCGGAAATAGGGGAGAACGTGAAGCTCGCGTCGTTTGTCGAGATTCAGGACGGCGTTCACATCGGGGAGAATTCGAAGATACAGACGTTCGTGTTTGTTGGACGGGGTGTCACCATGGGGAGAGGCGTGTTCGTCGGCCCGCATGCGGTCTTCACTAACGACGTCTACCCCAGGGCGACCACGCCGGATGGCCGACGGTCGGACGAGTTCGAGCTCGCGGAGACCGTTGTGGGGGATTATGCCAGCATCGGCGCGGCCGCGGTGATCCTCGCCGGGGTCAGGATCGGAGGCCGCGCTCTGATCGGGGCAGGCAGCCTGGTGGCTGATGACGTCGGCGACCGCGAGATCTGGTATGGCGGAAAGGCGCGCAAGCAAAGGATGTGGAGTTGAAGACGGCGTTGGTCGGCTGCGGATATTGGGGAGCGGCCATCGCCCGAACGATTGCCGGCCTGCACGAGCTACAGCTCGTGTCGGTGTTGGACCGCGACAGTGCCGTGTCCGAGCCGATCGCGCGCTTGTCCGGCGCCGTCAAGGCGAGCAGCCTCGAAGAGGCACTAGACCGCGATTCAGAGGCGGCCATCATCGCGACTCCTCCGGAGACGCACTACAAGCTTGCCCGGCGGTGTCTGGAAGCCGGGAAGCACGTCTTCGTCGAGAAGCCCTTTGCTACATCGCTCGAGCACGCGCGAGCGCTTCTTCGTCTGGCCGACAAGAATGGCCTCATCTGCATGGTGGATCACACGTACGTGTACTCCGAGCCCGTCAGATGGCTTCGGGGGATGGTCGACCGCGGGGAGTTTGGAAAGATCGTCTACGCGACCAGCCGCCGCATCAACCTCGGCGTTTTCCAGTACTTCACGGATGTCATCTGGGATCTGGCGGTTCATGATCTTGCGGTCATCGACTACCTGCTCGGCCTGGATATCGCGAGCGTCCAGGTGTCCAGCATGAAGTATGACGGCTTCCCGAGCGACGCCATGGCCAACATCACCCTGGATCTGAAGAGCGGCGTACACGCGAATCTCGCGGTCTCCTGGCTGAGCCCGGTCAAGGTGAGAGAGATGGTTATCGGAGGCACGGAAAGGATGGCCGTGTTCGATGATACGAAGAGCGACAAGCTCTTGGTGTTCGACAAGGGTGTAGTGCTCAAAGAGGAGCTGGATTCGAACGATCTCATGCGACAGATGGCCGAGTACAGATACGGAGAAACGGCGATTCCCCCGCTCGCCAAGAAGCCGCCATTGTCTAGTGCGCTGCTGCACTTCGCCGAGTGTGTCCGAACGGACAGCGAACCGCTTACCGGGCCAGGCTCGATACTCAGCGTGATGAAGGCGCTCGACGCGATCTCCAAGAGCCGTGGGTCGCCTGCATCGGGAGATCGCGACGGGGAAGGCGTCGATGGCTCCGCAAGGACCCGTCGGCGCCGCGTCTGACATGGGGGTACCGCTGCAAGATCTCAAACGGGATCAGGATTCTCTGGCCGGAGAGCTTGAAGTTGCTGCTCGACGCGTATTCGAATCGAGCGAGTTCGTTCTGGGCACGTTCGTGGAGCGCTTCGAGGACGAGATTGCTCGATACGTCGGAGTCGAGCATGCGATCGGCGTGGCCAGCGGCAGCGATGCGCTGCTCCTCGCCCTGAAAGCGCTCGGAATCGGTCCTGGAGACGAGGTCATAACGACGCCCCTTTCCTTCATCGCCACGGCCGCCAGTATCGTCCACGCCGGCGCGACTCCGGTATTCGCCGACATCCAGCGGGACACCTACAACCTCGATCCATCGGCGGTCGCCGCCGTCATAAGCGAACGAAGCGCGGCCATCCTTCCAGTTCATCTACATGGACAGATGGCCGACATGTCGGAGATACGAGCGCTTTCCGCGCGGCACGGGCTCGCCGTGATCGAGGACGCAGCTCAGGCGATCGGCGCATCTCAGACGGGCCGCGACCCTGGAGGCCGCCTCATAAGTTCCGGTGTATGGCGAGCGGGGGCGGCCGGAGACGCGGGCTGCTTCTCCTTCTATCCGACCAAGAACCTGGGTGGATGGGGGGACGGTGGCTTGGTGACGACCGGCGACGCGGGAACGGCCAAACGCTTGAGAGCGCTTCGCGATCATGGCCAAGGCCGGGCACCGGGTGACGCTCCCGCCCTCGGATACAACAGCCGACTCGATGCGATTCAGGCCGCCGTCTTGGAGGTGAAGCTCCGGAGACTCGACGAGTGGACCAGCAAGAGGCGAGCGCATGCGGCTTGGTACGATCGGGCGCTGGCCGACGTCACGGGAGTCGACGCTCCGGTCGTGCCGCCCGAGAACCGCCACGTTTTCCATCACTACACCGTTCGTTGCTCCGCCAGGCAGACGACTGCTGCGGTGCTCGACCGCGACCACATCGAACACCGGATCTACTATCCGACCCTACATCGGCTGGGTGCCTTCGAGGATCTCGGCTATCGGGCCGGTGACTTCCCGATCGCCGAGCGAGCCGCCGAGGAGGTGCTCAGCCTGCCGATGTTCCCGAGTCTGACTGCCGAGGAGCGCGAACAGGTCGTCGGCTCCCTCCGGAGCTCAGCGGACATGACTGCGGTCGTGTGAGGATGGTTCGATCCGAGGGTCTCAATCTGCTTGGGCGTTCGCGTTCGATCGCCATCGCGCTCCTTCTGTCCCTTGCCCACGGGTGCAGGCCGCCCTCAGATACCGCTCCGGCTGAATACCTGCGGTCGGGCCCGATGGTCGGCTACGCGAGCACCCGGGAGGCCTTGCTGTGGGTGCAGACCAACGCTCCCGCCGATGTTCGATTCGTCTACTACGACACGGCAGCGCCGGATCACCGGTACTCTACCGCTAGCGTGCGGACTTCCAAGGACCGGGCCTATGCGGCAAAGATCATCGCCGACAGCGTCCTTCCCGCTCATCGGTACGCCTACGAACTGTACATCAACGGCCGGCAGGCGGAGAGGCCCTATCCCTTACGCTTTCAGATCCCCTCGCTGCATGGATCCGTCACGCCGTCCTTCAGCGTGGCGATCGGGAGCTGTAACTACGTCAACGACCCGGAGTTCGACGGCAAAAGCCCGCCACCCGGCGACTACGGGATATTCCAGCAGATTCTCTCGCTGCGGCCCGACCTCATGATCTGGCTCGGCGACAACCTCTACTTTCGCGAAGGCGATTGGGATTCTCGCGAACGCACCCTCCACCGCTATACGCACACCCGGTCCTTGCCCCAGCTGCAGCCGCTCCTCGGGTCGGTGCATCACTACGCCATCTGGGACGACCGGGATTTCGGGCCGAGCGACTCGGACGGAAGCTGGTGGAACAAGGAGACGTCGCTCGAGGCCTTCCGGCTCTTTTGGGGCAACCCGTGCTTTGGCCTGGACGGCAGGCCTGGTACGACCTGCTCGTTCACCTGGGCCGACGTCGAGTTCTTCATGCTCGACAACCGGTACTACCGGACCCCAAGCGACTCGGAGCCCGGCCAGCGCACCATTCAGGGCCTCGATCAGTTAGAGTGGTTGATCGAGTCCCTCGCGAGGAGCGACGCGACGTTCAAGATCGTCGTGAGCGGTGGTCAGGTTCTGAACCCGTTCCGGGGCCACGAGACCTACGCGACCTATCCGGAGGAGCAGGCTGCCCTACTCGAGGCGATCGAGCGCGAACACATCACGGGAGTCCTCTTTCTTAGCGGCGATCGCCACCGTTCGGAGCTGAGCAAGCTCGACCGCCCTTCGGCGTATCCGCTGTACGACGTAACGAGCTCACCGCTGACCGCCAAGCTCTATGACCTCGACTTCGAGCCCAACGCACTAAGGGTGGAGGGCACTTGGCTGGTCGACCACAACTTCGCGATCCTGAGTTTCGAGGGGTTGCCCGACGACCGGCGCCTGACGGTTACCGCTATCGACAAAGAGGGCGACGTTCGCTGGACGCACACGATTCGGTCCAGCGAACTGCGCTGATCGACGCCGGGCCTTGCGAAGCCGATACCTGATTACCGGAATGCCGCGAAGCGGAACCACGGTAACCCACGTCTGCCTGCGGGAACATCCAAACGCGACCGCGCTCAACGACGAAATCGGCATCCGCCCCTTCTTCGAGCGAGGTCTCTCCGCGTTCACCTCGGGAGCGGAGACGGTCCCCGAGCGGACGCTGGGCCATCTTGCGCTCTTCGACGCCATCACTTCGATCGAAGCGCACGAGCACACGCTGGCCAGGTGGATCGGAAGAGGAGGTCTCTATCCTGGTCGACTGCCTCCGGAATCACCTGCCTGGCGTGAAGGTCATCCTTACTGTCCGCGACGACTGGGTGACTCAGCTCGGATCGCTGATGCGGGCGAAGAGGACCGGCGTTTGGCATTCCTGGGTCCGAGCCGACCGCCGAGACATCCACTCCTTCTCCATCGAGCCGAACGCGTTTATCGAGTATGCCAACCGGTGCAGCCGCCTGCCCGCACGAATGAGAGAGCTGGGAGAGTCTCACGACTTGCTAGAGCTGAGCTACGAGGAGGATATTCTCGCCGGTGCGCCCGCCAGCTTTCAGCAGGTGTTCGACTTTGTCGGGATCCCGCGCGTGGAAATCACAAGGCTGGTATCCGAGAAGGTCGCTCCGCCGCCGGAGGACTTCATCACCAACATCGCGGAGCTTCGGGAGTTCGAGGCAAAGGTCAAAGCCGAGGCGGCCCGGACGGATCTGCTAGCGTAAAGGCTCGCCGCCCGCGAATAGTCGTCCGAGCTCGACGAGGCGCACCCAATAAAGCCAAAAAAGCTCGACGAGAAGAGCGCGGCTCTTCTGCGTCAGTCCGACGTGCCCGTTCGAGAGGATCACGCCAACGGTCCAACGGGGCCAGAGCCGCTTGCGCACCAGTTCCGCAACGCGCTTTTCCCGTCGGGCGAGCATGAAGTGCCCGCCCACATGGCGGCGCGCCCGGCGAGTAACGGCCCTCAGGTTGTCATCCGCCGGGTGACGGACGATCAGCCGCTCGCAGTACCGCGTCGGGAAGCCATGCCCGTGGGCTCGCTTGCACCACTCCACGTCGCCACCTGACCGAAGACGCTCGTCGAACGGTCCGGCTTCCCTAATGACCGTGCTGCGCATCCAAAGATTGGCGGTTGGCCCGAAAAGCCTCTCCTCGACGTAGCGTCGAACGGGAAACCGAATGGACAACTCGAAGCTCTCGACCAGGTTCGGTCTCGCTGCCGGCCTCGGAAAAGTCCGTATCGGGCCGGCCAAGACCTGGACGTCGGGGTCGTCGAACGAATGCAATCCAGTCTGCAGCCATTCCGAATCCGGTATGCAGTCAGCGTCTGTGAACGCGTAAATCTCTCCCCTCGCTGCGCGTAGCCCCGCATTGCGTGCTGCATAGGAGCCGGCCTTCGATTCTCTGACGTAGATCACGTGGACGAAACGTTTACAGATTCCGGCGATGTCGGTGTCCGATCCGTTGTCCACGACGATCAATTCGGCCCCGGCTCCACCGAGCTTTCGTGCTTGCGTCACGAGCGAGCGGAGGCAGGCGTCGAGCCGGATGTCGTTATAGACCGGGACGATCACAGAGACCTTCATGGGCGCTCTTCCGGCTTTGCCGTGCCGTCTCAACCGAACCGCTCGATCAAGGCGTCAGCCGAGGCATGCAGCTCGTAGCTACGCGGTCCTACGTCGCATACGAAACACGGAAGCTCCGCAGCCAATCTTCGGCATGCAGCGAGCGGATCGGCCGCGCCGCGTCCCGAATCTGCGTCGAGATCGAACAGGGCATCCGTCGCCGGCCGTCTTCCGGCTCCGAACACGGAACCTTCGAGTCGGCGAAGGGCTTTGCTTGCCGTCATGCGCTCCAATCTCATCGGTCCCTCGTGACGGCACACTCGCGGAAACAGTATCCCGTCCAGACGCATCCTCGGTACCTGCTCGGTACCCATCAGCGTGCAGAGCTGCTTGCCGGTAAGCCCGAATCGTCCGTCAGACGCCGGCCCGACCGTTGCCGCGCTTCCGGCTTCCGTTAAGCCGGCGGCCTCCGCAACCGTCAAGCCGGTGTGGAAACCCCTGTGCATGAGATTGGCCCTGATCCCGGGGAAGAGGCTGAGTGTTCCCTCCCGGATCGTGACAATGGTCGGCATCCCTCGAACCGCTGGCCCATCCTCGCTGAAGCTGACGAAGACCCGATCGTTGGCCAGCAGCCTGGCGGAGATGGAGCTGAGGGCGTGCAGGAGGAGCGTCGTCTTGCCCGCTCTCTTCGGTCCCGCGACGAGCACGCCGGCGTCTCCGACGGCGAAAGCGGCTGCGTGAAGGAAGACGCCATCTCGGCTCACGCAGTTCATCGTGAGCTCGCGGACTGCCCGCATGAGAGCCACACGCACTGCGTATCCCGCTCTCGACAACGACTCCGCGGACGAGGCGAGGACGCCGATCCGGCGAGATTTCTGATCAACTTCGAAGAAGACCCCCGATTCCTCGTCGATGACGACGCGGCTTGGCGAACCGGAGCTCCACAGCGGTAGCGTGATGATCCTGACATCGAGCGCCATCAAGTCGACCCTGCCGCCGGCAGGTCCGCGAGCTCGGAGTCGTTCGTACTCCCTGGCATCCAGCCTCAGAGCGACCTCGCAGTTAGCATCGGAGGGTGTGTGCGGTGCCCGGCGTTCGACGCTGAAGGAGGGAGCGAGGAACTCTTCGAGCCAGGCCAGATGGGACCTGTCATCGCTCGACACGCCGACGCGAAAATCGCCGTACCGCAAGAGGCTTCGCACCGGCACACGGCCGGTCGATACTTCGCCAGCTGTCGGCTCTGCTTCCCGATTTGCGCCGAGCGGTCGGGCCCGCTTCATCGACCCGGCCCAAAAGGCAGGACATCCGGACTGAGGAGACGCCTGAAAGCCGCGATCGGCTCGGGTAGTTCGCGAGTCCCTGTCTTAAGTCGCCATAGAGCCGAATCGAGTACGGCTCGGATGGCCCAGTACCCGAAGTGAGCGGCGAGACCATCGGTGCCTCCGCGAAGCCTGTATCCGGTGAGGAAGGCCTGCATCTGCGGCCGGTGCAACGGCCAGCGGTACCAGGATCGCGCGAGGTCGGCATGAAGTGGACCGACGTACAACGTTGCGTTGTCGATCGACGTCGGTGCGCCCTTCGCTCCGATGACCAGGTTGTCGGGACAGAAATCCCAGTGGACCAGCCCTAGCTCGACGGTCGAGGGAACCTGGCTCTGGGCGATGTCCACCAGCCGCGAGGTTTCCTCTCGGGTGAGGCCACCCAACGCCGCGACACCCTCAAGGTCCTGCTCCAGACGCTTCATGGAATACGGCCGGGCTGTGGGATGCGTCCACCGAAGGTCGGCGGGAATTGACACGCCGTGAACCGACGCCAGAAGCTCGCCGCAGGTTGCCATGAACTCGGGAGAGAGGTCTCCCGGGGCGATTATCCTTCCGTCGATCCACTCGAGCAGGAGTGCCCTGCCCGAGCGGCCGATGATGCTCGGAAAGCGCGCGTCCGTCAGATAGCTCAAAAGCTCATCGACTCGCAGCGCATCCGCGCTCGATTCGAGAACCCGTCCCTTCAAGACACGGCCGTCCTCGAACAGCAGCCGGAAGCAGCGTCGCTCGGGCGAGGAGTTGCCGATCGGCACCGCATCCGCAAGCTGAGCGTCGACCCGCTCCACCAGCTCTTTTAGATTAGGGTCGAGGTTGCCGTTAAGCATGGCTCGGCTTCAGCCCGTTCATCCGTTCGCGAAAAAGCCGTCCGGCCTCCGCTGCCCGGCCAGCGTGGTACCGGAGATACCAGCGGTGCTTGAAGACATCGCCTGGTTCCCCTCTCCGCCTGGCTCGCTGGATCTGCAAGCTCCGCCAGAGCAGCTCACGGTGGAGCGGTAGCCTTGAGCCAAGAATCGAAAACGACGCACTCTGGGAAGTAGTCTTCTGGAGCCTGTACATGCCCCGCCCGTAGCGAAACGCCCTGGAGAGGGCCCACCGCTGCGTCATCTGGTCGGCTCGGACGACGTGGTACACGAGGGCCTTAGGGCAATGCCAGGTCTTATAGCCCGCCTTCTCCAGGCGGAGCAGGAGCTCCGACTCGCTGCCCATCGGATAGCGGCGCCCGCGGGGACCGATGCGCCGGTCGAAGCGATAGCCGCTTCGAAACACGCTCGCGCGGATCGCCATGTTGGGTCCAAACACGAATATTGGCAGGTTGGGCCCTTCAGGCCGGGGGTAGAGGATGGTGTACGTGGCGCTCAAGGGGACCCATTCGAGAAGCCATGAGGGAGGAGGCTTTTCCCAGAGGGGGAGGACGGGACCCCCGAAAATCGAAAAAGCGGGTCGCAGGTCGGCTTCTTCACGAATCTGCCTAAGCCAGTCCGGCCGAGGTACGACATCGTCATCCGTGAACACGACGAGATCGCCGACGACGTGCCCGAGGCCGGCGTTGAGCGCCGCGTTCTTCCCTTTCGTACTCTCGGACAGGTATGCGAGCGGCAATTGGCCCGCGAAGGAGGACACGACCGCCTTCGTCGAATCCGAGCTTCCATTGTCCACGACGACCAACTTCCAGCCATCCTGAGGCTGCTCCAGCCGAGTGAATGCTACCAACGAGGTCGCGAGCGTGTCAGCACGATCGCGGGTGGCGAGAAGAACGGTCAGCATCGGTCGGGAGCTCGCGCGCCAGCTCGACGAGCGGAGTC
>Ga0255057_10001674_pt1 | contig 12306 bp, 13 predicted proteins | sample Cases_109_6_MG_FD_189022 | JGI IMG/M metagenome (GOLD analysis project Ga0255057, IMG submission 189022) | Seawater microbial communities from Amundsen Gulf, Northwest Territories, Canada - Cases_109_6 | ecosystem: Environmental > Aquatic > Marine > Gulf | place: Canada: Northwest Territories... | reverse complement strand
GGGAAAATCAGTGATCAAAATCATGACAAGCCAAAGCGCCGCCGTGGCAACAAAACGCGATCGGGACCAGCTTGGTCAACAGATCGGATTTGTTCTGGGTCATGTTTTTTTCTCGCTCCGTATGCCGACGCAGGATATCGGCCGAACCGGTCAGACTCAAGGCGACTCCGATCACGATCACCGCCGCGGCTGCGACCAGCCACATCATTGGAGATCGCTTGTCGCCCTTTTGTTCTGTTGGTTTGGTATCCAGCTGCGTCACTTCGCTGCTCATTGTTTCAAGGGTTGCGAGGTAGGCAGCGGCATCGAGAGCGTCCGAGCCCAGACCATCCAGGTCGGGGACCGGGTTGCCTTCCTCGAACAATGCGAAAACTTCAGTTTCGGTGGTCACTGCTCACCTCCTTTCTGAACAGCAGGGGTGACTAAGTGTCAGCAGCGATCTGATCACGGAGCAAAGCATCCTCCTCGAATCACACCCTATAAGTCCACCCAAACAGGCAACCGTATGACCACCTCCACAAGAAAATCCGCTGCACATAACCGGCAATATGGGCGGTCCGTCCGTTGAGCCGGCAGCCAATATCGGACGGATCGATGTGCCTGCGCTCACCTGCGTGTATGAGACTTTATGAGCCTGTATGAGGGTTCAGCTCATACACCCATATTCAACTCTCATCCTCTCGTGTTGCGTAGTCGGCCGTCACGGGGTCGATGGTGAGATCAAAGACCGCGGGAAAAGTCGGCGGCCGGGGTGCGTCTCGCCTCGCGATTCTGCGTGGCCGTCAGCGATAGGCCGAGAACGCCAATGTCCTGCCGGGTGAGTTCGTCTTCATCGCCCTGTTCGGGTGGTGCGGGGAATTGCTGAGGGTCGAGTTGGGCTGCACGGGCGACGGCGGGTTGGTCGATCCAGTCTCGGGTAACGGCACGGGTGAGGACGTCGACTGCGGTCTGGTTGTCATCGACGGCGACATACGCGTGGTTGCTGTCACGTCCTCGGGTCATTGGGGTGTAGATGCCGCGGCTGTCGGTGGGGGTGTCGATGAGGTGGAGGGCGGTGTCGACGGTGCGTCCTTGGGTGGCGTGGCTGGTTTGGGCGTAGCCGAGTTCGAGGTGTTCGGCGACGTAGCCGGCGGGGAGCCGGATGGTGCCGGTGCGGCCGGTGAGGCTGATACTGGCATCGGGGTGGATGGTGGTGATGGTCCAGTGGTCACGGTTCTTGACCATCTGTCCCTGGCCGGTGAGCAGGCTCCTATTGTTACGGCGGGTTACTACCTCGTCACCGACCAGCATCCACTCCGCACCCACCATGCATCCTGTGGAGACGATCGGACAGTCCTTGAACCACCTTCGTGACCTCCTGGCTCTTGCGAGAGCCGTATAGATGAGGTTACTGATGACTGACATTGGAACGGGCGAGTAAACGCCCGGAAGAACTCGAATCCCCAGCCTGCTGATCCGTAGTCACCTCGAGGCCGTTACGCCTGGTTTCGCCCAATCCCGTTTCGTAGTGTTGACAAGGGATCTCGTGGGTTGGTCGTCCGGGCTGTACCCGCTGGTCACGACCTGTTGTCTGTCGTTCGTGGTCAGAATGTGGTAGGGCCGGGGCCGGACTCGATGCATCGTTTGGCGCCTGGAAGGTGAACGCTTACGTATGAGACCTCGGTTCGTGGGTTGATAAAGGGAAGCTCGGTCAAGGACGCTGGGTGCTGGTCCTCGGCATACACCAATGGCCACCTACCAACTCGTAGTCCCCGGCCTCCATGCCGATTCGCGGCTGCTTTGGCGCCGGGCTGCCGCAACGGGACCTTCGGGTTATGAGTTCCTTGTCTGGGGTGTTGGCTCGTGACGGCTGGTGTCGGAAAATGTTGTGTAGCAAGGCTTTCGCCAATTGGAGCTGACGGCCTGTAACAGCCCAGAACGCCTCATTGCGGCCCATCGGTTAGAAGATCCGTTAGAAGAATCGCGGCCTTCGCGCTCGTGCGATGCCCAGAGCATCGGCCTCGAGCGCGGCGTCAGAAGGCCACGCAGAATGCCGGATCGGTGCGCCTGCCGGCTTCTTCAAGCAGCGGATGCTGACCGTTGTTATGTGCTCCAGGTGACTTCGGCTTTGGTGTAACGGGTGGGAGCCGTTGGCCGCCGTCCGCGTCGGGTTGCCGACCCTCGGGCCTGTTGTCGAGACAGTCTGATGTTGTGATTGAGGCGAAGATCGGGTATGCGGGCAAGAGGTCGGTCCAGTGGCTCATCATCGGGTGTGTGGCGGTGTAGCCCGCTTCCGAGAGGTACGTCGCGCGGTGGGGCGGCTGCCATCCCAAGGGGACGGGTTCCTCGTCGAAGGCGGTGGTCCGCAGCTGGGAAGAGCGAGGCTCTCTTGTACCCAGGCGGGTTTGTCTCTCGGGAGCACGGAAACACTCGGCGGTGGGGGAGTAGGTCAATTAGTGATTCGACGTGGTGGGGGGGATCCCTTGGCGGTCGACTCCGGGCCGCGAGCAGCGTTCCGCTTGGCGTCATCCCATACGAAGAAGCCGATGGTACCCACCGCCACGGCTACGCCTACGGTTGCGAATGCGGTTGGGTAGCCGGCGTGCTCGATCATGGCTCCCACGGTTGGGCCGCCGGCGAGGATCGCCACATCGAGGATGGCGATGTGGATGGCGATCGCCGAGCCGCGCTCCGAGGCACGGGATCGGGTCACGATCAGCGACGAAATGATCGGAAAGATGAAGCCGTGGGCGGCGCCGGCGAGGATCGCGGCGACGACCATATCCACCGTGCTGCCGGCCGCGGCCAACAAACCGAACGCGGCAGAATATGCCGCTACAGCCGGTCCGAGTACCCGTTTCTGACCGACGCGGTCGGGAAGCCAGCTCGCCGAGACACGAACGAGGACCGCGGTGAACGCAAAGGCGCCGAAGAAGAGCCCGACAGATCCGATTCCTGTCTCATCGACGAAGGTGCGCATGAACGTGAACAGCGTGGTTACACCGAGCGCGACGAAGAACGTGAGCCACCACAGTGGCCTGAGATCTTCCTGACGCAGGGCGGCGAAGAAGCTTCGCCTGGTGCTGTCGTGCTCGCGGTGTGGCTCGGAAAGCGTGAGAACGATGGCGATCGATCCGATTTCGAACAGCGCCGCCGTGAGGAAGATTACGTCGAAGTCGGCGATCGCAAGGATGCCTTCTCCGAGGATGCTGCCGAGGCCAATAGGCAGCATGAAAGAGATTCCGAACAACGCCAGACCCTGGGTCCGGCGGGAAGGGGGAACGATGTCGGCGGCGAATGCGAAAAAGGCAGTAGCCAGGAGGACCTGGGCGCTGGTGTTCACTATGGCCACGACAAATACAGAAACACCGAAGGTGTCGATCGTGAGATACGCCAGCAGGGCCGACACACTGACGACGCCGGCCGCGATGATCACCCATCTCCTATCTCGCTGGTCTACGAGACGCCCCATCCACGGCCTTAGGGCGATGGCAACGGCAGCGGCGACTGCGTAGAGCACGCCGATGTCGAACGCGCTCGCTCCGAGGTCGGTTAAAAAGCCAGGGAAGTGCAGGAAGAGGCTGAACGCCATCTCGGTGAGGAAGGCAGCCAGCATCAACAGCAGGAACAGGCGGCTAAGTAGCGATCGTATCCGCACGACGCTACCTAATCTCCGATCACTGCAAACCGAAAGCGTCGGACGCCTCAATCCGCTGCTGGCGTTGGCCGTTGCCAGAGCCGACACGCTCTCTCCGATTCCATCAACGCCCCGGAATGCCGCGGTGAGACCCTGGAGGTCCGCCCACACCCCTACGACGATCACCCCAACGATGGGGATGATGACACCGAGCCACGATGAACGCGAAAAGCCGATGCGGTGATCGCCATGGTGTCATTCACCACGTTCTTCGCGAGCTACCTCTGGCTCCGCAAGGCGATCAGCGAAGTGGCCGACGCCCCCGGATGCGCGGCTCGATGAACGGCGTCGAGGTGCGCAACGACCGTTTCTTAGACCATCGGCCGGAGTACGACCACCTCGAAGTCGAGTCGACGGACTCATAATTTCGCTGGAGTCGGAGAATCACCCCCCCACCTTGGCAGCCCTCAACGATCTGAATTGCCGCCTGGTTCTCCTCGATCGCGAGGTACCGGCAGTCGACTGGATCGGTCCCCACCCGCGCCGCGGTCGCAGGGGTTCGTACAGGTTTCAGCGTCGGGTGCTCCACATCCACGATGAGATCGCGCGCGATCGTCTGCGGTTCCTCGAACGCCGCCCGGACATCGTTGACGGGACCGCACGGAACCCCAGCGTCGTGAAGCAAGCTCACCCAAGAGGCGGCCGTGTCCCTCCGAAATCGCTCCTCCAGGAGCACCTCTAGTTCGTCCGCATGTTTTCTGCGGCCCGCGAAGTCGCCGAACCGTTCATCCTCAGCCACGGTATCCATGCCCATCGCGGTCACCAACCGCACCCAGAACTTCTCTTTGGCGCACGCCACCACGATCCATCCGTCGCGTGTGGGGAAGGCCTGGAACGGGAACAGGGACGGGTGAGCCGAGTGTCGCTTGCGCCGCGGCTCCCATTCCCGGGACAAGGACCAGGTGCCGACGTAGGTGAGAAGCGAGATCGCCGTGTCGAACAAGCTGGTATCGCAGTCCGTGCCTACCCCCGTGCGGCGCGCCGCATGAAGTCCCGCGAGCATGCTGATCGCGGCGACATATCCTCCCGAGTAGTCGACCAGCGACAGACCCGTCTTCGCTGGCGGTCCGTCGGGCTCGCCGGTGAGGCTCATCCATCCGGTCAATCCCTGCAACACGTAGTCGTACCCGGGCTCGGCTGCACGGGGGCCGCTCATGCCGTAGGCGGATATCGAACAACACACGATGCGCGGGTTGACGTCGCTCAGATCCGCGTATCGCAGACCCAGCTTGCTGGGGACATCGCCGCGGAGGTTTGAGAACACTACATCCGCTTTCCGGACGAGATCCTCGAAGACCCTCCGACCGGCGTCGTTTCGCAAGTCCAAGGCCATGCTCTTCTTGTTTTCGGTTGAACGCCTGGAAGAACAGGCTGTCGCTATCGCCAACATACGGAGGGATTTGCCTGCCGACGTCGCCTCCGGTAGCGGGGTCCTCAATCTTGATCACCTCGGCCCCAAGGTCAGCGAGGTGTAGCGAGCCCCACGGACCGGCGCCATATTGTTCGACGGCGATGATGCGGACGTCCTCGAGTGGCCTGATGCGTCTCCGGGTCGAAGTCCGGTAGCGATACCAGCCCGGTCGTGAGGCGCTGTGTCGTCGGCAGCGGCCCGGCGCGACGCCGGGCCGCTGCCGAGCTCACGTCATCACCGCAGGAGTGCCCTGAGGAACTCGAGGCTCTCGACCACTGCAGCGTCCTCGTCGCTGTGATCGGGGTGCATGTTCCCCATTTCCACGAACCAACCTGCGGAGGGTGCCGATCCCCGGATGGGCTCCAGAGCAGCAGGCACGTCGATGTCTCCACGGCCAAGAGGGACCGAGGGCCACCATGACCACGGCTGACCCACCGAGTCTTCTTGGACAGCGAGGTCCTTCACGTGCACCATCTGCACCAGTGGGCCAGCCAGCGCAGCACACTCGACGGGGTCATCTCCGACTCGTACGGCGTTGCCGAGGTCGAGACAGATGCCGAGGTTGGGTGCTCCGACCCTGCCGATCAGGTCGACGAGGTCCACCATTGCCAAGTCAGCGTGGTTCTCGATCGCAAGTTCAATGTCGAGCTGCCAGGCGCGCCTTGCCAAGCGACTGAGCATCGGCACGAGGTGGTCCTTCCGTTGCTCCGGCGGCGTTAACCAGGCGAGTTGGTCGCCACACACGATCCTCACCAACCGGACGCCCATGACCGCAGCGAGATCGAGGCAGATCATTGCTTCGTCGAAGCGCGCCGGGCTCGTACCCGATTCGAGACCAGATCGGTGACCCCATGCCAGCACAGACGACAAACCTCGTGAGGCCACTTCTTCACGCAAAGCGCGCATGCCTCCAGGCGAAAGATCCTCGAGAAAGACGGTCTGCAGGCTGACGCTCTCCACTCCGAGATCGGCTGCCCGGTCGAGGAAGTCGACCGTCGACCAGCGCATCGGCAGCGGCTCCTCCCACTCCCCCACCTCCCCAAAGTAGCGGTGGTAGGTAAAGCTGTCGATTCCGAGCGTCGGTCGGGAGGCTGTTCTCATCTTGCGAGGAACCCGCCGTCGACCGGGAGCACGACTCCGTGCAGATAGTCTGATGCCGCCGATGCGAGGAACACGGTCGGGCCCTTGAGATCCTCGGGCTCCGCCCACCGGCCGATCGGAAGCCGGCTCACGATCTCGCCGTGACGTATCGGATCTCCCCACACGTGCTCATTGAGCCCGGTGCGAACGTAGCCAGGAGCAATGGCGTTGACGTTGACGCCATGCTGCGCCCACTCGTTCGCCAGCGCCTTGGTCAATTGAGTGAGGCCGCCCTTGGACGCCGTGTATGCCGCCACGCGCAGTCCCCCCGTGAAAGAGTACATCGAAGCGATGTTGATGATCTTGCCGGACCGGCGGGGGACCATGACGCGCCCGGCGAGCTGGCACAGCTCGAAGCTGGCCGTGAGGTTCACCTCGAGAACGCGATCCCAATCTTCGAGGGAGTGGTCGAGGCTCGGACCAACGCTCACGGTGCCGTGGCTGTTCACGAGGATGTCGAGTCCACCGAGGACCTCGACCGCGCCGTCGAAGGCCGCACCCAGTTCGCTGCGATCCCCAAGATCGGCCCGCATCGCGTAGATTCCAGCAGCCGCACCGCCGAGCCGCTCTGCAGCATCTTCGACCGCCTCGGAGCGAGCCACCATCGTCACGGAGGCACCAGCTTCGAGGAGGCCTTCGGCAATGGCGGTCCCGATTCCGCCGCCACCACCCGTAACCAACGCCCTTAGGCCTGTGAGGTCGAACGGCCCTGAGGCTCCTGTATCGTGCGTCGTCACAGCCGATACTGAGAAACGACCGATTCGTCGACGTCGATGCCGAGTCCGGGCTTGTCCATGGGGACGTCGATCCAGCCGTCGTGCTGCTCGAACGGCTCGCTCACAAGCTCGTGCTGCATCGGGTTGACCTCGGGCTTGAGTTCGAACACGAGGCATCGTTCGGAGATGGCCGATACCGCGAGGCTCGCTGCTGTGTTGATCGCACTGCTCCACGTATGAGCGTTGAACCAGACGTTGTACTGCTCACACATCTTGACCATCTCGACGAAGCCCGTCACCCCCTCTGAGCGCCCGGGATCGCACCCGACGATATCGACGACCCCGGTTTCGAGCAGTTGGTGGTACGCCCGGGCATGCCATGTGCGCTCGCCCGTTGCGATGAGGGTCGTGACCGAGTCGCGCAGCCGGCGAAACCCTTCGATTTCGTACGGTTCGAGTGGCTCCTCGATCCAGACCAGCCCGTGCTCCTCGAAGCCACGGATCCTGCGGATCGCCGACGAGACATCCCACACGAGGGACTGACCACGGTCGATCATCAGGTCGGCGTCGGGACCGATGGCCTCGCGGAGGAGCCGCACGAAGGCGATGTCGGTGTCGACATCGAGTCCGAGGCCTCCGCTCCGCTCACTGAAGCCCACCTTGACGCCGCGGAAGCCGGCTCTGACCATCTCACCGTGGCGGGCCGCCTCCGCCTCGATGTCGGGCAAGGTGGCGTGGGTGGCCGCGATGGCCGGCAGCCTCTCGCGGACTGCTCCCCCCAGGAGTTGGACCAGCGGCAGCCCGAGGACCTTGCCCTTGATGTCCCACAACGCAATGTCGATTGCGCTCAGTGCAAAAGAGGCGATGCCCTCGGGGCCGTACCACCATGTGCGTTTCTTGATGCGCTGGATGGTGGCCAGGTTGTCCAGAGGGTCGGTACCGATCACCAAGTCCGAGAGCCCCTCGATGAGGGCCTCGGTGGCCCGGCAGGCCTCTGGAAACCCGGAGCCGGACATGGGAATACACTCGCCCCATCCGGTGGTCCCGTCGTTGGTCTCGATACGGCACAAGGTCAGATATCGGGTGAAGCCGGCGTCGTTGGTCTCCGGGTACGCAACCGAGATCGCGTCCACTCGTGCCACTTTGGTCATCGTCTCCAGCTCCTCCTCACCTTGCACTCCTCCTCACCTTGCCCCCCGGTGGCGACGCACTCACTAGCCTAGTAACGATTCCAGTGACCGATCGAAGTCCACAGATAACTCCACCCGGCAGCCGCCCCGTCACCATCGTCGGTGGGGGAATCGTCGGACTGAGCTGTGCACAGGCGATCCAACGGAGCGGTCGATCGGTGGTCGTCGTCGAAGCTGGGTCATCACGGCGTGGAGCATCGTTCGGCCATTCCTCTGGGATCGCGCTCACCTGGGTGAGCCCTCAAGGCCTTCCCGGCCTGATGCGCCGTCTCCCCGGATGGTTGCTCGATCCGCTCGGCCCCGTCGCTGTGCGCTGGCCGTACCTCCCAAGGCTCATCCCGTGGTTCATGCGGTTCGAGCGATACCGCACCGAGGACCAGATACGTCGGATCGGCGGCGCGCTCGCCGCGCTGATGCGCCTGGCGTGGCCGGCATGGGAGCGCTGCCTGGCCGACATCGGGCTCAGCGAGCTCGTGCGCCATGACGGCTCGCTCACTGCGTACCGCACCACGGCCGATCTCGAAGCGGATTGGTTTCCGTGGGCAATGCGCCTAGAGCACGGCCACCAGGTCACCGTCGTCGAAGGCGGCGAGCTGCAGGCCATGGAGCCGGCCCTAGCTCGCGAGTACGGTGTCGCCGTCCACGAGCCAGCTGCCAAATGGTGCGAAGACCCCCTCGCCATCATCGATGGGCTTCTCGAAGGGTTGATCGAGCGCGGTGGTCGGATCCACAGAGGCGAGGTGACTTCGATTGTCACGGACTCAGGGCGGGTGCAGGCGCTTCGCACCTCGACCGGCGGGCTCGAGGTGGAGGCCCTCGTTATCGCAGCTGGCGCCTGGTCCCATCGCCTCGCAGCTCAGCTCGGCCACAGCGTCCCGCTCGAAAGCGAGCGGGGGTACCACGCCGACCTGCCCTCGCCAGGTGTTCGACCCCGGCGCATCCTGGCGCTGGCACCCCACAAGATGGTGGCCACACCACTCAAAACCGGGCTCCGACTCGCCGGCACCGCTGAGTTCAGCGGTGTCGACGCTCCACCGGACTACCGGCGAGCCAAGGCCCTCGTCACGAATGGAGCGGCAGCCCTGCCGGGCCTCAACACTGCTGGCTACTCCGAATGGGCGGGACACCGCCCGATCCTCCCCGACTCACTGCCGGTCATCAGCGCCTCGCCACACTACGAGAATGCGTCGTTCGCGTTCGGTCACAGCCACATCGGCTTCACGCTCGGCCCCCTCACCGGCGAGCTCATCGCCGATCTGACCGCGGGTAAGGAACCTCAGCTCGATCTGGGCCCGTTTTCGATCGACCGGTTCTCGCAGCGGCCATGGGCTCGACCCGACTGACGACTTCAGGGGTATTTCAGCGCCTGTTCGGCGATGTCAACGCCGACTTTCGCACCCCATGCCTCGAGCAACCGAACCGTGACTGGCCCTGGTCGTCCGTCGCCGATCGGTGCACCGTCTGCGCGCGTCACGGGGAGAACGCACGGGCTTGTGCCGGTGAAGAAGGCCTCGTCCGCGGTGGCGAGGTGGAAGGGCTGAAGCTCCGACTCCACGACGTCGATGCCGAGCTCGTATGCGAGAGAGATCAGGTATCGGCGGGAGATCCCGGCGAGGACGGTGCGTGTGTCAGGTGTGGCGATCACCCCGTCACGGACCACGAAGAGGTTGTAGCCACTCCCTTCAGCGAGATTGCCCCGGTCGTCGACGAGCACCGGCCACCCCTCGGGGTCTATCCGGCCTGCTTCGATCTCGGCCAGGTTGAAATGCATCCTGCTAAATGTCTTGAGCTTCGGATCGAGCGCTCCGACCGTCAGGCTCTGCACACTGGTGACAACGGCGTGGGCACCCGTCTCGTACAGCCCGGCAAACTTCTCGAAGTCGATGGGCGCCACCTTCACGCAAACCGAGGGAGGCCCGGCGTCGTGTGCCCAGCGGCCCGGCCCGCGGGTGACCCACTGCCACACCTGAAAGTCACCCACCTCAGGACGATGCTCCTCGTTGCTTGCGATCACCTCACGTGTGATCGCAAGCATCTCATCCGGTCGCACTGCCGGCTCTATCCGAGCCACACGAAGAGAGTCGAAGAGCCGTTCGATGTGGGCTTCGAGGAGGAACCCGACGCCGTCGAAGGTTCGGGCCGCGTCGAAGACCGCATCACCGGTGATGAACCCGCGGTCGTTGGGGTCGACGCGCACTTCCGAGAAGGGCATCCAGGCGCCGTTGTAGTAGCACTGGTAGTTGTGTCCCATCATCGCAAATCCTCTGTCGAATAGGACATTTCTGAAACGATATCACTCCAGAGCCGAAGCAGCCTCGCCCCTTCGGTGAGAGCGATAGGCATTCCGGCGCCGTTCAGTAAGTCGCCAGCAGGCCGCCGTCGAGAGTGAGGATCTGACCGGTGACGAATCCGTTCGTCATGAACAGCATTGCCGCCTCAGCCGCCTCCGCCGGACTGCCGACCCTTCCCACGGGCAGGCGGCGCTCGGCATCGGCCAGACGCTCTGCGATGTCTTCGGGGTCGTGCAGAGCCTCGAAGAGCGGCGTCATGATGAAGCCAGGAGAGATGGTGTTTATGCGAAGGCCGGACGGCCCGAGCTCGAGAGCGAGCGACCGCGTTGCCGCGTCGAGTGCCCCATTGATGCAAGCACCGACGACATAACCAGGAACCGGCCGTTGCGAAGCCACTCCTGAGAACAGAACGATGCTGCCGCCACGACGCATGTGATCGCGAGCATCGAAGACAGCCCAAAATGGTCCCCAGAACTTGGAGCTAAACGATGCCCGGGCCACCTCCTCGTCGAGTTCCTGGTAGCCGACCGGAGGAACGGTCGAACCGGGGAGGGCCATGTGGTCGAAGGGGCCGAATCGTTCGAAGAGCTCTCGCACCGCCTTCCTGTCCTCGATCTGGAGCGCAGTCCACACGACCTCGCGCCCACCCCGTTCCTCGAGATTTCGCGCCGCCTCCTCCAGCCGCTCGGCACCTCGAGCCGCTATCGCCACGCCGGCTCCTGCATCGACGGCCGCCTCGGCGACGGCGAGCCCTATACCGCCCGAGCCACCAATGACGAGCACTTTGCGGCCCTCCAATACACCCATACCCACTCCGTTCGTGGCTCGTGAAGCCTCACGCTTCGACGACCCACGGTAACGTCTGCAGCCCATGCCCGCAGCCATCGTCACCCACGCAGCGACGGGAGCCGGTCCCGCGATCGTGTCCCGCCTCGAAGACGATGGGTTCGAGGTGCTGGCCATCGCCACTCCGTCCGGGGGTGCCCGTCCCGACCTCGGGGGTCTTGTGGCGGAGGCGGGCGCGGCGACGGACGTCGCCCTACTCGTCAACCTCATGCCGCCGTCCCCCCTGGGCGAGGTGGTGGCATCGCCAGTATCGACCTTTTCAGCCGCGCTCGACATCGGGTTGAACAGCATCTTCAGCGCGTGCCGTGAGGCTGCCGCCCTTGCAGTTTCGACAGGTGCTCAGCTGACGATCATCAACGTCGTCTCCGCCCTCGGGCTCGTGGGCCTGCCTAAGCGAGCAGCAGAGGCCTGCAGCTCGGCAGGAATACTCGCGGCGTCGAAGGCGCTGGCGGCGGAGTGGGGACCGCTGGGGATCCGCGTAGGCACAATCGTCGCAGGACCGACCGCCGAGTGGGGGATCGACCTCGCCGACATGCCGGGCCGGATCCCACTCGGTCGATTCGTCGCTCCCGAGGACGTGGCGGCCGCGGTCTCCTACGCAGCCGGCGAGCACGCCGCCGTCCTCGCCGGGCACGCAATAACCATCGACGGTGGGTGGCTTGCGTACGGCTATCGCGAGGACACATGAACAGCGCGGAGTTCGCCGGCAGGGTCGCTGTTGTTACCGGAGGCGGGCGCGGCATCGGCAGCGCTTGTGCCCGAGTGATGGGCACTGGCGGCGCCGCCGTTGTGGTTGCGGACATTGACGTCGCAGCCGCCGAACGGACCTCTAGCGCCCTCCAATCCGCTGGGGTCGATGCCCTCGCTTTTCCGCTCGATGTGGGTGACGAGACGAAGGTCGCCGCCTGCTTGGCGGCGACCCTCGACCGGTTCGGGCGGGTCGATGTACTCGTCAACAACGCCGGCCTGCGGTTGAACAAGCCCGCGCTCGAATCGAGTGACGAGGAGTGGGACCGCACGATTCACATCAACCTCG
>Ga0255057_10001673_pt1 | contig 12307 bp, 9 predicted proteins | sample Cases_109_6_MG_FD_189022 | JGI IMG/M metagenome (GOLD analysis project Ga0255057, IMG submission 189022) | Seawater microbial communities from Amundsen Gulf, Northwest Territories, Canada - Cases_109_6 | ecosystem: Environmental > Aquatic > Marine > Gulf | place: Canada: Northwest Territories... | reverse complement strand
GCCAAGTCCTCGCACTGGGCCTGCTGAGCTTCTGGGTCGCGCTCGGAGATCTGGTGACCGGGCGCCAGGCCAAGCGCCTCTACGCGCCGCTGACTGCCGGGATCACGCTGGGCATGATCGCTGGCAGCTTCGGCTCGAACCCGATCGGTCGGCTGGTGGGCCTCGAGGGGCTACTGGTGGTGTGCTCGATTCTGCTGCTGGGAGCCGGCCTTGCGGCACAGCGCGTGCGCCGCGCACAGCCCGGACGCATCGAGCGAGACCTCGATCGCGCCGCGTCGCCACGAGCGCCGCGGAGACGCCGGGCGTCTGGGCCCTCAGCGCGCGAGCTGTGGCGGGAGAGCCCGCTGTTCCGGCTGCTCCTGCTCCCGGCCGTATGTGGCGGGCTGCTGGGACCCATCCTCTACTTCGAGTTCTCCTTCGTGGCCGACGCCGCCACCCAGGGGCCCGACGGCGAGCAAGAGCTCCTGTCCCTCTACTCCCAGTTCCGTGGTTGGCTCAATATTTTCACGCTCTTCGCCCAGCTGTGGTTGAGCTCGCGCCTCTACCACTGGCTGGGAATCCCATTGGCCGTCACGCTGTGGCCGCTCACCTACCTAGCGGGTTTCGTGTGGCTCGGGGTCTCGCTCGGTCTGCGCGCGGGTGTCACCAGCCTCGGCGGAGCTCGGGTGGCCGAAGACGGCATCGCCGGCCCCGGCCTCCGCGTCCTATTCAATCTCTTCCCGGAAGACCTACGCGCGCGCGCGTCCGGCCTGCTGGAGGGGCCCATCACGCGCCTCGGCGGGGTGACAGGAAACGCCCTGGTGCTGCTGGCGCTGCCTCTCGGCGGCGCCGGCTTGATCGGCTGGAGCGCCGTCCCCATCGCGGCCCTCTGGCTGGTGTGCATGCTGATCCTGCGCCGTGCCTATCCGGGCCTGCTGCTACAGGCCTCCGCCGACCGCAGACTGGGTGCCGACGCCGACACGGCCAAGCTGCTCGACCCCGGCACGGTGCGCGCGCTGGCCCCCAGCCTGGTCGACCCGAATCCGCGCAGCTGCCAAGCGGCCATCGACCTGGTCACCGGGGCCGGTCCCGAGCTCGCGGTCGAGCTGCTGGCCGACGCCATCGCCAAGGCTCCGGAGGCAACCCGCCCGCTGCTGGTCGCCGCTCTACACCGCATGGTGGAGCCTCTGCGCCCGGGAAAGCTGCGCAGCGCGAAAGCCAGCGACACGCTCGCCGGGCTGCTCAGCGAAGGGCCGGAGCTGCCGCCGGAGGAGCGCCCCGACCTGCTCCAGGTGTACGCGCGGCTCACCGGCGGCGACAACGTGGGCGAGGACATGGCGCGCCGTTCAGCCCAGGTGCTGGAACGCGCCATGGGAGACCGCGAGGCGGCGGTGCGACTGGTTGCCATCGCCGAGCTCCATCGCCGTGGCCATCCACCGCCCGGTGCGAGCGACCTCGACACTGCGCTCTCCGGTGCCCTCACCGCACGCGACGTACTCGTGCGGCGCACTGCGCGCAAGGAAATGCGGGCGATGCTGCTCTCGACAGAGCCCGACGCGCAGTGGGAAACGCGGCTCGCCATGCTCGCGTCTCGGCTCGAACAACGCGCCGACCGCGCGGAGACCGCGGAGGCAATCGCCGCAGTGGCGCGTCGCCACGACGGGGCCACCGCAGCCTGTGCACCGCGGGTCGCGCCCTGGCTCGACGACCGCGACCCCGCCGTGCGCGGGGCGGTGCTGGCCTTCATGGGGCACGCCGGCCTGGCGGAGAACGCACCTCGAGTGCTGGACGGCCTCGCTTCGAAATACCCGGAGGAGTCCGACGCAGCCCGCGAGGCGATGGTGGCCCTGGGTACGGAGACCGCGCTGCCCTTGCTGATCGAGCACGAGCTCGGGGCCCCGAACCATCGCGACGCGGTGATGTCGGTGCTGCGCGAGCTCGAGGTCGATGCCGGGCAGCTCGGCCGCCTCTACGACCGGCAGCTCGAGTCCGTGCGCGAAGCCGCACTGCTTCACGCGGCCCTAGGCAATGAGCGGGCGCCCCTGGTGCAGCGCCGCCTGGAAGAGCGCGTGACCCAGGGCATCGGCGCCCTGCTCTCCTTCGTGGCCGTGCAACGCGCCGATGAGCGCATCGCGGAGCTCGAGCGGCGCCTGCGCCGTACTCAGGACGGTAGGCGCCGCGATCTGCTGGTCGAGGCCCTGGATTCGCTGCTAGGGCCCGCGGAGAGACGGGACCTGGTGCCCCTGCTCGAGCGGGGCTCAGGCGGCGCCGAGACCGCGGAGCGCCTGGGCCAGACGCTTCCTAGCGCCGAGGAGGCCTGGTCGCGCCTGCTCGAGGACCCCGACGAGCTCACCGGTCGCCTGGCCCGGGCCGCGCACCCCGAGCCGGCGGACCTGGCGGGTGTGGAGCGAGCCCGTGGGATCGAGGATGCTTCGGGCGTGCGCGATCCCCTCGAGCTCGCCGTTCGCCTTCAGGGAGTGCCGGTCTTCGATCGGCTCTCCACCCAACAGCTGGTCCGCCTCGCCGAGACCCTCCGCGAGGAGCAGGTCGAGGCGGGAGCCGACATCTACGCGCAGGGGGACGAGGGCAGCAGCCTCTACATCGTCCTCGAAGGCGAGGTCGAGCTGCAGAGCGGCGAATCTCCTCTCGAGCGCGTCCCCGCTGGCCGCTTCTTCGGAGAGCTATCCACACTCGACGGCGTACCGCGCCCCGACTCGGCACGAGCCGCCGAAGCCGCCACGCTGCTCCGCCTCGAGCGCGAAGACCTGCTCGGCCTGATGGAAGAAGCGCCCGCTCTGGGCATCGGGCTGGCCCAGCACCTGGCGCTGCGGATTCGCGAGCTGCGCGAAGCCCACGGCTCCGCTTGAGCCGGAAAGCCCTTATTCTACCTGTATGAGCGACCGCGAGGCCTTGATCCGAGACGCCCGCGAGACGATGCGCAAGCTCCAACACGAGGTCCGCACGCCGGTGAGCCAGATCGTGGGCTACAGCGAGCTGCTGGAAGAAGAGCTCGTCGACCGCGGCCAGGAGGATCTTTCGCCCGATCTCCAGAAGATCCGCGACGCCGCGCAGCGCCTGCTCGACCTGCTGGATGGCAAGCTGCGCGCCGACGAGGAGAAGGTCAGCGTCGCCGAGGAATCCGCGGCCGACTCCGGCGAGGCCGACTCCGGAGAAGGTTCGCGACGAACCCGCATCCTCGTCGTGGATCAGGACGCCAACGACCGCGAGCTCGTCGCCCGCCGCCTGAAGGCGCAGGGCTTCGACGTCGCCACGGCTCCGGACGGCATCGAGGGCCTGCGTCGCATCGAGACCGAGGAGTGGGACCTGGTGCTGCTCGAGATCATGCTGCCGCGCATGAGCGGCCTCGAGGTGCTGGAGCGCGCCCGTCGCGAGCGTTCGCGCTCGGAGCTTCCGATCATTCTCGCCACCTCCCTGAATGCTTCGGCGGATCAGGTCGAAGGGCTCGAGCGCGGCGCCAACGACTACGTCACCAAGCCCTTCGACTTCCCCGTCGTGATTGCGCGGGTGCGCTCGCAGCTGGGCGCCCACCGTTCCGCACGCCAGGTGGCGGCCCTGGCCCGCCACCTCGAGTACCGCAACACCTTCATCCGGCAGGCGATGGGAGCCGACGTGTCCGAGGACCTGCTCGTCGAGATGTCTGAGACACCCGACTCGACGGACCTCGGCGGTGAAGCCATCGACACGACGGCGCTGGTCGCCGACGTGAAGGGAGGCCGCGCCCTGTCCGAGTCGCTGGCGCCGGGGGAGTTCTCCGTCTTGCTGCGCAACGTGCTCGGAGGCCTGGCGGAAGTGGTGTCCCACTACGATGGAACCGTGGATGCCTTCGCCGGCGATGCCCTGGTCGCGCTCTTCGGGCTGCCCACACCCCAGGACGACGACGTGGAGCGGGGCGTGGCCTGCGCCGTGGCGCTGCAGCTCGAGATGCAGGAGCTGAACGAGCGCAATCGCCGCGTCGGCCTGCCCGAGGTGGAAATCGGGGTCGGCGTCTACACCGGCAAGGTGGTGGTCGGAGGCTTCGGCAGCGGAGACAAGCTCCGCTACAAGGCCATCGGCGAGCCCCTGGTCCGCGCGGCGGGGGTGGAGCGGGTGGCTCGGGGCGGAGAGGTCTGGATCTGCCCCGACACCTACGCGGCAGTCGCCGATTGCGTGCACGTCGACTCCGAGCAGGAAGCCCTGCTGCCCGGCGCGGCAGAGCCGGCGCGCTTGAGGCGCGCCCTCGGGGTGGGCGGGTCACACCTGATCAGCCTGCGCTCCGTCCCTCCCGCCGACTGAGAGCCGCGCCGGCCGCCGGAGCCGGATGGGTTCAAGCCTTCCCGCCGGCGAGACGATGCGCGGCCCATGCACAGACTGCTGCTGCTGTTGCTGGGCGCGCTGGCGGGAAGCGCCGCCGGCCCCGCGAGCGCGGAGATCTACCGCTGCGTGGGCGCGGACGGCAGCGTGCGCTTCGTGGGTGACCCCAGCACCTGCAGCCAGGCAGAGCGACAGCCCCTCTCGCGGCAGATCCAGCACTTCGAGCGCACCACTGCCCCCACGCCGGACCCTGGCCCCGCTGCGGCGCCGCCGGATTCCCGCGCCCAGCCTCCTGACCAGACCGCGACTCGAACGGACGCGGAGTTCGCGAGCCTCGAGGATCTCTTCCTGCCAGCAAGCGCCGCGGGAGGGACCGGGCAATGGGAGCTGGTAAAGGAGGCTGCCGTCGAGGCCTCCGCCGACCCGGACTTCGTGCGCTGGGGGGTCCGGGAAAAGCGCGTGCTGCACTACACGCACCGCAACGACTCCGGCCGGGTGCGCGTTTGCAGCATCGAGCTCTGGGACTTCGACAGCGCGGGGCAGGCCCACACCGCCGAGGAGAATCTCTCCTTCCCGAACTGGCGCTTCCTGCGCAGCGGGCGAGTCCTCGTCATGCTCCACGCGGTGAGCCGCGAACGAGGCGCCGCCGCGGCCAGCCACGCCATCTTCGCCGAGTGCTCGGGTCTGGGTACGCGCATCGCAGCCCGCGCCGAGGGCCTCTCGCGCTAACACCTCTCGCGTTCGAGGGGCAGGCGGGGCACAATCGGGGCCGAGGAGCCCCCTGTGATCCCCACCCTCCCCTTCGGTCGCACCGGCCACCAGAGCAGCCGCATCATCTTTGGCGCCGCCGCGCTGATGGAATCGAACGAGGCACAGGCCGGGCGCACACTCGAGCTGCTGCTCGAGCACGGCGTCAACCACATCGACGCGGCCGCCCGCTACGGCGACGCCGAGCTGTGGGTCGGCGGCTGGATGGCCGAGCACCGCGATCACTTCTTCCTCGCCACCAAGACCGGAGAGCGCAGCTACCAGAGTGCACGGGACCAGCTGCGCCGCTCGCTCGAGCGGCTGCGCTGCGATCGGCTCGACCTGATCCAGCTGCACAACCTCGTGGATGAGGAGCAGTGGGAGCAGGCCTTCTCCGAAGACGGTGCCGTGCGCGCGTGCATCGAGGCGCGCGACGAAGGGCTCGTGCGCTTCATCGGCGTCACCGGCCACGGCACCCGCGTCGCCCGCATGCACCTGCGCAGCCTGGAGCGCTTCGCTTTCGACTCGGTGCTGCTGCCCTACAACTACCTGCAGATGCAGGACGCGAAGCAGGCCGCCTCCTTCGCAGAGCTCACCACGCACTGCGCCGAGCAGGGCGTGGCCGTGCAGACCATCAAGTCGATCGCGCGCCGGCGCTGGCCCGATGGCAGCGCGCCTCGGACCACCACCTGGTACGAACCGCTGGAGGACCAGCAGGACGTCGACCGCGCCGTGGGCTGGGCGCTCGCGCGCCCCGGGATATTCGTCAACACGGCCAGCGACGTCGGCCTGCTGGCGCGCATGCTGTCGGCCGCCGAGCGCTGGGCGGCGGAGGGCAGCGCCGCCGACGACGAGCAGATGCGGGAGAGCAGCGCCGCCCTGGCGATGCAGCCCCTCTTCGTGTCGGGCTTCCAGTCCGCCCGCACCGTCTAGCGCCGGTTCGCAAGATCGCAGGATCGCTGCGGGGAGAAGTCATGGCGTCGGTCTTCACCAAGATCATCGAGGGCGAGCTCCCGGGGCGTTTCGTCTGGAAGGACGACCGGGCGGTGGTCTTCCTCACCATCAACCCCATCGTGCCCGGCCACGTGCTCGTGGTGCCGCGGGAGGAAGTGGATCACTGGATCGACCTCGAGCCCGACCTCGCCAAGCACCTGATGGGGGTGGCGCAGGCCGTGGGCCGGGCCATCGATCGCGCGTTTCGCCCGCGGAAGGTGGGCTCTGCCGTGGTGGGTATCGAGGTCCCCCACGTTCACATCCACCTGATGCCCCTGAACCGCATCGCGGACCTGGACTTCTCGAAAGCGGACCCGAGTCCGCGCGCCGAGGCTATGGACGCGTCCGCCGAGAAGATCCGCGCGGAGCTGCGCGGGCTCGGGTACTCCGAAGTCTGCGAATGAGCCAGGGACACAGCGAGGTCCGGTACAGAGCTCGACCGAGGCGCGAACGATGGGCGACCTGAGCCTGTGGGCGGTACTGGCGCCGATTCTCCTGGTCGACCTGCTGAACCCGGTGCTGCTGGCGGCGGTGACCTACGCGCTCGGCACGCAGCGGGCCATCGCCAACGCCAGCGCGATCATCCTCGGTCATACCGCGACCTACTTCGCCGTGGGGATCGGGCTGGCGCTGGGTATCGAGTCCCTCCAGCAGCGTCTCCAGAATCCGGAGCCCACGGACTTCGCCATCGAGATCGCTCTGGGAGTGATCCTGCTCGGAGTGGGCTTCGCCATGACGCGCACAAGCGGACCGCCGGCAGTCGAGCGCGGTGCGGGCCCGAGCCCCTGGGCCTGCTTCGGGATGGGCGCCGTCATCAACCTGATCGGCATCCCCTTCGCGGTGCCCTACTTCGGCGCCATTGGCCAGATCCTCAAAGCCGACCTGTCGGCACCGGAGGCCTTTGCGGTACTGGGCGTCTACAACCTGCTCTACCCGCTGCCCTTTGCGGCCGTGGTGGCGGCTCGCGCAATGGCGGGGGAGCGAGCGGACGAACCGCTGCGCAAGCTGACCGATCTCGTCAACCGCGCGGGGGCGATCCTGGGCCCCGGAATGCTGCTGCTGCTCGGCGCGGCCTTCCTGGCCGACGGCGTCTGGTACTTCCTGCGCGGCCAGCCGCTCTTCCCGGTCTAGCTGAGTGCCCGCCGTGGCGGCCGAGCCTCGCATCCGCATCTTCGCAGTGGCCGCGGTTGCCCTCGCCTACCCGGCGACAGAAGCGGGCTTCCAGATCGGGGCCTACGGCGAGCTCTTCATGGCGCGCAAGATCGCGGCCTGGGCGCTGGTCACGGCGGTGCTCGTAGCACTGCTGCTGCTGCCGCGGCGGCAGCGCCCGGTGTCGGGAGCGCACCTGCTGCTGCTCGCGTTCCCGTCCGCGTGGCTGCTCCTCGCCTTCGTCCACGCCGCGGAGTTCAGCGGCGAGGTGCTGCACCCCGTGGTCTTCGGCCTCGGGCTGGCCGGCTACCTGATCTGTCTTCCCTTCAGCCTGTACCTGATCGCCGCGCTCCTGAACCCGGAGCTGGCGGCGCTACGCAGCCGCCGCGCCCGGCTCTCTCTTGTGGGCCTGGGCCTGTTCTTCCTCGCTGCGGGCTATCTCCTGGGCGCGCGCAACGACCTCTTCATGACCTGCCAGGACTTCGAAGCAGCCGGCGCGGTGCTCCCCTCCAATTGCCGAGCGGATCCCTCGCCTGCTGCCTGAGCTCGCGCTAGCGGCGCCAGAAGCGGGGCAGGAACAGTGCGAGCAGCGCGAAGAACTCGAGCCGCCCGAGCCACATCAGCAGGACCATCACGAGCTTCTGCCAGGGCGCGAAGAAGCCGAAGTGCCCCTGCGGTCCCACCGAGGCCAGCCCCGGACCGACGTTCGACAGCGTCGCGAGGGACGCAGTCGCGGCGGTGACCAGGCGCACCTCGCCAATCGCCAGCAACACCGTTCCGACGCCCCAACCGACCACCCACAGCACGACCAGGCCGACCACACTGCGCACCGATGCCTCGGGAACCGCCTCGCGCCCGACCACGATCGCGACGACCGAGTTCGGCGAAAAGATCAGCCGCACCTCGCGCATGGCCGCCTTCCAGGCAATGATGGCCCGCACGATCTTGACGCCCCCCGCCGTCGAGCCGGCGCACCCGCCGACGATCATCAGCGCCACCAGGATCGAGCGCGCCAGGGCGGGCCACTCCGAGAAGTCCACCGTCGAAAAGCCCGTCGTAGTCAGAATCGACACCACCTGAAAGGCGGCGTCGAGCAAGGCCGCAGGCAGCGGCGAGTGCCCCGCCCCGATCAGATCCAGGGCCACGGCCACGGCTGCAACGACCAGGAGGGCTATGTAGAGCCTGAACTCGACGTCCCGCAGCATCTCGAGATTCCTGTGCCGGATGGCCGAGAAATACAGCGCGAAGTTCACCCCCGCGGCCAGCATGAAGACCAGCACGATGGCCCGGACGAGCGGAGAGAAGAAGCCGATGGATCCCGAATGCGGCGAGAAGCCGCCGGTAGACACCGTCGAGAAGGTGTGGGTCAGCGCGTCGAACATGCCGAGGCCGGCGAGCAGGAGCAGCAGCACCTCGGCGAGCGTCAGCACCGCGTAGATGCGGGCCAGCGCCAGGGCCGTGTCCTGCACCCGGGCGTGGAGGACCTCCGCCTTCGGGCCGGGAACCTCGAGCTTGAAGAGGAAGCGCGCCCCGGGCCCGAGCTCCGAGAGCAGAGCCACGAAGAGCACCACGATCCCGATCCCACCCAGCCACTGCGTGAAGCTGCGCCAGAACAGAATGGGCCGGCCGGCGCCCTCGATGTCGACCAGGACCGTGGCGCCGGTGGTGGTAAAGCCCGAGGCGGACTCGAACAGCGCGCTGCTCGCGCTCGGGATCACTCCGCTCACCAGGTAGGGCACGGCGCCGGTCAGCGAAGCCAGCACCCACGCGCCCACCACGAGGAGCACGCCCTCGCGCCGGTAGAGCCCGCCTTCGGAGCTCCCCAGCTGGCGAAACGCGAGCCCGAGCAGGCCGCAGAGCGCGGCACCACTGAGAAAGCCCGCCACGGCCCGAGACTCTGTTCCGGACAGGCACCAGACCAGAGGCAGCAGCTGTGCCCCGGCGAGAATGAAGAGAACCAGCCCCAGGATGTGGAGCACGCGCCGCAGATTCATGCCAGGCGCCTACGAGCTCTCCGCACCGGGGAAGACGAGGTTCGCAACACCCGCCTCGGCCTGCCGCACGAAGAGGATCACCTCGTCACCGACGTCGATCTTCTGGTCGCCACTGGGGACGATGGCCTTTCCGTTCTTCAGAACCGCGGCGACTATGAGACCTTGCGGGATCTCGATCTCCCTCAGGCGCTGGCCCGCGCAGGGGCTCCGCCCGAAGATGCGGCGCTGCATGAACTGGGCCGCGCCGTTCTCGAAAGACACGATGTGGGGCTCGAAGTCATGCTCGAGGTAGCTGCGGATGCGCTCGGCCGCGAGCGTCCTCGGTGAGACGACGTCGACCAGGCCCACTTTTCGCCACAAGCTCGAGGTCTCGCTCTTCTGGACCAGGGCCGCGAGCTGCGGCACCCCCAGCTCCTGGGCCAGCAGACAGGCCATCAGGTTGCTCTCGTCGGAACCCGTGAGGGCGATGAAGGTGCGCGCGCCCGCGATGCCCTCCGAGGTAAGCACCGACATGTCGGTGGCATCACCATGGACGATCTCGTAGTCGCAGAAGCGCGCCGCGAGTGCCTCCGCCCGCACACGGTCGCTCTCGATGATGCGAATCGTCCTCGCCTGCCGTTCCAGCCCCTGGGCCACGGCCTGGGCCGTCGAGCCGCCGCCGGCCAGGACGACCAGGCCCAGCCTGCGGGAGCGCTTGCTGAGCCGACGCTCCACCTCGTCGATGACCTCGCTAGTAGCCAGGATGAGGGCGTCGTCGCCCGCCTGGGCACGGTCGCCCCCCGTTGGCACCTGCAGCCGGCCGCCGGAGACGAAGGCCAGCACCAGGCTCCCCCGCGGCAGATCGAGCTCCGCCAGGCTCTTCTGGTGGAGGAGCGAGCCCGCTTCGACGTGGATGCGACGCACCTGGATGGCACCCCCCGCCATGTACTCGATCTCCAGCGTGTTGTAGCCGAGCACCGAGTTCAGAACTCGCGTCGTGGTCAGCAGCTGGGTCGAGAGCATGAGATCGGCCTGGAAGGCCGACTCGTAGATGCGCCCGTATTTGGTGACGTCCTCCGAGGTCGCCACGCGCACCACCGTCCGCGGCGCGCCTACGCGCTTGGCGAGCAGCGAAGCGGAGAGGTTCGCCTCGTCCGATGAGCTCGCGGCGACGAAGAGCGCGCACTCGGCCACCCGCGCCTCCTCCAAGGCGGGCACGTGCGCGCCATTGCCAAGCACGAAGCCCACATCGAGCTGCTCCTCCACCAGCTGGCGCTTGGCGGGGTCGTTGTCGATGAGGGTGACTCGGTGGCCCTCAGCGGACAGGGTCCGCGCCAGGTAGCAGCCCACCTCACCGGCCCCCATCACGACGTAGCGATCCGCTTCCATATGCTCGGACTACTCCTCCGGCCAGAGCATCGGGGAAGACCCACACTTTGGCTACGGCGTAAAAACCCAATCAATTCTGCAAGTTGTGGATATTCGCCAGCCCACCCGGCTGGCTAGGATGCCCGGGCGCCAGGAAATCTTCGAGGCCCACGTATCCCCCCGACCCGAGCGTCCGTCATGCATGATGAGTCCAACGGAGAGCAGGGAGAACACAGATGGGAGACCTCGAGCTGCCGGACGACATGCGGGACGAGATGCGCGCCGCCTGGCATCGCTATCTGGATCTTCTGAACCCGTTCCGGCCGGCGCTACACGCCTATTGCTACCGGCTCACGGGAAACCTGTGGGACACCGAGGACCTGGTGCAGGACTCGCTGCTGCGCGCCTTCGGCTACCTCGGTCGTCTTCACGACCCCATCCGCAACCCCCGCGCCTACCTGCTGCGTACCGCCACCAACGCCTGGATCGACCGGCTGCGTCGGCACGAGACCGAAGCCAAGGCGCTGGCCCAGACCGAAGCACCGACTCATGCAGAGCCTCACTCGGGCGGCGCCGTACGAGATGCCGGCCGGGCCCTGCTCGAACGCCTGGCACCCCGAGAGCGGGCTGCGGTCATCCTGAAGGACGTCTTCGACCTGAGCCTCGAGGTCAGCGCCGAGGTGCTGGAGACGAGCGTGGGTGCCGTCAAGGCGGCGCTCCACCGCGGTCGCAAGCGCCTACGCGCACCCGAGGAGGAGGGATCCGTGCGCGAGAACACTGCGTCGGCGGCACTCGTCGACCGCTTCGTCGAGCTCTTCAACGCCGCAGACAAGCCCGGTCTGCTCGAGCTCGTGCTCGACAACGCGACCGTCGAGAACGTGGGAGTCGGCGCCCAGTGGGGCCGCGAGCAGCACCGGGGCAAGCACAGCTGGTTCGAAGGCGCCCTGGGTGGACACCCGGAGTGGCCGCCCGAGTGGCACTACGAGGCGCGCCATGCCGAGCGCGTGATGTTCCGCGGGGAGCCGATCGTGCTCTTCCAGGTGACACGAGGCGGGAAGCAGGCTGTGGAGATCGTGGTGCGGCTGGAAGAGCAGGCGGGCAGCGTCTCGAAGCTGCGCTGCTACGGCTTCTGCCCGGAGACCACCCGAGCCGTCGCCGAGGAGCTCGGTGAAGAAGTCCGCACCGGGATCTACCGCTACCCCACACCGGAACCGGGCCGCAGCTACGGCTCCTGACGCGGGCCGGCCGGCCCGCCTCTCGCGCCCTTGACCCGGGCCTTAGTTCTATTGTAGAACTCTCATGGTTCGATCATCGAACGGGAAGAGGAGTGGGGACTATGGCGAGCGCCGGCGAGTGGCACAGCACGGGCTGCATCTTGTGCAGCATCAATTGTGGCCTCCAGGTCCAGGTCGAGGACGGTCACATGGTCCGCATCAAGGGCGACAAATCGAACCCGCGCTCCAAGGGCTACACGTGTGAGAAGCCCGCCCGGCTCGACCATTACCAGAATCACCGGGACCGTCTCTCCAGCCCGCTGCGCCGGCGCGCAGACGGAAGCTTCGAGGCCATCGACTGGGACACCGCCATCGAGGAAGTGTCGGCGCGGCTGGCCGCGATCCGCGACACCCACGGTGGCGAGAAGATCTTCTACTACGGGGGTGGCGGACAGGGAAACCACCTGGGCGGCGCCTACAGCGGCGCCACCCGCCGCGCCCTCGGCATGCGCTACGCCTCGAACGCCCTGGCCCAGGAAAAGACGGGAGAGTTCTGGGTCGAGCAGCAGATGT
>Ga0255057_10001672_pt1 | contig 12309 bp, 9 predicted proteins | sample Cases_109_6_MG_FD_189022 | JGI IMG/M metagenome (GOLD analysis project Ga0255057, IMG submission 189022) | Seawater microbial communities from Amundsen Gulf, Northwest Territories, Canada - Cases_109_6 | ecosystem: Environmental > Aquatic > Marine > Gulf | place: Canada: Northwest Territories... | reverse complement strand
GAAGAGACGACGACAACAGTCGTCGAAGCTGCTGCGGTGTGTCCGAGTCCGGAAGGCGGCGGCACCGTGACCATCGGAACCACCGACGCCATCTCCAGTCTCGATGCAGCCGACGCGTACGCCGTGCGTGACTGGGAAGTTCTAAAGAACTTCGGCGAGCCGCTGCTCAGGTGGCAACCCGGTTCGGCGGACCAGCTGGAGCTTGGGCTTGCGGAAAGCATGCCGGTGGCGAGCGAGGATGGGCTGACTTGGACCGTCACGCTGAAGGAGGATCTGACCTTCGGTGACGGCACCCCGATCACCGCAGAGCTCGTTGCGGCGCAGTTGACGCGGCTGCTGACGATCTCGGAGACCGGGCCGAACCAGGTCGGATTGACCCTGGGCAACCCGTATGTCGACAGCATCGAGGCTGTTGACGACCGGACACTCCAGTTCAACCTTCCGGCACCGATCGCGTTCTTCCTGCAGCTGCTGGCGAGCGCTTCGTACATCCCGACCAATCCGGCGATCTTCCCGGAAGCAGAGCTCAACGTGTTCCCGACTCCGCCCCTCACGGGTTCCGGAGCCTGGATCGTGACTGAGCTCGTCACCGACGAATCGATGACGCTCGAACCAAACCCCAACTACCACGGTGATCCGCCCAAGGTGGACAGGGTGATCATTCGACAGTTCGCCGATCCACAGTCGATGGCCCTTGCGGTCCAGAGCGGTGAGATCGACATTGCTTGGCGGATTCTTGGGGCCGAGGTGGCCATTCCGCTCGGCGAGATCGATGGGCTGAACTCCGTCGTCGTGCCATCGGGCCCGATCCGCTACCTGATCATCAACCACGTGCTGGAGCCGACGAATGATCCGAACGTGCGAAAGGCCATCGCCTCGGTGATCGATCGCGACGAGCTTGCGGATGTCATCTTCGGTGGAGCCGTGGAACCGCTGTTCTCGCCTGTGCCCCCGGGCTTCCTGGGAGCCAACGAGGCGTACGAAGACCTCTATGCGTCACCGGACCTCGATGCGGCCCGAGCCTTCCTCGAGGCCTCCGGCTACTCGGAGGAGAACAAGCTGCAGCTGCCCGTGTGGTACCCGCCGGAGCACTACGGTGTGACGACTGCCGACGGTGTGCTGCTCATCGTGCAGCAGCTCGAAGCGACCGGGATGATCGATGTCGACATCCAGTCGCAGGAGTGGAGCACCTACGTTGGCGCAGCCACCGGCGGTGAGGACTATCCGGTCTCGGTGCTCGGTTGGTTCTACGACTTCCCCGATCCGGAGAACTATCTCCAGCCGTTCATCGAGAACGGTGGCATCGGGACGATGGTCACCGCCAAGGAGGACGGTTCGATCACACCCGGTGTTAGCGACGAACTGCTCACGCTGCTGTTCGCGTCTCGTGGCGAGACTGACGTCGAGGCACGTGCCGCGATCATCGAGGAACTGCAGGACGTGTATGCCGCCGAGGTGGTCACCATTCCCTTGTGGCTCGAGCCGGAGTTCATCGTGTACCGAGACGGAATCTGTGGCGACGCAAACCTGCCGAACCCACAGACCCTCAACATCGGTGGAACGATGGAGTTCAACTACGGGGTGCTGGGCACCGACGGGAGCTAGCTCCAAAGCAGACGCTCAGGATCATTGGGGGAGGGCTCCGGCCCTCCCCCAAGCTCCATAGACCACCAACCGACAGGGCCCCATGCGTGCTTCGCACGCGATCTTCGTAGTCTGTGGGTCCATGTTCAATAACTGCCAGCCGACAGGGCCTGCATGCATCCTTTAGTCCTGACCTTCCTGATCTTTGGGATTCCCGCTGCCATCGGACTGACGTGGGTCTTCCTGCGCGGCAGCTCCGGTCTCCGCTCCTACATCACCACCAGGGTCGCCCTGACGATCCCCATGATTTTGATCCTGGCGACAGTCGTGTTCCTAGTGATGCGCGTCATCCCCGGCAGTCCCATCGACTCGACGCTTGGACCCAAGGGAACCCCCGAGATCAAGGAACGCTTTGCTGAACAACACGGGCTGAACGACCCGCTGGCCGTGCAGTACGGCAGATTCGTCGCGGACGTTTTCACGCTGGATTTTGGCAACTCCCTCATCGGGTCGCAGCGTCCGATCGTGGATGAGCTGGGAGAGCGGCTCCCCGCGACGCTCGAGATGGTGATTCCGGCAACACTCCTCGCCCTCGGGCTGGGCGTATTCCTGGGGACCAGAGCGGGGGTGCGGCGCAAGAGCGCCACCGACTATTCCTCGCGCATCTTCAGCGTCATGATCTATGCGATGCCGATCTTCTGGCTCGGCCTGCTCTTCCAGTTGATCTTCGGTGTCTGGCTGGGATGGACACCCATCGCCGGTCGAATCGATCCCTCAATCCCCTTGGAACGCACCACCAACCTGCTGATCGTCGACTCGATCATCACCGCAAACTGGGCCGCCCTACGCAGTGTGCTCGCCCATCTCATCCTGCCCACGCTGACCCTTGGGCTCGTCCTGTCCGGCGTGTTTCTGCGCCTCACCCGCATCAACGTCATCGAAACCGGCCAGGAGGACTACGTCGCCTCCGCCCGAGCGCGAGGTATCAGCCAGGGCACGATCACTCGCAAGTACTCATTGAAGAACGCGATGATCCCGGTGATCACACTGATCGGCCTCCAGGTGGCGATCCTGCTCGCCGGCGCTGTGCTCACGGAAACCGTATTCGCCTGGCCGGGCATGGGTCGCTACCTCATCCAACGCATTTTGTCGCGTGACTTCACCGCCGTTCAGAGCGTGATCGTCTTCTTCGCCCTCTTTGTTGCGCTCATCAGCTTGGCCGTCGACATCCTGTATTCGCTCCTCGACCCGCGCGTGCGCTACTGATGACCGAACCCGATCTCCTGGAGGCTCCACCGGAGGAGCAGTGGCAGGTTGACCTGGAGCGGGTCGGGTTCATGCGCCGGATACTCAACGGCAGGAAGTGGTACGGCGTCGACTGGTGGATGGTCGTGATCTCCTCGATCATGGTGAGCTTCTTCATCTTCATCGCCTTCTTCCCGGGACTACTGGCAACATACGACCCGCTCGAACAGGTCGGACCGCGATTCCTCCCGCCTGGGGAGACACCGGACACCGAAGTTCTCCTCTTGCACGTCGACTCCCCGATCGAGTCGCTCGCGGATCTCGCCGGGCTGGGTCGGGTGCCGACCGCCGTGGTGCAGGGAGCGCCATCGAGCGAGGACATCCGCTCCGAAGCGGAACGTGCCACCGAGGAGTTGGCTGCCGCCGGCTCCGATGATCGCGTCCGTCTGCGGATGGTTCGCCTCGAGACGCTCGAGGAGGTGTTGGAAGCGGTCGAGACAGGTGAAGTCGAGCTTGCGGCTGCCTCATTACAACAGGTGGAACCGCTGCTGGAGGCCTACCCGGACGTGGTCATCGCCGGTTCCATCACCGGGGAAAAGGGTGGCAAGGCCTTTCCTCTCGGCACGAATCAGATCGGTCAGGACGTGTTGAGCCGGCTCAGCTGGGGCGCCCGCGTCGCCCTCACCATCGGTTTCACCGCCTCGATCTTCTCCTTCGCCATCGGAGTGCCGCTCGGGTTGTTCGCCGGCTTCACCGGGGGAAAGTTGGACCGGGGAATGACGTTGGTGATGGACAGCCTGTATGCGTTTCCTGGGCTGATTCTCGCTATTGCCATCGCTGCTGTGCTGGGACCCAGCATCTTCAACATCATCGTGGCCATTGGTGTGCTCTATATCCCGACCTACTACCGGATCGTCCGTGGACAGACCCTCTCAACGAAGGAGGGCCTCCACGTGGAAGCGGCGAAGAGCATCGGCGCCACCAAGACCTCCATTCTTCGCCGCTATATCTTCCCGCTTGTGGTCCCCTCGGTGGCGATCATCTTCTCGGTCAACATCGCAGACGCCATCCTCACCGGAGCTGCGCTCAGCTTCCTCGGCCTGGGCCTGCCGCCGACCACCCCCGACTGGGGCATCGATCTGGCGCGGGGCCAGGAGTTCATCCAACGGGCCTGGTGGCTCATCACCTTCCCCGGCATCGCCGTCATGCTCGTCGTGCTGGCATTCACGATGCTGGGTGAGGGACTCACGGAGATCTTCAACCCGAAACTGAGAAAGCAATGACCTCCGAGGTTCTCTACTCGATCCGCAACCTCGACGTGGAGTACGACACGCGACACGGTGGGGTGCGTGCAGTCGACGATCTCTCCCTCGACATCCGAAAGGGGGAGATCCTGGGTTTGGTCGGGGAGTCCGGCTGTGGCAAGTCGACGCTCGGCAAGGCGATGATGCGCACGATCACCACCCCCGGCCACATCTTGGGTGGTGAGCTGTGGCTAGAAGATGTCGACCTGATGACGCTCAGCGAGAAGCAGATGAGCGGCATCCGAGGCAACGAGATCGGCATGGTGTTCCAAGACCCCATGACGTCGCTCAACCCGTTGATGAAGATCGTCGACCACCTGGTGGAGGCCATCCGGGCCCATAACAAGAACGTGTCCGAGCAGGCGGCGAGAGCTCGGGCCATGGAAATGGTCAAGGATCTCGGCATCCGAAGCGAGCGAATCGACGACTACCCCCACCAGTTCTCCGGCGGCATGCGACAGCGGATCATGATCGCCCTCGTGCTGGCGCTCAACGCCAAGCTCGTGATCGCCGACGAGCCGACGACCGCCCTCGACGTGATCGTCGAGGCGCAGTTTCTCGATCTCCTGAGGGGCCTCCGTCAGGAGTTCGAGCTGACGATCCTCCTGATCACCCACAACATTGGCGTTGTCGCTGAGGTGGCGGATCGGGTTGCGGTCATGTACGCCGGGAGACTGGCGGAGACGGCTCCGGTTGAAGCATTGTTTCTCGACACGAAGCATCCCTACAGCCGGGGGCTCTTGAAGTCGGTTCCGAACATCGATGTCGATCATCAGGAGCTGTACAAGATGGAGGGTGCGCCCCCAAACCTCATCGCTCCGCCGTCGGGTTGCCGCTTCCACCCGCGGTGCCCGTACGCGGTCGATCTCTGCTCCGCGGAACAACCGAAACTCCTTGCGGTGACCGGCGATGACCACCATGCCGCCTGTTGGATCTATTCGGATCGGGAGAGTCGCCCGGTGGAGAGCCTCGCGTGACCGACCAGGAACCGCTGGTCAAGCTCGAACATGTTGAGAAGTTCTTCCCGGTTCCGACCGGGTTCGTCGCCAATCTTCGTGCTGGCAGCGAGAAGCCGGCGGTCAGGGCGGTCGACGACGTTTCGTTCGAAATCAAGCGAGGCGAGGTGCTGGGACTTGCCGGTGAGAGCGGCTCCGGTAAATCCACGGTAGGTCGCCTCGTCTTGCGCCTGTTGGACCCCACCGCCGGCAAGGTGTTCTTCGACGGAGTCGATCTGGGCACGCTCAAGGCCGAGCAGATGCGCCAGATGCGAAGCAGGATGCAGGTCGTCTTCCAGGACCCGATGGCCTCGCTCAACCCGCGAATGTCGATCGGCAAGGCCGTCGAACACCCTGCCCAAATCCACATGCCTGACCTGACCCGGCAGCAACGGCGAGACGAGGTCTACGAGATCTTCAGCGCGGTCGGCCTCGATCCTCCAAAGTTCTTCTACGACAAGTTTCCCCATCAGATCAGCGGCGGCCAGCGCCAGCGCGTCGTGATCGCACGCGGGCTGATCACCCGTCCGGACCTCATCGTGGCCGACGAGCCGATCGCCATGGCAGACGTATCAGTGCAAGCACTCCTGCTCGACCTGATGTTGCGCCTCAAGGACGAGTTCGATCTCACCTATCTCTTCATCACGCACGACCTGGCCACCACGAAGTACATCTGCGATCGGCTGGCGATCATGTACCTGGGGAGGATCGTTGAGATCGGCAGCCTTCAAGAGGTGTTCACCAATCCACAGCACCCGTATACCCGAGCCCTCCTGTCGGCGGTCCCCGTCCCGGATCCCAGGCATCGCAGGACCGCGCCGCTGCCACGGGGTGAGATCCCGAGCCCGATCAACCCGCCTGCGGGCTGCCACTTCCATCCCCGGTGCCCGATTGCACAGGAAGGAATCTGCGATGTCGAGGTGCCGGAGTTCCTGGCCTACAAGGACGAGACCTCGCATCTGATCTCGTGCCATCTCCGCACCGGTGCGTACCAGAACCTCGATCCGGATCGGCAGCTCGCGTAGGCGAATGAGTAGCGGGAATGACTCCCCCAGGACATCCGGTGGCACGCCACATCCGGGCACCGGCCGGGGGGAGTATCTGGGCAGCGCGGTCGCGGCCTCCTTCGGCATCGCGGTGGTGCTCGCCTCATTGATGGGCAATACCTTCCCAAACCTCATGCCACAGTTGACCCGCCCGGCGACGGGCGTGGCCTGGTTCGCCGGGCCACTCTGAGTATGGAGAACAAGGAGGCACCATCAGATAAAGGAATGGCCTGGTGGGTGGGCGCGCTCTTGGCGTTTTCCCTCGTCGCCGCGGCGTGTGCTGGTACTGAGGACACCACCACGACCGCCGGCGAAACCACCACGACGGCCGCGGAGACCACAACCACGGCCGAACCCAGCTCGGACTTCGAGGGCATGGTCCTGGCAGCTGAGAGCTGCGGCTACGGGGGCAAGATCAGCTCGATCGCCGCAGTCGACGAGTTCACCGTCGTGTTCGACCTGTGTAGCCCGGACCCTGCGTTCCTAGCAAAGGCTGCCTTCGTCGTCTTCGGCATCCAGCCGTCCGAGCACCTCGAAGCGACCGGAGGTGCGCCGCTGCGGAACCCAATCGGCACCGGCCCGTACGAGCTCGACAAATGGGTGCTGGGCGACTCCGTCGTCTACGAGCGTAACGACGACTACTACGGCCGAAAGGCGCCGCACTCGATCGCAGTGCTCCGCTGGGGCGCAAAGCGGCTCCTCGAGCTCCAGTCGGGCAATGTGGACGGGATCACCGTCTCGAATACCGGCGACTACGAGGTGATCAGGGACGACCCCAACATTGAGCTGATCGGCAAGCCGGAGCCGAACGTCCTGTACGTGGCGATGACCAACACCTTCGCGCCGTTCGACATCCCGGATGTGCGCAAGGCCATAGCTATCGGTATCGACCGGCAGCGTATTGTCGACACTTTCTACCCGCTGGGATCCGAGGTGGCCAGCCACTTCACCCCGTGTTCGGTGCAGAACGGTTGTGAGGGCGATTCGTGGTACGACTACGACCCGGCGGCAGCCGAGCAGTTGCTCGCCGCCGCAGGGTTCCCCGACGGGTTCTCGACGCGCATTTTCTACCGGGATATCTTCCGTCGATACCTGCCGGACCCTCGAGCGGTCGCGGTTGACCTGGCTGCTCAGCTCAAGGAGAACCTGAACATCGACGCTGAAGTCGTCGTGATGGAGTCGGGTGCCTTCATCGAAGAATCCACAGCGGGCAACCTCGACGGCATCTACCTGTTCGGTTGGACGGGTGCGTACCCGCACATCACCAACTTCCTCGACTTACGCTTCAGGGCGATCAATCCGCAATTCGGCGTCCAGGATCCGAGCTACACCGAGCCGCTGCTGGCGGCTTCGAACTCGGCCGACTCGGCCGCGGCAGCGCCGCTGTACGCCGCGGCGAACAATGCTCTCAAGGAGTTCGTCCCGATGGTCCCCATCGTGCACTCGACCACGGCGTTCGCCTACGGCGCCAACGTCGACGGCGCCTACGCGCCGCCGTGGGGTCAAGTGCTGTTCAACTTCATGGACAACGGGGAAGACACTTTCGTATTCATGCAGGGCGACGAGCCGAAATCGCTGTACTGCGCTGACGAGACCGACGTTGAGTCGTTGCGGGCCTGTGCGCAGGTCATCGAGGGGCTGTACTCATACAGCGCCACCGGTGAGGTGCAGCCGCAGCTCGCCGAGGTATGCAGCGCCGACGAGAGCCTGACGACGTGGACCTGCACGTTGCGAAGCGGCGTCTTGTTCCACGACGGCAGCGCGTTCGACGCCAACGATGTTGTGGCGTCGTGGGCCGCCGGCATCGATGCAGCCGATCCACTGCACACCGGCAACATCGGGGCGTGGGAGTACTACTCCCGCCTCTGGGATGGGCTGATGAACGCGGACGCATAGTCGAACGTCATCGAGATGCGCAACGAGGTCGGCATCTCTGACCCCCGAGCGCGGCGCCAATGCATATCCCCACGAGCTCTCCCGCAGGGTTGGCGCAGCGGGCGATGATCGCCATGGCGCTTGCGTGCGAGCCCGAGCTGATGTCCGATCGGGACGAACGGCGAGCCAAGGTCGCGCGACCGTCAGATCCTGCAAGGAGAGATCCCGTCACCGATCAACCCGCCGCCCGGGTGTGCGTTCCATCCGCGATGCCCCATCGCAGAGATGGGCCTGTGCGACGTGGAGCTCCCCCGGTCCAGGGGAACCTCGGCCATATGGCGGCGTGTCACTTCAGGGCTCCCGCTCTCCACTCCTCGGCCGCCGACTAGTTCCTCCCTCAGGCGTTGCCAAAACTGCCAAACTGCCCCACGGAATGAGCAGGTACTTCGCCGGGAACCCAAACCAACCGCGTGCCAGGCGGGCATCGGATGCGGTCGCGATCGGCATCGGGCTGCTCCTGCTGCTGTGGACCGTAAAGATTGTCGGCGAGCCGACGTCCACGGCCAATGAATGGGTCCTGAGCCTTTTCGAGCCACTGCCGTCGTGGTTCGACGAAATCTGGAAGATCGGCTACTTCTTCGGCCTGCTGATGGTCATCGCTCTGCTGGTCGCAGCGATCTACAAGAAGCGATGGGATCTGCTGCGCGACATGACCATCGCCGCGGTGGCTTCGGTCGCCATTGCCCTCTTCCTTGCCGCCCTCGTGGGTGATACCTTCCCCACGCTGATGCCCGAGGTGACCCGGCCAGGCGACCCGGATGCAGCTTTCCCGATCGTGCGCGTTGCGGTGCTAATGGGCGTCATCATGGTTGCCGCCCCACATTTGACTCGGCCGGTGCGGCTGTTCGGCTGGACGATGGTTGGGATCGTCGCCATCTCCGGAAGCGGCCTCGGCTTCGGGTTGCCTTCCGACGCCCTCGGTGCCATCGGTCTTGGGCTGGTTGCCGGCGGGTCGACGCTCCTGGTGTTCGGATCCCCGCGGGGATACCCCGATGTGAGCGAAATTGCAGCAGCCCTCTCCGAACTCCACGTCGAGATCGACGACCTTCGGTTGGTGCCGGACCAATCGTGGGGGGTGCGAACATTCACGGGCACCATCCAGGATGGAAGAACGGTTGACGTGCTGGCCTACGGGCGGGACGCAGCAGATACTCGGGTAGCGGGCAAGGCATGGCGGTCCGTCTGGTACCGCGACACCGATCGCACGATCAGCTTCAGCCGCAATGAGGCGGTAGAGCACGAGGCGCTGGCAATGCTGATGGCGGCCCAGAACGGCGTCAATGCGCAGGAGCCGCTTGCCGTGGGAATCGCCGGCGACGACATGGCACTGCTGGCGCGAAGCGCCGACGGACAGCCGCTCAGCGCCCCAAGCGTCGATCGGCTCACCGCAGCGTGGAGCGAGGTGGCCAAGCTCCACAAAGCGGGGATCGCACACGGATCGCTCACAATCGACTCCATTGCCGTCGACGACGACCGGGTAATCCTCGGAGGCTTCTCCAACGCCGCCTTCAACGCCACCGAAACCCAACGAGCCGTGGACGTTGTCTCGTTCCTTTTCGAAACGTCGGTGGCCACGGACATCGACACGGCGGTCGAGGCGGCAAGGCGCGTGCTCCATGACGACGATCTCGTTACCGCCCTGGCGTACCTCCAGGTTCCTGCGCTGACAACGAGCCAGCGCAAGCTGGTCGAAAAGCCAAAGCTCGTCCTCAAGGACCTCCGTCAAGCCGTTGCCGAGGCCGCAGGGGTCGAACCACCGGCGCCGGCGAAGATTCGGAGGGTGCGACCGGCGGATCTGGTCATGCCGGCCCTGTCGTTGATTGCTGCCTATGCGTTGATTGGCCTCCTCGCCGACATCGACTTCGTCGCGGTGTGGGATGTGGTGCGCGACGCGACCTGGGCATTGATCATCATCGGGTTCTTCTTCGGGCAGATCGCCTTCTTCTTCGAGGCGAGTGGGATGCTGTTCGCCACCGGCTATCCGCTGCCGATGAAGCCGCTGGTGGTGCTGCAGCTTGCCGTCAAATGGATCGGGCTCGCCATCCCAAGCGCGGCTGGTCGGATCACCATGAACACCCTTTTCCTCAGGAAGTACGGTGTGCCACCGACCATCGCAGTAACACAAGGGGCCATCGACGGCCTCTCCGGTTTCGTCGTCGAGGCGATGATCCTGGTCATCGCTTTCATCGCATCGGACATCTCGCTCGGTATCAACGTCGATGTCGACGACGTGCCGTGGGGAGTCATCCTGCTGCTGCTGATCTCGATCGTGGTCGGCGTCGTGCTCATCGTGTGGCGTATCGCTCGTTTCCGTGAGGTCGTGATGCCGATCGTCAAGGACGCATGGGGCTCACTGGCCGGCGTCCTGACCAGCCCGAAGCGCAGCTTCGGGCTACTCGGCAGCAACCTGTCCTCCCGGATCATCCTCTCAATCGTCCTCTTCCTCATCCTGCAGGCCATCGGGGAGCCACTCCCCCTGGTGACCTGTCTCGTGGTGACGGTCGCCACCAACCTGCTTGCCGGCCTGGTTCCCATACCCGGCGGCATCGGTGTCGCCGAGGCGGTGCTGACCTCGTTTCTCGTCCTTGCCGGACTCGATCAGGACTCGGCGTTCGCCGCCGCTGTGGTGTTTCGGATCGCTACGTTCTACATCCCCGCAGGGGAGGGCTTCTTCGCCACCAAGTGGCTCGAAGCCGGCGACTACATCTAGCTACTGCTCCGGAGCCACCTTCAAGCAGTTGCTCGGCAAGTCGTTGCCGCTGATCTTGAAGTCATCGCAGTTGAGCAGAAAGTCGTTCCTGGCCCCGAGAGCGACACCGATCACGACAAAGGCTCCGACTGCAACGATCACTGCCATCTTGTTTCGGCTCGGCAGCTCAGCGAAATCGGTATTGATGGCGGTGACCAAGATCCAGGCGACGAACGGCAGTGCGACCACGGTCACCACCAGTGTCAGGATGAATGCGACCCGTTCGCTATTGCCGATGTCAGTCGAGTTGTCGATCCACGCTGCAAGCAGCCACAGGCTCGGGAGAAGCAGCACGACGCGGCGCGGCCACGTGCTTGGAGGCAGATCACTGGCGATCGAGCCAACGAAGACGATGGTTGCGATGACCCAGACGGTCAACAGCTGATCAAAAAAAACGATACGGAACGCCCCAAGGTTGAAGCCGACCATGAAGGCAACGCTGGCACTGCCGGCAGCAACGAGGAGGGTTGCTCGATCAGCCGGCGTGGCGTGCATGGCTCATCCCACGGATCCACGTCGGCGCGACGGAGGTCATCCCGTTTCCGTTTCGGCTGTGGCGGCATCGCCCGCCTGTTCGCGTTTCACCATGGCGCGGCGCCACCCGGCGAGCGGAACGAGACCGACCAGGATCGGCACCAGCCAGCTGAAGATGCGGTGGACGAAGGCACCGGCGGTCACCGCGTTGGCGAGCTCCATATTTTGGGATGCGTCTCCGACGATCACCCCGACATAGGCCAGCTCGACGACCCCGAGCCCCCCGGGGAAGATCGGGATCATGCTGAGCAAGAGGCCGACCGCATAGGCATCGAAGATGATCCCGATCGGTGCTTGCTCTGCGGTGACGCCCATGAAGCGCATCGACAACACCAATCCGGCGAAGAAGATGGCCTGGGCAGTGATGGTGACGACCGTTGCCGGGAACCAGCGGCTCTTCACCGTTCCGATCACCTGGCTGCGGAAGTCCACGAGCTTGACACCGCCGCCCTCCATCTCGGGGAACTTCCAGCGGCCGCCGACAAGGCCGTTGTACCAGCGTTGCCCGGTTTGGCCGATGCGGAGTGCGACGCGTTCTCGATACAGGATCAGGAACGTCAGCAGTACGCCGCCGATCACCCCGGCCAGGCCGACGATGGTGATCGTCACGAGGAGGTCGTCGTCGAGGCCCTCGGCGATCAGGATCCAGGTCAGGGCAATGATCGGCACCACGAGCTTGAAACCTGTCGTGAAGAACCAGCTCAAGATGATCCCGGCGCCGGCAGCGTCTCCGGTGACGCCGGCGCTGCGATACATCCCGAACCGAATTGCCAGATCTGCACCGGGTGGAGCGACGAATGCCACCGAGTTCGAGGCCGCCCACGCCTTCCACCCCTCCCACCAGCCGAGGCCGGGAATCAGCGTGTTGTAGACCCCGGCACTGAACCAGGAAGGCGATCCCGAGGACGGTCAGCAGG
>Ga0255057_10001671_pt1 | contig 12311 bp, 12 predicted proteins | sample Cases_109_6_MG_FD_189022 | JGI IMG/M metagenome (GOLD analysis project Ga0255057, IMG submission 189022) | Seawater microbial communities from Amundsen Gulf, Northwest Territories, Canada - Cases_109_6 | ecosystem: Environmental > Aquatic > Marine > Gulf | place: Canada: Northwest Territories... | reverse complement strand
ATGTCGGTGTCGATCATCCAATCCAACTATCGGGGCACCGGGTCGCCGTTTGGGGCAGCCCGAAGTGGTTTCCTACTTCAGGACCGAGGACTGGGCTTCACCTTGACCCCAGGCCACCCAAACGAGTTGCGACCGGGAAAACGCCCACTACACACGTTGGCGCCGACTCTCTGGACCGATCGGGACCAACCGCGTTGGCTTCTCGGAACGAGGGGTGGTGCTGTCCAGCCACAACTTCTGGCTCAAGTGGCAGGACGCGCCATTCTCGGGAGTAGTCCACTCGAGCAGGCTCAGACCTCATCGAGGTGGGCAATCAGCCAGTTTGGTCCGAGTGAGCCCTCACGTGTCGCCGTCGAGCCCGGTGTTTCAAAACCGATTCTGGAAGGACTGAGGACCCGAGGCCACCTCGTGGAACAGCTTGCCGAGCCTCAACCCGGGTGGGGACCTGTCTCGATCATCGAGCTTGACAACGGTGAGCGCCGAGCGGCCGCAGACCCTCGCGTGGACACCACAACTGCTCTGGTTTGGTGACGCCGCAGTTGTGAGCACAGATCAAGTCTTGAGGTCGCCGATCACCTGAAAGGCGGCGTCTGGGTCCATGTCGAGTATGGAACCGATCGTGTAGAACCCGACCCGTTGGATCCGGTCGCCATATCGCTCTTTGATTGCCTGAGCGAGCTTGTCCACCGGAGCAGCTATCCCGACCTCCAACAACGCCTCGTCTGGAATCACATCGCCCATCTCGGCCCATTCACCCCGTTTGGACATGGCGTGCAACTCGTCGCCAAAGTCCCAGCCACTGGCCTCGAGGACCGGACGGTATGAGGGCGTTGACGCATAGAAGGAGATCTGCTGCTTGATGGCACCCATCGCCTGCTCGACCTCGGAATCGTCGCGGCCGGTCATGACAAACACTGTGCTGACCATCTCCACGTCGTCGAGAGATCGTCCTTTGCTTTCCGCGCCTTTGGCGACATTGGGGAGCACAACCTGGTCCAGATATGCGGTGCTGTGAAACGGGTGAACATGAAATCCGTCACACACCTCACCAGCGAGCGCGCTCAGGTAAGGCCCGACGCCGGCGATGTAGATCGGAACATTGGGATGGGCGATGGGTCCCGGATCAAAGAACGGCGTCATCAGCGAGAACTTGTAGAACTCACCTTCGTATCTCAATGGGGACGAGTTTTGCCATGTGTCCCAAATGGCCCTCATCGCCAGGATGTAATCTTTGAGACGGGTCCCTGGCTGACCCCATTCGGTGCTGAAACGACGCACGATGTGCGGTCGGATCTGGGTACCCAACCCCAGCAGGAATCGTCCCTTGGACATCCGCGCCAAATCCCAAGCGGTCATCGCTGTCACCATCGGTGATCGCGGGAACGCAACAGCAATCGCCGTTCCCAGATCGATATCGGGTGCGGTGGCTCCGGCAAGGGCGAGCGGAAGAAACGGATCGTGTTGGGTTTCGGTGGAGAAGAAACCGTCGTAGCCCATGTCGACAGCCTGGTTGAGCGCGGCAACTGCGCCTTCCGGCGGTGTTGGTGGATAGTAGAAATCGACCTTCATCGACCGGGAGGGTAGGTCATTCGCGAAGACATGTAGCCTGGGGTCATGATCAAGAAGCTGGCCAAGGTGGTGGGTTTTGTGGGTGGCGTCGCCGCCGTGGTGTGGGCCATGCGTGACCGGTTCGTCTCGGTTGCAACCTCACGCGAACCAGTGCCGCCGACATTCCGGACAGGCTCGTCCGATGACTCCGCACCAGTTGATGCCGTGGACGGTATCGGCCCGGTGTTCGCGCAACGTCTCACTGCTGAAGGATTGGGAACGGTCGCTGGCTTGGCTGAAGCCTCCCCCGATGCGGTAGCAGAGGCGGCTGGAGTGAGCGCAGCTCGAGCCAGGTCTTGGATCGAACAAGCTAAATCCGGCTGACATGCCCTACCTCCATGCACCGGAGGATCTGGCTCGGTTCATCGGGGAAGGTCCCTCCTACCGGTCGGATCAGCTATCTGACTGGCTCTATCGAAAGCCGTGCCTGACCGTTGACGACATGACCAACCTTCCCGGCGAACTACGGGAGAAGATCGGCGACAGCCTCTGGCCCTTCGATGTCGAGAGGGAGCAGAACGCAGACGGTGGCAGAACGCGCAAGTGGCTGTTCCGTGCACCCGACGGAGCCGCCATCGAGTCAGTCCTAATGGGCTATTCGAAACGCGCCACCCTCTGTATCTCGAGTCAGGCTGGATGTGCCCTGGCTTGCAGCTTCTGCGCTACCGGCCAGTTTGGATTTGAACGTCATCTCGAGCCTGGTGAGATCGTGGCCCAGGTCGCGTACGCGCAAGCCTTTCTCCGCCAAATCGGAATGCCCGGTGTTCCCTCCCGTGTCACCAACATCGTGTTCATGGGGATGGGTGAGCCGCTCGCCAACTACAACCGTGTTCGTGAGGCAATCAGACGGATGATCGAGGTCATGGGTTTGTCGGCACGGTCCCTGACGGTGTCGACCGTTGGCATCGTGCCGGGCATCAATCGGCTGGCCGAGGAGCCCTGGCCCGTATATCTCGCGATCAGTCTTCATGCAGCCGACAACGAACTCCGCACTTCGCTCGTCCCGATCAACAAGCGCTACCCGATCGAACAACTCGAGGAGGCAGCGTGGAATTACTTCGAGAAGAAGGGCAGAAGGCTCTCCATCGAATGGACAATGATGGACGGTGTCAATGACACCGACGACCAGGCGCGTAAGTTGGCAGCCATCGCGAGACGGCTTCGAGCTCACGTGAACTTGATCGCCCTCAACCCCACCCCCCTGAGCGAGGAACGGCCATCGTCGAGGCTCCACATCGAGGAATTCGCGCGACTCCTGGAGTCGCTGAAGGTCAACGTCACCATCAGGAACACACGTGGCCAGGACATCGATGCTGCCTGCGGTCAACTCCGGGTCATGTCTGGCAAACGTCCCAATCTGGGTTAGGCTCGTCCGGCGGAGCGAGTCAGGGGCTGAAGGAGCTGAACCTTCAATGCCTAAAAATAGTGTTTCCCGTGCCCTAGCGGTTGGATCGGCACTTGTGCTACTCGTAGCACTTTTTTCGGTCGACTACACAGTCAAAAGCGGGGACACACTTGGCAAAATCGCCAAGAAACACGGGGTGTCTGTTACCGCCCTCGTGAAATCAAACAACATCTCAAACCCGAACCTGATCCATATTGGACAGGTGTTGGTCATCCCTGGCGAAGAGGGCGAGCCTGACGTGGTCCACGTTGTCAGACTCGGTAACACCCTGGGCAAAATCGCGACCCAATATGGATCAAGTGTTTCGGCGCTGGCCGCTGCAAACGGAATCTCCAATCCCAACCTGATCAGGGTCGGTCAAAACATCGTCATCTCCGGCGGCAGCTCGAACCGAGGTTCTTCCCACCCCAATGTGCGTTCGGGTCGCTACGCCATCGTCAGGAAAGGCGAAAGCATGGCTGCGGTTGCCCGTCGATTCGGGCTTCCAACCAACCAAATTGCTCGGGCCAACGGCATCGTCAAGGACATCATCTACGCCAACACACGTCTGTTCGCCGACGGACCCAGCTACACATTTGAAAGTGGCGGTGGCGAGGGCACTTACAAAGTGAAGTCGGGTGATCGCCTCGGCGACATCGCCGCCGCACACGGCACCACTATCTCCCATCTTGCCAGTCTCAACGGGATCTCGAACCCCAACCTGATCAGGGCAGGTCAGGTACTCGTGGTGCCCGGCGGGTCGAGGTGGGCCTGTCCTGTAGAGAAGGCTGCCTTCTTCAATGACTGGGGCTTCCCACGTGGCGGTGGTAGCCGGTGGCACGAGGGAAATGATCTGTTCGCAAGCCGCGGCGTCCCGATTTACGCACCGGTGTCGGGCACTGTGAAACACAACACCGGACCGATCGGCGGCAAGCAGTTCAATCTCACTGGCGACGATGGCGTCATCTACGTCGGCAGTCACATGGATAAGTTCGGGAAAAGCGGACGTGTCAATGCCGGCGAAGTCGTCGGATACAACGGGAACACCGGCAACGCCGTCGGCTCGAGTCCCCATCTGCACTTCATGATGTTTTACAAAGGAGTGGTGATCAACCCCTACCCCACTCTCGTGAGCCAAGGCTGCTAGGCGTCTCAGTCGGGCCGTTGCAGCTGGAAACGATCACGGGTGTTGATGTAGGTGTCGCCGGCCATGCGCCCGATGGCCTGAAGTATGTCGTTGTTGACACGGCTGCCATCCAGCACGTCTTCGCGGATGTGGATCGCCAGGACCTCTCCGATCACTACACGTGACTGTCCTTGCGTTCCCACGTTGAGGATGTCCACCACTTTGCACTCGAGATTGGCTGGCGATTCGGCCACAAGCGGAGCGCTGACTTTGACACCCAATGCCGCGGTGAGGCCTGCGATAGCAAATTCATCGTCGTCGGCGCTAAACGATCCCGATGTCACGTTCATCGCTTGGGCCACCGCCTCACTGACGATATTGACTGTGAACTCCCCCGTGTTCTCGGCGAACGTGACCGAATCCTTGGGGCGGTCGGGATGACGGCCGCCGGAGAACAGGACCGTCGGCGGACTGATCGAGACCACATTGAAGAATGAAAACGGCGCCAGGTTGTACGTACCGTTGTCCCTGCGGGTGCCGATCCATCCAATCGGTCGAGGCACAACGATGCCAGACAACAGCTTGTAAGTGTCGCCAGTTTCTCCAGACTCGAGATCGAAGACTGTCTTCTTCAAACGACTTCCTCCCACAGCTGATCTAGTCGAATCGCTCCCGCCTCCAAGACTCTTCCGTGAAAGCCCTTGCGATCGAAAGAGGCTCCTTCATCGTCCATGACTTGGGAACGCATCTTGAGGATCTCCCGCTCCCCCACTTTGTATGAGATCGCCTGTCCCCACCAACCGAGATAGCGCGTCACCTCCGACTCCGAAATGTCACGGGGTTGCAGGCCAACGATGTTCATGTAGTCGACCCCAATGTCGTAGTTCCAGACCTCCCCTGAGTGCATTGGTGCATCATTCGGAATGACCTTCTCGAGCTGACACCCGATGTCGACGACAACGCGGACCGATCTGAACAGTTGACTTGTCAGCAAGCCAAGGCGGTATTCGGGCTTCTCGAAAAACCCCAACTCGTCCATCAATTGCTCCGCATATAGCGCCCAACCCTCGCCGGATCCGGAATTCCAAATCCCGATCCGGTGAAATCGAGATAGCTTGTCCCGCAAGGTCACCGCTGTCCCAACCTGGAGATGGTGACCAGGAAACCCTTCGTGATAGGCGGTGGAGACCTCTTGCCAATAGGGAAGCCGTTCTCGCTCACCTGGTGCGTACCAAATCGAGCCGGCGCGACTGAAGTCTTCTGACGGAGCGTTATACCAGGCTCCCAAGGCCACACCAGGAGGGGCGATATTCACCGTCACCACCTTGAGTTCGTCGGGCAGATCGAAATGCTCACCGTCGAGTTGTTGGATCGCCTTCTGCTGTAATTCCGATACGAATTCGGTGAAATCAGCTCGCGTCGCCGCCGACCTTGCCGGGTCTGTCTCCAGGAGATCGATGACATCTTCCAAAGAGAGGTTTGGGTCGATATCGGAGGAAGTGGCGGCCATCTCGGCGCGCAAACGGTGAATCTCGTCCCAACCCCAGTCGTAGGTCTCGTGCGGATCGAGGTCCATCCCGAGATGCTCCTCCGCTCCGCGGAGATACTCCTCCTCGCCCACCGCGTCTTGGGGTCGTGCCGCCGGGAGGTAGGAGGCTCTCAGCCAGTTGGCCAACTCGACACACCCGGACCGTGCGCTATCCACAGCGGTGGCAACTGCAACGGTGTCGGCTCCCACAGAGTCGGCTTCGCTCACAAACCTGAGAAACATCGATTGGTCCGACCCTGCAGTTTCTACCTGAGCCAGCAGCGACTCGGCTTGGCGAAGAGCGACAGTGTCGTCGGCAGCCACTCCCTCTTCCAAACATTGCCTGTACCCGTCGAGCATCCCGGCGAAACCGTCGAGCCGGGCAACGATGTTGTCCCAGTCCTCGATCGAAGTCTTCGGCATCACATCGAACACGTCGCGAACGATCTGAAACGGGCTGTAGATGTGGTTGAGGTCTCGTCGGTATTTGTTGGCCTGGTAGACATCGAGCCTCGCGTCAAGCTCACCCACGAGAACTCTCGCGGCAAAAGCCTGGGTTGGATCCGGATGGTCTAACTGAGGAGCCAGCTCGGCCCGAGTGGCCCGGTAGAGAGCGGCGGATTCATGATGGCGATCCGGTGACAAGTCCGCGCAAAGATGATCGCGCCCGGTGACACCCTGAGTGGTTGCCGCGATCGGTTGAAGATCGGCCCACGAATCTGTAAAAGCATCGGAGATTTCGAATGGTGTTCTCATTTAGTTCGAGGGTATACGACCAGGCTTCGATTCAAACCCGATACGCTCGCCGGCCGTGGGTGACCTGATTGATGTTCGCAAAGATGAGGGCTTCGACGTCGAGTCCTTGGTGTCCTGGGCCCAAGATCACGAGGCTCTTCCTCCTGGCCGACCGAAGGTCATGCAGTTCGGTGGTGGCAAGGCCAACCTCACCTATCTACTCACCTATCCAGACGGGACCGAGTTGGTCCTCCGCCGGCCGCCTCTCGGACCGGTCGCAGCCTCGTCTCACGACATGTCCCGCGAGTACCGAGTGCTGGCCCGTCTTTGGCGTTCGTTCGACAAAGCAGCCCGGGCAATCGCCCTCTGCGAGAACGTGGATGTCATCGGGTCACCCTTCTTCCTCATGGAGCGGAGGGGCGGCATCGTTGTCAGAGGCCAGGTCCCCGACGTGTTCGGTTCTGGGACCAACCCAACGTCGAATCGCGCCCTCTCCGAGATTGTGATCCAAACACTTGCCGAGTTCCATGGTGTCAATCCCAACGACTGCGACTTGGGTGATCTCGGGCACCCGCAAGGCTTTCTGGACCGACAGGTGTCGGGATGGGCCGGACGTTGGAAAGCATCGAAACACGAGGAGAATGCCGTTGCCGACGAAGTGGCCGCATGGCTTGCTGCAGAGCTGCCCGAGTCACCACGTCCAACACTCCTCCACAATGACTGGCGACTCGACAACATGGCGCTCGATCCCGGCGATCCGGCCGTTTGCGCCGCGGTCTACGACTGGGACATGGCAACACGTGGCGATCCCCTTGCCGACTTGGGAACACTCATGGGGTCTTGGTTTGATCCCGGCGAGGCACCCGAGGCGCTGGGGCTGATGCCCACCACTGTCAATGGGTGGATGGACCGAACCTCGGCCGTCGATCTCTACGGCGAGCTAACAGGTACTGACATGAGGCGCGTCGACTGGTATCTGGTCTTTGGAGCATGGAAGCTCGGCGTGGTCCTCCAGCAAATCTATATCCGCTGGTTGCGAGGCCAAACCAAAGACGAGCGCTTCCGGACCCTTGACCAAGGAGCGAACCACCTGTTCCGACTGGCCGCCGACCGCCGACCTTGAACTCAAGGCGGACCACTAATATCTCCCAACTCATGAGTGCGGTCGTGGCCACAAATATCGTCAAGACTTTCGGAGACGTGCGCGCCCTCGACGACGTGAGCCTTCAGTTCGAGGAGGGAATTGTCTATGGCTTGCTCGGGCCAAACGGGGCCGGCAAGACAACTCTTATCAGGGTGCTCACCACCCTCCTGAAACCTGACTCGGGCAGTGCGACCGTTGCCGGTGTCGATGTGCTCGCCGATCCGGTCGGCGCCCGGTACAAGATCGGTCTGGCCGGACAATCGGCGGCTGTCGACGAGTTCCTCACGGGGAGGGAAAACGTCGAAATGGTCGGTCGGCTTTACAACCTGGGCAAAAAAGAAGCCAAACGCCGGGCCGACGACGTGCTCGAGCGAATACAACTTACCGAGGCTGCCGACCGCAAGGTGAGTACCTACTCTGGTGGCATGCGGCGACGTTTGGACGTCGCCGCCTCGATGGTGGGTCGCCCCCAAGTTCTCTTTCTCGATGAGCCAACCACCGGGATCGACCCCGGCAGCCGTCTCGATCTATGGGATCTCATCGAAGACCTCGTTGAAGGCGGCACCACCGTCCTTCTCACCACTCAGTACCTCGACGAGGCCGACCAACTCGCCGACCGTGTCGGAGTGATCGACCAAGGCCGCTTGATCGCCGAGGGCACGTCGGATGAACTCAAGGATCGGCTCGGTGGCGATGTAGTCGAGATCCATGTCGACGAGTCCGACCGCGAGACTGCGGCAAGGGCCCTGGCGTCGGTGGCGGGAGAAGAGCCCACTTTCGAGCGGCTCGGGCTCAGTATTCCAGCCCTCCGCGGTTCGAGAACCCTCACCGAGGTCGTGCGTGAACTGGATGCCGTCAACGTTGAGCCGAAGGACGTTGCACTGCGCAAACCCACCCTCGACGACGTCTTCCTCACTCTGACCGGACATAAGGCCGAGACCGAAGGTGAATCTGAGCCTGCCCAAAGCGGAACAGGGCAAGATCGATGACAACCGTGGCCAAACCCAAACGACGTGTGAGTCTCGGCGACGCGATAAACCACACCGCGATCATCACCGGTCGTAACAACATGCGTGTCCTCCGCATCCCGTCGCTGATCTTGTTTTCGACGGTTCAGCCGGTGATGTTCCTGCTGTTGTTCAACGTTGTTTTTGGCGGAGCGATCACCACGGGCACGCCGGCCGGATCGGACCAGTACATCAACTGGCTCATGCCGGGCATCTTGGTCCAAACAGCTGTGTTCGGGGCCACGGCTACCGCCCTCGGACTCACCGAGGATTTGGGTGCTGGGGTGATCGACCGTTTTCGCAGTCTGCCGATGGCCCGCTCGGCAGTGCTGACAGGTCGCACCATCGCCGACCTCGTTCGCAACACTTTCGTCTACACCTTGATGCTCTTTGTCGGCTTCTTGATGGGTTGGAGGTTCGAGCAAGGTGTCCCCAAGATGCTGTTCGGCGTAGTGATCGCGTTGCTGTTTGGCTACGCCTTCTCCTGGGTGATGGCCACGATCGGTCTCGCGGTGAAAACGCCAGAGGCGGCCCAATCGGCCAGCTTTCTGCCCATCTTCCCGCTGGTGTTCGTTTCCTCGATATTTGTTCCGGTCGTATCCATGCCTGACTGGCTCCAGGGCTTCGCCGAAAACCAGCCAGTCAGCGTCGTGGCCAATACGGTGAGATCATTGATGATCCCCGAGGAGGCCTTGGTGTTTCTGGGCATCGACCAAGGGACGCTCATCTTGAAATCCTTTGCTTGGATCGTCGCGATTACTGCCGTGTTCGCCCCGCTAGCGGTACGTCAGTACAAGAAGGCGGTGGGCTAACCACTAGTAGTCGATCCCTCGCCGTGCCATCACCCCACGGTCGAAGGCATGTTTCACTTTCTTCATTTCGGTGACGGTGTCAGCCACATCAATCAGCGCCTCCGACGCATCCCTGCCGGTGATGAACACGTTGACCTTCTCGGGCCGCTCTCTCAACGTTGAAAGAACTTCCGTTGTGTCGATCCAGCCCCAATTGATCGGATAAGTCACTTCATCCAACAACACCAGGTCGTATTCACCAGACGCGATTATGTCCCGCGCTGCTGCCCAAGCTTCTAGGGCAATGGCCTCGGATTGCTCCAGGTCCTCCGAGTCCCAGGTGAACCCGTCACCAAGAGCCCACCAATCGATGCCCAACTCTCGGCCTATCTTCTCTTCGCCGACCGACCAGTCGCCAGACTTGAGAAACTGGACTACCGCGACATTCCATCCCCTGGCGATCGCACGCATGGCCGTCCCGAAAGCGGCTGTCGACTTTCCCTTGCCGTCCCCGGTGTTGATCAGGACAAGAGAAGGCTCACGTTCCGATGCCTTTCCGGGCGGTTCTGTCGGTGGCCCGATAGGCGCCGTTGCTTTGTCAGTCATTCGACCTCTTGGGAACGACGGTCGGGCCGTCCTCATCGTTGATAACCCTCACACCACGACCGTAGTGAGCGCGAAGCAAATCTTCGGTGAGCACTTCGCTGGGCGTGCCGTCTCCCCTCACGATTCCGTCTCCCAGGAGCACCAGTCGATCGGCGAATCTTCCGGCGAGAGTTAGGTCGTGAACAGCTGTAACCACTGTCAGACCTTCGGTCCTGCGCAACTCGTCCAACACCTCGAGGACTTCGAGGGCATGACCGATGTCCAGGCTCGCTGTCGGTTCGTCGAGAAGGAGTACCGGAGCCTCCTGGGCGAGAGCCCGGGCCAGGACGGCCCTTTGTGCCTCACCACCGGACAGCGTCCCTAGAGGTCGAGAGGCAAACTCGATCATGTTCAGCTTGCGAAGGGCGGTCTCAACCGACTCCAGATCGGTCTCACTCTCAGACCCGAGATAACCGACGTGAGGAGTCCTACCCAATAGGACATAGTCGGCCACGCTCATCTCCTCCGGCATCTGAGGACGCTGCGGCATCCAGGCTATGTCCAGCCCTGGCCGTCTGCGAGTGTTGGCCAACGAAACGGTTCCCTCATACTCGACCGCGCCCAGTGCCGTCTTCAACAATGTCGACTTACCGGCACCGTTGGGACCGATCAGGCCGAGCCATTCTCCGTCCTCAACTCCAAGACTCAGTGGCCCGAGTACCCGGGTGGCCCCATAGGTCACGCTGATCTCTTCCCAGAGGATCATCCCGGACGTCTCATCGATCTGAGCACCATCACAAAGAAGGGCGCCCCGAAGAAAGCAGTGACAACACCAATCGGGAGCTCGGCAGGAGCGACCACTGTGCGGGCGACAATGTCGGCCGCCATCAGGAAGGCAGCACCAAACAGCAACGAAAGCGGGACGATCACCCGGTAGCTCACACCAAAGAGCAGACGGATGGTGTGGGGCACGATGATTCCAACAAAGCCGATCAGTCCGCTCACCGACACAGCCGCGGCTGTCGCCAACGTCGCCGCAATTACAACCACCCACCGGAACCGGACAACGTTGACACCGAGCGCGCTTGCCTCCTCGTCTCCGATACTCAGCACGTCCAACATCCGACGGCTTGCCAGCATCACCACCGAGGCAACCAATGCGTATGGCAACAAACCAAGAACGTCACCCCAACCGACTGTCACCAACTGACCAAGAATCCACGAGTACACCTGACGCAACGTCTCGGAGTTTCTCTGAAGGATGAACGTCTGGATTGCGGTGGCAAACGCCGCGACGGCAACCCCGGCGAGTATCAAAGAAGTGGTGGTTCGCCCACCAACCGAACGGCCCAGGGAATAGGTGATGGCCACGGCGGCCATGCCCCCGACGAATGCGAATGGAGCCAGGAAGCCGGGGTTGCCGCTGGCCGCAAAGGCAACGGTGGCGCCCAGCCCGGCGCCGGCGGCCACACCAAGGAGATACGGGTCGGCCAGCGGATTGCGAAACACCCCCTGATAAGACGCTCCCCCAACCGCCAAGATCGCACCCACCATTCCACCGAGCACAACGCGGGGAGCGCGGATCTGGAAAAGAACATTCAGATGGATCTCAGAAAGCCCGTGTTCAACCTCTATCCAGGGAAGGGCGTCCAAAAGGGCAGCCACGACTTGGGATCGGTCGATCCCGGCCGCGCCGAGTAGAAGCCCAGCGACTCCCACCCCGACAACAGCAATCACTCCGGAGGTAATAGCCACCCATCCGGGTCTGGATGGTCTGGTGACCGATGGATTGGCCACGTGGGAGCTCAGCCCTCCTTGTAGCGCCCCAAGGCGTCGGCAATCGACTGAGCGAATTCGACGATCCGCGGACCCCACCTCGAGGCCACATCGGAATCGAGTTCAGCGACGTCACCGTCCTTCACCGCAGTCATGACACTCCAGCCGGGCCGAGCCGCGACGGTCTCAGACGACTCCCCGTAGAGGACGTTGGCCAAGAAGATGATGTTGGGGTCGGAGGCCACGACGTATTCCTCGGAAAGTTGGGGATAGCCGAAGGCAGAACCGTCCTCATCAGCAGCGTCGGCGATGTTCGCCATGCCAAACAAGCCGTAGATCTGACCGAAGAAAGTCGAAGAGGTCGCCGTATATAGCAGGGCGTCGATCTCGTGATAATAAGTGATACCTTCACCGGAGTCTCCCGAAACGACAACGATATCTTCCAGGTCGGTCTGAATAGACTCGTTCACCTCAATAGCCGACTCGACGTTTCCGGTTGCTGTTCCCAGGGCCTCGATTTGTCGATAGACGTCATCAATGGTGAAGGCGGCGGTGTAGGAAAGGACAGGAATGTCCGCCGTCTCCAGGCCAGCGATCAACTCTCCCGGATCAAACGTGATCACCACA
>Ga0255057_10001670_pt1 | contig 12316 bp, 8 predicted proteins | sample Cases_109_6_MG_FD_189022 | JGI IMG/M metagenome (GOLD analysis project Ga0255057, IMG submission 189022) | Seawater microbial communities from Amundsen Gulf, Northwest Territories, Canada - Cases_109_6 | ecosystem: Environmental > Aquatic > Marine > Gulf | place: Canada: Northwest Territories... | reverse complement strand
AACACACGGAGAAGGGTCGATTGGATCGTTCTCGGCCGGGACCACATCCGAGGCGTTTCTCCATCAGCCGTCCGCTTTCTCGGCACCTACGAAAGGGAGAACCTGGGCCAGATTCTGGAGGATCTCGCCCCCGACGCGGTAGCTCTTCTATCCAATTGGCAGGAGACGTACCTCTACACGCTGTCCGAGGCTTGGCGTTCCGGTATCCCGGTGTTCGGTACCGCTGTCGGCGCCATCGCCGAGCGGATCCGGTCCAGTGGTGGGGGCGTCCTCATAGACCCGGAGCATCCCAGGCTCGCCGCCGCTGAGATCGTCGAAGTACTCAACGATCCTGCGCGCATGCAATCCCTCCGAGACGAGGCGGCGGAGGTAGGACGCGCTTTACCAACCGCCGAGCGAATGGCAGACCGATATGTGGAGCTGTACGAAGGGTTGGTCGGTGGTCGCCGGAATCCACCCCAGGTGACCCACCCACAGCCTTCGGTGAACGAATGGGCGGGCTGGATAGGATCCTTCCCAGTTACCTTCCCAACCGACTCAGCCCGGCCGCTGCGGGTTGGAGAGGTCGCCAGCTAGTTCCTCGCCACCGGGAACCAGGTCTACAAGGGCAGCGAGAAGCTCGTCCACCCGCTGGTCGAAGGTGTGGCCGGTGCGTATCAGGGCTTGGGCACCCTGTATCAGGCCGGCCCGTTCGGAAGCGTTGGCGGGGTCGAGCCAATAGCGCACCGCGTGCCCCAACTCGGCGGCCGTCTCGTAAGTGGGGAGATTCGGTATCACATCTTCCAGACCGACAACGGGATCGGTGATCACGAGGCTGCCGGCAGCCAGGGCATCGAATAGCCGATTGGAGACATATCCCATTCTCCGCATGTCGTCCCAATGGTCGGCGAGCACGATTCCGGCCTGCGCCAAGACATTGGGAAGGTCTTGATTGGGTACCGGAGCGTTGACTGCTGTTCCCGCGGGGAGGATTCCCTTCCACCCGGAGCCGGCGATCCAGGGGTCGAGGCCTTCGGCAATGGCCCACAACACGGAGGGGCGAGGAACACCGCGGCTGTTGCCGACGAACACAACACGACCGGAAGGCGCAGTCGCGGGCCGCCCGAACCGTCCCCAATCGGTCGCCTGAAGTAGCGCAATTACGGGCGTGTCGGTCATGGCGCGGATTCGCTCGACATCGACAGTCGAGGCGACGGCAATCAGGTCGTGTTCATCCAATTCCCCGGCGGTGACCTCGGTCGGGTGACTGATCAGCCACAGCACATTGATTCGGCCGGGAACCGGAATAGATGGATGAAGTCCGCGAATGGTGATGATCAGGTCCCGTGCTGCAAAGGGATGGAACCAGGCGTGGCGGGCGACGACTCTGGCGCCGATGCCTCGGGTCTCTATTGCCCGGCGCACGGCTTCGGCAAAGTGATGGTCTCCCCAGTGATCGGCCACCGCCCAGTTAGTAGCGGCGTGTCTGATGCAAACGGCCGGACGAAGCATCGAGAGGTCGTTCCCCGCCGCGAGGCGCCCACCGACCTTGCCCACCCAGATCGCTGCGGGCGGCGGCGCCGGAAACCCAGGGGATTCCTTGGTCGGTGGGCGCACGGTCGCGGTGGTGCCTTGGCCCTCTCGCCGTCTGCCTTCGATGAACGCTGTGCCGAAGTCGAGGCCAGATCGGGTTGTCTCGTCGGAACCGTGCGAGACCACCGACCACACCACGACGCATTGTGATCGCCGTGCCGTCGATTCGGCGAGCCGCGCCAATCCTGAATCTGGACTCCAGCCTGCCTTGAACCCAGCGGCAAGGGCGCCAGCCGTGATTGCAACGATTCCTCCGCTAGCAAGCGGAGCGGTAGTCACGGCGCGACGCCATTTCCAGCGAAGCGACTTGCCGCGCATAAGCGACAAGGCGACGGGTCCGGATGGATCAGCGCCGATTTCGAAGCCAGCGGCCACCACTTGCACTGGTCGCCTCAGCGGGCCCGCCGTCGAAGTGGTGACGCCACAGGCAATCTGTTGATCGGTGTCTTCGAGGGCGGCGGTCAGACGCCGGGCCCGCGCCGTGCCGTACCTGGTCGAGGCGGCACCGAGGACAAAGATTTCCGACCCGTCTCTGATCGAGTCGGAGTCATCGTCGCGGCTGAGGCGACGCCAGCGACACCTGGGGGACGGGTTGGGCCCCCATCGGTAACGCAGCAATTGGCTGTATGCAATGAATGAACTGATTGAGCGGCGAAAGCGGCGCACGCCGCGATTGTTGCACAGCGTCAGGTTCGCCGGCCCTACTCTTGATTGCCGTGCCTGCGCTATCGACCAATAGATGGGACCTTCTGATCCCCTTGGAACCGGGCAGATGGTCCCCCCGTCTCAGCGTCTCCGTGATCATCCCTTACTTCGAGACGTTGGCGGCCCTGCGGCGCACCCTGATTGGGGTATTCGCTCAGACCTACCCCTTGGAGCTTGTTGAAGTGGTCGTGGTCGACGACGGCTCGGCGATTCCTCTGAGTGTCGACGACATCGACGATATTGGTGGGGTTCGAGTAGTTCGTCGGGAAGATGAAGGCTTCCGCCTCGCCACCAGCCGCAACGAAGGTGCCGCCGCCGCCACCGGGGAGGTGCTGATCTTTCTTGACGCGGACATGATCCCTGATCCTGCCTGGCTGGAGCACCATTTGCGATGGCACCATGTCACCGATGATGCCATCGTGCTCGGATTCCGGCACCACGTTGACAACTCGTGGCTCACCGAGGATCTCGTCCGCCAAGCCCAACTTTCTGGGGGCCTGGCCTCGGTTGTGAACGACCGCCAGGTCGAGCGTCCGGAGTGGATTGAGTTCCACATGTCGCGCACCAAGGATCTGACGACGGCAGACACCGACCTTTTTCGGGTGGTGACCGGCGGGAATCTATCGATGCGCCATGACAAGTTCGACAGCGTCGGTGGATTCGACGATTCGTTCGTCCGCTGGGGTCACGAGGACACAGAGTTCGGCTACCGGTGCTGGGTGTCTGGAGCTCTGCTCATACCCGAGCGTGGGGCGCACTGCTGGCACCAGGGTCTCGGACCTTCACCCGACACAGACGAGAGCGCGGCCCTGCGTCTGCAGGCCAAGAAGTTGGCCCACCTAATCCCTGATCTTGCCTTTCGTCCATCGTCACCAAGGCGCATCTGGCAGCGCCCTCGCATCGTCGCAGTCGTGGGTTCTGGCGACACCGAACAAGTGGCCGACACAGTTAGGGCACTGCTCGCCTGTGACGATCTTCAGGTTGTCATATCCGAGGGCGAAGCCAACCTCTCGGAGGACTTTGGTTCGGATCCCAGGGTTCATCTCGAGCTGCCGTCGGTGAGTGTCAGCCCTTTTAGTCCACTGCGCTGTCGGGTCCCGGCGGGTGTGGCACCTGCCCCGAGGCAGATTGCGAAGCTGGCCGGTACCGCGCTGGAGCAAGGGACCGCCACCTCGAGGGACGGCATTGTGATGATCTCCCTGCGGCACGAGTCTCGGGGCGCAACCGCGACGCGATCGGTTGGAACCTCGGCGAAGCGGACTCGTCCTCCCGGACTCGTTGCCCGGGTGTGGAAGCGACTCAGGCGTGTCAGGTCATGGTCGGATGTTCGCGCGGCGGCACGATGGTTGGCTGCGGCGGCCAGACGGAGAATGGGAGCGGACACCCGGCCGATAGCAGCCATAGGCGCGAGACTGACTGTCGACCCATGGGCACGGGTCTCGGCCCCGGACTATCCATCGTTGCCGGCGACAGGGAGAACCGATGACCGGCTTGACCTTCTCGTCTTGTCGGCCGATGCCGTCCCATCGACGGCGGTCCCTACTCTCGTTGTCGGGAGCCATCCCGATGGGGACCTTCTGACCTACCCGCCGCTGCAGCCCGCTGATGCGCTGGCGGTGATCCAAGGAAGGAAGGAACCGACCACGGCCACCGCTGAGATGCTCCTGGGGAAAGCCACCCTGGCGCCGCCGCCCGGCTCCAGTTCGAGCCGGGCTTGGGAGTTCCTTGCTGCCGGCGCGCGCACCGACGATGAAGCCGTCGTGGAGGCCGTGAGGAGGTCGGTGCTGAGTGAGCATTTATCCCTTCCCCGGCTCGACCAACTGAGGACCGCCGCCGGTCTTCCGTCGATCATGCCCCGGGTCTCGATCGTGCTTTGTACCCGCCGGATCGACCAAGCCAGGCATGTAGCCGCGCAAATGATGCGTCAGACCTATCCACCGGTGGAGATAATTGTGGTGGGTCATGGCAGAGACCCAGATCCAATCAGGTTCGTCCTTGAGAGCGGGTCGGTGCGATATCGGTTGCTGAAGGTGAGCGAAGATATCCCGTTTGGAGCCGCCCTTGCGGTGGGGACCCTCGAGGCCTGCGGGGATCTCATCGCCAAAGTCGACGACGATGACCTTTACGCGATCACGCATATCGAAGACCTGGTCATTGCACGGCTACTTAGTGGCGCCGATCTCGTGGGCAAGGCTGCAGAATTCGTCACGCTCGTACACAAGGGTGTGTCGATTCGGAGAACCTTTCGCGGCGGCGCCTATGAGAACTCTCCGACGCTGGCCGGAGGGACATTGGCCATCACGAGAGAGGCATACGATGCAATCGGCGGGTGGCGGGCAGTAGATCACCACGTTGACACTGCGCTGATCGAAGATGTTGCGTCCTCGGGTCGGTCGTGTTTCCGGACACACGGGCTCGGTTATGTCCTGATGAGACACGGCGACAACACCTGGCAGGTGGACGATCAGAGATTCCTCGACCAGGCTGAGGACCAGTGGTCCGAACTGCCTGCGTGGGTTCTGGATTCGCCCCTCGTCGCGCAGTCCTGAACCGGATGCTTCGCACGGCGCAGACCGTCTGTGCTTCGGTGGATGCGGCTACCGCGAGCTACTGCTTTCGGCGGCGGCCCCCCGCCGCCTCATAGGCCGCAACCACGTCTTCGGCCGGTCCGAGGGCACGAACCTCACCCTGCTCGAGCCAGAGCGCTCGATCGCAGAACGACTTCACCTGAGCGAGGGCGTGAGAAACGAACACAATCGTCCCGGATCGGGCGAGGAGGGCTTGCATCGTCTCCATGCTTTGATCGTGGAATTCTCGGTCGCCCACCGCCAGCACCTCATCCAGTAGGAGAATGTCGGGTTCCATGGCCATGGCGACCGAGAACGCCAGTCGAGCGAACATTCCCGACGAGTACGTCTTGACCGGCCGAAAGACGGCGTCACCGATTCCGGAGTATGTGACGATCGAGTCGACCTTTTGATCGATCTCCGCTCGGCGAAGTCCACCCGCAAGGCCGCCCAAGTAGATGTTGCGTAGCCCCGAGAGTTGCCGGTTGAACCCCAGGCCGAGTGCCAGGAGAGGCGAGATGTGGCCGTCCACATGGACGGATCCCTCGTCGGGTTTCAGCGTTCCGGCCAGAACTCGCAGAAGGGTACTCTTGCCGGCGCCATTGGCACCGATGACGCCAAATGCCTCGCCTTTCTCCACAGAGAACGAAACCTGGTCTAGTGCCGTCACCGTGACTGATGACCGCAGTCGCCTCTGGGCGAGAGCTCTCTTCAGGGTCGGGTTTCGGTCGGTGTAGGGCCTGTAGCTCACGACGACGTCGTCAATAGTGATGGCCGGGCCGGTCACAGGTATCTCGCTATCTGATCCTCATGCCTAACAAAGAGAATCACGCCGACCGTGCCGAGCACGACTGCCCAGACCGTGGCAAAAGCCAGGTTCTCAACTTCAATCGGCGCGCCAACCAGCGCAGATCTGTAGAGCACCAGGAGCGGGAATATCGGGTTGGCCTTCACCACGAGTTGCATCGCATGAGGAATGTTGTCCAGGAATGCGATCGGCCAGAGAACCGGCGACAGGTAGAACCAGAGCCGGACGGCGATCGGGATGAGGTTCTTGACATCCCTGAACGGAATGACGAGCCGAGCGGCTACCGCTGCCAACCCGAGATTGAACCCGGTGTGGAGAACAAAGATCGCGGGAAGCATAAGGGTCTGCAGAGTCGGATAGACGCCCAGCGTCGGTGCGACGATCACGTAGTAGGCGACCATTGAGGCCATGAACCCAACTGCCGCCTCGACCAATGCGGCCAGCGGGAGTATGAGGCGGGGAAACTGGAGATTCACCAGCAACTTGTCGTTGCTCAGAATGGAGTTGACCGCTCCTGTCATCGAGGCCGTTGTGTAGTTGAAGGCGAACAATCCCGAAAGCAGATAGGGCAAATAGTCGACCGAACGTCTCGCCCCTCCAAAGATCAATCCAAACACCAGGAAGTAGACGGCGCCAAACAGCAGCGGGTTGAGAACCCACCACACGATGCCCAGAGACGTAGCGGCGTGTCGCGCCTTCAGGTTGCCGAACGCCAGCGCAATCGCGAACTCCCTGCGGTGCCACAGCGCGGCGAGATAGGAACGGCTCTGCGGTTGCGATCGTGGGCCACCGATTTTGTTCACGGGTCGAGATACTACGTCTGGTTTGGCGGCCCGACGCCTACCGCGAGCGGTCAGTCCTCCTCAGGTCACCTTGACGCTGGATCCTCCGAGCCGGTCGCAGATCCTGGTGCCCTAAATGCGGATCCAAGAGGGTGCGACCAGGTATCGGTCTCGGCAGGGCCGCTGACCTGGCTCGGCGCGATATCCTTGCTCCTCCGAACGCCAACTATGAAAGGTTTCGAGTGTCGAACCGAATCCATCTGTTTACATCGGAATCGGTATCGATGGGTCATCCCGACAAGGTGTCCGACCGTATCTCGGATGCGGTTCTCGACGCCATGCTCGCCCAGAACCCCGACGCGCGGGTGGCGTGTGAGGTGATGGTCACCGGTGGGACCGTTATCGTCGCCGGGGAGATCTCTGGCGCCAGTTTCGACGATGCCCTGATCGGACACATCGCCGGCGAGACGATCACTGCCTGCGGCTATGACACCAGCAACCCTGGCTTCAATGCGGGAGAGGTGAAGGTCTACAACCTCATCGCTCCCCAGTCGGCCGATATCGCGTTGGGGGTCGACGAAGGCGACGATGGTGAGATGGGCGCGGGCGATCAGGGCATGATGTTCGGGTTCGCCAACCGTGACACCGAACAGCTGATGCCGCTGCCGATCCAGCTGTCACATCGATTGATCGAACGTCAGGCCGAGGTCCGTGTCGACGGTTCGATCCCGGAACTCCGGCCCGACGCCAAGAGCCAGGTCACCGTCGTGTATCAAGAGAAGGAACCGGTGCGAATCGACTCGGTGGTGCTGAGCACTCAGCACGGTCCGGTCTGGAGCGACCAGCAGAAGGAGCTCCAAGCCGAGGTGATCGAGCACATCTTTATGCCGGTGCTGGGGGACTGGTGGTCAGATGACATCACGGTTCACATCAACCCAACCGGCAAATTCGAGATCGGAGGCCCGGTCGGAGACACCGGTCTGACCGGTCGAAAGATCATCGTCGACACCTATGGAGGGTGGGGCCGGCACGGTGGAGGGGCGTTCTCCGGCAAAGATCCGTCCAAAGTCGATCGGTCAGCGTCGTACATGGCCCGCTATATCGCCAAGAACATCGTCGCCGCCGAGTTGGCCAGCGAGTGTGAGCTACGACTCAGCTACGCGATCGGGGTGCCGGAACCGACGTCAGTGACCGTTGACTGTCAGGGCTCACAGACGATCGATGAGGCAGCCATTGAGCGAGCGGTTCGTGACCTTTTCCCTCTCACACCACGCGGAATCATCGAGGCGCTGCAGCTTCGTCGACCGATCTACGAGCCAACCTCGTTCCACGGTCACTTCGGTCGGGAGCCCGGCGAGGGAGGTGCTGGCACATTCTCCTGGGAGCGGGTCGATATGACCGAGGCTCTTCGAACCGCTGCCCTTTAGACCCTCGGTTGGTACCTTGGCGAGGCGGTAACCTGTGGTCGTTTCCAGTCTGTGAGCACCGCCTCACATAGCCGAGGTACAACAATGTCTGCATCGGACATAGGATCGCAAGACCTTACAGACCGGTTCACGGTCGCCCAGTGGGCAGCGTTCGGATTCGTGGTTCTGGTCCCGGTTCACGTGGTATCGGTCGACCTTGGGTTCGAGTTCAAGCTCTGGTTCATCCCACTGCTCGTGGGTCTCGCGGCCTCCGCTGGTTCCGTGATCAAGGCTGCTCTCGCATTGCCCCGAGCAATGCAGGCAGGGATCGTCCTCATGGGTGTTGGCGGGGTGCTCGGATTCCTCAACAGTGCGGACCAAACGAGGGCGATCCGTCACCTAATCGCGGTTGGCATTGTGGTCTCGGTGATGTTGCTTGTGATGGCAGTGAAGAAGATTCCGTTCCTTGGTGTCGCGTTTCGGATTGGTGCCATCAGCATGGTTTCGGCGACGGTAATCGAAGCTCTACTGGTGATGCCACGGTGGGTCTCAGTCGAGACCTTGCAGAGGGGCGGTGCCTACGTCGGGCAACTCGCTGAGGTGGCGTACGGCGACATCATCCTGGTCACCGGCACTCATGGTGACTCCAACTTCTCGGCGCTGTACGGGGCTACGTGGCTGTTTCTGGTCCTCGCCTTCCCAGCCGAGCGGTTCTTTCGACGCCGGAGCGACGGGATAATCGTGGGAATGCTGGTGCTCCAACTGATCTTGTCGCTCTCCAAGACCGGACTGGTTTCTTTGACCGCGGCGGTCTTCGCCACCGCCGTCGCCTACAGGGCCTTCAGGTCGTGGCGAAATGTTCGGCCGGCGGTGGCAGTCGGGTTGATCGCTCTTGTGGGGGTTGGCGGCCTGCTGCTCATCACGGACGCGACCGATGGACATCACGACATCGCTCATGGTCTACGCAAACGTGGCGGACAGGTATTGCTCGAGGCCGACTCTGCTTTGGGGCTTTTCACCGGAGAGACGCTCACGGCTCTTGACCGTGCCGGCATCTGGAAGGGCTACATCGAGGACTTCGCAGACCATCCCTTCACCGGAACCGGACTCGGTACCCCGACCAAGCGACCGCAGTACGCCCATAACGCGGCGCTGGAGGCGGCGGGCGGGAGCGGGATTCTCGGGTTGACTGGATGGATCATCGTGTGGGCCGTGGTCTGGTTAAGCCTCATGCGGCTGGTTCGTCGGCATCCCCAGGCCCCGGCACTGGTCGGAGCCGTAGGTGTCGTGTTCATGGCATCGCTGTTCTTGTCGACAAACTACGAGCCGATTGTTGGTTTGGTTTTCGGGATTGTCCTGATGCCTCACTTACCCAGACTCGTCGAGCCGGACCTCCGATGAGCAGGTTCGCCAAGGATGGCCTCCCCGACCTGTTGAGGCGCCTGTGGCGACATCTGCGGCTCCGTCGCCGTCGGCAGTTCACTCTGCTGGTAGGTCTCATGATCTTTACTGCTTTCGCTGAGGTCGTGACGCTTGGATCGGTGCTTCCCTTCTTGGGGGTACTCACCGCCCCGGACCGAGTGTGGGACAACGCTCTGATCCAGGACTTCGCCGGGTGGTTCGGCATCACGTCCGCCGACGACCTCGTGTTGCCGCTCACCCTCGTGTTCGCCTCAGCTGCCCTCCTGGCCGGGGCAGCCCGACTCCTTCTCTTGTGGTCGAGTACCCGATTGGCATACGCGACCGGTGCTGATCTCAGCATGGGGGTCTATCGACGCACGCTCTATCAGCCGTATCCGGTTCATGCCGCGCGCAACAGCAGCGAGGTCATCGCCGGGATGATCAAGGTGAACCACGTCGTTGCCGGTGTGCTGGTCGAAGTGCCCAGGCTCGTCAGCTCGATCGTTCTACTTGTGGCGATCACGACGGCATTGCTCTTCATCGACCCGCTGGTGGCGATGACGGCAGCGGTCGGGTTTGGTGGGAGTTACCTGCTGATCACGCTGCTGTCGCGTAGTCGTCTCAGCCGCAACAGCGAGCGCATCGCTCGCGAGCAGACTCAGGTGGTCAAGGCGCAGCAGGAGGGCCTCGGCGGCATTCGTGACGTACTCCTGGATGGGACCCAACCCATCTTCTTGGACATGTACGGGCGCTCGGACGGGCCGTTGCGGCGCGCCATGGGCGACAATGTCTTCATAAGCCAGAGTCCGCGGTTCCTCATGGAAGCCATCGGGATGATGCTCATTGCCGGACTGGCGTATGGGATGAGCCTGCGCGACGGCGGCGTGGCCACAGCCTTGCCCGTGCTCGGCGTTCTGGCGCTGGGGGCACAGCGTCTTCTACCGGTGCTGCAGCAAATCTATAGCTCATGGGCAGCGTTCACCGGTGGGCGGGCATCACTTTTCGACATCATCGAATTACTCGATCAGCCTCTACCCGAAGCAGCGTCCGAGACTGACCCGACGCCGCTCGAATTTCGTGAGGCCGTCAGGTTCGAGAGCGTCAGATTCCGATACAGCGACGACGGTCCCTGGGTCCTCGACGGGATCGACCTCACGATTCGCAAGGGCTCGAGAATCGGCGTCGTGGGTAGTACCGGTAGTGGCAAGAGCACAATCCTCGATCTCCTCATGGGGCTGCTGTCCCCGACCGAGGGTCGGATATTGGTGGATGGTGAATTGATCACCGGAGCCCAGCTCCGGGCGTGGCAGCGGTCTCTTGCCCACGTGCCGCAATCGATCTTTCTGGCCGATACGTCCTGGACCGAGAACATCGCTTTCGGCGTCGAGACGGAGAAGATCGACCACGATCGGGTACGCCAAGCTGCCTCTCAAGCGCAGATCGCCGAATTCATCGAAAGCGACCCGCTGGGCTACGACGCGATCGTTGGGGAGCGTGGCATCAAGCTCTCGGGCGGTCAGCGGCAACGGATCGGGATCGCCAGGGCCCTGTACAAGCGGGCCAGTGTGTTGGTGTTCGATGAGGCGACGAGTGCGCTCGACAACACCACCGAGCAGTCGGTGATGGACTCGATCGACGCGCTCGACCGTGACCTGACGATCCTCATCGTCGCCCATCGGCTTACGACGGTGCAGCGGTGCGACACGATCGTGGAACTCGACGGGAGCCGGGTAGTGGCCCAGGGAACATACGACGAGCTGATCGAGAAGAGCTCGAGTTTCAGACGGATGGCCCATGCCAACCGATAGGATGTCGTCATTCCGGTCCGCAACCCGATCCGTCGGCGCGGTCCGAGGTTTCCGATCCCCGACGGTGAGACTCCATGTTCAATGACAAATCGATTCTGATCACCGGCGGCACCGGCTCGTTTGGCAAGCAGGCGGTTCTGACGATCCTCGAACGGTATGAACCGAAGAAGGTGATCGTGTTCTCCCGCGATGAGCTCAAGCAGTTCGAGATGGCTCAGACCTTCTCCGATCCTCGGATGCGGTACTTCATCGGGGACGTGCGCGATTCCGACCGGCTCGTCCAGGCGATGAACGGCGTCGATTACGTGATCCATGCCGCCGCCCTCAAACAGGTACCGGCGGCCGAGTACAACCCGATGGAGTGCATCAAGACCAACATTCATGGGGCGGAGAATGTCATCCAGGCGGCACTGATCAACGAGGTGCATCGAGTGATCGCCCTTTCGACCGACAAGGCCGCCAATCCGATCAACCTGTACGGAGCCACCAAGCTGGCATCCGACAAGCTGTTTGTATCGGCCAACAACCTCGCCGGGGGCCATGAGACGCGCTTCGCAGTCGTGCGGTACGGCAACGTCGTTGGCTCCCGCGGATCGGTGATCCCCTTCTTCCGACGGCTGGTCGCCGACGAGACCGATCACCTTCCGATCACCGACGAGGCGATGACTCGCTTCTGGATCACCCTGCAGGCGGGTGTCGACTTCGTCCTCAGGAGCTTCGAGCGAATGCAGGGTGGCGAGATGTTCGTCCCCAAGATCCCGTCGGCCAGGATCACCGACCTCGCCACGGCGATTGCTCCCGATTTGTCCCACAAGGTCATCGGCATCCGCCCCGGAGAGAAACTCCACGAGATCATGTGTCCCAGCGACGATTCTCATCTAACGCTCGAATTCGACGATCACTATGTGATTCGGCCGACCATCCAATTCGGGTTCACCGTCGACTTCGCCACCAACGCCCTCGGCGAGGCGGGCAAGCAGGTCGAGCGGGGCTTTGAATACAACTCGGGGACCAACCCAGACTTCCTCACCGTCGAGGAGATTGGTGAGCTGACCGAACTCGCCGGGGCCTGATGATCAACTACGGACGGCAGGACATCCGTCAGGACGACATAGATGCTGTGGTGGCGGTGCTTAGGTCTGACTTCCTGACCCAAGGTCCTGCGGTTCCTCGGTTCGAGGAAGAGATGGCCCGGAAGGTCGGTGCCGAGCATGCGGTGGCGGTCAACAGCGCCACCTCCGCCCTGCACATCGCCTGCCTTGCTCTC
>Ga0255057_10001669_pt1 | contig 12318 bp, 9 predicted proteins | sample Cases_109_6_MG_FD_189022 | JGI IMG/M metagenome (GOLD analysis project Ga0255057, IMG submission 189022) | Seawater microbial communities from Amundsen Gulf, Northwest Territories, Canada - Cases_109_6 | ecosystem: Environmental > Aquatic > Marine > Gulf | place: Canada: Northwest Territories... | reverse complement strand
ACCAGCCCGCGATGATCGTGCCGTAGGTGGCGATCGACGCGATGGCGAAGATGTAGAGCATGCCCCAGTCGGGGTCCGCGACCACCAGGTTCACGGTGACGTCGTCGAAGCTGTAGGTGCCGCCGAAGGGGATGACACCGAAGGCGATGATGGCGGGGACCGCCGCGATCACTGGTGCGATCAGGTGCATCACCCGGTTGGCGCCGTCGGGAACCACATCCTCCTTGGCCAGCAGCTTCAACACGTCGGCCAGCGGGTGCAGCAGGCCCAGCAGCGTGATGCCGGCGATGTCGGCGCGGTTGGCACCGATGCGATCCTGCATCACCGCGCTCTGCTTGCGTTCGATCCAGGTGATGACCGGCGCGAGGGCTCCCACCGCCACCAGCAGAATGAAGAGGGTCTTGACGATCTCGGCGACGGGCATCTAGGCCGACGCCCCGCCCGTCTCTGGGTCCGAGCCCTCTGCCGCACCCTGGAGCGACAAGCCCTGATCGCCCACCCCCCCCAGGTGCACGCCGGCGAAGGCCGGCAGCTCCTGGGAGAGCGCCTTCGATACCTCGCGCGGCTCCCAGCTGCCGTCGAAGCCGTCGAGATCGAGCAGCGCGCCCAGCTTTGCGATCACCTCGCCGTCGGTCCAGGCCTCCCAAGCCGGCTCCACGGCGGGCTGCACCCGCTGCACGCGTCCCGCTGAGTTGGTGAGCGTCGCGTTCTTCTCGGCCGGGTGGCGCACGGGAATCAGCACGTCGGCGACGCGGTCCAGCGAGGACTGGTGCGTGTCGAGGACGATCAGCGTATCGAGGCCGGCCAGGACGTCGGTTGCGCCGAGGAAGCTCGGGTCGAGCAGATCGTGGCCGAGGACAACGGCCGCGGCTGCCTGACCGCCGCGAATGCGATCCAGTACGTCGGAGGGGTCGCCAAAGCCGAGTCGCCGCGCCCCTTCCGCGTTGGCGGCCTTCTCAGCCTTCACCAGCAGGGCGTCGGAGTCGCCGCGCACCACCGCCACTCCCGAGGCGCCCACGCCCAGCGCATCGCAGAAGCGCCGAAGGGTGAAGAGGTCCTCGTTGCCCGCGTGGGGAGAGGCCAGGGCCACGACGGAATCGGCGCCGCGAGAGTCCACCACACGGCGCAGCTTCTGCGCCGCCTGCTCCAGGGCGGCGACAATCCCGACGGTCTCGAGCCTGCCCGTCCCCTGGCTGCCCCCGCTGCGCACCTGTGCCTCGGAGAGTCGGTCGCCGGCGCCGATCCGCTGGTAGCTCATGCGCCCGGCGTCGCAGATCCAGGTTTCGTTGACCGAGTCGTTGCGACGCGGCACGTAGCGCTGAACCTTGTTGTTCGCGACGCCCAGGTGCAAGTTGCAGCCGTTCGAGCAACCCGTGCACACGCCGGGCACGTCTTCCAGGAACCAGACCCGGATCTTGAAGCGGAAGTCCTTGGTCGTGAGCGCGCCGGCGGGGCAGATGTCGGCCACGTTCATGGAGTAGTCGTTCTCGAGGGGATAGCCGTCCTGGATGTCGATCACCGAGCGGTCACCGCGGCCCATGACGCGGATCTCCCCGGTAGCGGGAACCTCGTCGCAGAAGCGCACGCAGCGCCGACACAGGATGCAGCGCTCCTGGTCCAGCAGAATCGTGGGACCCAGGTCCTTGCGCTTCTCCAGGGCTCGCCGCGGCTCCTGCGAGCGAGACGAGTCCACGCCGTACTCGAACGCGTAGTCCTGGAGCTTGCACTCTCCCGCCTGGTCGCAGATCGGACAGTCGAGCGGGTGGTTGACGAGCAGCAGCTCCATCACGCCCTCGCGGGCCTGACGCACGCGCTCGGTGTCGGTGCGCACGGCCATGCCGTCCTGCACCGGGATGTTGCAGGCGATCTGGAGCTTCGGCATGCCCTCCACCTCCACCTGGCAGAGGCGGCAGGAGCCGTCGATGGAGAGCTTCGGGTGCCAGCAGTAGTGCGGCACGTCGACGCCGTTCATGAGCAGGCCGGTGTCGTCCAGCGCCTGGAGGATGGTCCGCCCGGCCGGCACCTCGATGATCTTCCCGTCGACGGTAATGCGCGGCATCTACAGCTCGAAGCTCTGGGTGAAGGGACACTTGCCCAGGCGGACGTGCTCCACGAAGTCCTCGCGGAAGTGGCGCAACATTCCCTGGATGGGCCAGGCCGCGGCGTCGGCGAAGGCGCAGATGGTCTGGCCCTCCATCTTGCCGGCGATGTCCTCGAGGATCCCGAGGTCCTGCTCCCGGCCGGCTCCGCGTTCGATCCGCTCGATGATCTTGTGGGTCCAGCCGGTGCCCTCGCGGCACTGCGTGCACTGCCCACAAGACTCGTCGCGGAAGAAGTACGAGATCACGCAGGACGCGCGCACCATGCAGGTGGTGTCGTCCATCACCATGATGCCGCCCGTGCCCAGCATGGTCTTGCGCTCGCGCAGGAACTCGTTGGCCATGGGCACGTCCAGCATGCTGGCGGGCAGGATGGGCATGGACATGCCGCCCGGGATCACGCCCTTTACCTGGCGTCCCTCGAGCGGCCCACCCGCATGTTCGTAGACGATCTCGTCGAGCGGCGTGCCCAGGGGTAGTTCGTAGAGCCCGGGGCGCTGCACCTGCCCAGACACTCCGAAGAGCGTCGTGCCCGGGCTCTTCTCGGTGCCGAAGCCACGGAACCAGTCCGCGCCGTTGTTCACGATGTGCGGAACGTGGGAGAAGGTCTCGACGTTGTTCACGGTGGTGGGCATCCCGAAGGCGCCGTACTGGGCCGGGAAGGGCGGCTTCTTGCGCGGCTGGCCCTTCTTGCCCTCGAGCGATTCGAGCAGGCCGGTCTCCTCACCGCAGATGTAGGCCCCCGCGCCGCGCATCAGCACGACGTCGTGCCGGAAGCTCTTGCCCAGCACCTTCTCGCCGAGCAGTCCGCGCTCGTAGGCCTCGGCGATGGCGCGCTCCATCCGCTCGGCGGCGAACGCGTACTCTCCGCGCACGTAGACGAAGGTCTTGTCCGCCCCGGTGGCCCAGGCGGCGATCAGGATGCCCTCGAGCATCTGGTGGGGCCCGCGCTCCATCAAGATGCGGTCTTTGAAAGAGCCAGGCTCCGACTCGTCCGCGTTGCAGACGAGGTACTTGGGCTGGTCCGTCTCCTTCGGCATGAAGCCCCACTTCATGCCGGCCAGGAACCCCGCACCGCCCCGCCCCTGCAGCCCGGCTTCCTTCACCAGTGCCGCAACCGCCTCGGGCTCCTGCTCGAGCGCCTGACGCAACCCAGCGTAACCGCCGCGACGCTCGTAACCTTCCAGCGTCTGGAAGCTGTCGTCAGCGAAGTGTTCGGTCAGGTAGCTCGTGACGTAGGGGACCTCGAGCATGAGTCGTCTCCCTAGTCCAGAGCGTCGAGAACGCTCTTCGCCTTCTCGACATCGAGATCCTCGTGATACTGGTCGTCGACGCGCATCATGGGAGCGTAGGCGCAGGCGCCCAGACACTCTTCGTGGCCCAGAGCGATTCGCCCGTCGGGAGTGGCCTCGCCCGCTCGGATCCCGAGGTGCGCCTCGAGCTGGCGCAGCAGGCCGCGCGCACCTCGCAGGGAGCAGGGCAGGTTCGTGCACACGTAGGCGTGGTGCCGGGGCTGCGGCGTGTCGTAGAACATGTTGTAGAAGGAGACGACTTCGAGCACGTCGATGGGACGGATCTCGAAGATCTCGGCGAGCTCGGCAGCACAATCGCGAGAGACGTGGCCGTGCTCGGCGTGAACGTGGTGGAGAGCCGGAAGCAGCGCCCCGCGAGCCAGGGGATACTTGGCGATCTCCTGCTCGATCGCGGTCCGGGTCGCGTCCGAGATCACCACTCCAGGCCGCCCTTCGCCCACTCGTAGAGGAGCCCGACGGCCAGCGGAATGGTGAAGATCACGATCGCGCCGAAACCGAACCAGGACAGCTCGAGGAAGGTGGCCGCCCAGGGGTAGAAGAAGATCACCTCGACGTCGAAGACGACGAAGAGGATGGCCACCATGTAGAACTTCACTGCGTAGCGCTGACGCGGCGGCATCAGCTGCTTCTCACCGCACTCGAAAGGCTCCTGCTTCTCCGGGAACTGCCTGCGGGGCCCGAGCAACAGGTGCACGCCGAGCATCCCGCACACGATCACCAGACCGACGACGAGGATCACCAGAACGCCGGTGTAATCGGCGAGCATCCTGCTCGTCCTCCCCTGGGAATCGCGGGCAAATGCCCGAGGCGGCTACGAAAACGCCGGCAAGGTAACGGGGGGCCCCTGGGGCGTCAACCGAGTAGAAGACCGCGAAAGGCCACTTTTTCGGCCTGATACAATGCCCTGGTGCCTGTCCCCGTCACCGTGCTCGGCGCGGGAAACTTCGGAACCTGCCTGGCCCTTCTCTGTGCGCGCGAGCACGACGTCAGGATCTGGGCCCGCGAGCCGGAGATCGCCGAGGCGATCAACCTCGAGCGGCGCAATCCGCGTTACCTGACCGAGGCGCGCATCCCCGAGCGAGTGCGGGCGACGTCTGAGCTGGAAGAAGCGCTGGAGGGTCGGGAGCTGGTGATCTGCGCGATCCCGAGCCACGGCCTGCGCGAGGTCATGTCGCGGGCGGCGCGCTGGGTTCCAGAGGGAGCCATCCTGGTCTCGACGGTCAAGGGAATCGAGATGGGCACCTGGAAACGCATGGACCAGGTGCTCCAGGACTGCCTCGACCCGGTCCACCACCCACGCCTCACCTTTCTTTCGGGCCCATCCTTCGCGCTGGAGATCGCCCGGCAGCGTCCCACGGCCGTGACCGTGGCGGCCCTGGAAGAGGCCTTTGCCATCTCGGTGCAGGAGTCGCTCTCGTGCCCGTGGTTTCGCTGCTACTCGAGCTCGGACGTGATTGGGGTGGAGCTGGCCGGCGCGCTCAAGAATGTGATCGCCATTGCGGTGGGTATCTGCGAAGGGCTGGGACTGGGCCAGAACGCCCGGGCCGGACTGATGACGCGGGGGCTGCGTGAGATCGGGCGGCTGGGCGTGAAACTCGGCGCCAACCCCCTGACCTTCCTGGGCTTGGCCGGCATGGGAGACCTGATCCTCACCTGCACCGGCGACCTCTCTCGCAACCGCAGCGTGGGCCTGGCCCTGGGCCGGGGCCAGAAGCTCCCGGACATCGTCGCCGGCATGGGCGGCGAGGTGGCCGAGGGCGTACGCACCACGACCGGCGCCTGCGTGCTGGCCGAGCGGCACGGCGTGGAGATGCCCATCACCGAGTGCACCCGCCAGGTGCTCGACGGCGAGATGGAGCCCAAGCAGGCCGTAGAGGCCCTCCTGAGCCGCCAGCTGCGCAACGAGAACGAATAGAGAACGCGTTCCCATTTAGTGCGACTTGGCACCGACCACGTCCAGCGTTAGCGTCGAATCGAAAATGGATTTCAATTCCGATGAGAATGGGGCGCCTCGGGGCAGCCACGAGACGACCCTGGCGGATCTGCCCCCTGGGAGCGTGGCGGTGGTGGTATCCGTCGATGCCAGCGAGCCGATCGGTCGCCGGCTGCTGGACCTCGGCTTCGTGCCGCGCACCGAGGTTCGGGTGGTGCGCAGAGCGCCTTTGGGCGACCCGCTCGAGTACGAGCTGCGCAGCACGCGACTCTGCCTGCGCCGCACGGAGGCGGCCCGAATCCGGGTCCTGCCTCGGTGAGTGCGGGGGAAGCCACCCTTCCGGCAACCCCTGTGCGGGCTGCCGCCCTCCGCATCGGGCTGGTCGGGAGCCCGAACTCGGGCAAGACCACCCTCTTCAACGCCCTGACCGGTCTGCGCGCCAAGGTCGGCAACTACCCGGGCGTGACCGTCGAACGCCGCGAGGGGCAGGCTCGGGTAGCCGAGCAGCGGGTGATCGTGGTCGACCTGCCCGGCACCTACAGCCTGGACCCGGTGAGCCCGGACGAGGAGGTGGTGAGCCGCGTGCTGGCCGGGGAGCTGGCCGAGCGCCCGGATGCCCTGGTCATGGTGGCCGACGCCACCAGCCTCGAGCGCTCGCTGCTGGTTCTCGGGCAGGTCTTGCGCCGCAGCCTGCCCACCTGCCTGGTGCTCACCATGACCGATGAGCTGCACGCGCGCGGGGGCAAGCTCGACGTGCCGCACCTGGAGCGCGCTCTCGGCATCCCGGTGCGCAGCGTGGTGGGACACCGCGGCATCGGCATGGGCGCGGTGCGAGAGCTGCTGGCCGACCCGGCGCGCTGGGAGCGTCCGCCGATTCCGCCGCCGGAGTCGGCCGCCGATCGCGCCGGCTGGGTGGACTCGATCCTCGCGTCCGTCTTCGAGAGCCGCCCCCAGCGCCACGCGCTGACGGACGCCATCGATCGCGTCGTGCTGCACCCGCTCGCCGGCAGTCTGCTCTTCGCGCTGGTGATGGTGAGCTTCTTCCAGCTGATCTTCGCCTGGGCCACGCCGGCCATGGACGCCATCGATGCGGGCGTTGGCGCCAGCGCGGGCGCCATCCGCGCGGCGCTGCCCGCGGGACTGCTGGCAGACTTCCTGGCCGACGGGGTGATCGCCGGCGTCGGCGCGGTCGTGATCTTCCTGCCCCAGATCGTGCTGCTCTTCGCGCTGCTCTACCTGCTCGAAGACGTGGGCTACATGGCGCGGGCCGCCTTCGTGGTGGACCGGCTGATGGGACGCGTGGGCCTCGAGGGACGTGCGTTCGTGTCGCTGCTCTCGTCCTACGCCTGCGCCGTTCCCGGCATCATGGCCACGCGCACCATCCCGTCGCCGCGCAACCGCCTGATCACCATCCTGGTGTCGCCGCTGATGACCTGCTCGGCCAGGCTGCCGGTATACGCCCTGCTGATCGGGGCCTTCGTACCCGCCAGCTCGGTTTGGGGCCCGCTGGGGCTCCAGGGACTGGTCCTGCTGGGCCTGTATCTGCTGGGTACGCTCGCAGCCCTGGTCGTAGCGGCGCTGCTCAAGCGCACGGTTCTGCGCGGTGAGAGCCTGCCCTTCTACATGGAGCTGCCCTCCTACCGCTGGCCACCACTCAAGCTGGTGGCATCCCAGGTATGGGGCAGCGCCTCCGCCTTCCTACGGCGGGCCGGAAGCATCATCCTGGCCGTATCCATGCTGCTCTGGGTGCTACTGAGCTTCCCGCGGGTCGAGCCCCAGGCCGGCATGGATCGCCAGCAGCAGGCGCGCTTCGCCCTCGAGCACAGCCTGGCTGGACGCGCCGGGCAGGCCCTGGAGCCCGTGATCGCGCCGCTCGGCTTCGACTGGAAGATCGGCGTCGGGCTGCTCGCGAGCCTCGCTGCTCGCGAAGTGATCGTCGCCACACTGGCCCAGATCTACGCAGCCGCCGACGAGGACACCTCCCTGCGCGCGGCGGTCCGGGCAGACGTGGACCCGCGCAGCGGCAAGAAGGTCTTCAGCCCTGCCACCGTGGCCTCGCTGCTGGTCTTCTTCGTCTTCGCGCTCCAGTGCATGTCGACCCTGGCCATCATGCGGCGCGAGACGGGAACCTGGCGCTGGCCCGCCTTCGCCTTCGGCTATCTGCTCGCCCTGGCCTACACGGCCAGCTTCGTCACCTACCGCGTCGTCGGCAGCCTGGGGGGAGGAGTGTGAGAAGCCCCCGGCGTCTGCGATCCTCCCAGCTCGTGCCGCACCGCATCGCTCTCGTCGCACTGCTCGGCTTGCTGGCAGGCGCCAACAGCGCCTGCATGACCCGCTCGGTGCGCGAGCTCGCCTTCGACGAGAACTACACCAAGGTGTACCTGCGCACGCAGGCTCGCGGCTTCTCAACCGTCGAGCAGGGCTACGAGCACCCCATCCACATCGCGCCGGTTCGCCTGGCCCACGTCCTGTCGCGCATCGATCTGCGCCGGCAAGACAAGAACCAGGAGCGGACTCCGGCGGTTCCCCTGGAGACTCTCTTCCTGATCTCCAAGGGGGCGTCGAAGGCACTCGCCGCGGCGAACTCGAACCAGGCGGTGGCGGTGCAGTCGATCCGGCGCGACAAGCACTGGGGCGTCTTCGAGCGCCAGTACCTCACGAGCATGCTGCTCCATATGAAAGGCGGCCTGCTCTACGTGCAGATCTCTCGCTCGGATTGGGAGATCCCCCGGGACCGCAAGGAACGCCTCCCCGAGACCCACGAAGGCAAATACCCGCGCAAGTTCCGGCTGGTGGTCGAGCGCGGCATGGCGCTGGCAGACCAACAGACGGCGGCAGTGGATTGGCGGGATCCCGTCTTCGCCAAGCCCAGCCGTACCCGAGTCACCCCCACCGGGAAAGTGGTGCGACGGACGATCCTGATGGAGAGCCTCGAGGACGACACGGAATACGGGCCCCAGGTCACCGGCGACCTCTCACCCGAGCAGCTGCGGGCCCTGGCCGACCTGGAGGAGCGGCGGCGGGGCGGAGAAATCTCGGAGGGCGACTACAACTCCCGCCGCTCCCAGATCCTGCGCGGAGGCGCCGTAGCGCCCTAAGGCAGCCGCCAGCGGGGGTTGCGCTCGCTGCTGCGGGCTGCCGAAAGGCCACCGCAGTGGTCCGGAGACGCGAACCCGGACCCGAATCGGTTGTCAGCGGCACATACCATCTCGTAGTCTCTACCGCCTTCGCGCCTCTTCGGAGCCGTTCCCGGGAGTTTCCTTGCTCATCCTTCTCCAGATCTTCGCAATCGCGATGGCCGCGCTCTTGGTTGCGCGTCTCGCGCCCGAGCCCTGGCGGGGCCGGGTGCTCAACCTGCTCAAGGCCTGGGTCACCGTATGGGCCTTCTGGTTGCTGCTGACCCACCCCGTGACCATGGAAGACGGCAGCAAGGAGATCGCCTGGCGGCTGGTCCTCCAGACCCTGGAGAACATCGACGCCAGCACCTTCTGGACCTTCTGCCTGGTTGCTGCCGGCATCAAGTTCGTGGGCATCCTGGCCTCGATGTACCGCTGGACGATCCTGCTGCGCGGTCAATCGATCGAGCTGCCCTTCCGGCACATCTTCGGCTCCTTCCTGATCGGGCGTTTCATCGGCACCTTCCTGCCGAGCACCGCGGGCCTGGACGGTTACAAGCTCTACGACGCGGCGCGCTTCAGTGGGAAGACGGTGGAAGTCACCGCCACCACCGCCCTCGAGAAGGTGATCGGTTTCTCCGGGATCTTCCTGTCCTTCCTGGTGGCGTTCCCGTTCGGGTACATGATCTTCGGCGGCAATGCGCTGCTGATCGCGCTGCTCACCGTGCCCGTCTGCCTCGGCATCATCGTCGCGCTGCTGCTGGTGCTGTGGTTCCCGGCCATCGTGCAGTGGTTCCTCGAGAACCTGCCACTGCCGGGCAAGGCGCGCCTCGAAGGCCTCGTGCTGCGCATCTCGCACGCGGCGGCGGCCTACCGCGACAAGCACAGCCTGGTGGTAGCGGCCTTCGGCCTCTCGTTCGTGGTGCACTTCTCCACGGCCGCCATGTACTACTTCACGGCGTTGGCCATCGGCGCCAGCAACGCCGAGTTCTGGCCGATCGCCTTCGGCTCCTCGATCCAGATCCTGGCCACGGTGCTCTCTCCCTTTACGATCGCCGGCGAGGGCATCCGCGAAGCGGCGCAGTACGTGCTGCTCGGCAACCTGATCGGCCCGGCCAACGCGATCGTGTCGGCAGCGCTGGGGTTCTGGGCGGCCGAAGCCCTCACGCTGGCGGGCGGCTTCTTCTGGTGGGTCCGGCCCTCGGACTACACGCCGGCCTACTGCCTGGTGGACGGACACCAGGTGGACTACGCGGAGGCGGCGCAGGCCGCCGCAGCCCTCGATACCGCGGAAGACCGCGCCAAGCGGGAGGCCCAGCCGGCCGCCGATCTGCCCCCGCTGGCAGCTCGTGTGAAGAGCTCGGGCGCTCTGGGCCTGGGCGCCGGGGTCGTTGCCGGCCTGCTGATCGGCGTGCTCGAAGCGATTGTGATCGGCATGGGAGGCTTCGGGGGTGAGGGGCAGGTGCTGTGGTACGGCCCCCTGGCCTATGCGCTCCTGCTGGGAGGCATGGGACTGGCGGGCGGCGTCGTGCTGGGGCTGCTGCCCATGGACGCCGAGGAGATCCGCGGCTGGACACCCTCGCTGGCTCTGATCGGGACGCTCGTCCCCTTCGGCCTGGCCATCACGCTCTTCCGGGTGCGGCGCGACCTCTACATGGAGCAGATGCCGCCGGTGCCCGTACTGCTGCTGATTCTCGGCGCGGCCGGACTGCTGGCGCTGGCGCTCTTCTTCGTCGGGCCGCGCCTCTTCCGCGGCGGAACCGGGCGCATCTTCCGGCCCCTCCCGGCCCTCTCGCTGCTGGCCGCGGTCGTGGTGGGCGGTGCACTGCTCTCGCGGGTACTCGTTGGCGCGGGCGCCGGCGCACAGAGCCCGCCCCCGGTTCCGACCGCCCTCGCGGACCGCCCGAATCTGATCCTGGTGATGGTCGACACGCTGCGGGCCGACCATCTCTCCTGCTACGGAGACAGCCCCGTCCAGACCCCGAACCTCTGCCAGCTCGCGCGCGACGGCTCGATCTTCGACGGCTTTGCGCACGCGTCCTGGACCAAGCCCTCGGCGGCAACGCTCGTGAGCTCGCTGCTGCCCACCAGCCACGGCGCCATGTCGAAGGTGGCCGCGCTCGCCCCGGACGCCACCCTGCTGCCCGAGGTGCTGCAGGAGCGCGGCTACGCCACCGGCGGCATCGTCTCGAACATCAACCTCGCCCCGAGCTTCGGCTTCGACCAGGGCTACAGCGAGTACCACTACCTGGCGCCGGACTACATCGCGGCGGCCGAGGAGTCCTCGTCGAAGCTGATCTTGTACCAGATCGCGCGGCGCGTCTGGTTCAAGATCAAGCCGGGAATGCGCGTGGGCGATTTCTATCAGCCGGCAGACGTGGTGAACGAGGTGGCCTTCGACTTCCTCGACCGGCATCGGAGCTCGCGCTTCTTCTTGTTCCTGCACTACATGGATCCGCACGATCCCTACTTCGAGCACCCGTGGAACGGTGTGGGGATCGCACGCGCCACCGACCAGCACCCGGACCCGGCACAGGCGGAGCGGATGCACGCCCTCTACCTCGAGGACATCAAGTACCTGGACGCGGAATTCGGCCTGCTGCTGGCCAAGCTGCGCGAGCTCGGGGTCTACGACAACACGGTGATTGCACTCGTGGCCGACCACGGCGAGGAGTTCCAGGAGCACGGCGGCTGGTGGCACGGGCTCACGCTCTACGACGAGCAGATCCGGGTGCCCATGCTGGTGAAGTGGCGCAAGGGCGAACAGCCGGCGCCCCACGACTCGCGCGGCTACGTGGCTGGCCTGGTGGACATAGCACCCACGCTGATCCTCCAGGCGGGCGCGAACGTGCCCACGGAGATGGCCGGGGTCGACCTGCGCCTGGGGGCCGACGAGCGGCCCCAGCGCAACCAGGTGATCTTCTCCGAGGAAGACCACGAGGGCAACGTGCTGCGCTCGGTGCGCACCCGCGAATGGAAGTACATCGAGGCCAACGAGGGCAATCCGCGCGGTGTGCGCGAGCTCGAGCTCTTCGAGGTCGGAGTCGATCCGGCCGAGCTCCGCAACGTGCACGACGCTCGGCCCGAGATGATCACTGAGCTGCGCCGGCACGCCGATGCCCAGGCGACCTACGCCGAGAGCGAATCGACCGGCGCTGCCGAGGCCGAGATCGACGAGTCCCAGCTCGAGGCCCTGCGAGCCCTCGGCTACGTCGACGAAGAGGGGTAGGCGCGCGCAGCGGGCCCGCGGGTCCGATAGGCTGCTGCGCGTTTTGCAGCGCTTGCACCACGGCCACCCGCCGCTCGATCTGCGCGCTCTCCTGCTGGTTTTCGCGGTCACCGCGCTGGGCTGTGGAGACCCGGTTGCGGCCCGGCCCGAGCGGATCGTGCTCGTCAGCATCGATACCCTGCGGGCAGACTTCGTGGGCGCCTACGGAGCGGCACGCGCCCACACGCCGAATCTCGACGCGCTGGCGAGTCGCGGGGTTCGCTTCGAGGTGGCGCTGTCTCCGGCGCCGCTGACGCTCCCAGCGCACGCATCGCTCATGACGGGCCTGGACCCCCCGCGCCATGGGGTGCGGCACAACTCGATCCACCGCCTCGGGCCGGAGTTACCGACGTTGGCCGAGCGCCTGGGCGACGCGGGCTACGCCACGGCTGCCTTCGTCGGCGCGGTGGTTCTCGAGCGCCGCTTCGGCTTGGCGCGCGGCTTCGACAGCTACGACGATCGCAGCGAGGGTCGTCTCTCCGGCGGCACCGGCTACGCCGAGCGCCGCGCCGACGAGGTGGTGGACGCAGCGCTCGAGTGGCTGGCAGATGCGCCCGAGCGCTTCTTCCTCTGGGTCCATTTCTACGAT
>Ga0255057_10001668_pt1 | contig 12320 bp, 7 predicted proteins | sample Cases_109_6_MG_FD_189022 | JGI IMG/M metagenome (GOLD analysis project Ga0255057, IMG submission 189022) | Seawater microbial communities from Amundsen Gulf, Northwest Territories, Canada - Cases_109_6 | ecosystem: Environmental > Aquatic > Marine > Gulf | place: Canada: Northwest Territories... | reverse complement strand
CGCGATGCCCTGGCGACACGGAGTGAGGATCTGCCTCCGGACCTTGAAGGCCTGCGGTTCATGATCGAGTACGAGTTCGCCAAGCTCCTCGTCAAGCGGAAAGAGCGTGACGAGGCACGCAGGCATCTCGGGAAGGCGATCGCGTTCCTGCAGCCGGTGGGCGACTGCAAGGGCATGCAGGACGCGCAGGCGCTGCTGGCGACACTTGTAGATAGCGCGCGCCGCTGAGCGGCAGACGTCAGCGAAACGATCGTGCTCCGCTCATGTTGCGACCCAGACGGGCAGGGGGCCTCAGCATGAGCGGGGAGGGGAGTAGCGCGGGGGTGGAGCAAACCGCCGTGCTCCGCTCAGCCCTTCGACCCGGACGGGCAGGCAAGGCTCAGGGTGAGCGGGAAGGGAGCAGGGTGGCCAGTAGTGGCTCAGCATGCTGCGCCACTACGTGTGACGAGCGGCATCGCGGCGGAGGCAGCGGGAGAGAGGCCCAGCGGGCAGAGGGCCGTGGGTTAGCGCCGAACTGCGCGAACGGGATGCTTATACGAATTCCGGGTACCAGCTGTGTAGGCTAAGAGTGTCCGGCGCTACGACGGGATCTTCGGCAACGATCACGGATTTCGACGCATCTAAGGTGCTAGCGGGCTTAGATCGCCTGTTGTCATGCCAAGAATGTGTAGATCATGAAACCTTTCGTTGTCACCCGGAGGCTAATCCGTGACTGACTCGTCCGATGTAAGTGATCAGCCGCGAGCATCGTCGATGATGCCTCGCGTCCTGCCTTCGGTGAGGGGGCGTATCATCGCCGGGATCGGACTGATGGTGGCGATCCTTGTCACGGTCGCGACAGGTTCCGCCTGGCTGGTATTCGAGCACCGATCGACGACAGCCGCTCTGCAGGAGCGCGCCGAGATTACGTTCCTGATCCTGGACGGGCAGGCGAACGCCGAGTCTGCTGCAGCAGCGATCCAGCGCTACGTGATCGTCGGGGACGACGTGATAATTCCTGGGAACGACGACAACCTGCTGCCTCTGATCGACGAGAATGTGACTGCCGCCGTGGACGACCTGACCCAAGCGATCCTGCGGGAAAGAGCGCAGGGCGACACGGAGGATTTAGCGGTACTGAACGAAATCATGGTTGAGGCCACTGCTCTGGTTCAGGATTCCGGCCAGATTATCGCGCATCGCCAGGCGGGCAATGTTGCTGAGGCGACAGCACTCTTCGAGGCGATTGTGCCGAAGTTCCGCGTATTCGAAGGCAAACTCAACGAAGTGGCGGAAGGCGAACGTGCGGAGGCGTCGAAGTTGCGAGAAGAGGCCGATCAGGCGGGCGCACGGGCGCTGTGGATTCTGATGATCGCCGGTAGTCTGGGTGCTGTTCTTGGGCTGGGCGCGGCAATCGTCATCGCCCGCTCCATCATCAGACCTCTTTCCAGGGTCGAGAGCGCGGCGATGGCGGTCGCGGGCGGCGACCTGCAGGCGCGATCGCCAGAGTCCGGTCCGGACGAGTTTGTGCGGCTGGGTAGTTCCATCAACCGCATGACCGAGTCACTTCTGGACGCCTCCAAGCGCCGCGAGCTGGAGGAAGACCGCGAACGGGCGTACGTTCAGCTACGCGAGAGTCAGCGATTGTTGCTGGAATCGCAGAGCGTGGCGCAGGTTGGGAGCTACGTACTGGACGTCCCGGCTGGCGTCTGGGAGAGTTCGCCCGTCCTGGACGGCATCTTCGGCATTGACGAGGGTTTCGAGCGATCCGTGGAGAGCTGGCTGACGCTCGTCCACCCCGATGATCGGCAGATGATGGGCGACTACTTCGCTCATGATGTGCTTGAGGAGCATGGCCGGTTCGACAAGGAATACAAAATCTTGAGCAACGACGACGCGACTGAGCGTTGGGTGCTGGGGCTGGGAATACTTGAGTTCGACGCGGAGGGCCAACCTCTGAGAATGGTGGGCACGATCCAGGACATCACGGAGCGCAAGCGAGCGGAAGAGACGATCCGCCAGCTGGCATATCACGATGGGCTCACCGGGCTGCCCAACCGGACGCTGTTTGAGGACCGTGTCACGGTGGCGCTGGCACAGGCCCAACGCAAGGAGGGGTTCGTGGCGGTGATGTTCCTGGACCTGGACCGGTTCAAGATCGTCAACGATACCGTCGGCCATACGTTCGGCGACCAGCTGCTGAGAGAGGTGGCCGATACGCTGTCCAACCTCGTGCGTGAGGGGGACACAGTGGCGCGCATGGGCGGGGACGAGTTTACGCTGCTGCTGCCGGAAGTGATCGAGGCGAGCGAGGCTGTGGAGATCGCGGAACGAATCCTGGAAACGCTGAGACAGCCGTGGAAGATCAACGGTCGTGAGTATCGTGTGACGACGAGCATTGGGATCGCCTTGAACCCGAGCGATGGTGAAACTGCGCAATCGTTGTTGCGGAACGCCGATACGGCGATGTATCGCGCCAAGGAGCAGGGCAGGGACAATTACCAGCTTTACACGGCGGCGATGAACAACAAGATCATGGAGCAGCTGGCGCTGGAGAACAGCCTACGGGACGGAATCAAGCAGGAGGAGTTCGTCGTCCACTATCAGCCTCAGGTGGAGATCAGCTCCGGCCGGATCGTTGGTACGGAGGCGCTGGTGCGGTGGCAACACCCGGAGCGCGGGTTGGTGTCGCCAATCGACTTCATACCGGTGGCAGAGGAGACGGGTCTGATCGTGCCTCTTGGCGCCTGGGTTCTGCAGACGGCCTGCGACCAGAACATGGCATGGCAACAGGCTGGGCATGCGCCCATCCCGGTAGCGGTGAACCTTTCCGCGCGTCAGTTCCAGGAGCGAGACTTGCTGGACACGGTGACGCAGACGCTGGAGGAGTCAGGCATGGACCCGGAGTATCTGCAGCTGGAGATTACGGAAGGTGCAGCGATGCAGGATGTCGAGTCCACAACCAGGACGCTGCGAGCGCTGCGGGAGATGGGCGTACAAATCGCGATTGACGACTTCGGTACCGGCCACTCGTCTCTCAGCTACCTGAGGAGCTTTCCCGTCAGCGCTCTAAAGATCGACAGTTCGTTCGTCCGGGACCTCACGATCGATCCGAACGACGCGGCGATTACGGCAGCGATTCTGGCCATGGCGGACAGCCTGGCTCTGAAGGTTATCGCCGAGGGCGTTGAAACGGAAGAGCAACTGGCTTTCCTCAGCGAACACGGGTGCGACGAGATGCAGGGGTTCTTGTTCAGCAAGGCGGTTCCTCCCGATGAGTTCGAGGAGTTGCTTGGGCGGGACGGCTTGGGGCGGAACGTCGCGAATCGCGTCTCGGGGTCCGGGAAGAGCTAGCGGTAGACCCTCACCCCTAGCCCTCTCCCGAGACGGGAGAGGGGCTAGGCCGAGGATGCGTTCGGCGATGATGTTGCGCTGGATGTCGGGGGTGCCGCTTCGCAGACACGCGAGTCTTAGATCGCCGATGACGACGCTGGGCCAGTCTAGGGCGCGGGTTTTGTCCTGCCGAGGCTAGGCGGTCGTCCTCCGCTCATTCCTTCGACAGGCTCCCCGTCAGGAGGCCCGCCGGGGCGGGCAGCATGAGCGGGAAGGGTGCGAGCCAGCCGCAGGTTAGTCCTTCGGCAGACCTAAGATACGTTCGGCGATGATGTTGCGCTGGATGTTGGGCGTGCCGCCGCCGATGACGACGTTGGGCCAGTCGAGGGCGCCGCTGGGCCAGTCTAGAGCGCGGGTTGCGTCCTGCCGAGGCTAGGCCGGTCGTCCTCCGCTCATTCCTTCGACAGGCTCCCCGTCAGGAGGCCCGCCGGGGCGGGCAGCATGAGCGGGAAGGGTGCGAGCCAGCCGCAGGTTAGTCCTTCGGCAGACCTAAGATACGTTCGGCGATGATGTTGCGCTGGATGTTGGGCGTGCCGCCGCCGATGACGACGTTGGGCCAGTCGAGGGCGCCGCTGGGGAGGCGGTTTTGCTCCATGCCAGGGCCGTTGTCGCCGCTGGTGTACTGACTGGCGCTGCCTTTGATCTCAAGCGCGAGGTCACCGAGCTCGATGGCGAGGAAGGCGCGGTGGAGCTTGTTGATGGAGGTCTCGCTGGAGAGCGGTTCGCCTTTGAGCTGCTTGGTGAGGAAGCGTTGGCCGTTGAGCCGCATGCCTTCGATGATGACGCTGGCTTTGGCGAGCCGGTGGCGGATGCTGGGCTGCTCCGAGGCGGGGCGGCCGTTGCGCTTGGTGCGCTTGGCGAGCTGGACAAGGTCGTCGAGCTGGTCGACGAGGCCGGCGACTTCGGAGATGCCGGAGCGCTCGTGGGCGAGGGCGGAGATGGTGACGCCCCAGCCTTTGCCTTCGTCGCCGAGCCGGTTCTGCGCGGGCACGCGGACGTTATCGAAGAAGACTTCGGCGAAGTGGGAGCTTCCGGCCATGTTCTTGATGGGGCGGACTTCTACTCCCGGCGAGTTCATCTCGACGAGGAGGCAGGTGATTCCTTCGTGCTTGTCTTCTGTATCGAAGTCGGTGCGGGTGAGGAGGATGATCCAGTCTGACCAGGCGGCGAGCGAGGTCCAGATCTTCTGGCCGTTGACGACGTACTCGTCGCCGTCGCGGACGCCCTTGCACTGGAGGGAGGCGAGGTCGCTGCCGAAGCCGGGCTCGGAGTAGCCGGTACACCACTGGTACTTGGAGTCGAGGATGTCGGGGAGGAACTTGTTCTTCTGGTCCTCGGTGCCGTACTGGATGATGGCGGGGCCGACCCACTGGAGGCCCATCATGCAGAGGCCGAGGGGGGGCGCGCCGGCCTTAGACATCTCTTCCTTAAGGATGACTTGCTCCATGATGCCGCCGCCGCCGCCGCCGTACTCTTCGGGCCAGTTGAAGCCAACCCAGCGCTTCTCACGAATCTTCTTGAGCCAGTTGCCCAGGAATCCGGGATCCTTGCGTGCTTCGGGAGAGAGGTTGTCCGCTATGAAGGTTCGTACCTCGTCACGGAATGATTCTTCCTTGGTGGTCAGATTGAAGTCCATTAGTAGCCTCCCAGGCTTGCTAGCCGCTCGTAGTGGAACTCGGCGTCGCCGAATGCGGGAAGCGCCCATTTCGAGCGCTTGAGGTAGAGCTGAACGTCGTACTCAGCGGTGAAGCCGATGGCGCCGTGAAGTTGCACGCCGTCGATGCCGATGCGGGTGAAGGCGTCGCTGGCGTAGGCTTTGGCGCGAGCCGCGGCGACCGGCAGGTCCTCTGGCTTCTCGGCGACGCACCAGGCGGCGTAGTAGAGGAGCGACCGGCTGGTTTCGACGTCGACGAACATCTCGGCGAGAGGGTGCTTGACGCCCTGGTACTTGCCGATTGGCGCGCCGAACTGGATGCGGTCTTTGGCGTATTGAGTGGTCATCTCAAGCGCACGATCCATGGCGCCGATCATCTCGGCGGTGACGGCGACGGTTGCGAGATCGAGCAGACGGGCGAGAGCGGTCGCGCCGTCGGTTGCGCCGGTGAGGATGTTGTCCTGTGCGACGAGAGCGCCGTCCAGGGTGAGGTCGCCCATGCGCTTGGTCTCGTCCATGGTGGAGCGACTCTTAGCGCTGACGCCGTCCGCGCTGGACTCGACGACTGCGAAGAGGATGTTGCCGGCAGCGCGGAAGGGGACGACGAAGAGGGTGGCGATGCCGACGTCGTGGACGAAGCGCTTGGTGCCGCTGAGGCGGTATCCGTCGCCCTCTTTGGCGCCGTTCAGTTCGATGCCGTCCGGACCCAGGGTGTCGCTGTCCTCGATGAGGGCGAGCGTGCCGATGGCGCTGCCGTCGGCGAGGGAGGGTAGGTAGCGTTGTTTCTGCTCGTCGCTACCGAACTCGGAGATGGCGGCGGCGGCGAGGGAGGTGGAGATGAGCGGCGCGGGAAGGAGCCCACGACCGGTGTCTTCGAGCAGGACGGTAAGATCGACGAACCCGAGGTCGACGCCGCCGTAAGCTTCGTCGACGATGAGGCCGGGCCAGCCGAGTTCGGCCATGGCGGACCAGAGCTTGTCGTCGAAGGCTTCGGGCGACTCCATGATGTCGCGCACCTTGGCGATCGGCGCTTGCTCGTCGAGGAAGCGCCGGGCGACGGTGCTCAGCATTTGTTGTTCTTCTGTGAGGCCAAAGTTCATTCGGTTTACTCCATGTCCCCGATTGCTTACCAGTGGGGCGTCACTAGATCGGTTGAGGTAAGCAGGGACTATAGTAGCAAACCTTTACGTTCACGTCAGGATGGAAGTCTCATTCAGCCGCCCTAGCGCAGGAAACTGAACATCCGTGCGCCAGTTTTGAGCGGTCTGGGCTCCTCGTTTAGGCGATGGACGCCGACGCGATACTTCGCGTCGGGTGGAGCCTCGAATGCGATCTCCTCGAACCCGCCGGCGACGAACCACTTCCGGAGGGTTAGGGCAAAGTCGCGGGTGGGTCCTCGCGCGCGGGTCCCCGCGGCGGATGGGCCTCAGATCGGGTATGTGACGCCGGTGAGTTCCTGTGAAACGTCCCAGAGTCGATTGGCGGTCTGGTCGTCCTGCGCTCGGCTGCTTCTGCCGAACTTGACGGGGTGGCCGCGTTGGAGTGGGTGTCCATCGCGTGAAATAGGCGGTATGCTTCCGAAGCAGAGGGTCGCGGGTTCGATTCCCGCCTCCCGCTCCGGAGTTGAAGGTCCAGGAGGGGTCTTATGCGGGTGCCTGAGACGCGTTACGCGCGGATAGACGATCTGCGCATCGCATACAACAAATGGGGTGAGGGCCCACCGCTGCTTATCTGCCCCGACCTCATCTCGAATGTGGAGGTCGTATGGGAGCACGAACTCTATCGCCGTTCGCTGGAACACCTCGGCAGGCACATGACCTGTGTCTTCTTCGACAAGCGCGGCATTGGATTGTCTGATGGATTCGATGAGGTGCCGACGCTCAAACAGCGGATTGGAGATATTGTTGGTGTGATGGACGCGGTCGGCTGGGAGAGCGCGCACTTCATGGGCCAATCAGAAGGGGCGGTTATGGGGCAATTGTTCGCCGCGGACTTCCCCTCCCGTGTTGAGAGTCTGACGCTGGTCAACACGTTTGTCTCCCCACAATATCAGGCCCGTATCCCGGACTACATCCGCGAGGGTGATCCGCAGATTCTGAATGGGCCAAAGATCTACGAACACTTCATGAAAGTACTCGAGACGTGGGGAGAGGACGCGAGCTTTCTGGTTGAATGGGCGATGCCCAGCCAGGCGGGGAACGAGTCGTTCACCCGCTGGGTGGCGCGGCTCCTCCGATACGCCGCCAGCCCGAAGGATTTCAAGCGGCAATTGGACAGCGTCTTCGCGCTCGACGCGGGGGACGCTCCCGAGCGCGTTAAGGCACGGACGATGGTGATGCACGTGAAGGACGATCAAGAGCTACACGTCTCTATGGGCCGGCTACTGGCGGAGCTGATCCCCGGCGCCACCTACTTCGAGATCGAGGGTGCCGACCACTTTTTCTGGACGATGCCCAACTGGCGCGACATCGCCGACAAGCTCATCGAGTTCGCGACAGGCACGACGCCCGGGCGAACCTCTACACGTCAGTTCGGGACGGTCCTGTTCACCGATATCGTCGACTCGACACGACAGTCATCGGCTGTGGGCGACTCCAGATGGCGAGAGGTTCTGGACAACCACGACCGCGTTTCACGTGGTCTTGTCGACGAACGGGGAGGCCGTGTGGTCAAAAGCACCGGCGACGGGTTGCTCGCTGTATTCGAGACGCCGTCGGATGGGGTCACTTGTGGGACGGAACTATGCGGCGCACTCAATGGAATCGGCGTGCAGATCAGGGCCGGGGTTCACGCCGGGGAGATCGAGGTACATGACGACGGCGACATCTCGGGCATTGCAGTGAACCTCGCAGCGCGCGTGGAGCAGAAGGCGGCCGATGGAGAACTCTGGGCCTCTTCGACGGTCCGCGACTTGATGCTTGGCGGGAGTGCCTCCTTCAGCGAGCGCGGCGAGCACGAACTGAAGGGGATCGATGGTAGTTGGCGACTGTTCTCTGTCAACGCTGAGATCTAGCCGTGTCAGGCAGAGGGTCGCGAGTGCTGGGATGAGCCTCTAGGATCACCGTCTCCCGCTCAAGTTATGAGTCCGCCGCTCGGAACCCCAGTCGTCTCGGTAACGGATGGCCCTCAGATCGGGTAGGTGACGCCGGTGAGTTCCTGTGAGACGTCCCAAAGTCGCTTGGCGGTCTGGTCGTCTTGCGCTCGGCTGGTCATGCCGACCTTGACGGGGTGGCCGCGTTGCTGTGCGAAGCCGCCGGGGCCATAGTAGTCGCCGGCCTGAACTGATGGCGCGGTGGCGGCACGCAGAGTCGGGAGAGCTCCCATGGCCGCGCTCTGGCCCATGAGTCCGATGATGGGCCGGGAGGCGTGCATGAGAGCGTTGAGGATGCCGCCGGGGTTCTCGTGGCCGAGGTTCGTGTCGGAGAAGCCGGGGTGAGCGGCGACGGCGATACATTCGGCGTCCGCGTCAGATAGACGGCGTTGGAGTTCGCGGGTGAAAAGAAGGTTGGCGAGCTTGGTCTGGAAGTAGGCGCGCCAGGGAGAGTAGGTCCGCGTTTCCCAGTTGAGGTCGTCGAAGTCGATGCGTCCGGGGCGATGGCCCATGCTGCTGATGTTGACGACGCGTGCCGGGCCGGATGCGAGGAGGACGGGGGTCAGGTGGCCGGTGAAGGCGAAGTGGCCGAGGTGGTTGACGCCAAACTGCATCTCGAAGCCCTGGGCGGTGCGCTGCGCTGGCGTCGCCATGAGGCCGGCGTTGTTGATCAGCAGATCGAGCTTCTCGTGGCTCGCGAGGAACTCCTTGGCGGCCTTCTCAACCGATTCGAGGTCGGCGAGGTCGATCTCGAGAACCTCGGTAGTGCCCGAAGGGTTCGTTGCGGCGATCGAGGCTACTGCCTCGTCGGCCTTACTGCGGTTGCGGCAGCCGAGCACGACGGTCGCGCCGTGTTGGACGAGCGCTCGGGCGGCTTCGAAGCCGATGCCGCTGTTGGCACCGGTGATGAGGACGATCTTGCCGGTCTGGTCGGGGATATCGGTTTCGGTCCACTTTCTGCTCACGATAGGTCTCCTTCAATTGGGTGTTGTAGCGGGGCCAAGCGTCTATCCGAAGGATGGATACCGGATACCGTACTGTTCGTTGCGGACGGAGTCAACGCGTCAGGCTGGCGTAGTCGTCGAATCTGGTTTGCGTCAGGGCTCCACCTTATGACTCCAGTCGCCCTAATCCTCTCCAAAGAAGCGGCGCCGCGTCTCCTCATTCACCGGCACGACATCCGGCCCGCTGTTGAACACGTCTGGTACACGGTCTTGGTCCTGTCCCATCGCAGTCAGCGCCTTGATCCGGATCGCATCTGCCTCCTGGCCCTTACCCATCAGGACCTCCGCGAACCACATCTCCACGGTCCGGATCGGATCCCACATCCCTTTCACGGCCGCCGCGAAGCTGTCGCCTGCGGCGTCCCAATCTTCGTTCTCTAACAGCGCATCTCGCAGGCGCCGGACAGCTCCCACCGTCAGGCTCAGGCCCTGGCCCCAGGTTGGGTCGCTCGTCGTCGCCGCGTCGCCTACCAGCGCCACTCCGTCCTTGTACGGATGATCGATCCACTCGTATATGCAGGGGAACGTCGCCAGAGGCCCGGCCTGCGTGGCGTTCTGATAGAGTTCCGGCTTCCCGCCCGTCTTCACGCTCTCCTCGAGGAACCGTGGCACATCCTTGTCGCCCTGGAGCCGTAAGTCTTCGTCGATACGGTAGCCGAGGTAGGCCCGAACCCTTCCTCCGCCTTGCGGGAGCAGAAGTGCTATGCGTTGAGAAAACGGGTTGAACACCGTTACCGCGCGATCGTCGACGCCATCGACGTTGTCCAGCAGGAGACCGGCCAGCTGCATTCCCCGCTCGTCTTCCAGGATGTCGAAGCCGCCCCACTTCCGCACCATGGAATTCCGACCGTCCGCGCCCACGATCAATCTCGCGCTGATCATTTCCTCGCTTCCATTCGCCTCGATCGTCGCGGTCGGCTCGCTGCCCGGCGTAACGCTTCGCACGCGGACTCCGCGACGTACTTCAGCACCTGCTGACTCCGCCGCCTTCAGGAGGGTCTCCTGCATCGCCGGGTGATAGAAGCACAACGCGTGCACCTTCTGAGGTGTGGTCTCCGAAAAATCACGAGGGCCTATGCTCCCGCCAGCTGTGAAGATCTCCATGTACTGAGGGTGGTGCCCGCACTCCTCCATCAACACGTCGTACAAGCCTAGAGACTTCGCCTCCGCCACTCCCCACGGGAACATGTACTCGCCCCTCACGCGGTCTTTAAACTCTTTCTCCCGCTCGAGAACCAGTACTTTGTAGCCCCGCTCCGCCATCGCCTTCGCCAGGGCGGAGCCGCCCAGGCCGCCTCCTACCGCAACAATGTCGTAATCAGTCGTCATCGACGAACCTCCCTCTAGGCGTCATCGTACAGTGCTCGTTCCGCTCATGGTTAGGTGCTCGCACCATGAGCGGCTGAACCAGTCACCTATGCCGGAAGCACCGACTCCTATCCCTCCCTCACCACCCCTGACCAATAGAGCGCCGTATCTGTGGCGGCGACCACTAGAGCGGGGTGTTACGGCTACCGATACCACCGGCGAATGTGACGATCATCGCGATCGCTGAACCACGACGACCTCGTGATCGGTAAGAGTGGCGCTAGGCCGATTGCACTACCTAGCTGCGGTCGGTTATCAGACCGCGATCCCGGTCGCTTCTCGTGATGCCCTGAGATGCGCCCCCGTCTTCGGATTAGGCGCCGTTGCCGCGCCGCATCATGAGAGCAGCGCCGCCACCGATTACAACGATCGCGGCTCCGACGCCGGCGATAATGCCGATGATGAGACCGGCGTCGGAGCCTCCGTCTTCGTCTCCACTGAGCGTCACGCTGGCGTCACCGTTGTGAGGCGCGTCACCCGTGTCTGGCGTGTCACCGGCCGTCCAGCAGCGGACTGCGTCACCGTTCGCGGCGGTGAGTCCGCGGCAGTCAGGCGGGCCTCCGGCGCCACCGGTGCCGATGGTGACCTCAAACGTCGTCTCATCAAGGCTGAGTTCGCCCTGAGCGTCGGCGTCATTAGGGTCCGGGTCACAGACATCGCCGACGCCGTCCTCGTCATCATCCGCCTGGTTGGTCGTGTCCTCGCCGTTGGCAAGGAGTGGGCAATTGTCCTGGCGGTTGAGGTAGCCGTCACCGTCCTGGTCCGAGTTCGTCCCACCCGTTGTCGGGTCATCGTTCGGGTCACAGGCGGCGTCGAGGCCGTCGAAGTCGAGGTCGCCGTCGTTGTTGATGCGCGGGTTGCCGACGTTGACGTCAAGGGCGCAGGTGTCGAGCGAGTTCTCGTAGCTGTCACCGTCGGCGTCTCGTTGGCCAGCGGATGCGACGGTGAAGGCGTAGGTGCCGTCCTGCGGGTTAACGAAGAGCGGGTAGCCGCTCTCGTCAGCGTCAGGAGTATCCTCGTTGTCCCACGTGATTCCGAAGGACCTGTTGGTCGATGCTAGGGGCGAGCAGAAATCCGTGATAGCCCCCGGCGCCGGCACAATCTCGGGGTCACCGACGTCCTGAAGGAGGATCACCGACGGGTAACCCAGAGACTCGTCGTTGGGGATATCCTCGCTAATGAAGGTGCCCGGTGGGAAGATAAGGAACTGGATCAGCACCGGTGTGCTGGCGATGATCGACAGCCCGGCCGCTCGCCGGATCGGTTCCTCTGACGTGTCTTCCAGGGTGCGGAAGATGAACTCCGGCCAGTGGTCTATTCCGTCGATGATCCCGTTGCCGTCGTTGTCTTCGGCGAAGTCGTCCGTTAAAGACTCGTCGAGGTCCTCGAACGAGACGGTGTCTGACTGGTCAAGGCTCGCGTTTTGCAATTTGAACTCGATCGGGAGGACCTGGTTACAGGGTGATCCGATTAGGCCGAGAGTGGCGTCCGCTCGGAGCAGTCCAACCTCCGCACCAACTGGGATGTCGCGACCGTCGACGACGCCCCAGTCTTGCGGGAAGAAGTCGACGTCGCCGGCAAAATTCACGTCACCTTTTGGGAGACCGAACGTGAGGATCCAGTCGGAGGTGGCTTCAGCTGTGGGGTCGACTACCTCTACGGTAAGCTCTGGCTCGAACGAGCCGTATGCGGTGTCGGACACAGATAGCGATAGGATGATGGCTAAGGTGGCCACGGTCGGTGCTACGAGTATCAATCGTTTGAGTATCACCGTAGATTACCTCCCTCGTTGTGGCTTGGTAATATACATACATGCAGCATGTATGTATGC
>Ga0255057_10001667_pt1 | contig 12320 bp, 9 predicted proteins | sample Cases_109_6_MG_FD_189022 | JGI IMG/M metagenome (GOLD analysis project Ga0255057, IMG submission 189022) | Seawater microbial communities from Amundsen Gulf, Northwest Territories, Canada - Cases_109_6 | ecosystem: Environmental > Aquatic > Marine > Gulf | place: Canada: Northwest Territories... | reverse complement strand
CACCTCGGTCGAGAGCGCAAAGCCGATCAATGAGGGAGAGACGAAATTGAACTGCGTCACGAAGAGCGCCCCGGCCAGGCCGGCTACCGCCGCCCCGAAGGTAAACACCCATATCTTGTAGTCCGCAGTGTCGAAGCCCAGAAACTGGGCGCGGTCCTCATCGTTGCGAATGGCCCGAAGCACCAGGCCAAAGCGCGAGGCCAGCAACAGCTCGAAGACCAGATAGACGGCAAAGGCCGCGACAAGGCCCGTATAATACAAAGCACCGCTGTCCCAGACCTCAATCGGCTCGACCGGGCTCGGGATCGTCAGTGGCGGCACATTCATCAGACCGTTCAGTCCCCCGGCGAAGTCCCAGTTGATCGCCAAACGCTCGGCGATCACGGCGATCGCCAAGGTAACGATTCCCAAGTAGGCCCCGCGCAGCCCCTTGCCGTGGAAGAGGAAGCGTCCGAGCAGATAGGCGAACGCCGCCGGCGCCAGGACGGCGAGCCCCAGGCCGGCGAGGCTGCCCCCGGCGCCCGCCTGCCACGGAAACATTCCCAGCGTGTAGAGGCTCATCGCGTAGGCCCCGATACCGAAGAAAACCGCCTGCCCGAAACACAACAGGCCCCCATGTCCCCAGACGAACGCGAGGCTCATGGCAAAAATGCCGTAGCAGAAGAACAAGGCTAGTTGGCTCGTCTGCCAGTCGCCCAGGACGGCCGGCAGGGCGGCGAGGACGAGCCACACGAGCGCCTCGAGATACCGGCGGGCGGAGGGTTTGTTCATCGCCGCCAAGGCTCAGTGCCTCCTGGGGCCGAGAAGACCCCCGGGGAAGAGGCGGATGACGATCACGGCCATGGTGAAGACGACGATTTGCGCCACGACCGGCGACCAGATGGCCGCCGTCGCGCTGTCCGTGCCGCCGATGACCGCGGCGCCCAGAAGCGCGCCGCTCAGGTGGCCTGCCCCCCCTACGAGTACCGCGAGGAACGCCGGCACCAGAAAACCGAGGCCCATATGCGGATCGACACTCATGATGGGCGCAATGACGGCGCCGGCGAACCCGGCAAGGGCGGCCCCATAGACGAAGGTCAGTCGATCCAAACGCCGCGTATCGATCCCCAGCACCGCGGCCATGTCGCGATCGGCGGTGGCGGCCCGCGCCATCAGCCCGAAGCGGGTCCGCAAGAAAAGCCAATAGGTGAAACCGATGGCGAGCAACGCCATCGCCATGATGAAGAGGCGATAGATCGGATATTCGCTCGTCAGGATTAGCACGCTGCCATCTATCGGCGGCGCGACCTGCTGCGATCCGGGCCCGAAGGTCAGGACGACCGCCTGCTTGATCGCCAGCGAAAGCCCCCAGGTGGCGAGAATGCTGTCGAGAAAGCGGCGATAGACGAAGCGAACGACCAGCTCCTCGGCCACCAGCCCGACAAGGCCGACCGCGATGGGCGCCAGGCAAAGCCCGAGCCAAAAGCTTCCGCCGAGGCCGTGGACCGTCACCACGCAATAGGCGCCGAGCAGAAAGAACTCGCCATGCGCCATATTGATCACGCGCATCAGGCCGAAGACGATGACCAACCCCAAAGCCACCAGGGCGATGGTCAGAACGTAGTTGAGTGTGTCGAGGCCGAATATCAGGACCGCTTCCATCGCCCCACCCCGTCCTAAAGCGCCAGGTGGCGCTCGAGGTTGCCCGCCGCGCGCAGGCCCTCGCGATCATACTCGGCGACAATGCGCCCCTTTTCCAATACCCCGCAGCGATCGGCGACCCGACGAACCAACTGGACGTTTTGCTCGACCAAGAAGATGTGCAGGCCGTCGCGATCGGCCATCTCGACAAGGTAGCGTGCCAGTTCCGACACGAGAGAGGGCTGAATTCCCTCCGACAGCTCATCCAGCAGCAAAAGCCGCGGCGCGCCGGCCAGGGCGCGGGCCAAGGCGACCTGCTGTTGCTCGCCGCCCGAGAGCAAGCCGGCGGGCGTCCTTCTTCGCTCCCGCAGGACCGGAAAGCGCTCGGCCAGATCTTCGAAAGCGGGGCCATCGCCCTGGCGGCAAAGGCCACCCACACGAATGTTCTCCTCCACGGTCAACGCGCCGAAGAGCCGGCGCCCCTGCGGCACGAATCCGACGCGCCGGCGGGCGATCTGGGTCGGCCCCAGTCCGCGAAGCTCTTCCCCGTCCAGCCGGATACTCCCCTCGGCGATCGGCACCAGACCCATGACCGTCTTCAACAGGGTCGACTTACCCATGCCGTTGCGCCCGAGCAAACCGTAGATCCGTGCGTCCCCGGGCAGCCGCAGATCGAGGCCGTCGAGCACCCGACCGCCGCCGTAACCGGCAACCAGACCCGTAACGTCGAGCATCAGCCGTCCTGACCGAGGTAAGCTTCGCGCACGCGCGGGTCGCCGCTCACCTCCTCGTAGCTGCCAAGCAGCATCATCTGCCCGCGCAACATCACCGCGACAGGCGCCTGCAAGCTGCGGACGACCTGCATATCGTGCTCGATCACGATGAAGGCGGCACTCGCGCCGGCATGGATCTCCTTCAACATCGCGACGGTGGCCTCGCTCTCCGCCATCGTCATGCCCGCGGTCGGCTCGTCGAGGAGAAACAAACGCGGCTTGCCCGCCAGCACCATCACGATCTCGAGCTTCTGCCGTTCGCCGTGCGAAAGCTCGCCGCCGGGGCGCCCGGCCTTCTCGGACAGGCCGGCGACCTCCAGCAGGCGCCGGCAGTAGGCATTGTCGGGGTGTTGCCCGACAAGGGCGCGGGCGCCCCCCGATGCGTTGCCGCCCCCCGATGCGCTGCCACCCAGGAAAGCGACCTGCAGGTTTTGCAGCAAGGTCAGTTCGGAAAAGACGCTCGGCACCTGGAATTTGCGGCCAATCCCCAGGGCCGCGATTTCGTATGGGGGACGCCCGGCGATTTGTCGGCCGGCGAAGCGGATCGACCCGGCGGTGGGACGCAGCGCCCCTGTAAGGAGATTGAACAGCGTCGTCTTACCACAGCCGTTCGGCCCGACGATCGCCAGAATCTCTCCTTCTTCAAGGCTGAGGTCGAGACCTGAGACAGCCTCAAGACCACCGAAATCCCGGGTGAGGCCTTTCACCTCGAGGAGCGCCATATCGGGATCCTCTTTCTCTGGCCCAGTCCCGGCAACGTGCCCGGGCAAGATGAAGGCCCGCCGGCACCGCTATCCGGCGCACCCCGGCTCCGGTGCCAACGCCTCGAAGGAGCGGACCGTCCGCAACCCGGCGCCTTCGGTCTTGGCAAGGAACATGTTGAGGGTGACATGGTGGTTTGCGGCGTCGATGGAAACCGGGCCGCTGGGAGCATCGATGCGCAGCCCTTCCAATCCGTCGACGACGGCCTCGCGCGATGGCGTGCCGACCTTCTCGATACCGGCTTTCAATGCAACCAACGCATTGTAGTGGGTCATGACATAGTGCGAGACGATGCTATCTTCGCCTGCGTTGGCGCGGATGCGGGCGACGAAATCCGCGGCCCCTGCCTCATCGCTCGAGGCGACCAGGGGCACCGTCACCCACATGTTTTGGCCACCGCCCTCGCCGAAGGCGCCAAGGTAGGCTTCGGAAAACCCGAGAAAGGCGACGGTCAACCCCTTCATCAGACCGAAGCCCTCCGCCTGTTTGATGAAGGTGATCCCGTCCGCCCCGGGAAGGGCGAAGACCAGCACCTTCGCCCCGCTGTCGGCGATGCGGCGAATGACCGGTGCGAACTCCTTCACGCCCCAAGGGGTAAACTCCTTACCCGCGACCGTGCCGCCAAGCCCGGCGACCAGCTTTTCGGAGGTCTCAAACATCTTTTGCGGCCAGACGTAATCGGCGCCGAACATGTAATAGCTCGTCCCGGCGGTCTCGTGCATGTGCGGCAAGAGCTTCGCGAGCTCCTGATTGGGCACGGTGTTGAAGGAGAAAATATAGCGCCCGCAAGCGCCGCCTTCGTAATTGGTCGCATAGAGCAACGGCGTACGCAGCCGCTCGCAGGTCGGTGACATCGCATCGCGGGCATTGGAGGTAATCGGACCCGTAATCGCCAGAACCTCGTCGCGCTTGATCAGTTTGGTCGTGCGCTCGACCGACGTCTTCGGGTCCGTCTTGTTGTCCTCGTACAATATTTCCAACGGCCGGCCGAGAACGCCGCCAGCCTCATTGATCTCCTTGACGGCGAGATCGAGGCCGAGCTTGGCCTGGTTGCCGAACAGCTCCAGCCCGCCGCTGAAAGGCAGCACGGCGCCGACTCTGAGTGCTTGGCCGGCGGCAAAGGCCGGCGCAAATCGGGGAGCTAGCGATACGACGCCCCCGGCGGCCGTCGCCTTTAAGAAGGCGCGACGTGAAATGGTCATTTCAGCAACCCCACTCCAGCGTTTCGGTTTCAGGCCGTCGCCGACAGGACCTATGTCCTATCCAACGACGCCAACTCGGATGCAACGCGGTCGTGGAGGTGATTTTGCACAGCTGGCGACGGGACGGCAAGGAGATCCCCCGCCCCCCGTGGCGGCGAGCCAAGCGCCGGTCCGCAGGCTACGGATTGCCGGCGCTCAATGCCTCAGCTCAAGAATAATCCGCGCAAGGACAAGGGATTCCCGACGAACCCTTGGCGGACATAGCCGTCGACCACAGGCTCAAGGACAACGTGCGCAACGCGCTTTTCGTTCTTCGCGACCAGAAGTGAAGAAACAGCGGGCAACCTTTTCATTTTTTTATTCCTTTACAACTCTGCGCGTCGAGCACATCGCTCGCCTAGGCTTCATATTTATCCCGCGCGTCTCGCATGACAACCGTCAAGCGCGAGATTCAGCCATGCGCTCAGCGCATAGTGGGCAAAGGACGTCCGGGTAACGGCGATCGCCGGCACAAAAAAGCGGACCGGCTCGGCCCGCCCTGGCCCGGGGATCGCCAATGCGCGCAGGCGCCGCTCAGAGCGAAGATTTTCCAGCAGCTTCTTCGCGCCGTCTTTCCTGCTGCCAAAGTTTTATCTTCCGCTGCCAGTAGCGTTCGGTGTCGCCCTCTTCTTCGTGCTCGCAGTTATAAATGACGACGACCAGCAACGGGCCCAGTATCGTCAGTCCCTTGGCGACTAGAGAAACCCAGCATCGCATCCCTCCGTTTCGGCTTCACCATGTTCCGGCGCATCGCCGCATACCGTGCCGCCGAGAATACGCAAACCGGGTAAGCGCGCCGTTAACGTTACCGTCGATCTGGGTGTCCAGCGGCAGGTCCGGCCGGGAATCGGAGTGAATTGGTCAAACTTCATTAACCAAGCCAAGAAACTAAGTTGCAATGATTCTGGGCCAGGATGGTAACCGGCGCCAAGACTGCGCCGCGGCGTTCGGTAACCTTACCGGCACCAGGCCCGCAAGAATATTGGAAGCGAGCCGAAACTGCCGGTCGCCGAGCCGCGGCGATGGTCGCTATGGCGCCTTGAAGGACTGGTGTCGCCTTGTTGGTAGAACTTCGATCCCGCCCGGCCGATGCTGAAGGCAAAGGGCTCTCGGCGAAAAGCGGTGCGGCTCTTCCGCTCCGCCTGCCAGATACCCTCGCCGAACGCGGGTTTGACCTGAACGATGGCAGCATCTCCTCCATCGTGATCGAAGGGCTGCCGGAAGGTGCCCGCCTGAATCTCGGCAAAAATCGCGGTGACCGAACCTGGTCGCTCTCGCCCTCGGACGCCGCGAGCGCCAATCTATTGCCGCCGCCCGGGCTCGATGAAGACCGCGGGCTGACGTTGACGGTTCGCGTTTTGGGGGCGGATGACGAAGGGCTGAGCGTCGTCAGCACCGTTGCGCTGTTCGATATCAAGATCGAAACGAGCGCCGCAATTCCTACCGTATCGGAAGTCGAGGAGGCTCTTGCCGCGGCCAGGGCCGAATGGGAGGCCGAAAGGGATCAGGCTATCGCCCAGGCGCTCGCCGAACATTCGGCCGCCGAAGGGGCTCGCCTCAACGGGCTTGAAGCGCAAATCCGCGCCGAGGCCGAACGCAGCCTGACCGATGCGAACCAACGTTGGGCCTCGAATGAGAGCGAGCGTCTGACGAGCCTCGAAGAAACCTACAAATCCGAAGTCGAGCGCCGGATCGAGGCCGCACGGTCGGTTTGGGAAACAGAGCAGACGGAGCGGGTCGCAAAGATCGAGTCCGCATGGCGCGCCGAGACCGAGGAAAGGCTCGCCCGGGCGGAAACCGAGTGGCGCACCGCGGAGATCGATCGGCGGCGCACGGCAGCCGAAGAGCAAAAGAAGGCGGAGGAAGAACAGCTCGCGAAGGAAAAGGCGCGCTGGCGTGCCGAACTCGAGCACCTCGTCCATGAGCTCGAGGAGTCCTGGACCGCTAAGACGGAAACGCGTATCGCCGAGGTAAAGGCGCAGTCCGCGGGGCAGATCGGCCAACGGCTGATCGAAGCCGAGTCGAAGTGGAAGGAAAGAACCGAGGCCCGCCTCGCACAGGTGCGCGCCGATGAGAAAGCGGAAACAGAGCGCAAGCTCGCGGACCTGGAATCCGACTGGCGCGCCTCGCTCGATCGCTCCCTGGCCGAAGAGCGGGCCAAGGCGGAGGCGAACAGCCGCAGGCTGCTCTCCGAGTCCGAAGAGCGCTGGAGCCGGGAAGGAGAACAGCGGGTCAACGATGCGGTCGACATAACGCGCAAGGAGGCCGAGGCACGCTTCGAGCAGAACAAGGCGCGGATCGTCGATGAGCACGAACGAAAGCTCGCAAAATCGCTGGCCGAAGCGCGTGCCGCGGCGGCATCGGAGACCGAAGCCGCCCTGGCCGACGCACAAGCCAAGTGGGCCGACGAGATCGAACGGCAGATAAACGCGACCCGGGTGGAGAGCGAACAGATCGCGGCCGCGAAGTTGGCCGAGCATGAGGCCGCCTGGAACGCCGAGCGTCAGCGTATTTTGGACGCGGCCCGCAACGACAATCAAAAGAGCCTTGCCGAGCAGCTCGAAGAAGCCCGCGCCGCTTGGGAGGAAGAAACGGCCGCCCGTCTGCAGGCCGCGAAAGCCGAAGAGACATCCGCCTGGCAGGAACGTCTCAAGGAAGCCGAAAGCGCCTGGGGACAAGAGACCTCGGCAGCGCTCGAAGCGGCCCGTACCGAACTGGAAGAGCAAAACGCAAAGCGCCTCGAGGAAACGCGGAAAACCTGGGAGCGCACCGCCGAGCAGCAACTGGCCGAAGCCAAGACGGCTTGGGAGCGCGACACCGAACGTCTTGTCGAGGAAGTTCGCGCGCAAACTCTCGCCGAGACCATCGCCGAAGCCGGAGCCGACAGCGATCCCGCCGATGGCGAAGCCAGGGCCAAGATCGTCAAGGCCGAGGTCGAGCGCCGCCTTGCCGAGGCGCGCGCCGAGTGGGCCGCCGAGCAGGCCGAGACCATGGCAACGCTCGAAGGCCGGTGGAAAGCCGCGCGGGAGCAAGACCTCGCGGAGGCCGAGGTCAAGCTGCGCCAGGAACACGGGGATGCGCTGGCGCGGCGCGAAGCGGAGTGGCAGGACCGACTAAAGCAGGAGACCGAACAAGCACGTCAGAGCTGGGCGCTCGAGACCGAAAAGGCGGTTGCCGAAGCCGAAGAGCGGTGGCGCCAGAAGGCCAGCTCGAAACTGGCCGAGGTGGGGGCGCGGCAGGAGGCCGGTGCCGCCGAAGCTATCGCACAGGCGCGGCGCGACTGGGAAGCGGAGCGCTCGCAGCTCGCCGAAGCGGCCGAGCGAGGCCTGTCGGAGGCTCGCGCAGCCTGGCAGGCCGAGCAGGCGGAGGCCATCAATTCCATCGAATCCCGCGCCGAGGAAGAGGCGAAGAAGCAAATCGCCGCGATCGAGCAGCGCATCGCCGCGCAGGCCGAACAACGGATCGGCGAGATCGAAGACCGGCTGCGCGAGGAACGGGCAACTGCATCGCAGCAAACCCAGACCGAGATCGAAAAACGCGAAGCCGAAATCAAGACCCGTGCCAAGGAAATTTTCGGCGAGCGCGAACAGCACTGGAAAGAAAAGCTCACAGCCGAACTGGCCGAAGCCAAGAAGCTCTGGGAGATCGAGCATCAGCATAAGACGCTCGATGCCGAAAGCCGCGTGAAACAAGAGCTCAAGACCCGCTACGAGGAAATCGAGGACCGTCGCCGCGAGGCCAGTGCGCGCATCGACCAAATGCAGAGCGATCTGGAAAACGAGATCACGCTGCGCGAGGCGACGGAGGAAGCCCTGGCGGAAGCGCGCGCCGCCCTCGAGGAGAGCGCGGCCCAAAAGCAGACCAACAGTTCCGATACCGGCGACTCCCCCATGGGCGCCACCGATCTGGAGGAGTTGATACAACGCTCCCTTTCGGCCGCCGAGGAACGCTGGCGCAACCAGGAAAGCGAGCGCGTGGAGGAAGAGCGCTCGCGCTGGCACGAGGAGGAATCGCAGCGGCGGATCGAGGAGGACGAAGAGCGTCAGAGACTGATCGAAAAGCAGAAAGCCGCCGAGGAAACCGCCAAGCGCGCCAAGGAAGAGCAAAAGCGGGCGCTGGAGATCGCTCAATGGCGCGCCGAACAAGATGCGATCCGCGCCGAGCAGGAAGCCAAAGAACAAGCGGCCCGCCTGAAGAAGGAAGAGGCGCTGCAGCCCAAACGTCAGGAGATAGCCGCCAGGCGAAAGAAAGCCGTCGAGCAAGTGCGTGCCAACGACACCCCGGCGGCGAAGCGCAAGCGCCGCATCGGCTGGATCGTTGCCGCCGGCGTGGGGCTAACGCTGGCGCTCGCCAGCAAATACTTGCCCAACGCCGGTGTCGAGGAGTTCTTCGGAGATCTGTTCGATAAACAAGCCGAGCAATCCGTTACCGCCCCGGAGACGGACGCGCCGCCGAAGGTCGAACAGGCCCCCGATGGCGCGGGTGGGCCAACCGATAGTGAAGGTCAATGATGCCAGACCCGAAGCTTGAAAGATCGAAATATCTCGAAGAACGCGCCCAGGGCAAATTGGTGCTCTGGGCCGCGACCATTCAGATCGAAGACCATTCGGTAGAATGCGCCATCATCAACATTTCGAACGAAGGCGCCACGATCTGCCTTGCCCAGCCGCTACCCTGCGGCACATCGGTTCTGTTGCAGAGCACACGGCTCGGGGAGCTTCGCGCCGAAACCTTGTGGCAGGAAGGCAATCGCGTCGAACTTCGTTTCAGAGACGACCCCGACAAGGTGGCCATGAAAGTCGCCACCGCGCACCTCACCGGCTGAACGAAAATCGAACTCTTCTCGCACCCGGCTCCGCCCAATGGCGCGCCGGGGTGGCCCCGACCTCTCTAACCGAAGGGATTCAGGCTGCCGGCTTACTGGTCGTCTGACCGCGTGCGTCCGGCTCCAGACGACGACAGGCTCCTTGAAAATGCGCGCCGCTCTCGATCTCCAAGGTATCGTGCAACACGTCGCCCAGCATCTCGGCGGATTTCAAGATGCATACCTTCGACGCCTCGACCTGGCCTTTGACCCTGCCGCTGACCTGGACGGACTGGGCGAATATCGAACCTTCGATTTCGGCACCCTGGGCCACCGTGACGGTTTGGCTTCGGATGTCGCCCTTCACACGGCCCTCGACCTGCAAGTCGCCCGCGGAGTTCAAATCGCCCACCACCTCGAGATCGGGTGATATCAATGACGACTTCGAACTTGGGCGCGGCACGGCGGCCTGACCCGCTGCCTCTTGTGGTACTTTCTCGTTCTTTGCAAACATGCTCGATCTCTCCATCGACTTCTGCTCCCCCGGGCGCCGCACAGGCCGCAGCAAGCAAGCATCCCGGCGCCTCAAAATCGCGACTACTGGTGGGCCGACAACAGCTACTGCCGCCTAATCAACCATTCAGTCATCCGACTGGAAAAGAGGGTAACGGCTTGGCACTTGAAGTCCAGGATCTTTGCAAAATTTGCTCAAGCCATCGCGACGGTCGGTCGTCTTCGCGAAGTCATAAACGCGCCCCGACGCCAGACGATAAAACGCCCCGCGGCACTTGTCTGCCGCGGGGCAAGTTGACAGGGAGAAAGTCAGCTATCCACGCTACCGATAGTTCCTCTAATGAAAGGAACCACTAGATATTGTTATCGCGAAATGGTTAACAGAGTCTTAACGCCACGTCACCGACCTGCCAAAACTCCTACCGGCAGGAGGACAAAGAAAGAACGGCCCCAACGCATACACCCGTCATGCAGGCATCGCGCCGATCAGAAAGGCGAAGGCCAGCAAAACCACGACAGCCAGCACGGCGTATTTGACCAGCCGCCGCGAGGTCAAGGCCTCACGGCTACCGAAATCCCGCGGAAGGACACTCGCCGCCGCCGTTGCCGTGAGCCTTCCCATCGCCGGCGCTGCCGAGTCCTTGCCCTGCGCGCGCCCATCATCCAGCCGTCCGCCGTCCGCCCGGCCGCTATCCGGCGGCCCGTTATCCGGCCGCAAGGAGACCCGCACCAGACGATAGTCGAGCAGACTACTGGGCGGGCTCGATGTTGCGGCGGCAATCCGGTCCTCCGACTTGCGCGCCGGCTCACTATTCGTTTTGCCGCTCGAGCTATCGCGCGACAACACGAAGCCCGAGGCGTCGGTAAGCGCGACCGCCACCGGCTTCGGCCGCATCGCTTCCGAGGGCACCGCCTCGCCCTTACGAGCCAGTAATCGCTGCCCATCGTCCTTAGCGTTCAGGTTCATAAGTCAGGTTCCTTGCCCCACACCGCAGGCCGTAACCGAGGACTTTCTTGAAGATTCAGGCCGGCCGGAGTCACACTCCCCGCGCGCGCCCCTATGCGGGAGGCGAGCGTCAAGGCCCGCAAAAGAATCCCCTATCCCGAAAAAGCAGAGAGCCCTGGACCGAAGTACCGGCTTACGCCCCACCCCCAATATTTTCTAATTACCTGCGCCTGACATACTAAATACGGTAGGTGCGCCTTGGCAAGAGCTTAGAGGCGAATGGGCCTTTTCGGCCCGCCGTCCGGGCAACAAGAAGGGCCCGAAGCAACGTGGCTCCGGGCCCTCTCGATATAGAATTCGAGCCACAGGGCCGCGTCGGCGTGACGGCGGCCCGGCTGTCGACGACGCTTAGTTCTGCGCGTTGTCGAGCTCGCTGGCGACGGTGTTGAACATTTCGCCCAACTCGTTACCCATTGCACCCATGGCGACAATCGCCGCGATGGAAACCAAGGCCGCGATCAGACCATACTCGATGGCCGTCGCACCGGACTCGTCACGAAGGAATTTAGCAAACATCATCGGGCACCATTCAGATGTGGAAAGGATGAGAACGAATTTCGCGAAATCAATTTAATAAATAGTGAAATGAACAACTTGCTATTCCGATAAGTTTATTTTAACCATTAAGTATAGATTAATAATTATCAAATTATAATTATTCATTGAATAAAGGCATTGTGACTTTAGTAGATGCGGTCCGGCTTGAGATTCGATCATCCCCTAGACATAATTCTACCGTTAGGAGAGGATCACGAGCCCGGTTTTGCAAAAATCACTTAAACTGAACCCTTGGCAAAATCCCGGTTGGATTTTACTTTTGATTGTCCCTAGGGATCGGGAGTGCCGATGAAGCACGATTGGGAATCCATCGAAGACATCGAACGCGAGTTCGATCTGGCCGCAGCGTCGGGAGACCTTCGCGAGATCCGCCGTGTCCTGCGGGGAAAGCTCAAGGGCGTGCATCCCGACTCCCACGAAGGACACTTCGGGTCCGAGGGCGACGAGTCGGAATTTCATCGTATCAAGTCGGCTATCGAGTTTGTCGATAACCGTCTCTTGACCGGCCCGTCCGCCCACAATCAGCAAGCGCTGATCGTCGCGAGCGAGTTCTCCGAAGCGCTGGTGAGCACCTTCGCCGATGCCCGCAACCAGGACAGAGATCTCGAAAAGGCGCGCCAACTGCAAGACAAGCAGCGCCAAACGAGTGAGGAAATTGCCGAGGAGGTGCGCAAGAAGTTCCGGTTCTACAAAATAGTAGCCGGCGTCATTGCTACTTTTTTTGGGATTCTTACCATGTTTCCCGAAAAGTTTGCTGGCCACCCGGTTTACCTGACCTTTGCAGAGTTCGTCGAGAAGCTCGACTTTACGTTGGGCGTCCTGTTCCTTTACGTTTTCATCGCCAGTGCCGCGGCGATTATCTACCTCTGGTGGGAAGAACAGCGCGAGCTGAAGCGCAAGAAGGAATGCTTGAGCGATAAAGGGATCGAGCGGATCATCAAATCCAAGTCGTTCGAAACCCGCCTGGGCCCGCTTGGCAAGTTCACGCGAGCCGACCTGATCGACGCCTTGGAGGATGTCCGCGTGTCACGCGACCAGAACAC
>Ga0255057_10001666_pt1 | contig 12322 bp, 8 predicted proteins | sample Cases_109_6_MG_FD_189022 | JGI IMG/M metagenome (GOLD analysis project Ga0255057, IMG submission 189022) | Seawater microbial communities from Amundsen Gulf, Northwest Territories, Canada - Cases_109_6 | ecosystem: Environmental > Aquatic > Marine > Gulf | place: Canada: Northwest Territories... | reverse complement strand
GGAGTTTAATCAATCCGATTGCGATGGAAGACGGGTTGCGATTTGCGATTCGGGAAGGCGGCCGTACGGTGGGCGCCGGTGTCGTCAGCAAAATTATTGAATGATGCGATAGTTATAGGCCAGTAGCTCAATTGGCAGAGCGGCGGTCTCCAAAACCGCAGGTTGGGGGTTCGATTCCCTCCTGGCCTGCCACAACGATACGGCTGAAAATTTATTGTGCTCGATAAGCTCAAATTGATTAGCGCGGGTCTCGTCGTTGTGGCGGGGATCGCGGGGTTCTATCTGCTGGGTGACCAGTCGGTGTTGGTTCGGGCTGGCATCGTCATCGCCAGTGTTATTGCGGCCGGCGGTCTGGCGCTGACCTCTGCCCCTGGGCAAGCGGCCTGGGAATTCGCAGTCGGGTCCCGGCTCGAAGTCCGCAAAGTAGTTTGGCCGACGTTGCGCGAGACCCACCAAGGAACATTGGTGGTGATCGTAATGGTGATCATTGTCGGAATCTACCTGTGGATATTGGATGCACTGTCATTTTGGGTGATCTACGAGCTCGTGCTCGGCACCCGAGCTACGTAATTGGAAGTAATAAATGAGCAAGAAACGCTGGTATGTTGTGCATGCTTTTTCCGGTTTTGAAAAAAAGGTCAGAGAGTCGCTGCTGGAACACATCCGGCGCGTCGGTATGGAGGATAAGTTTGGCGAGATAATGGTGCCGACCGAAGAGGTCGTGGAGATGCGAGCGGGCCAGAAGCGTACCAGTGAGCGGAAATTCTTTCCTGGCTATGTTTTGGTGCAGATGGAAATGGACGAGGACACTTGGCACCTGGTGAAAAACGTGCCACGGGTCACTGGATTTATTGGCGGGACCAGTGCCAAACCAACGCCGATTTCCGATAAGGAGGCGCAGGCCATTATCGATCAGGTCAAGGAAGGCGCGGATAAGCCCAAACCCAAATTCTCGTTTGAACCGGGGGAGTTGGTGCGGGTCGTCGATGGGCCGTTTCAGGACTTTAATGGTACCGTCGAGGACGTCAATTTTGAAAAAAGCAAGTTGCGAGTGGCGGTGTCGATCTTCGGTCGCTCGACACCGGTTGAGCTTGGATTTAGTCAAGTCGAAAAAGGCTAGGCAGTAGCGACCAATTACGCGGGGAGCCGCAAGGCGTTTGCACCCGTACGGAGCGTAGAGATGGCAAAGAAAATTCATGCTTATATTAAGCTGCAGGTGCCGGCGGGCGATGCCAAGCCGAGTCCCCCGGTAGGCCCGGCGCTGGGTCAGCACGGCGTTAATATTATGGAGTTCTGCAAGGCGTTCAACGCCGAAACCCAGAATATGGAGCGCGGATTGCCGATACCGGTGATTATTACCGTATTCGCCGACAAAAGTTTTAGCTTCATCAAGAAGACCCCTCCGGCCTCAGTGTTGCTGCGAAAAGCAGCCGGAGTGAGTAAGGGCAGTTCAGTTCCGAATCGCGACAAGGTCGGTAAGGTGTCGCGCGCTCAGTTGGAAGAAATTGCCACGCTGAAGAACCCTGATCTGAATAGCTATGAGATGGATCAAGCGGTTCGAATCATCGCTGGTAGCGCCCGCAGCATGGGCATCGAAACGGAAGGGGTGTAAGCGATGTCGGTAACAGGCAAACGACTGAATGCGGCGTTAAGCAAGATCGATCGCAGCGCGGTGTACGCGCTCGATGATGCTTTGATGCTGGTCAAAGAACTGGCCTCGGCTAAGTTCGACGAAAGTATCGATGTGTCAATAAACCTGGGCGTTAATGCCCGCAAGTCGGACCAGACCGTACGCGGTGCGACGGTGATGCCGCGCGGTACCGGTAAGACGGTACGGGTTGCGGTATTCGCCGATGGAGGCAACGCCGACGCCGCACGTGAAGCCGGGGCCGATGTAGTTGGGCTCGAAGACTTGGCCGAACAAGTGCAAAACGGCCAGATCGATTTCGATACCTGCATTGCGACCCCCGACTCAATGCGGGTGGTCGGTAAGCTCGGGCAGATTCTTGGGCCGCGTGGACTCATGCCTAACCCAAAGGTTGGAACGGTAACGACGGACGTTGCCAAGGCGGTTAGCAATGCCAAGGCCGGCCAGGTGCAGTTCCGTATCGATAAGGCGGGTATTATTCATTGCGCAATTGGCAAATCGTCGTTCGAAGCCGAGGCGCTGAAGGAAAATTTGAATGCGTTGTTGGCGGCGTTGCTCAAAGCCAAACCAGCGGCGGCCAAGGGCCAGTATATCCAGCGTATTACCGTGTCCAGCACGATGGGGCCGGGAGTGCGGGTCGACCGGGGTTCGGTCGACGTATAAGCGGGCGCGCGACGATGCGGCAATGCACATATGCACGGTGTTCGATCACAATGGTCGGCGCCAGCGGCAAAACGAATCGCAGTCGATGAAAGAGATTCGTTTCGCCAGAGTTTTGGGACCTGTTGTTGGCGGGCCGGTGGTGTGGCCCAGCGGTAGTGCCAGTGGTACTACCGGTGGAAGCACTAATGGTGTGCCGACGGCGGGATGTCAAAGACCGCAGGTGAGATCCCGGCAACGGGATCGGCTTAATGGGGTAACCCGGCCTGCGCAGACGGTGTCCCCGATTCAGGAATTTCCTGTGGTTGGGCACCACGTGTAAAGAGGAGTTGCTCAATATGAGCTTGAATCTTGAACAAAAGAAAGCGGTAGTAAGCGAGGTGGCGGAGCAGATTGCGAATGCGAACGCCACGATCCTCGCGGAGTATCGCGGACTCAGTGTGACGCAGATGACGGGACTGCGAACGGCGGCGAAAGAAGCCGGCGTGTTCGTGCGTATCGTCAAGAATACGTTGGCACGGCGGGTGGTGGCGGGCTCTCAATTTGAGTGTCTTCAAGACCATCTCGTGGGTCCGCTGGCATTGGCGACATCGGAAGATCCAGTTGCCGTTGCTAAAGTGCTTAGCGAGTTTGCGAAGCAGAATGATCGGTTGCAAATCAAAGTAGGGGCCATGAATGGTGCGGTGCTCAACAGCACCGAGATTGCAGCGCTGGCAAAACTCCCCGGCCGCGATGAATTGCTCGCGAAGCTGGTGGCTACGATGCAGGCACCGGTGCAGAAGTTCGTGTCCACTCTGAAGGAGGTGCCGAGCAAGTGGGTACGCACTCTCGCGGCGGTTCGGGATAGCAAGCAAGCTGCTTAAGACTGTTTTTAGGTAATTATCGTAAGTGTCCAATTTATCAGGAGATTAACATGGCTTTATCAAGACAAGAGATCATCGACGCGGTAGCAGAAATGTCCGTGCTCGATTTATCTGAACTCATCACAGAGATGGAAGACAAGTTCGGTGTAACAGCGTCGGCGGCGGTCGCGATTCCGGGTCCGGCGGCGGCTGCTGAGGCAGCGGTCGAGGAAAAGACCGAGTTCGACGTAATGCTAGCTAGTTTCGGCGAGAAAAAAGTCGGCGTCATTAAGACGGTCCGCGCGCTGACCGGGCTTGGCCTAAAAGAAGCTAAAGATTTAGTGGAGGCGGCACCATCGCTGATTAAGGAAGGTATCTCCAGGGACGAAGCCGAGGATATAAAGAAGCAGCTGGAGGAAGCCGGCGCTACTGTTGAGCTTAAGTAGGCAACCACTGTCCCGGGCGAATTGCCTGTGGGCGGTCCCGGACGCAGGGCGAGACCGGTGTGGAAACGCACCGGTCGTGGCCCTGCGTGTCGATATTTTGTTCGCGTTATTCACGTCTTAGTACAGCCGTTCGAACCAGGCGGCCATTGAGGGAATTTATGGGCTACTCCTTTACCGAAAAGAAACGAATTCGCAAGAGTTTCAGCAAGCGCCCGAGTGTATTGGGCACACCTTACTTATTGGCGATCCAAAAGGAGTCGTACTATCGCTACCTGCAGGCCGAGGTCAAGCCGGAGCAGCGTATCGATCAAGGCTTGCAGGCGGCGTTCAAGTCCGTGTTTCCAATTGAGAGCTACAACGGCAGCGCTACGCTCGATTTCGTTAGTTATCGCTTAGGCACGCCGCAATTTGATGTTAAGGAGTGTCAGCAGCGCGGCCTGATCTTTTCCACTCCGTTGCGGGTGGTGCTGCGCTTGATGGTTTTTAACAAAGACGACACTAGCGGTGCCAAGAGCGTCAAGGACGTAAAAGAGCAAGAAGTCTATATGGGAGAAATGCCGTTAATGACTGATAACGGCACGTTCGTAATAAACGGTACCGAGCGGGTAATCGTTTCCCAGTTGCACCGTTCGCCGGGGGTGTTCTTTGATCATGATCGCGGTAAGACCCATTCGTCCGGAAAGCTGTTGTTTTCCTCGCGCGTGATTCCCTACCGTGGCTCATGGCTCGATCTGGAGTTTGACCCCAAGGATTTGCTCTATATCCGCATCGATCGCCGCCGCAAGTTGCCGGCCACGATTCTGCTGCGGGCGTTGGGGTTCAGCGGCCAGGAAATCCTGGCAATGTTCTTTGAAAACGATACGTTTCATCTCGGTGGCAAGGAGCTGCAGATGGATCTCTACCCGCAGCGGCTGCGGGGCCAGCAAGCAGGATTTGATGTCAAAACGCCGAAGGGCGATGTTATCGTCGAGGCGGGCCGGCGTATTACCGCTCGGCATATCCATGAGCTCGAGAAATCACGGCTAAAGAAGCTTGCCGTTCCGTCGGAATTCGTCGCCGGCAGATCGTTGGCCCAAGACTTGATCGATGAGTCGACCGGTGAATTGATTGCCGAGGCCAACGATATTCTGACCCAGGAATTATTGGACCGTTTGATGGAAGTCAAAGTACCGCAGATCGAAACGATTTATACCAACGATCTCGATCAGGGTCCGTACATTTCCGAAACTTTGCGCATCGACCCGACGCGTTCCGAGTTGGAGGCGCAAGTGGAAATCTACCGCATGATGCGACCTGGCGAGCCGCCCACCAAGGATGCGGCGCAAACGTTGTTCACTAATCTGTTTTTCAATTTGGATCGCTACGACCTGTCGGCAGTGGGTCGTATGAAGTTCAACCGCCGCCTCGGCCGTGACTCGGACCAAGGGCCTGGTACGTTGAGCAAACACGACATCGTCGAGGTGATGAAGACTTTGATCGGGTTAAAGAACGGTCACGGCGAGATCGACGATATCGACAATCTCGGCAATCGTCGGGTGCGGTCGGTGGGAGAGCTGGTGGAAAATCAGTTTCGAGTGGGTTTGGTGCGCGTTGAGCGCGCGGTCCGCGAGCGCTTGAGCCTTGCGGAAACGGAAAATCTGACTCCCCAGGATCTGATCAACGCGAAGCCGGTGTCGGCCGTTGTGAAAGAGTTTTTCGGGTCGAGTCAGCTATCGCAGTTTATGGATCAGACCAACCCGTTGTCGGAAGTCACCCATAAGCGGCGCGTCTCAGCACTGGGCCCGGGTGGCCTGACCCGGGAACGCGCGGGATTTGAGGTGCGCGACGTGCACCCCACGCATTACGGTAGGGTGTGCCCAATCGAGACTCCGGAAGGTCCGAACATCGGGTTGATCAATTCGTTGGCGGTGTATGCGCGCACCAACGAGTATGGCTTTCTGGAAACACCATATCGCCGGGTCAAATCGGGTCGGGTTGCCGACGGCATTGAGTTTCTCTCCGCGATCGAGGAGCGCAACTTTGTGATCGCCCAGGCCAATGCAACGGTCGATAACAAAGGCAAACTGACCGACGAACTGGTGTCGTGCCGACATCAAAATGAGTTCACGTTGTCGACCCCCGACCAAATCGACTATATCGATGTGGCACCGTCGCAAATCGTGTCGGTGGCTGCGTCGCTAATCCCGTTTCTCGAGCACGACGATGCGAACCGGGCATTGATGGGTTCCAACATGCAGCGTCAAGCGGTGCCGGTCACGCGCAGCGAAAAGCCGTTGGTGGGCACCGGAATGGAACGAACGGTGGCAGTGGACTCCGGGGTGACGGTGGTGGCGCGGCGCGGTGGTGCGGTCGATTCCGTAGACGCTGGCCGCATCGTGGTGCGGGTCAACGACGATGAGCACCGAGCCGGAGAACCCGGGGTCGATATCTACAATCTCATCAAATACACGCGCTCCAATCAGAATACGACGATCAATCAGCGGCCGTTGGTTCACGTCGGTGATCAGATTGCCGCCAACGATGTGCTGGCGGACGGCCCATCGACGGATATGGGAGAGCTCGCACTGGGGCGTAACGTCCTGGTGGCGTTCATGCCATGGAACGGATACAACTTCGAGGATTCCATACTTATTTCCGAGCGCCTAGTGCAAGACGATGTGTATACGTCGATTCATATCGAAGAGTTATCTTGTATAGCCCGTGATACCAAGCTTGGTTCCGAGGAGATTACTCGCGACATTCCGAATGTCGGCGAATCGGCATTATCGAAGTTGGACGAATCCGGCATCGTGTACATCGGCGCGGAAGTCGTGCCCAGCGATGTGCTAGTCGGGAAGGTTACGCCGAAGGGCGAAACCCAGCTCACACCGGAAGAGAAATTGCTGCGCGCGATCTTCGGTGAGAAAGCATCCGACGTGAAGGACACGTCGTTGCGCATGCCTTCAGGAATGTCCGGTACGGTTATTGACGTGCAGGTGTTCACCCGCGATGGCGTGGAAAAGGACGCACGCGCACGAGCCAATGAACAAGAGGAGCTAGCGCGGGTTCGTAAAGACTTTGACGATCAATTTCGAATCGTCGAAGAGGATACGTATGCCCGATTCGAACGACTGATGGTAGGCCGGACCGCCGACGGCGGACCTGGTGACTTGGGCGCCGGCGACAAAGTAACCAAAGGTTATTTGGCCGAATTACCGCGCAATCGCTGGGGTGAAATTCGACTCCGTAATGAGGAAGCCAACGAACATGTCGAGCGGATTCGGGCGGAACTCGACAAACAACGTCAAGAGTTCGACCGAATGTTCGATGAAAAGCGCGGCAAGCTCCAGGCCGGGGACGACTTGGCGCCCGGCGTGCTGAAGATGGTAAAGGTTTTCGTCGCGGTCAAACGGCGGCTGCAACCCGGTGACAAGATGGCAGGTCGGCACGGCAACAAAGGTGTTATCTCCAAAATAGTGCCGGTGGAAGATATGCCCTATATGGAAAACGGTACGACTATCGACATCGTATTGAATCCATTGGGTGTGCCATCGCGAATGAACGTCGGGCAAGTGCTGGAGACCCACATGGGTTGGGCGAGTCGTGAGTTAGGTAAGCAGATCGATAAGATGTTGTCGGAGAAGCCGGTCAAGACCGGCGAGGTCAGGCGCTTCGTCGACAAAATCTACAACCATAGCGGTCGCAAAGAAGATATAAAGTCTCTGAATAACGATGAATTGCTGGAATTGGCGAATAATCTGCGCGAAGGCGTGCCGATGGCCACTCCGGTATTCGACGGTGCCGCCGAGGGAGAAATTAAGGAACTGTTACGGTTGGCAGGGTTGCCGACTAGTGGCCAAGCGATACTGCACGATGGCCGTTCCGGCGAGCGTTTTGATCGACCGATTACAGTGGGTTACATGTATATGCTCAAACTCAATCACCTGGTCGATGACAAAATGCATGCCCGTTCCACGGGTCCGTACAGCTTGATCACCCAACAACCGCTCGGTGGTAAGGCGCAGTTCGGCGGCCAGCGTTTTGGGGAAATGGAGGTGTGGGCGCTGGAGGCCTATGGCGCCGCCTATACCTTGCAGGAAATGCTCACTGTCAAGTCCGACGATGTGGGCGGCCGGACCAAGATTTACGAAAACATTGTCAAAGGCGACCACCAGATGGAGGCCAGTATGCCTGAGAGCTTCAATGTGTTGGTCAAGGAAATACGGTCGCTCGGCTTAAATATCGAACTTAAGCACGATAAGTGATGCATGGCACGAAATACGATTTATCTGAGGATCTACGATGAGAGACCTGCTTAGTCTGTTCAAACAATCCGGCCGGATCGAAGATTTTGATGCGATTCGGATTGGTGTCGCCTCCCCGGAGAAGATCCGGTCGTGGTCCTTTGGTGAGGTCAAAAAACCAGAGACCATCAATTATCGCACCTTTAAGCCAGAGCGCGATGGTTTGTTCTGTGCCAAGTTGTTCGGCCCCACAAATGACTATGAATGTCTGTGTGGAAAATACAAACGCCTTAAGCACCGCGGTGTAATTTGCGAGAAATGTGGGGTCGAGGTGACGCTTTCGAAAGTACGCCGAGAGCGCATGGGCCACATCGATTTGGCCAGCCCGGTCGCACATATCTGGTTCTTGAAATCGTTGCCGTCCCGCTTGGGGTTGTTGCTGGACATGACGGTACGCGAAATCGAGCGGGTGTTGTATTTCGAGGCCTATGTGATCATCGAGCCCGGCATGACGCCGCTGGAGCGCGGTACGCTGTTGACCGAAGAGGCATATCTCGATGCGGTTGAGCAATACGGCGATGAGTTCGACGCGCGGATGGGGGCCGAGGCGGTGCGTGAGTTGCTGCGCCATACCGACTGCCAGGCCGAGGCGATTTTGTTGCGTGAAGAACTCAAAGGTACGAGTTCAGAGACGAAGATAAAGAAGCTGACCAAACGTTTGAAGGTGCTCGAAGCCTTTGTCCACTCCGGCAATAAGCCGGAATGGATGGTGATGGAAATCCTGCCGGTACTGCCGCCCGACTTGCGGCCCCTGGTGCCTCTGGATGGTGGACGTTTTGCGACATCGGATCTCAACGATTTGTATCGCCGCGTCATTAACCGCAACAACCGCCTAAAACGGCTGTTGGACCTCAACGCACCCGATATCATCGTACGTAACGAAAAACGTATGTTGCAAGAAGCCACGGACGCGTTGTTGGATAACGGCAGGCGCGGAAAGGCCATCACCGGTGCGAACAAACGCCAGCTCAAGTCCCTGGCGGACATGATCAAAGGCAAGCAAGGCCGGTTCCGCCAAAATCTCCTGGGCAAGCGTGTCGATTATTCCGGCCGCTCGGTCATTGTTGTGGGCCCAACACTGAAGCTTCATCAATGCGGTTTGCCGAAAAAGATGGCGCTTGAGCTGTTTAAGCCGTTTATATTCAGTAAGCTGGAACTGCGCGGTTTGGCCACTACCATCAAGCAGGCGAAAAAGATGGTGGATCAAGAAAGCGCCGAAGTATGGGATATTCTCGAAGAGGTGATCCGCGAACACCCGGTCATGTTGAACCGTGCGCCGACACTGCATCGGCTCGGTATCCAGGCGTTCGAGCCAGTGCTCATCGAAGGCAAAGCGATTCAGTTGCACCCGTTGGTTTGTACACCTTACAACGCTGATTTCGACGGGGATCAAATGGCGGTGCATATTCCGTTGTCGGTGGAAGCTCAGCTCGAAGCGCGGTCGCTGATGATGTCCACCAATAATATTTTGTCGCCGGCCAACGGTGAACCCATCATCGTGCCGTCGCAGGATATCGTGTTAGGGCTTTACTATTTAACACGCTACCGCGTCAACGCTGCGGGCGAAGGCCGCTGGTTCAGCGACGTGGCAGAAGTCCGGCGCGCGGTCAATTCGGAAATGGTTTCGCTGCATGCGCGGGTTAAGGTTCGTATCACGGAGCGCCACCTCGATGCCGACGGTGCGGTGGTGGAGACCCAGAAAATTTACGATACCACCGCGGGGCGCGCTGTATTGTCGGAGATTCTTCCGGTCGGGTTGGAGTTTTCCAATATCGACCAGGAGATGAAGAAGCGCTCGATCTCGGAGGTTATTAACGCTTGTTACCGGCGCGTGGGCCTTAAAGAGACCGTAATATTCGCGGACCAACTGATGTACATCGGTTTTGAATACGCGGCGAAATCCGGCATATCGATCGGTATCGACGATATGGTGATACCGGACGACAAGGAGCAGATATTGGGCGCCGCCGAACAAGAGGTCAAAAGTATCCAGTCGCAATACACCTCAGGCTTACTCACCGATGGTGAACGCTACAACAAGGTGGTCGATATCTGGACCCGTACCAGTGAAAAGGTCGCGAAGTCGATGATGAACGAGCTCGGTGTCGATCGAGTCGCGGACGCGGACGGCAAGATGGTTGACCAGGAATCCTTCAACTCTATTTATATGATGGCGGACTCCGGTGCTCGTGGTAGCCACGCGCAGATCCGGCAATTGGCCGGTATGCGTGGGCTGATGGCGAAGCCGGACGGTTCCATCATCGAGACGCCGATCACCGCGAATTTTCGCGAAGGTCTGAACGTGCTGCAGTACTTTATCTCGACCCACGGCGCGCGCAAAGGCTTGGCGGACACGGCATTGAAAACCGCTAACTCTGGGTATCTGACTCGGCGTTTGGTGGATGTGTGCCAGGATCTGGTCGTCACTGAACCGGATTGTGGAACTACTAGCGGCATGATTCGCCAGGCCCTGGTGCAGGGTGGCGAAATCGTTATCCCGCTGCGCGACCGCATCCTTGGTCGCGTCGTGGTGGGTGATGTGGTGAGTGCCAGCGACGCCAGTGTGTTGCTGCAAAATAACGAGATGATCGACGAACACGCGGTGGCTCGTTTCGAGGAGCATAATATCAATGAGGTGTACGTGCGTTCGGCGGTGACCTGCGAAACTCGCTACGGCATCTGCGCGATGTGTTACGGCCGCGATCTTGGCCGCGGTCATTTGGTAAATCGAGGCGAAGCGGTCGGAGTGATTGCCGCACAGAGCATCGGCGAGCCCGGCACCCAGCTTACCATGCGCACCTTCCATATCGGTGGTGCCGCGTCGCGGGCCGCGGCGATCAGTAATATTGAAGTAAAGACGACCGGTGCGGTCAAACTCAGTAATGTAAAGCTCATCGCGGCTAAGAGCGGAAAGAACGTGGTGGTGACTCGCTCCGGAGAATTGGTGATTCAGGATGTCCATGGCGCTGACCGTGAGCGCTACAAAATTCCTTACGGCGCGCTACTATCGGTCAACGACGGCGACGAGGTGACCGCTGGCCAGCTGGTGGCGAACTGGGATCCCCATACCCATCCCATCATTACTGACGTTGCAGGAAAGGTCACGTTTGGCGATATGGTGGAAGGTGTTACCGTCAACAAGCAAACCGATGAGTACACCGGGTTTAGTACCTTTGTGGTAATGGATCCGAAACAGCGCCGCGGCACCGCGCAGGATATGAAGCCGACAATCAGCTTGGTGGACGACAACAGTGAACTCCTCACTATTGCCGGTACCGATATTCCGGCCCGCTATAACATGCCGGCCGGTGCCATCGTGTTGGTTGAGGACGGTAACAACGTCAGCGGGGGTGACGTGTTGGCGCGTATTCCGCAAGAAACCTCTAAAACCCGCGATATTACCGGCGGTTTACCGCGGGTCGCAGAATTGTTCGAGGCTCGCAAGCCGAAGGACCCAGCGATACTGGCGGCGCGTAGCGGCGTCGTATCGTTTGGTAAAGAAACCAAAGGCAAGCAGCGCCTCGTCATCACCGACAGCAATGACGGCCTGGAGTACGATTATCTGATCCCGAAAGGCTGTCACATTACCGTGTTCGAAGGCGAAACGGTGCAGCAAGGCGAAATGATCGTCGACGGCCCCCCGGTGGCTAGCGATATTCTCGAATTGCTCGGTGTTGACGAATTGACGAACTACGTTGTCAACGAGGTTCAGGATGTTTATCGGTTACAAGGCGTCAAAATTAACGATAAGCATATCGAGGTGATCATTCGTCAGATGTTGCGTAAGGTGCGAATCGAGGAGCCAGGGGACACGCTGTTCCTGCCGGGCGAGCAGGTCGAGCGCACCCGATTGTTGGAGGAAAACGAGCGTATTGAGGCTCAAGATGGCACCGTGGCCGTAGCGCAACGGATCCTGCTTGGGATAACCAAGGCGTCGTTGACCACAGAATCGTTTATATCCGCCGCGTCCTTCCAAGAAACGACCCGGGTTCTGACCGACGCGTCGATCAACGGCAAAGTCGATCACCTGCGCGGTCTGAAAGAAAATGTCATTGTCGGACGCCTGATTCCGGCCGGCACGGGCCTCGCATACCACGAGGAGCGTCGCCGTAGCCGCCAAGAGGCGGTCGACCAGGCTCACGAGTTGGAACAGCTGCTCGGTGAAGTAACGCCGTCGGACACGGACGAAGCGGAGGCGACCGTTGAATCTCCGCCGCAAGACGGAGAGGTAGTTAGTGCCTAGGAGCCTGTCGGACTTAGGGCGAAATCGGATTAAGTAGTCGGTGCGTTCGCTTGTCCGATGCGTGGGGCGATTAGAGGCGAAGCCGAAAACCGCCGAACGGTCGAATCCGAACAGGGTAGACTGTGGAGGCCCCGGACCCTAGTACATGGGGCAACCGGCTAAAATATTGAGATGATTCTTGGTCCATCGTCCGCCTTTGT
>Ga0255057_10001665_pt1 | contig 12325 bp, 14 predicted proteins | sample Cases_109_6_MG_FD_189022 | JGI IMG/M metagenome (GOLD analysis project Ga0255057, IMG submission 189022) | Seawater microbial communities from Amundsen Gulf, Northwest Territories, Canada - Cases_109_6 | ecosystem: Environmental > Aquatic > Marine > Gulf | place: Canada: Northwest Territories... | reverse complement strand
GGCTCCGGCCAAGGAGGCCAAAAAGCCTGTCGCCAAGAAGCAGCCTGCTGCAAAGGCCGCCACGGCCAAGAAGCCGACCACCAAGACTTCGGTTGGCACTTCGGTTGGCACTTCGGTTGGCACTTCGGCTGGCACTTCGGCTGCCAAGACGGGTTCAGCGAAGACCGCAAAGGCTTCCTGAACTCACCTCTTCGCACGGAAAAGGGGTCCTTCGGGACCCCTTTTCTCAATGCTTGCGCACGTTGTTGGGGTGGATCAGGCCGCGATCGAGGGGCCCAGATCACCGGCGGCATTGATCCAGCCGTCGACCATTGCCTCGGTAGGAAGCCGATCGACCACTCGCAGAGAACCGTTGAGACCGATGATCTTGGCGAGGAGGGCCGTGGCATTGCGTCTCCGTAGGTCTCGAAGCGTGTCGACTCCTGCCGCTACCAAGAGTTCCGCGTACTCGGCACCCACTCCACGCACACGCAATAGGTCGGCGTGGTGGACCCAGAGTTGGAGATCCTTTGGGCTGAGCCCGGTGGCTTTGGCGATCTCCGTTCTACCTCTTCGAGTGGAGGCTGTCTCTATCAAGCCTCTGCTCGTACGCAGACCGGCCTTGCGAAGCTTTGTCGCCTGCCTCTGACCTACACCAGCAACTTGATCGATTCGAGCCATCGGCCCCTTCTTCGCTTATCGCAATCCGACCGTGATCCCGACTCTAGACATCCGTCAGACACCAAGGTCAGGCTGGATGCCTGGGCTTGAGGTCGGTGACGTCGATCTCGGTGTTCACGTCCCTGGGTTGAGCGTCGGACAACCAGACTTCGTTCACCCAATCCGGGTGGGACAGCCACAACCGCTTGGCGCCTTCATCGCCCTCGAGCGACATGACTCGGGGCCAGAGTGACTTGTCAATGAGAACGGGGTTGCCCAGGGTGTATCGATACTTGGGGACGGTCACCGGCCTTCCCTCTCTGGCATGGGACTCGGAAAGAAGGTCAACGACTTCCGCTGAGACCTCCGGCTGGTCGGCTATGACTATCAACGCCGTGTCACATCGAGAGAGACGGGTCAGAGCATCCAGCCCCACTCTCACTGACGAAGCTATCCCCTCCTCCCATTCCGGATTCTCGACGATCCCGATGTCTTCGAGGTCGGTCTCGGCCATGATCCGCTCGGACTCATTCCCGAGAACCACCCACACCTCTTCAACCGGGAAGGCCTTGGTCCGCTCAACCACATGACCGAGAAGGTTGCGGTCGCCCCAAGGCTCCAGTTGCTTTGGCCGACCCAGTCTTCTTGATCCGCCTGCGGCGAGCACGATGGCTGCGGTGGACATAACGGCGAATCTAGTGAGCGACAGACCACTAGACCGCCAGAGGCCCTTACACCGACACCGGGAAGCGTGTGAGCGCCCCGATGCCTTCGACATCCAATGGTGAAGCTACGTCTAGCTGCTGCACGCGTCCGCCGGCTGAGACAGTTGCATCCATCACGGATGCCACCACGTCGTCGACAGCGAAGGTCGGCGCAGCGCACACCGGACAAGCGTCAGCCTGCCTGGATAGGTGAGCACATTGGCGGCACATGGTTCCAGTCCGTGTGAACGGTCCGGCAACCGCTAATACGTCAATTGCTTGCGCGTTGGATGCCTCGAGGGTTGCGGTCAGGCCCAAGACGGCGTTTCCACCGCTCCAGGCTGTGTCACAAACACGCCCCGCAAGAGCCTCCTGTCGTTGTCGGCGAACCTCGATGTCGTGTATGGCCATCTCTGCACGCAAAGCGGCGGGCCCAATCCCATGTGGATTGGCTATGAATGTTGCCCTCGGCAACCGCGCCAGATACGGGTGAAGCGAGCGAGCGACTTCCTCGAGGGTCTCCTCATGACCCCCAATCGCTAGGTAGTCGAATGGACGATCGAGGTGCTCCTCCAAAAGACGCCAACCGGACTCCTTCCACAGCCGGGCCGACACTTCGTCGGCGTGAGCCCGCACGCCATGCTCCTCGTAGCCGGAAAAGCCTGCGTAGTTGCTCTTGCGAATCTCAACACTCGCAGCATCTCCCAATTCTCGAATCAACCCCTCGAAACCGACGAAAGTACGGACAAGGGTGTGGTCCGCCACGACGATCCCAGAGCGAAGAGCGCGGGGAGCTGCCCGAAGGGGTCGCATATATGGACGGGGCCCAAGCGTTGAGACATTGCGTGTCGGATGAGCCAGTGGTTCGAGAACAAATAGGTCGTCAAGGCTCGATGCGAAAATGACATAGGCAGGCGCGGCCTCAACCTCTAGCCGCCCGGCGAGATCATGGATTCGATCCGCGTCGGCGCGCACGCTTTTCTGCACATCCCTATCGAGGGCTTGGGACTGTTCGCGAACAGGCTTGACCAGATCGGAGAGAAGGGCGCCGAAACCACCCGGGCTTGGACGGTCGACATACACAGAAATCAGCGAGCCGCTAGGGCTTCTCAGGTCCGCGATCGGATCGCCTGTCATCGGATACGAACCTACACATCAGGTTGACACGTTGCCTAGTGCCTTTTGGCACTTGTTCTAGAGGTCTAGAGAGAGCGGGTTAGCTCCACGGTCAGCTCCTCCAGAATCCACCCCAGGTAGTCGAGGACCTGTCGCCCGTGCTCCTCGATGCGTTCATGGTCCTCCTCCACTTCGACTCCCAGTCGAGCCCCGAGAGTCAGACGCGCCTCATTGATCACCCTCAGCAGAGCATCGCCTTCTTCGTCGGACAGAACCGTCACGGCATCATCTTCGACCAGCCTTCGAAAGACATCGCGGTCGGCGTTACGTGCCATGTCGAGATCGTTGCCCATCAACCGCCACCACTCATCGTTGGAATCAGGGTCATCGAGATAGACCGGGACCTTCAGCCTCGTCGCCGCAGGGTCATCGCCCACTTCCCCGATTCCGGCCAGCAATGGGAGCACGTCTTTGAGAAAGACCTTCTCCTCATCGCTGAACGTCGCGGCAATTCCTCTTCGGGTCGTCTTGAAGTGACTCATCGCTCGATGGTCGCCCAAAGCCCATGGTTGTGAAGACGGAAGCAGTCGATCTCAGCCTTCTCCCGCGGGCCATCCGCGACGATTGCTCTTCCATCAAAGTGGACCTGGAGCATCAACTCGGTGGCTTTGGTCTCATTGTGCCCAAACAGCTTGCGGAACACGTAGACCACATAGCCCATGGTGTTCACCGGGTCGTTCCACACCACGACCTGCCACGGACGATCAAGGTCGATGTCCTCGTCGGTATCTGGAACGATCACCGGAGTCGGCTGAGCTGCCATCTGCTCTGGCATCGTAGGCTTGGCTACACGTCTCAGATCCGGGCGCGCCCACGATGACTCGAGCGAGTCCATCCAGGCCGCTTTTGTCTTGTCGCTCCACCCCGAAACGCCACGTCTTTTAGACCAAGCGAGACCAAATAGAAGGCAGCACAGAAGATGGAGATCGAGGCGGCACCAGCAATGAGCACATTCCAGGCGAGCACCCCCTGCAGGCTGGAGAATCCTATGGCGATGAACATCATCGCTCCCCAATTCGTCAGGTCATCGCTATATGCAAGCCAAGAGGCAAACCCGTGGGCAACCACAGCCCCGACGACGGCGGTGACCATCGTGACAGCGGCAAGAGGGACCACGTGTGGGACGAGGTGACGCCAAGCGAGATGCCACCCCCGTGCCCCCGACACGCGAGCCGCATCGATGAAGGGGCGCTGTACCGTTGCTAGGGCATGGGATCGAAGAACTATCGCAGCGGTGCTTGCCCCGGCCAGGAGCCCATAGATGACCCCAAACGCGAGTGGTGTGAGGAGATCTCCACCGGCCGCACCGAGGACGATCATCGCCAAAGGAGCGGGGAGAAGCAGCAAAACATCTGACACCCGAGACAGGACCCTGTCGGTTCGACCTCGGAACGTAGCCGAGGCCACTGCCATTGTTGTGCCAACCACTGCGGACACGATCGCGGCCGAAAAGCCCACGACGAAGGTGGGCCAGGCCCCTGCAAGCAGCATGCTGAACACATCACGACCAAATACATCTGTCCCCAGCCAATGAGTGAAACTTGGTGGTGCGGGTTGGATGCGGATAACGACGACGTCCGCAACGTTGGTGGTGATGTCCGCCAGACGAGCCTCGAAAAGCTCGATTTCCGAATTGGGATCTGTGACGACTTCGACGACGGTCGCTTCCCTCGTTGGAGCGTCGTACCCCCTCACCGGATCGTAGATGTTGCCTTTTCCAGCCCAGAGGGTGTTCATCAGCAGGGGATGTAGAAGCACCATCAGGGCGAAAACAGCGATTATCACCAGCCCGAGGACAGCAAGCCTGTTCTCGAAGAACAGCATTGCTGACTTCCGACTCGTCGCGGACTTGAGCTCAGTCGACATGCGTGGCCCTGTCGAATCGGATACGCGGATCGAGTGCTGCGTGGGCCACGTCCAAACCTATCCGGAGCATCAGGGTTATCACTCCGATGACCAAGAATGCCCCAACTAGGAGTGGGGTATCTTGCAGTCGCATGGCGTCAAAGATCAGTGTCCCCATGCCGGGCGGACCCGAGACTCGGTGCAGGAGCGGCACAGTCCCGGCCACGGCTGAACCACCGAACACTGCTTCGAGGATGACCAGGCCTGTGAGGAAGTACGGAATCGACACCGTGAACCTGGAAAGCACCGGCAGCAATGCGGTCCGGGCTGCGTGATGATTCCGCACCTGCCGATCGGGCAACCCCTTGGCACGAGCCACCATCACATAGTCCTCTGCCATGACGTCGTCCATGGCGGCACGGGTTACGAGCAGAACGTCGCCAAAAGTGAGGAGTACCACGCCTGCAATAAGCAAAAACAGTGTCCCAGTCAGGTCGAAGACCCGCGGACCGAGACCCATTTGGCCCCACACCAACATCGGCAAGACAACCATGGAAATGAGGAAGAGCCAGCTGGGGATCTTCTTCCTGAAAACTTGGCGGATTCCCCGGTCGAGGAGCCACAGCAGGGCCAGTGTGATCAAGAGAACCGCCGTCATTCTCCACATGACCAGACCGGGGCTCATCATCGTCCCCTCGTGGTTCTCCGAGATGGCGCCCCAGATCCCTTCATAGTCGAGACTGCCCAACCGCCCAAAGGCAACAAACCCCAAGCTGCCACGGATCCCTTCCTCCATCACGATGGCGAGAACCGGTGGAAACATGGTGAGAAAGATGATGGCAATGAGGGTGAGCGCGCCGGAGAAGAAAGACTCTCCCTTGTACGCAGAGTTCCGGCCAAGCCAGCTTGCGAGAATGAAAGCCATGCCGAGACCGATAGTCAGAACCACCAGCGTGGCAGGCATGGCTTCCTTGATGGCCTCCCAGACGTCGCCCCGGCTAAAAGACTCGCCGAGAGAAAGGGTCGCAAGGCCCGACATCCATGAGAGGTATTGCTGCCACAGCGGACGGTTCAGCCCGAGCGCCTCGCGGGCGGCGCTCGCATCCTCGGCGGTGAGAATGAACTGTGAGACGAAGTCGCCGGGTATGACGATGTTGACCAGGAAGAAGAGGAGGGTGACAAACAAGAAGAGTGTCAGCAGCCCGGAAGCCAGTCGACCACCCACATATCTTGTCACCGATTCACCTCAGCCAAGACGCTCCCTGCAGTCCTCCACAGCTTTGCCAAGTTCCGGCGTGGCGAAAGGGATTTCTTCCAGCGGATAGGGACCACCGATTCCGTTGTAGCCAGGAATCGGGTCGGGAAAGTCGGACACACCTCTCGATCTGATGCAATCGCTGAACTCGGTGAGGAGACTGATCACGCTCGCCTGCAGAATCGGTGTCTCCCCCAAGTACAAGGCGCCGGTCGCGAGATGCTCGGAGCAGGCCGTCAGCGCATCAACGGCAACAGGATCAGAGAAGTCGATGTCAACCAGGACCAGATCGAGTCGGGGTCGTCCCTGGGCATCCATAGGGATTGGTTCGATGTCGATCCCCACTGCGACCAGGCAGTTTCTGAATAGCTCGGTTCCTTCGTCGGCCGGGATTGTGCTTGTCGTTGGACCCGGAGCCGCTGCAAGGGTCGTGGTGGGAAGGGTTGGAGACGACACCTCCGGAGCCATCGTGCACGCAATCGAGACAAGCGCTAGGGCTAATGCGACGGTGACCAGTCGAGGGATCAAACGCCGTCTGAAGTCGTATCGATTGCGTCAGCGAGGATCATCGCAATATCTCTAACCGGGACGTCGTCGCGGCCCAACTCTTTGACACCATCGTCGAGCATCACAAGACAGAACGGACATGCCACAGCGATCTCATCGGCTTCGGTTGCCAACGCCTCTTCGGCCCTCTCGATGTTCACTTTCTTGCCGGTCTGCTCCTCCATCCAGAAACGGGCGCCTCCCGCTCCGCAGCAGAAAGATCGAGTCCCGTTCCGCTCCATTTCGACTACTTCGTTCCCCGATGCCCCCACCACCTGACGTGGAGCGACATAAACATCGTTGTAACGGCCGAGGTAACAAGGGTCGTGATAGGCGATCGTCTTAGGCTGGCCGTTCGACTTGGTTGGCTCGCTGATCCGCTTCTGATTGAGCAATTCGGCTAGTAGCTGACTGTGATGAACGACCTCATATTCACCGCCGAATTGTGGGTACTCGTTGCCGATGGTGTTGAAGCAGTGAGCACACTGCGTGATCACCTTCTCGACTTCGAACTCACCGAACGTTTCTATGTTCTGGAGAGCCAACTGCTGGAAAACAAACTCGTTTCCGGACCTTCGGGCCGGGTCGCCGTTGCACAGCTCTCGCGTCCCCAGGATGGCGAAATCGATTTCAGCCTCATGGAGCAGTCGCGCCAGGGCAACCGACACCGCGGTGTTTCGGTCATCAAAGGAACCCGCGCAACCCACGAACCACAGATAGTCGGCTGTGGTCTTCCCGTTCTCGCCCAACACTGGGACATCGAAATCCAGTTCAGAAGTCCAATCGGCCCTGGCTTGCTGACTCAGGCCCCATGGGTTCGACTGGTTCTCCATAGCCACGAAAGCTTTGCCCAACTCGGTCGGAAACTCCGACTCCATCAATGTCAGATACCGACGCATGTCGAGGATCCGGTCCACGATCTCGATGTTGACCGGGCAGATCTCATCACACGCCCCGCAAGTGGTGCATGCAAATACCTCATCCGGGTGAATGCGATCGAACAACGTCCCTGCCCCATCCAGCAGTGCCGAGGATGAAACCGGCCCGGAGACACCGACCACGGATGCCGCCACCTCCCCTGACTTGAGAATCATCTCTCTCGGGTCAAGCGGTTTGCCGGTGATGTTGGCGGGACACACCGAGGTGCAGCGTCCACAAATCGTGCATGCGTCCGTGTCGAATATCTGTTTCCAGGTCAGGTCGCCGGCGACGCTGACGCCGATGGTCTCGATGTCTTCGGCCTCCATGAGATTGGGCATTTCCCTCATTGCGCCCTTGGGACGCTCACGCGGCGAAAGAAACAGGTCTGCCGGAGAAGTGAACATGTGCCGGAGCTTCGTCACGGGAAGGATCACGAGGAACAGAACAAATGTGACCGCATGAGTGACCCAAAGGGCCCGATGCCAACCCGAGGCCGAGGCCTGTTCGAACAGGTTGGAAAGCGGATAGCCGACAAAAGACCAGATCTCATGATCAGGTCTTCCCGCCAGCGAGATGCGAGCGGCTTCCGTGAGGAGGCCGGTGAGGCCGATAGTGACCAACACTCCCAGTATCAGGGCGTCCTCCGGCCTCGTCTTGGAACGGAGACGCCAGGAGGGTCTCAGGTACCGACCGAAGACGGCAAGGCCAAGCCCGGAGAGGAACACAATGGCTGCCAGGTCGAGAATCGCCGAGTAGCCCATGTATACCGAGCCATGGAGGAACTTGAATCCGACTGGCAAGAGATGATCGATTTCCAGTGTGACAGTCCCCAGGAAAAGGACGAGGAAGCCGTAATAGATCAGCGAGTGCATGAACCCTGAGCGTGGGTCGCGCAGGAGGGTTCTCATCGTCAACCCTTCCCGCAAACGTGCCAGACGCTCACCCCACCGCCCGACGCGTGGATCAGGTTGGCCCTGCTCCCAACTTGCCGCTCTCAGGGCAAAGAGGTGAAACGTCAGCCAGATAAAGACCGCGAGACCCACATAAAACAGCACGACCAACGGTGCCGGGATGTTCCCAAACACCTCACGGCCGACTTCGAATTGGGGTTCACCGGGGAGGGATCCGAGGACGCCGAGCACCAGGGTGCCCAGGGCCGAAAGCACTCCCATGGTCTCCAGGAGACGGGACGCCGTAACCCGCCGGTTCCCCACCTCTTCTTCGCGTCGCTCCGTGGTCAGCGCCATGGGTGGCAAGTGTAGGCCACGCAAATCGCCAACCCGAGTTTCACATTTCGCGCCATCCTCATCGGAAAATGTTCGACTAATTCGATAAACATGGAATATTGAGTTGACAGACCACTGTTGACTGATGCATACTGAATTCGACACTTATCGAATCGTCACGAATAGGACAACAATGGTCGACGTAATTGATCCAACCGAGAAAGTTCGCAAGCTCACCTCGGCGCCGCCACGCATTCCCATCGAAATCGAGAGCAGCGTGGCGTTCGAGATGATTCTCGCCATATGGACCACGTTCAATCCGAACGAGAACAACACGTCTTTCGACCTCGGCATCAAATTTCATGACAGAATCAAGGAGCTGACGTCGTCTGACCTCACCGAGGACATAGTGACACTCGGTGGCCCATATCTCGCCGTCTGGATGGGTGTCGCCGGTCTCCTCCATACTGCTCCACACCCCCACGATCCGGATCGGATGTTCGACTGGCTGGGAGAGATAGATCCCAAACGGCTGCGACGTTGGTTGCTCAGATCTACGAGTGGCTGCACCGATGCCTCTCTCATCGAACAGGCGGCCAACGGCGACAAGGACGCCCTCAAAGAGGCTTTTGTCGAGAAAAGCCAAAGCGATCATGGGGAGACGATCGGTCAAGTCATCAGCTTCTTCGAGACGCCCGACGACGAGCTTCCCGGTCGGCTCGCCAGCACATTGCACCGTTTTCGAGACGAGGTGTTCGCCGAGTTCGAGGAAGAGTTTGGAGACGCCATCGAGCGCGCTGCCGTAGCACAGCGAGCGACGGCCAGCAGAGACGAGCCCAAAACGGTGATCGAGGAGGTCACCAACGGGCTCGACTACGACATCCCACTCGGCGTCACCCGAGTTGTGCTCATCCCTTCGGTTGTGACGCGTCCCTTGTCGGTGATAGACCAGCAACGCGATTCGCTGTACGTCTACTACGCGGTCGCTGACGAGTTCATCAACGCTGACCCCGAGGCTCCCCCTTCGTGGCTGGTGAGGACCTACAAAGCACTCAGCGACGAGCGACGGCTTCGCATCCTCCGGCGACTCAGCGAGGAGGACACATCACTCGAAGAGCTCACCGAGATGCTCGGGCTGTCCAAATCGACGGTTCATCACCACATCAGCATTCTGCGAGCAGCAGGCCTCATCAGAATTCACGTTTCGACCAGCAAGAACAGTAAGAAACGGATTTACAGCCTGAGGGATCAGGCACTCAATGACGCAACAGGTTTTCTCGATTCATATCTGAGATCGAACGTCCAAGGAGCACACCATGTATAGAGACATCGTCCACGGAACAAAATACATCCATAGCCTTCGTATCCATGATCTGGAGCGGAGCAGCAGGATTGCAGGCGACCGCAGTGAAGCCCGAGCAACGAATCGAATTCGAAGCGCTCTCGGTCATGGCCTCATCACTCTCGGCCGGCGTCTCGCTGAGCACCCTTCACCCAGAACTGTTGCTCTCAACAAGGCTGCCTGAACTACAGGTCGTCAACTTCCCAACGCTGCCCTGAAGAAGAACCAGGCGTTGGCGGGTCGCTCAGCAAGACGACGTGTGAGATACGGATACCACTGCGAGCCGAACGGGAGGTAAATCCGGACCGGATGCCCTTCCGAAACCAATCGACGTTGTAGTTCGGTTCGGATCCCGTAAAGCATCTGAAACTCGAACGGGTTCTGTCTCTCCGAAGCCAGGTCACGCGCCAGATCCAGCAAGGCCAGATCGTGGGTCGCGACGGCCGGCTTGGTCTCCTCGGCCGCGATCAGGGTCCGAAGCTGATCGACGAAGGCAGCGTCCACGTCGGACTTGGAAGTCAGCGCCACCTCCTCGGACTCGACATAAGCCCCCTTGCATATGCGGATGTGACCCCCGAGGGGGATCAATCGGTCGAGATCTTCCGGCGTCCTATGCAGATATGCCTGGAGGGCAATCCCGAGATTCCCGTGCGTCGCTTGACCCTTCTCATAGAGCCTTACCGTGGAATCTGTGTAACGGGAGTCCTCCATGTCGATGGTGACGGTTGTTCCAGCCTCCTTGGCGCGTTCGGCAAGTAGGTCGACGGACTCCATGGCGAGGCTCTCGTCGATGGCGAGACCGAGCTGTGTCGGCTTGATCGAGATGTTGGAATTCAGCTCTTCCTCGGCGATTCGGTCAAGTGACTCGAGATACTCCTGCGTCGCCTCGATCGCCGACGTGCGATCGTGCACTTCTTCGCCGAGGTGATCGAGCGAGACGGCAAGCCCCTCAGAGTTGAGGCGGCGAGCCGCTTCGACCGCCTCGTCGAGGCTCTCGCCTGCAACAAATCTGCGGGCGAGGACCCGCCCGGGACCCGTTGTCGTCACCATCCGCTCGACCGGGGATGCATGGGTTATCGAGATTGTGAGCTTGGAGAAGAGGCTCAGGCTTTCCCTCCGAGCTCGCTGGCCCGGATGGCTGCAGCACGAACGGCGTCCTCCACCAACGCCCTGAACCCGCGCTCCTCGAGCACATGGACGGCGGCGGCTGTAGTCCCACCTGGCGATGTCACTTCGTATCGCAGCTCGGCCGCGCTCTTCGGCGTGTCGGTCAAGAGGTGGCCCGCACCACGAATGGTTTGATTGACGAATTCCTCCGCGGTCTCCCGCGACAGTCCCTCCCGCATTGCTGCCTCGGTCAACGCCTCCGCCAGCAGGAACACGTAGGCAGGACCGGTTCCCGAGACGGCGGTGACGGCATCGAGAAGCGACTCGTCCAGCACTCTGACCGCTCCAACTGCACCCAGGACCTCACGTGCGGCGTCGAGATCATCAGACCCGGCGTACTGACCGGGAGCGATCCCGGTGACACTCTCTCTGACGAGTGCCGGGGTGTTGGGCATCGCCCTCACAACCGCCACGGACCCCAGCCGGGCTTCATAACTCTCGGTAGTCACACCCGCAGCAAGGGATACGATCGTCTGATTCTCGGTCACCGACCCAGCAAGCGTCTCGAGAACGGCAACCACATCCCTTGGTTTCACCGCCACAACGACGACGTCGCTTCCTTCAATGGCCGCAACCGCATCGGTGGTCACTTCACACCCGGTCCGGTCCGCCAATTCGTCGACCTTCTCCTGTCTCCGAACACACAGAGAGAGATGCGATGGTTCCCAACCTGCCGAGAGTAGGCCCGCGGTTAAAGCCTCGCCCATGGCTCCCACGCCGACGATTGCCACCTGGCTTCGTTCGCTCATGGGCCCGATTGTACGGCCGGGCCCGAGTCTCAGTTCAGACGCGACCGGATCAGTTCCACCACCGTCGCCACTGCGGCCGGGTTGTATCCGCCAGGAATGATCAGGTCGGCATATCGCATCGATGGCTGGACAAACTCGATGTGCATCGGCCTGACGGTCTCGAGGTATTGGCCGATGACCGATTCGACGCTCCTGCCTCGCTCATCGATGTCCCTCTCCAGACGGCGAGTGAAGCGCAGATCAGCATCGGTATCGACGAAGATCTTCAAGTCGAGTTCGGAGCGAAGACTTGGCTCCGAAAGCACCAGAATTCCCTCGACGACTACAACTGGAGCCGGCTCGATGCGAACGGTTACCTCAGCTCGAAGATGCTCCGAGAAGTCGTAAACAGGTCGCTCCACAGCTGTCCCCGATCTGAGGGTTTCGAGATGCGCTACCAACAGCTCGGATTCGAGCGAGGCGGGGTGGTCGTAGTTGACCTTTGTTCGCTCTTCGTACGATAGATCCGGGGTGTGTCGGTAGTAGGCGTCGTGCTGCATGAACGCGACCTGTCCATCGAGACGATCTACAACGGTTTCGGCGATGGTGGTCTTACCCGAGCCCGACCCACCGGCGATACCTATGAACAGGGGACGATCAGGCTTCCAGGGGCTCACGTCGGGCATCGCCGACGACGATACCGCTACTTCTCGGAGACCTTGCTCCGAAGTCTGCGGATCTCGTCATACACACCGTCGGTGAGGGTGGTGGAGGCC
>Ga0255057_10001663_pt1 | contig 12337 bp, 9 predicted proteins | sample Cases_109_6_MG_FD_189022 | JGI IMG/M metagenome (GOLD analysis project Ga0255057, IMG submission 189022) | Seawater microbial communities from Amundsen Gulf, Northwest Territories, Canada - Cases_109_6 | ecosystem: Environmental > Aquatic > Marine > Gulf | place: Canada: Northwest Territories... | reverse complement strand
CGCTGCTTACCGAGGCGTCGCGGGAAGCGGGTATTTTTCATTTGGCGCTAGCGCACCACCGTGATGACCAGGCCGAGACCTTTTTATTCCGCCTGGGCCGATCGAGCGGCTTGATCGGCCTCTCGGCAATGCCGGCGGTGCGCTGCCTTGCGGCGGTTCGCCTGGTGCGTCCTCTGCTGGGCCTGCCCGGTGCTCGCCTGCGGGCGACCTTGCGTTCGCGTGGCGTTGAATGGATTGAGGATCCGAGCAATCTGAACCCGGCTTTTGCGCGGACCAGGCTGCGCCGGCTGCAGGAGAAGATGACCTGCGACGGGCTTTCCGGTGCGCGATTGTGCCGCGCCGCCCATGGCCTGGGAGAGCACCGCCGCGAGATGGAACGTGAGGCCGCATGCCTGATCGCGGCGGCGGTCAGGCTGCACCCTCAAGGCCATGCGACGCTGGACCGCCCGGCCTTCGCGCGCGGCGGAGGGGAGGCGCGCGCGTTGGCGCTATCCTCGCTGCTGGGAGCGCTCGGGGGCGCGCGCCATCCGCCCGGACGCGACGCGCTGGGCCGCTTCGCCGACTACGTGGTGGGCGACGGCGCAGGTGCCTCGACCCTGGCCGGGGTGCGTGCGGTGCGCCGCGGCGCGGAGAGCGTGCTGCTCGTGCGCGAAGAGCGCCACCTCGAGAAGATGGGCGTGGTCTGCGGCGCCCCGGCACGATGGGACAACCGTTTCGATGTGCATGTCCCCAGGCCAAGAAAAGAGGCCCCAACGGGCAAGCTCTGGCTGGGCCCGTTGGGCGAGGACGGCTGGACGGCCCTGCCGGCCGGCCTGCGCGCCACGGCTAGGCAGGTGTGCCCCTGGCCGGCAAGAGTGGTGCTGCCGGCGTTATGGGATAAATTGGGGCTGATTTCCCAGCCTCATTTGGGGTATGTTCGCGAGGACTGGAGCGCGATGGCGCGCGTAGAGCTGATATTCCGGCCGCGACGGCCCTTAACAAGGCTCTTTACGCTTGTTTAGCCGTAAGGGAACATTATCTCTATGATAAGGCGTTCGCAAAACGCGTTTGATGCTCGAGCTCCGCTGATGGCGAGGGCTGAGCAATATAATGTTGTGAAATGAGAGGCCCCCGTGAACTTCAGCCGTAACGCTGCGCTTTGGATCGTTATCCTGCTGCTGATCTTTGCCCTGTTCAACCTCTTCCAGGGTAGTGCCAGTCGGGGCCCGCAGTCCGAACTCGCCTTTTCCGAATTCCTCGACAGTGTCCAAAGCGGCGAGGTCGGAGAGGTGATGATCCAAGGCCAACAGGTCACCGGCAAGTTCAAGGATGGTGCGCAGTTCACCAGCTATGCGCCGGACGACCCCAACCTGATCTCCCAATTGCGCGAGGCCGGCGTCAAGATCGAGGCTGGTCCGGAAGAGTCCGGAAACGCGCTGCTGCACATCCTGATCAACTGGTTCCCGATGCTGTTGCTGATCGGCGTGTGGATCTTCTTCATGCGCCAGATGCAAGGCGGCGGCAGCAAGGCCATGGGATTCGGCAAGTCGAAGGCGCGGCTGCTGACCGAGAAGGTTGGACGCGTCACCTTCGACGACGTGGCCGGCATCGACGAAGCGAAGGCGGAGCTGGAAGAGGTCGTCGATTTCCTGCGCGATCCGCAACGCTACCAGCGCCTCGGCGGCAAGATTCCCAAGGGATGCCTGCTGGTCGGCCCGCCGGGCACCGGCAAGACGCTCCTCGCCCGCGCCATCGCCGGTGAGGCGAATGTGCCGTTCTTCACTATCTCGGGCTCCGACTTCGTCGAGATGTTCGTCGGCGTCGGCGCAAGCCGCGTGCGCGACATGTTCGATCAGGGCAAGAAGAATGCCCCTTGCATCATCTTTATCGACGAGATAGACGCCGTCGGCCGGCACCGGGGTGCGGGGCTCGGCGGCGGCAACGACGAACGCGAGCAGACGCTCAATCAGCTCCTGGTCGAGATGGACGGTTTCGAGGCGAACGAGGGCGTGATCCTGATCGCGGCGACCAACCGCCCCGACGTGCTGGATCCCGCACTGCTTCGCCCGGGGCGTTTCGATCGGCAGATCGTCGTCCCCAATCCCGACGTGGTCGGCCGTGAGAAGATCCTCAAGGTCCACATGCGCAAAGTGCCGCTGGCACCCGACGTCGACCCCCGCATCATCGCCCGCGGCACGCCGGGCTTCTCCGGCGCCGACTTGGCGAACCTGGTGAACGAGGCGGCGTTGCTGGCGGCGCGGGCCAACAAACGGGTCGTTATGATGGTCGACTTCGAGACGGCCAAGGACAAGGTCATGATGGGCGCCGAGCGCCGGTCCATGGTGATGACCGAACAGGAAAAAGAGATGACCGCCTATCATGAAGGCGGCCATGCCCTTGTCGGTATTTTCGTTGAAGGAAACGATCCCCTGCACAAGGTGACGATCATTCCGCGGGGACGGGCGCTGGGCGTGACGATGAACCTACCCGAGCGCGACCGGCTGTCGATGAGCTACCGCGAGCTCAAGGCGCGCCTTGCGATGATGTACGGTGGGCGTGTGGCCGAAGAGCTGATCTACGGCAAGGAGAACGTCACCACCGGCGCGGCCAACGACATTCAGCAGGCGACCAACATGGCGCGGGCCATGGTCACCGAGTGGGGCATGAGCGAAAAGTTGGGAAGCTTGCGCTATGTCGATAATCAGGAAGAGGTTTTCCTCGGCCATTCGGTGACCCGCAGCCAAACCATCTCGGCTGAAACGGCCAAGATGATCGACAACGAGATCCGCAGTTTGATCGAGGGGGCCGAAGCGGCCGCCCGCGATGTGCTGAGCGAGCATATGGACGACCTGCATAAGGTCGCCAAGGCACTCTTGGAATACGAGACCCTTAACGGCGAGGATGTGAAGACCTTGCTGGCGGGAGGGACGATCGATCGATCGGACGACAGCGACTCCGGTGTCAGCGGCCAGCGCTCCTCCGTTCCCTCGAGTGGCAAGGCGAAGAAGGCTGGCGACAGTCCGGGAGGGTTGGAGCCGGAGCCGCAACCCGGCAGTTGACGCGTTCGCCCGCCGGGAGAAGGCTCCCTATGGATAGTGCAAGCCCCGCATTCGGCGGGGCTTGCTTTTTGGGGCCGAACGATAATGGCGGGCGAGCCGGCGGGGACGTGAAAAGGGGTGAGATGGCGCATGGCCGCGACCGATAAACTCACTTTGAGGCCGCTGGGTCTGGGCGGTGTCGCCGAGGTCGGCGCGCGCGCGTTGTCACTGGCCGGTGGCCCATTGGGTTTTTCCGCGGCGGAAGCCGTCTTGCGGCGGGGCGCCGCGGTCCTGGCGCGCGAGATCCTGCCGACCGACGCGCTCGAAGCCTGGGCGGCCGCCCACGGCGTGCAGGAGCAGGCGGCCCGCATCCTTGGGCGCCTCATCGCGCCGCGCGCCGATTTCGCCGGTCTGGCCCTTTCCCGTCCGATCCTCATGGGTGTCATCAACGTGACCCCGGACTCCTTCTACGAGGGCAGTCGGCGCCCGGACAGCCGCCGCGCCATCGAAGACGGCCTTGCCATGTGGGAGGAGGGAGCCGAAATCCTGGACGTAGGTGGCGAGTCGACGCGCCCCGGCGCCGAACCGATCGGCGAGGACGAGGAACGCCGCCGCGTTCTTCCGGTCGTCGCCACCTTGGCGGAGGCGGGGGCGCGGGTGTCGATCGACAGTCGGCATGCGGGGGTTATGGAGGCAGCCTTGCAGGCCGGTGCGCGTCTGGTCAACGACGTGACGGCCTTGAGCGGCGATGCGCGCGCCCTGGATGTCGTGGCGGCGCGGGAGGATACCGGCGTGGTGCTGATGCATATGCGGGGCGATCCGCGCACGATGCAGGCCAACCCGAGCTATGCCGACGTGACGCTCGATATCTATGACTACCTGGAGGATAGAATTGCGGTCTGCGAGGCCGCCGGTATTGGGCGCGAGCGGATTGCCGTCGACCCGGGCATCGGGTTCGGCAAGACGCTGGCGCATAACTTGCGCTTGCTGGAGCAACTTGCGGTATATCACGCTCTGGGCTCGGCGGTGTTGCTCGGGGCCAGTCGGAAGTCGTTCATCGGCGCGCTATCACGCAACGAGAAGCCGGCGGCGCGGCAGCCCGGGTCTTTGGCCGCCGTCCTGGCGGGTGCCGCGCGGGGCTGCCAAATTTTTCGCGTTCACGACGTCCCGGAAACCCGTCAGGCGCTGAAGGTCTGGCAGGCGATCACCGAGGCGGAGTCTTGAGGCGCCGCCGCCGTCGATATAGGCACCGACAGGCCTGGAAAGGATTATCGTTGTACACCCTAGATTAATTGAGGGTAGATAGAGTCGATAATCATAAGTTGAGGGGTGATATTCGGGTGACAAAGGGCACCAAAAAAAGATTGTTCGGAACCGATGGCGTGCGAGGGCTGGCGAACAGCGAGCCGATAACCGCCGAGACCGCGCTGGCCGTCGCCAAGGCCGCGGGGCTCGAATTTCGCCGTGGCGATCACCGCCATACGGTGGTCATCGGCAAGGATACCCGGCTCTCCGGCTATTTGCTGGAGCCGGCTCTTACGGCCGGCTTCATCGCGGTTGGCATGGACGTGGTGCTCCTGGGACCCATGCCGACACCGGCGGTGGGCATGCTGACCCGCTCGTTGCGCGCCGATATCGGGGTGATGATCTCGGCCTCGCACAACCCCTATCAGGACAACGGCATCAAGCTCTTCGGCCCCGACGGCTTTAAGTTGTCCGACGAGGTGGAGCTGGCCATCGAGGCGCGCATGGCAAGCCTGTCCGGCGCCGACGTGGCGCCGCCCGATCAGCTCGGCAACGCGCGCCGGCTCGACGATGCGCCGGGCCGCTACATCGAGTTCGTCAAGGCGACCTTCCCCCGGCACTTGCGCCTCGACGGATTGAAGATCGTGGTCGACTGCGCGCATGGCGCCGCCTACCGGGTGGCACCGAGAATTCTCTACGAGCTAGGGGCCGAGGTCGTGCCGCTGGCGGTCGCCCCGGACGGCTTCAACATCAACCGGGGCTGCGGCGCGGTCGCCCCGGACATCATGCAACAGACCGTCGTGGCCGAAGGTGCGGACATCGGCCTGGCCCTCGATGGAGATGCCGACCGCGTCGTCGTGGCCTGTGAGAAGGGCACGCTGATCGACGGCGATCAGGTTCTGGCGCTGATCGCCGACCATTGGCAAGCGGTGGGCCGGCTTGCGGGCAACGCTGTGGTGGCGACGGTCATGTCGAACCTGGCGCTCGAGCACTATCTGGCCGAACGCGGTATCGAATTGCTGCGCACGCCGGTGGGCGACCGCTACGTCGTCGAGCGCATGCGCGAGGGCGGCTACAATGTCGGCGGCGAGCAGTCCGGGCACATCGTCCTGAGCGACCATTCGACCACCGGCGACGGGTTGATCGCCGCACTCCAAGTGCTGGCCGTCCTGGTCGAGCAGGGCCGGCCGGCCAGCGAGGTCGCGCAGCGGTTTGCGCCTATGCCGCAGCAGCTGAGGAATCTCCGCTACAACGGCGGGGCGCCCCTGGAGGATCCGCGGGTGCAGAAAGTCGTCCAGGACGCGCGCTCGAGCCTGGGCGAGCAAGGGCGGATCGTCATCCGGCCCTCGGGAACAGAGCCGGTCATTCGGGTCATGGTCGAGGCGGAACAGGACGAGATGATCGAGCAGGCCATGGACTCGATCTGCGGCGCCATCACGGCGGCGGCCGAGTAGCCGTCCCGGGACCCGCCTTTAGATGAAGCTCCCGCTGCTCGACAGCGGGGGGTCCTCCAGTAGCCTTTTCAGCACCTCCAGCCCGCGCGTCAAACTCGCCATGTCGGCCGGCGGCCCGAGGCAGAGCCTGACCGCGTGAGCCTCGACCCGGCGGGCCAGCGAGAATCGGTCGGCCGGTCTGACGATCACCTGCTCGCACCGGGCGGCCTCGGCGAAGTCGGCGGCGCGCCAAGGCTCGGCCAGCGGCAGCCAGGCGTGTATCGATCCCTCGGGCAAGAGAAGCCCATGGGGTGCCAAGTACTCGCGGAAGCGGTTGGCGCGGCGGGCGATTTCCGCGCCACGCTGGCGCACCAGACGTGTCGCGGTCCCGTCGAGGATCAACCGCTGGCAGAGTGCCGCCATGATCGGCGCGGCCATGACGTTCGTCGCCTGCATGGCCAGCGCGACGCGACCGGCCGCTTCTTTGGGAAAGGCGACGTAGCCGATCCTCATGCCGGGGGCCAAGGACTTCGAGAGCGAGGTGAGGTGAAACGTCAACTCCGGCGCCAAGCTGTGCAAAGCGGGGGGCGCCGCGCTCAATTGCGCGAAGATGTCGTCTTCGATGATTGCCACGTCATGGCGGCGGCAGATTTCGACGATGTCCGCGCGCCGCTCGGGCGGTTGCGTGATGGTCGTCGGGTTCTGCAACGTGGGTATGGTATAGAGGGCCTTGCAGGTGCGTTGCCGGAGCACCTGCTCCAAGGCGACCGGATCGAGGCCGTGCCGGTCCATGGGCAGGCCCTCGAGCTTCAGGCCCAAAAGCCGGCAGACGGCGAAAAATCCGGGATAGGTCAGTTCTTCGCACAGCACCCGGTCACCGCTCTGGGCGACCGCGGCCAAAGCCACCATGATCGCATGTTGGGCGCCGGAGGTTATGGCCAGGTGCTCGGGCGTCTGGATCACATCGTTTTGCGCCAGCCACTGGGCACCCGCCGCGCGCGCCGCATCGGTCCCGAGATTAGGCTGGTAGCTGAGCAGGGCGATGCTCGACGGCTCGCGCGACAGCTCGACCAGGTGGTGAAGGATCTCACGGTCTTCGGGCAGGGCCGGCGGAAAGGCGAAGCCGAAATCCGTCCCCACCGTTTCGCGCCGTGTCACGAGAGGCATCGCATGCTTGCCTGACGCCTCGCCCCGAACGAAGGTGCCGCGCCCCACCTCGCCGACGATCAGACCGCGGCGCTGCGCTTCGGCATAAGCGCGGGTCACCGTCCCGACCGTGACACCGAGACGCCAAGCGAGATCGCGATGCGTCGGCAGTCGATCGCCCGCCTTCAGCCGGTCTTCGGCCCGGTCCACCTCGAGTGTCGCGGCGATGGCCAGGTAACGCGGGCCATCGAAGGCAGAAAGATCGGGGCACCAATTTGTCATGGTGACAAATATGACATTGACGACAATAGTTAGCAACAATTAGGATTCTATTTCCCTGTTTATGCTCTGAAAATAGATACAATTATAGAGACAATGATGACGAGCCATCGGGGTTTATCGGCCGATACGCGATACACGAGCGCTATGACCTTCGGTATCCTGGCGATCGTGATTTGGGGTGGCACGCCAATTGCCACCAAGGTCGCGGTGGGGGAGCTCTCGGCCGTGGGCGTGACCTTCTGGCGAACGGTTCTGGCCGCGATCCTGGCCCTGCTGATCGTCGTGGTGCGGCGCACGCCTCGTCCCGCGGCTGGGCGGACGCTCGGGTTCTTGCTTGTCTCGGCGCTGGCCGCCTATATCGCTTTTCCCTGGCTTCTTGCGCTCGGGCTCCAGCGCACCACGGCCGGTCATGCCGCGTTGCTGGTTGCCCTGGCGCCGATATTCACCGGACTGATGGCGATAGCCGTGGGCCGTCTTCGGGTAGGGCGATTTTGGTTCGCCGGGGTTGCTCTGGCCTTCGGCGGGACCGCCGGACTGGTCGGTGGCGCGCACGCGCTCGGCGTCCAAGGCGCGTCCCTTGCCGGCGACCTCTTGGTGCTACTGTCCGCCGTGGCGGCGGCCCTCGGCTATCTGAGCGGCGCCGAGGCGGCGCGCGAGATCGGGTCCTTGGCGGTGACGCTTTGGGGCCATCTGGCGGCCGCGGTCCTGATGTTGGCGGTCGTGCCTTGGGCCGGCGACGCCCTTCTCGCCGAGGCCGCGCCGTCGGTTGCCACCTTGACGGCGGTCGGCTACCTGGCGGTATTCGCGTCGTTGGGCGCTTATGTTGCCTGGTATCGGGCGCTTGCAGCGAGCCCCGGGGTCTCGCAAGTGCAGTTCCTGCAGGCCGCGATCGGCGCGGTCCTGGCGGCACTGCTCTTGGGCGAGCGGCTGGGCCCGGCGGATCTTGGTGCCGCCGCGCTCATCCTTTTGGGTGTGTTCGTGACCCAGAAAGCGGTGCGGCGAGATCCCGGCCGCGGCACCGCGTGACGGAGCAAAGAAGGAGACCTGAAAGATGGCCGAGCGAACCATGGCCGAAGACCACGCCCGCCTTGCCACGACGTTGGAGAAGGTGGCAACGCTCGCCGGCGAGTTTCATTCCGGCCTGGCCGAACGGCCCGTGGCGGCGCGCTACGATGCCGATCCCTGGCGCGACCGGTTGGATGAGAGCGGGCAAGGAGCCGAGGCGGCGATCGATGCCTTCGCCGGCCGGATCATGCCCCATCTGTCGGGCAGCGTCGGGCCGCGCTACCTGGGTTTCGTGACCGGCGGCGTCACTCCGGCGGCACTTGCCGGCGACTGGCTGGCCGCGGCGGTCGATCAGAACCTGGCCGTGCCGGGCGATTCCATCGCCACGCAGGTGAGCCTTCAGGCCCTGGGCTGGATCTTGGATCTCTTCGGCCTGCCGCGGCGCGAATTCGACGGCTGCTTTACCACCGGCGCCACGGCATCGAACTTTCTCTCGCTCGTCATCGCCCGGCAGTGGGCCGGCGAGGCGGGCGGCGTCAGCCCGGCCGATACGGGTTGCGAGGGCGCGCCTACCCTCAAGGTTTTCAGCGCCACGCCGCATGCCTCCTTCATCAAGGTGATGGGTTTGACCGGCCTGGGCCGCGATCATGTCCGGGCGATCGCCACCCTGCCGGGACGCGAGGCGATGGACCCCGCCGATCTCGATTGGCTTCTGGCCACCGCCGGACCGGGCCCGAAGATGGTGGTCGCCAGTGCCGGGACCGTCAGCACGACCGACTTCGACGATCTTGCGCGCGTGGCCGAGATCTGCCGCACGCACGGTGCCTGGCTGCATGTCGACGGGGCCTTCGGCATATTTGCCCGCTGCGTGCCGAGCCTGGCGCACCTTGCGGGGGGCCTCGAGCTGGCCGATTCCATAACCGGCGACGCGCACAAGTGGTTCAACGTTCCTTATGACAGCGGGTTCTTCCTGACCCGCCGGATCGACCTTCTCGAGCGGGCCTGCGGCGTCGAGGCCGCCTATCTGCAAAGCGGCGGGTCCGAGCCCCGGTTCATCGGACGCGGGCTGGAGTGCTCGCAGCGCTTTCGTGCCTTGCCGCTTTGGTTGACGCTGAAGGCCTATGGGAGGAAGGGGGCCGCGGCGGTCGTCGAGTCCTGCTGCGCCCACGCCGGGGCCCTGGGCGAGTGGATAGACGGCACGCCCGAATTCGAGCTGTTGGCGCCGGTCAATCTCAACGTGGTGATCTTTTGCGCCGTGGCGCCGGAGGGCCGGGATGCGGCGCGTTTCAACACGGACCTGCTTGCGCGGCTCAATGCCGGCGGCAAGGCTTTCATGACCCCCGGCGAGTTCGCCGGGCGCAAGGGTATTCGCGCCGCCTTCACCAATTGGATGACCGACAAGGGCGACGTGTCGCTGGTCACCGAGGCCTTGCGGGATGCCTGGGGCGACACCAAAGGCCAAGCAGAGGGAGATGCAAGTTCATGACGCAGGAAATCGACATCTATCAGGTGGACGCCTTTACCGACCGGCTCTTCGGCGGCAACCCGGCCGCCGTCTGCCCGCTGCCGGACGGCTGGCTGGCGGACGATCTCATGCAGGACATCGCCGCCGAGAATAACCTGTCCGAAACCGCGTTCATCGTTGAGGCTGGGGAGACGGGCGGCGACTACGCCATCCGCTGGTTCACCCCGACGCGCGAGGTCGATCTCTGCGGCCATGCGACGCTGGCCTCGGGCTATGTGATCACCTCCTTTCTCGCGTCCGGGCACCAGGAGATAACGTTCGGATCGCGCTCCGGCCCGCTTGGCGTGAAGAAGGACGGGGAATGGTTCGTGCTCGACTTCCCGGCGCAACCGGGAACGCGGGTCGAGGACGATGGCCGGGTCCGCGCGGCGATCCGCCAGGATCCGCTCGAGGTCTGGGAGGCGCCGAAGTGGTTCGCCGTGCTGCCGGACGAGGCGGCGGTGCGGGCTTGCCGGCCGGACCTCGACAAGGTGATGGAGATCGGCAAGGGCTCTCTCATCGTCACCGGGCCGGGGGACGATTGCGATTTCGTCTCCCGCTATTTCGCTCCCGGCGGTGGGATACCGGAGGACCCGGTGACCGGCTCGGCGCACTCGGTGCTGACCCCCTATTGGGCCGAGCGTCTTGGCAAGACGAGCCTGCTGGCACGGCAGGTCTCCAAGCGTGGCGGCTTTTTGAAGGTGGAACTGAAGGGCGATCGGGTGATGATCGCCGGCCAGGCGGCGCTTTACATGCGTGGCCGGATCGCGGTTTGATGACGCGGTGGCCGCGGCCGGCACCAGGGCGCGCCGCGGCAAGGAGGGCAGGCCATCGCCATGACCGATCTCTATTTCGACGACTTTCAGCCCGGCCAGAGGTTCCGATCCAAGGGCGCGACCTTGGGCGAGGCGCAGATCCTCGACTTCGCCTTCACCTATGATCCGCAACCCTTCCACCTCGACCTGGTGGCCGCCAGGGAGGGACCATTCGAGGGGCTCATCGCCTCCGGGTTTCAGACCCTGGTGGTCGCCTTCAGGCTGTTCTACCAGGAAAAGGTGATCAACGCCTGCTCCATGGGATCGCCGGGCATGGACCGCCTGCGCTGGCTGGCACCGGTGCGGCCCGGAGACACGATTTACGTGCGGGCCGAGGTGCTCGCCAAGCGTCCCTCCGAGAGCAAACCCGACCGCGGCATCTTGAACATGGGCTACGAGGTCCTCAACCAGGACGATGTGGTGGTGATGACCTACGAGGCCACCCATATCTTCCGGCGCCGGGTCGATTGACGGCAGGAGTTTTGTGCGCTGCAAAATTCTTGACGCACTGCAACATCCGCCTATCATCCGGCGGTCCACTCCACCATCTGAGAATTCGCCAGTCCGATTCTATCCACTAGGAGGCCTCCGATGGCGCGATCGGCGCCGACCGTCCGGCCGGGCAATCCTCGATTTTCCTCCGGGCCTTGCGCCAAGCGGCCGGGCTGGAGCGCCACCGCGCTTGAGGTAGGCCTGCTCGGCCGTTCGCACCGCACCGCCGAGGCGAAGGCGCAGCTCGCGGAGGTCATCGCGCGCTCCAAGAAGCTGCTTGCCATGCCGGAGGACTATCGGCTGGCCATCGTGCCGGCCTCCGACACCGGCGCGGTGGAACTGGCGTTGTGGAACCTTCTGGGCGCGCGCGGCGTCGACATTCTGGCCTGGGAGTCTTTCGGCAAGGGCTGGGTGAGGGATGTCGTGGGGGAGCTGCGCCTCGCCGATGTGCGGGTCTTCGAGGCGGACTATGGCCACCTGCCGGACCTCTCGGCCGTCGATCCGGCGCGCGATGTGGTCTTCACCTGGAACGGCACGACCTCGGGCGTGCGTGTGCCCGACGCGGACTGGATATCGGGTGACCGCGAGGGCCTGACGATCGCCGATGCGACCTCGGCCGTCTTTGCCATGGCCTTGCCCTGGGACAAGCTGGACGTCGTGACCTGGTCTTGGCAGAAGGCGCTCGGCGGCGAGGCGGCGCATGGCATGCTGGCCATGAGCCCACGAGCGCTGGAGCGCCTGGCGAGCTATGAGCCGCCGTGGCCGTTGCCGAAGATCTTCCGTATCAAGAAGGGCGGTCGGGCCGATGCGGCGGTCTTCGATGGGGCGACGATCAACACGCCCTCGATGCTCTGTGTGGCCGATGCGCTCGATGCGCTGCGCTGGGCCGAAGAGGCCGGCGGGCTGGCTGGATTGGTGGCACGTTCGGCGCGCAACCTCGAGATCGTGGCCGATTGGGTGGCGGCCAGTGATTGGGCGGATTTCCTGGCCGAGCGGCCCGATACGCGCTCCCCGACCTCTATCTGCCTGAAAATGGTCGACCCGTGGTTCGCCGGACTGAGCGCGGCTGAAGGCGGGCAAACGCTCAAAGCCCTTGTCGGCTTGCTGGAGCGCGAGGCGGTGGCCTTCGATATCGGCGCCTACCGTGACGCGCCGCCCGGGCTCAGGCTGTGGGGCGGCCCGACCGTGGAGGCCCAGGACATGACGGCGTTGCTGCCTTGGCTCGATTGGGCCTATGAAGAGGTGAAAGCACGGCGTCCGGCGACATAAGGAAGAACAGATGTACAGGGTATTGATCGCCGATTCCTTGAGCCCCCGGGCGGTGGAGATATTCCATGAGAACGGGATCGAGACCGACGTCGCCACAGGGCTGTCGCCCGATGAGCTTGCGGCGCGCAT
>Ga0255057_10001661_pt1 | contig 12342 bp, 12 predicted proteins | sample Cases_109_6_MG_FD_189022 | JGI IMG/M metagenome (GOLD analysis project Ga0255057, IMG submission 189022) | Seawater microbial communities from Amundsen Gulf, Northwest Territories, Canada - Cases_109_6 | ecosystem: Environmental > Aquatic > Marine > Gulf | place: Canada: Northwest Territories... | reverse complement strand
ACCGCAGACATGCCCGACCAACTTTCAACAGCGGCGCTTCGGGACCCCGAATGCAACGCGATTCGAACACCCCGACCACACAGGATCGGTAGGTTCGCGGCTGTGCGATACCTAGATGCAGACGCCACCCGCACTGCTTTGTCTATGAGCAACGCCATCGGGGCGATGGAACAGGCCTTTGGCGATGACATAGAAGTCCCGGCGAGGAGTCTGCTCGGACCGTCGATGTTCATGCCTGGCCGAGTGGGAAGCCGATCCGGGGTCAAAGTGGTGTCGACTGTGCCCGGTAAACCTTTCGGGATCGTGGCCATCTTCGATGGGGAAGGTGCCTGCACCGGGCTGGTCGACGGACCCGCCCTCACCGCGATCAGAACAGCTGCCGGCGCCGGACTGGCTACCCGGCTGCTGGCGCGGCCCGATTCACGAACAATGGCGATGCTCGGAGCCGGAGCCATGGCCTATGACCAGGTGATGGCAGTCAAGGAGGTGCGCCCCATCGGCGAAGTATTCATTTGGAGCCGCGATCGGGCCAACGCCGCAGCACTGGCGGAACGAGTCGGAGGCGCCGCAGTCTCGGATCCGGAGGAAGCCGTCTCGGTCGCCGACGTCATTTCGACCGCGACTCCGGCAACGAGTCCGTTGTTCGAGGCGGCGATGGTCAAACCGGGTACTCACATCAACGCCGTCGGGGCCTACACACCCGAGATGTGCGAGATCCCTCCCGACATCGTGCGCAACGCATTGACGATTGTGGATGATCGGGCAGCGGCGGCAGAGGAGGCCGGGGATCTCCTACAGGCGGGAAAGCAGCCGGACGGAACCATGGCCGATCTCCTCGCGGGGAGGCACCAAGGTCGACAAGGTCCGGGCGAAATCACGTTCTTCAAGTCGGTCGGGATCGCCAGCCAGGACGTGGCGGCCGGGGTCACGGCCCTCGACAAGGCAATCGAACTCGGACTCGGAGTCGAGATCGAGTGAGATGGTTGCGGGTCGCAGACTCGCTGGTCGGGGTTGGCACACAGTGATGAGCCACATGCGGCGTACCCTCCGTCAATGAGCTCCATCTTCAGCAAGATCATCGAAGGCCTCATCCCGTCCCACCGCGTCTATGAGGATGCCACTACCTATGCCTTCCTCGACATCAACCCGCGCCAGCCGGGCCACACCCTGGTGGTACCCAAGCTCGAAGTCGATTATCTGTTCGATCTCCCACCCGATGATTACACCGCCCTGTGGAAGGCGGTCAACACGGTGGCCGAAGGTCTCAAGAAAGCGACCGGGTGCGCCCGGGTGGTGGTGATCGTGCTCGGCTATGACGTTCCTCACGCGCACATCCACCTCATTCCGAGCAACAGCCTCAGCGACATCCCCTTCCCTCCGGTGGACCAAACGGCGCAAGCCGGTCTCGCCGAAACGGCAGAACTGATTCGAGCGACTCTCGGGTAGAGGGTGCACCAATAGGCGCGCCCTCGGTGGCCTGGGGTTGGGGCCCCGGGCCACACCGCGATGAGCCGTATGGCGAAGAGCCATGGGCACAGAGGGTGCGCCAATAGGCGCGCCTTCTAATCCCAGGAGCGGGATTGATCGCTAGATTCGGCCCTCAGCGATCCAGGGGAACCGATGGGCGACGCCAAGAAGGCGAAGAAGGAAGAGGACCTCAAGGTCGCCGAGCCTCTCGTCCCGCCGCCTACGGCATTCGGCGGTGGAATCGAGCCGTTCGCCAGAGCGATCATCCAGTCCAACCAAAACGAGTTCTTGCGCGCCGCACGCGGCCAACGATTCGCCTTTGCGACCATGAAATGGATGTTTCTGGTCGTGTTCCTCATCGCTCTCGGCTCGATGATCGCCGCCATCAGGATCGCGACCGATGTGCCCGAGACCGGCTACGACTGGGCCCACGCCGGGGTGGTCGCAGGTGTCGCATTCATGGCGATCGTGCTGTTCACCTTGCTGCTCTACATGAGGCCCCTCGCAGCGCTCGAGCGCAATAGCGTTGTCCAGTCGTTCCTGACGGTGGTCGTCAACTCATACTGGACCCGCCTGCTGTACGTAAAGGAGGCCGCCGACATCGACGTCCACCTGGAGGATGCCACCGCGTACACCGTCGAGCACCTCGGAGCGTTGCTGGATCGCCAGATTCTGGGTGCATCGAAGTTCATGGACGTAACGCGCCGCGCCCAGGATGAGGCAAACCTCGACCCCAACTCCTACCGATCCCCCATCTGATCACCCCTTTATCCATGGATGACAGCTCGTTCCTCGGTGCAGCTATCGAAGAGGCCGGGATCGGCCGCGCCGAAGGCGGTATCCCGATCGGCTCGGTGCTGGTGGTGGATGGCGAGATCATTGGGAGAGGCCACAATCGGCGCGTCCAGAGCGGCAGCGTGGTGCTCCACGCCGAAATGGATGCTCTCGAGAACGCCGGACGGCGATCGGCCTCCGTGTATGCACGAGCGACGCTGTACTCGACGCTGTCCCCTTGCGACATGTGTAGCGGAGCGGCCCTGCTGTACGGCATCCCCAGAGTCGTCGTCGGTGAGAACCGCACCTTTTGCGGTCCCGAGGATCACCTTCGTTCGCGTGGCGTGGAGGTGACCGTCATCGACGACGCCGAATGCAAGGCCTTGATGGACGAGTTCGTCGCCGAACAACCCGAACTCTGGAGCGAGGACATAGGTGAGTAGCTCAAATCGCTCCGGCATCGCCAGCGATCGGGTTCTCATCCATCACGTACCAACCCCGGCACTCATCGTGATCGAAAGCGGAACCATCGTCGACGTTGTCGACCGTGATGCCGGCATCGGGGGGCCTATTGAGGACGTCGGCGATCTGGTGGTGATGCCGGCTCTCATCGACACCAACGTCCACGTGAGCGACCCCGGACACAGTCATTGGGAGGGTTTTGCGACTGCGACGGGAGCCGCTGCGGCCGGAGGAGTGGCCGCCATCATCGACATGCCGCTCAACTCCGTACCCCGTACGGTCACCGCGGCCGGATTGGCAAGGAAGCGGGCGGCCACTCGAGGCCTGCTGAAAGTCGATGTCGGTTTTTGGGGAGGGATCGTCCCCGGCAATCTCATCGAGATCCGCCCCATGAGCGATGCCGGCGTCTTTGGATTCTCCTCGGCTCTCATCGATTCGGGCCTCGGAGAGCCCGACAGCATCGGGCTCGAAGATCTCGCCGACGCACTCCGAGCCACCGACGCCGTGGGGCGCCCACTGCTCGTCGACGCCGAGGCACCGGGCCCTCTCCTGGCCGCACCGTCACCTGGAGCCGGCTACCAGTCGTTTCTGCAGAGCCGCCCCCCTGAAGCCGAGCTCGAAGCAATCGCAGCCGTCATCGATGCGGCAGACCGAACAGATGGCTGGGCCCACATTCTCCGCCTGTCCTCTGCCGACGCCCTCCCGATGCTGGCTGCAGCACGAAGTGCCGGCATCAGGATCACCGTCGAGACCTGCCCCCACTACCTCACTTTCGGTGCCGAGGACGTCGATGACGACGCCACCGAGTTCAAGTGTTCACCTCCGATCCGGCCCGCCGAGAACCGCGAGCGCCTGTGGCAGGGGCTGTTCGACGGCACGATCGACATGGTCGTAAGCGACCACTCCCCCTGCCCTCCGGAGTTCAAGACGGGTGGGTTTGCTCGGGCGTGGAGCGGTATTGCGTCACTCGAACTCCGGCTACCCGTCATGTGGACTGAAGGGTCGCAACGTGGGATCGGCCTCCGCCACCTGGTCCGCTGGTTGTGTGAGGCGCCGGCAGCGCTCACCCGCCTACGAACCGGGGCGATTGAGCCCGGCCGCCGGGCGGATCTTGTCGCTTGGGATCCCGAAGCCGAGTTCGTGGTCGACCCAGAGCGTCTTCACCAGCGCCACCATCTCACGCCGTACGCCGGTCGAACCCTCCGTGGAGTCGTCCACCACACCTGGAGTGCGGGCAAGATGGTGTTTGCAGATGGGCAGCTGGTGCGGACTGCCATGGGCGATCTCCTGGAGCACGCGTGAGCACAGAATCGAAGGATCTTCTGGTCGACCTCGCTTCTGATTCGGTAGGTGGTCGCGTCCTCGCGGTGAGCGATGAACGTCTGGGAGCAAGGGAGCAACTCCTCGGCCGGTCTGAATCCGGCGCCGGATGGGAGACGCGGCGAAGGCGCACCCCGGGACACGATTGGGCGATCGTCGCTCTCGGGCTTCCCGGGGTAGTTCGTCGTGTCGTGGTCGACACGACGGGCTTTGTCGGACGGCAGCCAACCCATGCATCGGTCGAGTCGATCCACCTCCCGGGCGAGCCCGACATCGTAGAACTCGTACGCGACCCCAGTCGGTGGGTGGAGATTGTGCCCCGGTCGGGTCTGGCAGCCGATAGGGAGACCGAGCTGGTCGTCACATCCGGCACATGCACGACCCACGCCCGGCTCGTCGTCTATCCGGATGGAGGCGTCGCTGGCTTGCGGTTGCTGGGAGATCCGATACCTCGCGGGGACTCACTCGACGGCCGGACCGAGATCGACTTGGCGGAGCTTCGCAACGGCGCCAGGGTGCTCGTTTGTAGCGGCGGTTACCTGTCGACCCCCAATGGCATGCTCGGGGAAGACCTCGGGGGCTGGCTCACCCACAGAAGACGCACGCCGGGTCACGAGTGGGCGATCATCCGGCTGGCGGGACGCACCATCATCACCCGGTTGGAAGTGGATACCACAGGTTTGGCCGGGAATGCCCCTGAATCGGTGGCGGTGCAAGCCGTCGACGCCAGACACGCCAGCCCCAAGTCCCTGCGCAAAGCCCGTTGGAAGCCATTGCTGGCACCGACGCAGATCGATGCAGGTTCCGTGGCCACCTTCACCGACCTCGAAGGAGATCGGAACGTCACCCACCTCAGATTGAGCCTGCACCCCGATGGAGGAATCACCCGCTTCCGCGCCTTCGGAGTGAGCGAGGAACCATGGACGTTGCCGAACTGAATTCCCACCGCCCCGACAAAGCAGCCGAGGCCTTCGCACGATGTTGCGGATCCTCCGTCTGGGTGGATCGCATGGTTGCCGCCCGCCCTTATCGCGACACCACCGCAGTTCTCACGACCGCCGAAGAGGTGTGGTGGGACCTCGGCGCCGAAGACTGGCAAGAGGCCTTTGCCTCCAACATCGTGACGCCGGCAACGCCGTCGCATCCCGAGTACGAAGAGACATTCGGCCACCCGTACGTCGTGTTCGTCGCCGACCAATCCGCTGAAGACCTGGACGTCATGTACCGCCGGCGGCTGGGCAACGATCTGTTGTCCGAGCTGAGCGAGGCCGCAGCCGAACAAGCCCGCATCACCAACCGCGCACTGCGGCACCTGCTTGAGGTCACCTGAGCGTTACCGAGGGCGTCGCGCAAACCGCAGACGGGCTCTGATCATCCATCCTGCGGGATGACACAGATGCTGGGAAGCGTCCGATGGCGTTCGGCGAAATCGAGCCCGTACCCAACCACCCAGACATCGGGAATGTCGAATCCGAGGTAGGCGACTTCGACATCGACCTCGCTCCGATCCGGTTTGCGGAGCAGCGTGCATGACTCGAGCGAGGCTGGTCCCCGAGCCTGCAGCAGTTTGAGCAGATAGGCCAGGGTGTGCCCGGTGTCGACAATGTCCTCGATCACCAAGACGTGTTGGCCGCCGATGTCGTGCCGAACGTCCATCAGCAGCCTCACGGCACCGGGATCGGTGCTCTCGTTGTCGCCGTACGACGTGACCGCAATGAACTCGATCCGATGCGGAATCGTGAGACGGCGTGCCAGGTCGGCCAAGAAGATGAACGAACCTTTGAGCACACCGATCAGGACCAATTCACCCTTGCCGGCGTAATCCTGGCTGATCGTCGCCGCCAGTTCCTCGACTCGCTCAAGGATCAAATCCTCGGACATCAGAACCGGGAGTTCACTGCTCACGGAAGCCGAGCGTAGCGGACGCTCCAGTCGCAGGATCAGCCGGCCCATCCCGAATTCGGCGGTGTTCTCCGTACCCACCACACCGCCAGTGCGGCCGCCAGACCGAGGGCTCCGACTGAAATGAGCCACATCGGCGTGTAAGAACCGGTGCGGTCCACCAACCACCCGAACAGCGTCGGAGCAATACCCAAGCCGGCCAGAAACCCGAACATCACGATGCCACTGGCTCGTCCCGATTTCTCCTCGCCCGCATGATCGATCACAGCCAGCATTCCGACGGAATTCCAAGATGAGGAGGTGACGCCGGTGGCGATCGCACCGATCCACAACAGCCACGGCGCACCTTCCTGAGCCATCATGAACACCAGAGCGGCTCCCACCGAGCCGACCGCCAGGATCGCCAGTGTTAGGTCGTGCCGGCCGTGGGCATCCGCATAGCGGGACCATGCGATACGGGCAAAGAGGGAGACGAATCCGATGAGCCCGGCGGCGGCTCCACCGGCCTGCTCGGACATCCCGAGGGCCTCCTCGGCAAAGAGGGGAACCAGGAACGTGTATGCCGCACCGAACCCCATCAGGGCCCCGTATGCGGTGAGAAACGTTATCGCCGCCGGCAAGCGATCGGCCCCGCCACCGGCGTCGGTTGGGTCATCGACGACGGTCCGCTCGTCACTTGGCAGCAACACCAGCGCCATCACCAACCCGACCAGCGGGACCACAACGACGAGACCAATCGCCCAACGCCAACCCCACGCCGCAGCAACCGCCGGCATTGTCAGACCGGCGACGAATATGCCGACCTGGACACCTGATTGCTTGATACCGGTCACGATGCCGCGCCTACCCGGAGAAGTGTGGGTTGCAATCAGCTTGTTCGTCGCCGGGTTACCGAACGCCTGAGCCAACGCCGCAATGGCCACTGGAACCAACATCCACCAGTAGGAAGAGGTCACTGCCAATCCGAGGAGTCCGATCCCGGCAGAGATAAAGAGCAGGGCGGTGCCCTTGCGCCCCCCGACAGCATCGACGACGCGCCCCATGAGCGGCGAGATAACAGCAGCCCCCAGGACCGATGTGGTGATCAGAAGGCCGATCTGGGTACGACTGACCCCGAGGTCGTCGCGCATGAACGGAGCCAGGATGCCGAGACCGGCCGGCATCTGGGTGGCCGCCACCATGGCCAGCACCAGCATGCCGGTAAACCCCCACCGCCACGAGCGGCGCAAACGATCCGGAGTCGGTGGCATCCAGAGGACGGTACTTCGGAATCAGGAGTCGCCAGACATCAGACATCAGACATCAGACATCAGACATCAGACATCAGTGTGTTCGTTCGGGAAACGGGAAACTCGATGGCGGGCTGACGACGGCCGGTCGAGTACGTCCGCAGTCGAGGAGGCTGCCCGGTCTGGAACGGACAACGAATCCGAAACCCCCAATGGCTCTCCTCTCTATTGACCCTGACCCTCTTTCCTGCCAGCATCACGCCGTTGGCTCTTCGACGGAGGTATCCGCGATGTTCATAAAGGCTCAGTCCCGAACCCGGTGACCTTCCCGGTCCGATAGCGGACCCGACGTGAGGCTCACCGGCCCCGTCATCCCTCTGAACCCTGCTGCTCCGGCGCGTCCGCGCCACGCACATCGAGGAGCCCCATGATCCCGGTTCGCGCCTATTGGCGACTATTGCGGCACTACTTACGCCCGCTTCGTACACGGGTCATCACCCTGTGGGTGCTGCTGCTCACCGGTATTGCCTTCCAGGTGATCAACCCGCAACTAATCCGCAGGTTCATCGACCGCGCCGTAGAGGGATCCGACACCGGTGCCCTGCTGGGCTTGGGGGCAACGTTCATTCTGCTGGCAGTCGGACACCAGGCTCTCAATGTCGCCGCCACCTACTTTGCCGAACACGTCGGCTGGACTGCCACCAACGAGTTACGGGCCGACCTGACCGAGCATCTTCTCGACCTGGACATGTCATTCCACAAGGGCACCTCGCCCGGCGAACTCATCGAGCGAATTGACGGCGACGTCACCACTCTGTCGAACTTCTTCTCCAAATTCGTGGTTCACGTGGCGGGCAACCTCGTGCTACTGATCGCCGTAATCGTCCTGCTGTGGCGAGAGCATCCCTGGGTTGGAATCGGGATGGCCGGGTTCGCAGTCGTGGCAATGGTGGCGATGATCGGGATGCAAGCGGTCGCCATCCCCTGGTGGAAAGCAGTTCGGGGAAAGCGAGCCGAATTCTTCGGCTTCCTCGGCGAGCAACTCGGCGGCACCGAAGACATTCGGGCCAATGGTGCCGTTCCCTACATGATGCACCGCTTTACCGAGGCGCACCGCGAGTGGCTCCCGCTCGAAGTGAGGGGCCGTTTTGGCTTTGCGGTGATGTGGGGAACATCGATTGGGGTCTACATCTTCGGTCTGGCGATGGTCTTCTGGCTCGGCTCTGCGCTGCTGACCGACCAGGCGATCACCATCGGCTCGGTTTACCTGATCTTTCACTACACCGACATGCTGCGCCACCCCGTCGATCAAATCCGGACCCAGATGGAGGATCTGCAGAAGGCCGGTGCCGGGATCGAAAGGGTCCAGGAACTGTTCGCCGCGAAGACCCGACTCCCCGAGGAGGGCAACCGCACTCTTCCGGCCGGAGCACTCGGCATCACGATCGAGAGCTTGGACTTCAACTACCTGGATGACAACTCCGACGGCGAAATAGTCCTCGAAGGACTCGACATGGATATCGCCGCAGGCCGGGTGCTGGGGCTTCTGGGTAGGACCGGGAGCGGCAAATCCACCCTGGCACGATTGCTCACCCGTCTGTACGACCCGACCGTCGGCGAGATCCGCATCGGTGGCATCGCACTGCCCGACGTGGCACGAGACGATCGGCGGGCTCGTATCGGGATGGTCACCCAGGAGGTCCAACTGTTTCGCGCCAGCATGCGCGACAACCTCACGTTCTTCGATGAGTCGATCGCCGACGACCGAATCTGGGCCGTCCTCGATGATCTCGGGGTCAGCGGGTGGGTTCGCTCACTCGACGACGGCCTCGACACCATGCTCGAATCCGGCTCGGGAGGGCTTTCGGCCGGCCAAGCTCAGCTGCTCGCCTTCGCCCGGATCTTCCTGCGAGACCCCGGTCTGGTGATCCTCGACGAAGCTTCGTCCCGCCTGGACCCGGCCACTGAAGTTCTCATCGAGCGCGCCGTAGACCGCCTGCTGGAAGGGCGAACCGGTGTGATCATCGCCCACCGCCTGGCGACTGTGGAACGCGCCGATGACATCCTGATTCTCGAGGATGGCCGAGCCGTCGAGCACGGAGACCGAGCCACCCTTGCCGCCGACGACGACTCTCGCTTTGCCGGCCTACTGCGAACCGGGATCGAGGAGCTACTCGCATGAACGACAGACAGGTCCCAACCGCCCAGCTCGGCAAGGCCCTCATCAGTTTCCGCAAAGGCCGCTATCTGATCACCGTGGCGGTCTGGGCAACGATGTGGGTGATGCCGGTGATCCCGGCGTTGATCACCCGCGCCTTCTTCGACCGGATCACGGGCGAGACCACAACTGGATACACAGTCGCGACGCTGGTGGCAGTCATGGTGGCGTACGGATTCGCCCGGATCACGATCATGATGTTCGGCATGTGGATTGACATTCACCTGGTCTTCCGTATCAGCACCCTCTTGCGACGCAACATGCTGGAACAGATCTTCGAGCTTCCGGGTGCTCAGTCGATGAAGGAGTCGCCGGGAGAGGCAATCAGCCGATTCCGGGACGATGTCGACGAGATCCAGGAGTCGTTCGCCTGGACGATCGACATGCTTGGTCTGTTTATCTTTTCCGCGGTGGCCGTATGGATACTGGTCGGGATCGACGGCGAATTCACCTTCTACGTGTTTGCACCGACGGTCGCCGTCGTTTGGATCGCGGCCGCCGCACGGCGCCGCATCAAGCGATACCGAGAAGCGGCCCGTCAGGCCACCGGTCGGATCACCGAGGCCATCGGAGAGATGTTCGGCTCGGCCCAGTCGGTCAAAGTGGCCGGCGCAGAACGACCGATGATCGCCCACTTCCGACGACTCAACGAGGAGCGCCGCACCGTGATGGTGCGCGACCGGGTACTGACCTCAGCACTCGAATCGCTGTTCTGGAACACCATCAGCATCGGGACCGGGATCATCCTCATCGTGACCGCCGGGGCGATGAGCCGCGGCGAGTTCACCATCGGTGAGTTCGCGGTGTTCGTCTATTTTCTCGGCTTCGTCACCGACGCCGTCTTCTTTCTCGGACTGTTCATCGCCCGCTATCAGCAGGCGGCGGTGTCGTTCCGGCGGATGATCGGACTGATGGGCGAGGGCGACCCCATGCGCCTGGTCGAGCCGAAGAAGCTCAACCTGTCGGGGCCACTGGCTGAACCGGAGGTGATCCCGCCCCATTTCTCTCCGCTGGAGCAGCTTGACATTGCAGATCTGACGTTTCACTATCCGAACACCAGGGCCGGCATCGACCAGATCTCGTTCAGCGTCCCCAGTGGATCGTTCACCGTGGTCACCGGCCGCATCGGTTCCGGCAAGACCACATTGCTGCGTTCGATTCTCGGTCTGGTCGAGGTTGACCACGGCACGGTGTCGTGGAACGGCCAGGTGATCGACGATCCGGCATCGTTCTTCATCCCACCTCGCTCGGCCTACACCCCCCAGGTGCCACGACTCTTTTCGATGACGCTGCTGCAAAATTTGCTGATGGGCCGCCGTGACCGGGAAGAGCACGTTCTGGAAGCCATCGATTCCGCGGTGATGTCTCCCGATGTGAAGGGCATGGCCGAGGGGCTTTCGACCATGGTGGGGCCGATGGGTGTTCGGTTGTCCGGTGGACAGATACAGCGCTCGGCAACGGCTCGCATGTTCGTTCGCCGACCCGACCTCCTGGTGTTCGACGACGTGTCGAGCGCCCTCGACGTCGAGACGGAGCGGTTGCTGTGGGAGCAGTTGTTCCGCGATCGTGCGGGAGTGACCAGCCTCGTGGTGTCGCACCGTCGGCCCGCCCTACAGCGCGCCGATCAGATTGTCGTTATGGATGGTGGCCGGGTGGTGGCCATCGGCGCGCTCGACGAACTCATGGATTCCAGCCCCGAATTCATGGCCATGTGGGAGGGCAACGGCGACTGAGCCCGCACCGCATCTAGGCCTGGTGCGGGATGCCCAGTGAGATCAGGAGCCGGGCCACCCGTTCCCGAATTTCATCACGAACCGAGCGGACCTCCTCGACCGGTACGCCGGCAGGATCAGACAGCGGCCAATCCTCGTAGGTGACACCCGGGAATAGGGGGCATTCGTCACCGCAACCCATCGTGACGACGAGATCGGCTGCAGCGATGATCTGGTCGGTCCAGCGCTGCGGACTGAAGACACTGATGTCGATCCCAACTTCGGCCATGACCTCGACCGCACCCGGATTGACGGCGGCAGTCGGATCGGAGCCTCCCGAGAAGACGTCGATTCGATCTCCTCCCAGGTGACGAGCGAATGCCGCGGCCATTTGTGATCGGCCGGCGTTGTGCACACAAAGAAACACGACCTTGGGTATCTGGTCTCTCGTCATCAGCGCCAGGATATGTGCAGGCAGTCCGCCGACCACAATGGGGCCAACACCACGCCGGGAGTCATCGACATGCTCAGACGTATTGCACGGGCAGTGCTGCGCTTAATTCGGTGGCGCCTCGACGGAGAGCTGCCGCCCCACCCAAAGATGGTGATCATTGCTGCTCCTCACACCTCGAACTGGGATTTTCCCTTAGCCATGGTTGTGGCGCCTGCGCTGGGAGTCCGCATCCGGTGGCTTGGCAAGCACACGTTGTTTCGTAAGCCGTACGCCTGGTTCTTCCGAATGCTCGGCGGGATTCCGGTGAACCGGGGTAAAGCTGCCGGCATCATCGGTCAAAGCGTCGCCGCCTTCGATGCGAACGACGAACTGGTGCTGGTCATCACCCCCGAGGGAACCAGGAGCAAACGCGAGTACTGGAAGTCCGGGTTCTACCGGATCGCCACGGCCGCCGAGGTACCCATCGTGCTGGTAGGCGTGGATGGTGAGCAAAAGACGATTCGAATCGGACCCGACTTCCTTCCTTCCGGCGACGTCAAGCAGGACATGGATCGGGTTCGTGCGTTCATCGGAGGGAATCAGGGCATCAAGCCGGACCGCATAGGACCGATCCGGCTCCGCGATGAGAAATGAGTCCTGACTCCCGACTTCACTCGCCGGTCAGGCGCTCGTAGTCGGCTGGGGTGTTGACGTCGATCGGTGCCGGATGGTCGACCGGGAGGTGCACCACCCGACCGGTGTCGTCTTCCGCCAGCAGCTTCCACAGCAGCTTTGGGCCTCCCAGGGCGATCGCCTCATCGAGCG
>Ga0255057_10001660_pt1 | contig 12343 bp, 10 predicted proteins | sample Cases_109_6_MG_FD_189022 | JGI IMG/M metagenome (GOLD analysis project Ga0255057, IMG submission 189022) | Seawater microbial communities from Amundsen Gulf, Northwest Territories, Canada - Cases_109_6 | ecosystem: Environmental > Aquatic > Marine > Gulf | place: Canada: Northwest Territories... | reverse complement strand
GGCCCGACACGACCGCGACCTGCAAGGCATAGAGCGGCGTTCCCGCCACCAGGCCCTTGCCGACTTCCAGGGCCTGATCGATGTGCCCGGCGCGGGCCAAGGCTATGCCGAGGGTGCTCATCGCCACCTCACCTTGCTCGATGCTATCCCGGGCGGCGGCGAAAGCCGTCTCGGCTTGTTCCGGTCTGCCGGCCTTTTCCTCGGCCAAGCCGATCTCGGCCAAGACGCTGGCACGGTCCGCGGGGAACGATAAGCCGGACAGGAGCGCTTGGGCCTGTTCGACGTGTCCGGCGCGGGCGTATGCAACGGCGGTGTCGGCGCGTGCCTGTTCCGCGGTTCGCTCATTCTGGATCTTCGCCAAGAGGGAGGCGAGGACCTGCTCGCGCCCTTGGCGTGCGGCAACGGCGGATAGCCGTCGCAACGCATCCTCATGCGAGGGTGAGAACGGCTGAAGGGTCGCGATCACCGCCGCCGCGTGCTGAAAATCCCCGGTCTCCGCCCACGCCACGGCGACCGCGACGATGTGCCGTTCGGGCGGGGTCTGGCGGCGCGCCAGCTCCTCGGCCGTGGCAAAGACGCATGCCGCCGACGGTTCGGCCAGACAGGCGGCCTGCAGCTCGCTGGTGGCGGCCTGAGCGCCCGGCACCGAAAGGCCGGCGATAAGCCCCAGCAGGGCCGCTAAGCCAGCGCATCGCTTGGCCCGTTCAGGTCCGCGGCCTGTCACCCGGCGCGGTCGAGGTGGGGCATCAACCGTCATCCAAGGGTCCCTCGGCCTGCCGTCGGGCGAGAAGGTCGACACGCTCGTTTTCCGAGTGCCCGCTGTGTCCGCGCACCCAGTGCCATTCCACCTCGTGCGGGATTATGGCCGCTTCCAGGCGTTGCCAGAGATCGACGTTCTTGACCGGCTTCTTGGCGGCGGTCTTCCAGCCACGCCGTTTCCAGTCGTGGATCCAGCGGGTGATGCCGTCGCGCACATAGGTGCTGTCCGTGGTAACGCTGACCGAAGAGGGCCGGGTCAAGGCCTCCAGCGCGGCGATCGTGGCGAAAAGCTCCATCCGGTTGTTCGTCGTCTGCCCCTGGCGCCCGGAAATTTCCTTCTCCCGGCCCTTATAGCGCAGCAAGGCGGCCCATCCGCCCGGCCCAGGATTTCCCAAGCAGGCGCCGTCGGTGAAGATCTCCACCACGTGTTTTTCGGCCGGCTGCGTCAAAGATCGAGCCCATAGGCGCCGGGCCCGTCCACCCGCTTGTGGAAGGCGAGCTTTCGCAGGAATTCGAGCGGGTTCTTGGGCCGCACAAGGGCCCCCTCGGGGTGGTTGAGCCAGTCGTACAGTCGGGTTAGCAAGAAGCGCACGGCGCTGCCGCGGCACAGCAATGGCAGGAACGCCAACTCCGCCTCCTCGAGCGGCCGCACGCCGCGATAGGCTTGGAGCATCAAACGGGCCTTGGTGACATTGAAGGCGTTGTCCGCCTCGAAGCACCAGGCGTTGAGGCATACGGCGATGTCGTAGGCGAAAAAGTCGTTGCAGGCGAAATAGAAGTCGATCAGCCCGCTCAAGGCCTGGCCGCGGAAAAACACGTTGTCCGGGAAAAGGTCGGCGTGGATGATCCCGCCCGGTAAGTCGCTCGGCCAGTTTTTCTCCAGGTGCGAGATCTCGGCATCCAGCTCGTCGGCCAGCCCGTCGGCGACGCTATCGGCACGCCCGGCGCAGGTCTCGAACAGGGGCCGCCATGCATCGAGGGACAAGGCATTGGGCCTCGATAGCTCGAAGTCCCGCCCCGCCTCGTGCAACTCGGCCATGGCCCTGCCAAGCTCGGCCGCATGGAACGGCTGGATCCGTCGTGGCCACAGCCCGTCCAGGAACGTGATGACCGCCGCCGGCCGGCCGCACAACTCGTTCAGTGCGGAGCCGGTTTTGTCCTCGATGGGCGTCGGGCAGGCGATGCCCTTGTAGGCCAGGTGCCGCATCAGACCGATGAAAAAGGGCAAATCCTCCCGCGCCACTCGTTTTTCATAAAGGGTCAGGATGTAGGTGCCCTTGGTGGTGCGCATCAGGTAGTTGGAATTCTCGACACCCTCGGCAATCCCCTTGAAGGAGACGACCTCGCCGAGATCGTAGCTTTCCATGAAGGCTTCGAGATCTTCGTCGAAGACTTGGGTGTAGACGGCCATGGTGTCGGACTTCGCGTTGCGGTGGCCTTGCGGCCGCCTCCGGGGCTGGCGCTAGGCGCTTTGCTTGGTTTCCAGGGCAAGCGCGCGCGGCAGTTTGAAGATGACGTTTTCGGTCACACCGTTGACCTCCACGACGGTCGCGTCGAAACGCTCGAGAAAGGCTGAGAGAACCTCCTCGACCAGGACCTCCGGCGCCGAGGCGCCCGCGGTAACGCCAAGGCAAGATATGTCGCCGAACAGGGTCCAGTCGATTTGAGATGCCCGCTGCACCAGGCAGACGCGCGCGCAGCCCATAGCGCGGGCCACCTCCGCCAGGCGCTGCGAGTTCGAGGAATTGGGCGCCCCCACCACGACCACGGCATCGGCTTCCTTGGCGATCGCCTTTATGGCGTGCTGGCGATTGGTGGTGGCATAACAGATATCTTCCTTCTTGGGGCCCTGTATCGTCGGGAAGCGTCGTTTCAGGATCGCCACGACTTCGGCCGTGTCGTCGACCGAGAGCGTGGTCTGGGTGATGTAAGCCAGGTTCGTCGGGTCTTCGACCTCCAACACCTCCGCATCGCGCGCGCTCTCCACGAGAACGATCGCGCTATCGGGTAGCTGGCCCATGGTACCGATGACCTCCGGATGGCCGCTGTGACCGATGAGGACGATCTTCCGATCTTCGCGGAAGTGCCGCTCGGCCTCGCGATGCACCTTGCTGACCAGGGGGCAGGTGGCGTCGAGAAAGAAGAGGTTGCGTCTCTTGGCCTCGCGCGGCACGGACTTGGGCACGCCATGGGCCGAGAAGATGACCGGCACATCCTCGGGAACCTCCGAGAGTTCTTCGACGAAGACGGCCCCTTTTTCCTGCAGCGATTCGACGACGAACCGGTTATGCACGATTTCGTGCCGCACATAGACCGGGCGGCCATATTTGACGAGGGCCCTTTCGACGATTTCGATGGCCCGTTCGACCCCGGCGCAAAAGCCGCGCGGATTGGCCAGGAGAATCCTCATGGAAGGCTTGCCGCCGCTCTCGTGCCCATCGGCGCTGTCTTTTTGGTGCATGTCGTCCATCTTTAAATTCTCATCGGTTCCGTGCGCCCCGGCCAAGCTGTGTTCTGCCCAACCTGCGTCCCGACCGGGCATCGGCGGTCCGGTGGATAAGGTCCGCTCGCCGCACTTGTCCTCGGCATCTGCCTTGCCTAAAGTCCTGGCACACGGTTTTAGGGCGCGGCGTGGCAATTGCAAAGCCCTTTCCCGCATGGGCGGCGGTCCACAGGAAGGCTGGCGGTCGGCGGGGCGACGGTTCGTATATCGGATGAGGTGAGCATGACGGAACCGGTGGTAGCCCAAAAGGCGCCCTACAACGTAAGTGTCGAACCGGGAAAGAAGTACTTCTGGTGTGCCTGTGGCCGCAGCCGTAACCAGCCCTTCTGCGATGGTTCTCACAAGGGAACCAGCCTCTCTCCGGTCCCTTATGTTGCGGACCAGGCGGGAACGATTTTCTTTTGTGGCTGTAAGACGAGTGCGCGCAAACCGCTCTGCGACGGCTCGCATAACAAGTTGTGACACGGTGATGCGGACGCTCCTTCACCGATCGAGCCCCACCGGCGGCGCGCGGGTCCGCCGCCCGGGCATGTGGGTGCCGCTGCTGTTCTCCCTTCTGGTGGCGGGCTGTTCCAGCGACGAGGATAAGGTGCGCCTGTATTGTCCCGGCGTTATCGTCGTCAAGGACGCCGGCCAGATCGTCAACTTCGAGGGCGAAGGCCGTGACCTCACGGATGTGATCTATCAAGCCGACATCGGGGCGGCGATCGTCGACTGCGAGTTCGACGAGGAGACCATAGAAGCGGAACTGGCGGTGCGCGTGCGCGTCGGTCGCGGGCCGGCCGGCGAGGAACCGCGCGCCGGCTTTACCTATTTTGTCGCCATCGCCGATGCCGGCCGCACGATTGTTGCGCGCGAGGAGTTCGACGTCGACATGGCGCTGCCGGAGAACAAAACCCTGATCGAGAAGATCGACCAGGTCGATTACCAGCTACCGGTACGTCCCGGCGAGAGCGGGCGCGAATACATGGTTTTCGTGGGCTTCGTGCTGTCGCCGGACGCATACGAGTACAACAAGAAAAACCGCTGAGCACGGCCTATGCCCGACGGCGCGGGCCACTCCTGACGGCGCGACGTGGTGGAGGGCGCTCAGCACTCCACCACGTTGACCGCCAGTCCCCCTTGCGAGGTTTCCTTGTATTTGTCCTGCATGTCGAGGCCGGTCTGCCACATGGTCTCGATGACCTGGTCCAGGGGTACCTTGTGCGAGCCGTCTCCGCGGAGCGCCAAGCGCGAGGCGTTGATGGCCTTGATCGCCCCCATGGTGTTGCGCTCGATGCAGGGTATCTGAACCAGTCCGCCGATGGGATCGCAGGTGAGCCCCAGATTGTGCTCCATGCCGATCTCGGCGGCGTTTTCGATCTGCTCGTTGCTGCCGCCCATGGCCGCGGTCAGGCCGCCGGCGGCCATCGAGCAAGCAACGCCGACCTCGCCCTGGCAGCCGACCTCCGCCGCCGATATGGAAGCATTTTTCTTGTAAAGCATGCCGATTGCCGCGGCGGTCAAGAGGATGTCGAAGACGCCCTTCTCGTTGGCCGTGGGCACGAAGCGTTCGTAGTAGGCGACGATGGCCGGGATCACCCCGGCGGCGCCGTTCGTCGGTGCCGTCACCACCCGCCCGCCGGCGGCGTTTTCCTCGTTGACCGCCAGGGCGAAAAGGCTGACCCAGTCCATCGCCGTCAACGGGTCCTTCGAGCCGTCCTCCAGAGGACTGCTGAGTTTTTGGTGCAGCTCGTGGGCCCGCCGTTTGACATTAAGTCCACCCGGCAAGATACCTTCCTGACGGCAGCCGCGCTGGATCGAATCGCTCATCACTGACCAGAGGCTGCGCAAGCCTTCGACAATCTCCTCCTCGCTGCGCCAGGCCAATTCGTTCTGCCGCACGATCTCCGCGATGCTGAGGCCCGTGCGGCGTCCGATGTCGAGCAGTTCCCGGGCGCTGTCGAAGGGATGGGTCAGCCGCACGTTCGTGCCGGGAAGGTGGTCGATGTCGGCGAACTCCTCCTCGCTCAACACGAAGCCGCCGCCGATGGAGTAGTAGGTCTGCTCGAACAGCACCGCCGCGCCGGGCCCCCCCTTGGCGCGCAGGATCAGGCCGTTGGGATGCCGGGGCAGGGTGTCCAAGAAATGAAAATGGAGGTCCCGCTCTTCGTCGAAGGATATTTCCCGGCGCCCGAAAAGCCTCAGCATATGGTTGGCGCGGACCTCCCCGATAATCTCATCCACCGCATCCGGATCGATCTTGTCGGGCTGCTCTCCCGAGAGGCCGAGCAGTATGGCGGTATCGGTGCCGTGCCCCTTGCCGGTCAGGGCAAGCGATCCGTAAAGTTCCGCCTCGACGGTCGTGACGCCGTCCAGCAAGGCCCGCGATTCGAGCTCCAGCAGGAAACGATGCGCCGCCCACATGGGGCCGACGGTGTGTGAGCTCGATGGCCCTATCCCGACTTTGAAGAGATCGAATATGCTGAGCGTCATGCCCTTCCAACCCCGAGGGTACGGAGCCTCCTTGTAACAAAGACCAGAACACCCTGCGGAGCCGCCTGCGCGGTCGGATCTCTCTTCGCCCGACCTGACGCTAAAGCACCCAGGTATGTTTACCTATTTGAAAATTATTTTCCAATAGGAAATTTGCTTGCTATAGTTTGCGCATCTTCAAGTCTTCGATCGGCGACATCGCGGGATTGGGGGCAGGCGACGGCAGTGATGACGAAGCTGAGAGCATGGCGGTGACCGATCGAGAGGCGCTGCAAGCGCCGGATGAGGCGAGCGCAGCGGCGCGGCAACCCGGCGGGGTGGACGAGCCTCCTGTTTTGCATGTCGCTGGCGCCACCGGACCTCGCCTCGAGCCGCTTCGTCTGGGCGAGCGCATTCGCGCGATCCGCCGTGACAATCGTTGGACGCTGGAGGAAGTCAGCCGAAAGACCGGTCTTGCCAGGTCGACCCTCTCGAAGATCGAGAACGGACAGATGTCCCCGACTTTCGAGGCGGTGCGAAAGCTGGTAGCCGGGCTCGGGGTCGATATCCCTCAGCTTTTCCAACCGACGGCGCCGCCCAGCTCTCCCGGTCGCCGGGCCGTCACCCGCGCCGACAAGGGCCGCGCCCATCCGACCGCGACGTACGAGCACGAACTGCTGTGCACGGCGCTTACCAACAAGAAGATGATCCCCTTCAAGAGTCGCATCCGCGCGCGATCCTTCGAGGATTTCCCGGGCTGGGTGCGTCATGAAGGCGAGGAGTTTCTGCTCGTGCTGGAGGGAAGCGTCGCGCTCTATACCGAGTACTACGAACCGCTGCGGCTGGATGTGGGGGATAGCGTCTATTACGATAGCGGCATGGGCCATGCTTGTGTCTCGGAGAGCGAGGGAGATGCCCTTATTCTTTGGGTCACCGCAAGCTGAAGGGCATGCCCGTCCCGACATCCGCCGGCCGAGGGTGCGCCAGGGTTGATCGCCGATTAAATTTCCTATAGGAAATTTCTGTAGCTTAAAGGCGGTATTCACGTCGCCAGGTGTTGCCGAAGTTATGCTCTGTGGGCCCCCGTTCAAGATCGCTTGAGAGTCGCGAAGCGGCTCTCATCGGTGCTTGTGGCCGTGGGTCTTCCCGTCACACTACCGCGGAGGTATGTCCCGCCTGAAACGGTGAGGCGGGACGGCGGAAGGACTGGCGATGACCAAGGCCCGCCGCCGTCTCCTGCGGCGGGCCCGGGCGGGGCTTTGTAGGGAAGGGCCGGATGATATGGCCGATGCATTAGAGGGTTTGGCGCAGACCCCGCTTCATGAGCTTCATCTGGCGCGCGATGCGAGAATGGTGCCGTTCGCCGGCTATGCGTTGCCGCTCAACTACACCACCGGCATCAAGGCCGAGCATCTCCACACCCGCGCCGCGGCAGGGTTGTTCGATGTCTCGCATATGGGGCAGCTTCGTCTGGACGGCGCCGGCCGGGTGGAAACTCTCGAAGCGCTGGTGCCGGCCGACATCGCGGGGCTCGGGGAAGGCCGGATGAGGTATGGCTTCTTCACCAACGAGAACGGCGGCATCCTCGACGATCTGATGATCGCCAATCCAGGCGACCACCTCTATGTGGTGGTGAACGCGGCTTGCAAGACCGACGACATCGCGCACCTGCGGGCGGGCTTGGGCGAGGGCGTCGCCTTGCGCGAGCTGGACGATATGGCCCTGCTCGCGCTCCAAGGTCCCAAGGCGGCCGACGTTCTCGCTCGGATCGAGCCGGGGGTGGCGGAAATGGCGTTCATGTCGACGCGCTCGGTTCGGCTCGACGGCGCGACGTGCCGTCTCAGCCGGTCGGGCTACAGCGGTGAGGACGGGTACGAGATCTCGGTCCCGGCGGCCGCGGCCGATGCCCTGGCGCGGCGCCTGCTCGCCTTCGAGGAGGTCCTTCCCATCGGACTTGGCGCACGCGATACCTTGAGGCTGGAGGCGGGACTGCCGCTCTACGGCCACGATTTGAGCGACACCACGACCCCGGTCGAGGCCGGCCTTTCCTGGGCGATCGGCAAGCGCCGGCGCGAAGAGGGCGGGTTTCCGGGGGAGGGCGTGATCCTACGCCAGATCGGCGAGGGTGCGGCGCGACGGCGTGTCGGCCTCGAGCCCGAAGGACGCGCGCCGGTGCGCGAGGGCGCCGAAATACACGACGCCGACGGCCGCACGATCGGACGCGTCACCAGCGGGGCTTTCTCGCCCAGCCTTGGTCGGCCGATCGCCATGGCCTATCTCGACAAGGGATTGGCGCAGGGTCTGGACCGGGTCTTTGCCCAGGTGCGGGGAAAGCCGTTGCCCTGTAGAATCGTTAAGCTACCATTCGTCCGTCACAACTATTACCGCGGATGACGAGAAGGGGGGAGACGATGAGCGAGGTCAAATACACCGAAGAGCACGAGTGGGTTTTGATCGAGGGGGGCGCCGTGACGGTCGGCATCACCGACCACGCACAAGAGCAGCTCGGCGAGATCGTCTATGTCGAGGTGCCGGAGGCAGGCAAACAGTTGAACAAGGGCGACGAGACCGGTGTGGTCGAGTCGGTCAAGGCGGCAAGCGAGATCTATGCGCCGATCTCCGGCGAGGTGACGGAGGCCAACGAAGCACTGGCCGACAAGCCGGAGCTGGTCAACAGCGACCCGATGGGAGATGGCTGGTTCTTCAAGATGTCGATCGGTGATATGTCCGAAATCGACGGCCTCATGGACGAGGCCGCCTATAAAAGCTTCGCCGCTGCCGATGGCTGATCGGCGCGTTCGCGGACCGGAGCAGTAAGCCTAAGCGAGGGATCCATGGCGAAAAACCGCTACACGCTCGATGAGCTGAAGATGCGCGGCGATTTCATCCGACGGCACATCGGACCAGGCGAGCCGCAGATAGGCGAAATGCTGGAGGCTTTGGGCCTCGCGTCGTTGGACGAGCTTATCGACAAGGCCGTGCCCAAGGACATCGTCCTCGACCAACCGTTGGCCCTGGACGAACCGAAGAGCGAACGCATGACGCTCTCCACCCTGCGCCAGATGGCGGGGCGCAACCGCGTCTTCATCTCGATGATGGGCATGGGCTACTACGGTACGGTGACGCCCACGGTGATCCTCCGCAACGTGGTCGAGAACCCCGGCTGGTATACCGCCTACACGCCTTACCAACCCGAGGTCAGCCAGGGCCGCCTCGAGGCATTGCTCGCCTTCCAGCAGATGGTGATGGACCTGACCGGCATGGAGCTGGCCAACGCCTCGCTCCTTGACGAGGCGACGGCGGCTGCCGAGGCCATGGCCTTGGCCAAGCGTGTCAGCAAAAGCAAATCCATGACCTTCTTTGTCGACCGGGACTGTCACCCCCAGACCCTCGCGGTGGTGCGTACCCGGGCCCGGCATTTCGATTTCGAGGTGATCGAAGGCGATCCCTACGGCGACGAGCTGACGCAAAGCGACGTTTTCGGCGTGCTTATCCAGTATCCGGGCTCGACCGGGAGGCTGCGCGATATCTCGGAGGTCGTGGAGCGTGCGCACGAAAAGCAAGCGCTCGCCGTCGTCGCGGCCGACCTGCTTTCGCTCTGCCTGCTCAAGCCGCCGGGAGAGATGGGCGCCGACGTCGTGATCGGCAGCGCCCAGCGCTTCGGCGTGCCGATGGGCTTCGGCGGTCCGCACGCCGCTTTCTTCGCGACGCGTGATGCCTACAAGCGCCAGGTTCCCGGGCGCATTATCGGGGTTTCCGTCGATGCGCAGGGCCGGCCGGCGCTGCGCATGGCGCTGCAGACCCGCGAGCAGCACATCCGCCGCGAGAAGGCGACCAGCAATATCTGCACCGCACAGGTGCTCTTGGCCGTGGTGGCGGCATTGTACGCCGTCTACCACGGACCGGATGGGCTAAGGCTGATCGCCGGCCGAGTGCACCGCATGGTCTGTATTGCCGCCGAAGGCCTGCGCCGTCTGGGCTTCGATGTGGTGGACGACGCGTTCTTCGACACGTTGCGCGTGCGCGTGCCCGGTCAGGCCGGCCGCCTGTGTGCGAACGCGCGCGAATCGCGCCTCAACCTGCGCTGGATCGACGCCGATCATATTGGGATTACCTTGGACGAGACGACCAAGCGCGCCAACGTCGAGGCGCTATGGCGGGTTTTCTCCTCCAAGGCCGGTCAGCGGCTCGACATCACCAAGCTGGACGATGAGGTGGAGGAGGCCATTCCCGCCGAGCTGGTGCGCGCGAGCGATTTCCTGAGCCATCCCGTATTTCACCTCTACCACGCCGAAACGGAGATGCTTCGCTACCTGCGCTGGCTTGCGGCGAAGGACCTGGCGCTCGACCGGGCGATGATCCCGCTCGGCTCCTGCACGATGAAGCTGAACGCGACGACGGAGATGATCCCCATCACCTGGCGCAACTTCTCCGCCATGCATCCCTTCGCGCCGCATGACCAGACCTTGGGCTACCAGCAACTCTTCGAGGAGTTGGAGGAAATGCTCTGTGCGGTCACCGGGTTCGATGCCGTGTCCTTGCAGCCCAACGCCGGCTCGCAAGGCGAATACGCGGGGCTTCTGGTCATCAAGAAGTACCACGAGAGCTTGGGCGAGGGGCACCGTGACATCTGCCTCATTCCCAGCTCGGCGCACGGCACCAATCCGGCCTCCGCCATCATGGCGGGGCTCCGGGTGGTGGTGGTCGGCTGCGACGATGATGGCAACATCGACATCGACGCCCTGAAGGCCAAGGCGGGCGAGCACAAGGACGAGCTGGCCGCGCTTATGATTACCTACCCCTCGACCCATGGCGTCTTCGAAGAACAGGTGCGTGAGGTATGCGCGATCATCCACGACCACGGCGGGCAGGTCTATATGGACGGCGCCAACCTGAACGCGATGCTGGGGATCGCGCACCCCGCCATGATCGGCGCCGATGTCTCGCACATGAACCTGCACAAGACCTTCTGCATTCCGCACGGCGGCGGCGGGCCGGGTGTGGGGCCGATCGGCGTTCGGGCGCATTTGGCGCCTTTCCTGCCCGATCACCCGGTGGTCGAGGGCGTGAACCCCTCCTCGGCGGGTCGTGAGACGATCGGGGCGGTGGCCGCCGCTCCCTGGGGTTCGGCCTCCATCCTGCCGATCTCCTGGGCCTACATCGCGATGATGGGGCCGCAGGGCTTGAAGCGGGCGACCCAGATCGCGATCCTCAATGCCAACTACATGGCCCATCGTCTGAAGGACCACTTTCCGGTGGTCTATAGGGGTAAGACCGGCATGGTGGCACACGAGTGCATCATCGATCTGCGGCCGGTGAGGGAGTCCTGCGCGATCACCGCCGACGACGTGGCCAAGCGGCTGGTCGACTATGGCTTTCACGCCCCGACAATGTCCTGGCCCGTGCCCGATACCTTCATGATCGAGCCGACGGAAAGCGAGACCAAACGCGAGATCGACCGTTTCTGCGATGCCCTGATCACCATTCGCGAGGAGATCGCCGAGATCGAGCGCGGCGAGGCCGATCCCGAGAACAACGTGCTGAAGCACGCGCCGCATACCCATCACCTCCTCTTGGAGACCCCCTGGCAGCGGCCCTACGGCAAGGAGCGGGCCTTCTTCCCCTTGGCCGCGTTGCGCGAGGACAAGTACTGGCCGCCGGTCGCCCGCGTCGACAACGTGGCCGGCGACCGCCATCTCGTCTGCAGCTGTCCGCCGCTGTCGGACTACCAGGAGGCCGCCGAGTAGCCGCCGGCATGTACCGGGCCGAGCCCGAACTCCTTCTCACGGGCGGGCGATTCGTCACGCTTGATCCCGCCGGGCGCATAGCCGGTGCCCTGGCGGTGCGCGAGGGCAGGATCGCGGCGCTCGGCGATGGCGACGAGCTGCACGCCCTGGCCGGGCCCGCGACCCAGGTCATGGACCTCGGCGGACGCACGGTCATTCCCGGGATCGTCGATTCCCATTGCCACCCCGACGGTGCCGCCGCCCGGCTCAGCCGCTGGCATAATCTGGAGCCGGCGCGCATCGCCTCCAGAGCGGACCTGCTGGACTATATAGGTGTCGAAGCCCAGGCGATGGCGCCGGGGAGCTGGTTTGCCGGCTATCGCTTCAACGAGCGCAAGAGCGGCGGCTATCCCACGCGCGAAGAGCTGGACGGTGCGATGGGCGCGCGGCCGCTTTTCATCCTTCGTACCGACGGGCACCTGGGCCTGGTAAATAGCGCCGCCCTCACCGCCTTGGGGATCGACGACACGACACCCGATCCGCCGTTCGGTGCCTTCGACCGCGACCCGGTGAGCGGAGAGATGACCGGTCTGGTGCGCGAGGCGGCGGCGCAGCTCTTCGTCGAGCGGATCCATGCCAACGATAGTGTCGACGACCTCATGGCCGGGCTGCAGGAGGTCTTCGACGAGTTCCTCGGATACGGCATCACGTCGGTCTACAATTCGCTGACCTCGTCCAAGGCGATCCAGGCCTATCAGCGCATGAAGGAGCAGCGCCTGCTGAAGCTGCGCGTCGGCATCATCGCCAGCGGGCGCGAGGAGGGACTGGTGGAGTCCTTGATCCGGGCCGGCATTCGCTCGGGCTTCGGCGACGACCTGTTGCGCATCATCGGCGTGGAGTG
>Ga0255057_10001659_pt1 | contig 12345 bp, 10 predicted proteins | sample Cases_109_6_MG_FD_189022 | JGI IMG/M metagenome (GOLD analysis project Ga0255057, IMG submission 189022) | Seawater microbial communities from Amundsen Gulf, Northwest Territories, Canada - Cases_109_6 | ecosystem: Environmental > Aquatic > Marine > Gulf | place: Canada: Northwest Territories... | reverse complement strand
GATGCGCCGCCGGGCCGATGCCCGACAGCATCAGGATCTTCGGCGAATTGATCGACGAGGCGGCGACGATCACCTCGCGCCGGGCGTGTACGGTTTCGATCTTTCCGCCCCGCTCGATCTCAACCCCGACGGCCCGGCCTTCCTCGATGACAATGCGCCGTGCGAAGCAGCGGATCATGTCGCAGTTCTGCCGCCTCAGCGCGGGCCTGAGATAGGCGTTCGCCGTCGACCAGCGACGGCCCTTCCAGACCGTCTGCTCCATCGGACCAAAACCTTCCTGCTTCTCGCCATTGTAGTCATCGGTCAGTTCGAACCCCGCTTGGTGCCCCGCCTCGACAAAGGCCTTGTAGAGAGGGTTTCGCCGCGGGCCGCGCGTGACGTGGAGCGGGCCGGACGTGCCGCGCCAGTCGCGGTCGCCGCCATGGCCACCATCGTGCCAGTTCTCCATGCGGTCGAAATAGGGGGCGACGTCGGCATAGGCCCAGCCGTCGGCGCCCGCCTCGGCCCAGTGATCGTAGTCCCGGGCATGGCCGCGCACATAGACCATACCGTTGATCGAGGACGAACCGCCGACCACCTTCCCGCGCGGGCAGGCCAGCCGCCGGCCGCCGAGATGCGGCTCGGGCTCGCTCTCATATCCCCAGTCATAGTGTCCCATATTCATGGGATAACTCAGCGCCGCCGGCATCTGGATAAGCGGCCCCATGTCGGTGCCACCGAACTCCAACACCAGCACCGAATGCGTGCCGTCCTCCGAAAGTCGAAAGGCCATAGCCGAACCTGCGGAGCCGGATCCGACGATAACGAAATCAGCTTCCATCAGACACCCTCCGGTCTATAGGGAGCATCCACCCCGGACAGGCCGACGTTGACGCTCTTGGCCTGGCTATGTCACATAAACTGAGCCAGCGGAAACGTGCAACCGATATTAGGTCGTTGCGATGCGCGGGCTGTCCTTTCAGCGTCCCCCCTTTTCCACCTGAAATTGTCTGTCATCCGATCCGGTCCTATGCCGGGTTCACTCTGAGTGTCCGCGCCGCGAAGGAGGTGCTCGTCGTCATCCGGTAGAGATGCTACGGGCCTTGGCGGACAAGGTTCGTTCCTCCCCCGCAGCCTCCTCGCGGCAGGTATTCGTGCTATGGTAGCTATAGAGAAAAGCAATCATCCGGGAATTGTTGGTCTCCGACATTTCTACGCGAGCAGCCCCCGCGGATGTAAGGTGAAGGAATGGCGATAGGTGCGGAAAAATTTGCGGCTTGCTGGTTGGTGGCATTCTTAACGTTGTCCCTGTGCGCGGGGTCCCTGTGCGCGGGCGGCCTATCCGCGCAAGCTCGAGCGAAGCAAATCGAGCTGGAACTTGTTATCGCCATGGATACATCATCGAGTGTCGATGAGTTCGAGTTCGAATTGCAGAAGCAAGGTGTGGCTGAGGCTTTCCGCCACCCTGATGTACTCGAGGCTATCGAAAGCTGTGGTGGTGAGGAGATCGCCGTTGCCGCGGTCCAGTGGTCCGGCAACCGAATGCATCTCATAGCGGTCGATTGGATGCTTCTACGTGACGAGACAAGCGCCGCGGCGTTTGCGGCCAAGGTTGAGGCGACGCGTCGACTTCTGATCGGCTTTACGGGTTTGGGAGGCGCGATTCGGTTTTCCCTGAAAATGATCGAAGAGAACGACCTGGAGGGGCGCCGCCAAATCATCGATATTTCAGGTGACGGAGCGAGCAGTGGACTTATTCCGAACCTAGAGCGCGATAGGGCTGTGGGCCGGGGCGCCACGATCAATGGCCTTGCGATACTCAACGAAGAGTCGGCTCTCGACGAATACTATGCGACCTACGTGATCGGCGGCACCGGCGCGTTCGTTATGAGCGTGGCAAGCTTTGATGGGTTTGCGGAAGCGATTCGCACAAAGCTCGAAAGAGAAATTCGATGCCCGAAGGTCGCCGACGCCTTTGTGTTGGATGAAGGTTGACGACACCCCCGTCTCACTGTCTTTGTTAAAGAAGGTCTCGACACCTGTGGAAGTTCAACCCGGAGCGCAAGCGGAAATCGCATGGTAGCACCGGCACACGACCTAGCGAGGATGGTTTGAGCGCCTATCGGTTCGGGGCGGACCTTGCCGTGTCGGCGAGCCTGCCTAAATTCGACGTAATGTCGCGCGAGGCGGTTCGCATCGGCGTGTTGACCTCGCTGACCGGCGACGCCTCGGCCTGGGGCCGTCCCGGTCTCGGAGGCTGCCGGATCTGGGCCGACCGGGTAAACTCGCAAGGTGGTCTCCGGATCGGTGATCAGCGCCGCTTGGTCGACATCGTCGCCTATGACGACCAGTACGATCCCGTGCGCGCGGTGCTCGGCGTCAAGCATCTGATCCTCGAGCGGGACGTAAAGATCATCCTCATGCTGGGTGGCGATACGGTTCCCGCGATCAGCGATTTTCTGGCGCGAAGCAAGATGCTGGCGACCACCTTGCTGCCCAGCGACCTGTCGCCGGATACGCCGTACCTGATCGCGCCTTGTGAGGTGCATCCGATTTACGTGGTGACGGGGGTCGACTGGCTCTCCGAGAACCGGCCCGAGCTTAAGACGGTGGCGCTCTGCGCGCAGAAGGACGCCTTAGGCCTGCCGTCGCTCGCCACCTACCGCGCGGCCTTCGCGGCGGCGGGCATCGGGGTTGTCAAGGAGGTGCTCTATCCTGCGACGGCGCGTGACATGGACGCGGTGGCCGATGCGCTGATCGACGCCAAGCCCGACATCTTGTGCTGGGACACGGCCTACGAGCCGTTCGTCCACGCCCTGACCGAGGCTGCCTACCGCAGGGGGTTCAAGGGGCAGATCCTCTCTTGCACCTGCGACAACTATCCGGCGCTGATCGAGAAGACGAGCCGGGAATTCATGGAGGGGTTCGTATTCCAGTTCCCCGATTTCGACGATCCGGCACTAAACGACCCGCGCGTCAATTTTCCCAGCCCCAACGAGTTTTATTCCGAGTTCAACCGGCGCTACCCGGGTGAGTGGAGCGCCGTGTCGTGGGAATATTGTGCAATCCTGGAGATGTGGCGCGAAGCGGTGGAGCGCATCCAGACCGTCGAGCCGGTGGCGGTGTTGTCGGCGATGAAAATGGGTGGGTTCAGTCGCAACGTTTTCGGCGAGGCGCGTTGGTGGGGGCGCGATCTGTTCGGCATAAACCACGCGCTTGTCGGGTCTTGGCCGGTGGTCCGTATCCAAAACGGTCAGGCTCGGATCGTCGAGATCCGGTCGGTGCTGGACTGGTGGGATCGGCACGGAGACCTCCTCTTGCGGCACATGCGCGCCTGCGGGCAAATGTGGGACCAGTGCTGGAGCGCCGGGTGACCGGCTTCGACCCATCGAAAGATCACGTTCCGCGCATCAGGTCCCGATGAAACTCGGCCAGCGAGAGCTTGAGGTATTCGACAGCGGCCTCGATATCGCGGCTCTCGATGGCCTGGCACAAAGACCGGTTTTGAATAGAGTATTCCTTGATCCGGCTTGGCGTGAGCGCCTTTCGCCGTTGCACCCCCCAGTCGGCATTGCAGTTGACATGATTGACCATGGTGTACATCGCGATGAGGAGCGGATTGTGCGTGCCCTTGGCGAGCTGCATGCGCATTTCGTCTTCCAGCGCGGCGAACCGCTCGCCATCGACTGAAACCAGATCGATCTGGCGCTGGATCTCGTTCAGCTGCTGGATGTCGCGCGAGGTCATGTTGAGCACGGCAAGGCGCGCGATCTCCGGTTCGATGATCGAACGCACGACGCCCAGTTCGAGCGGGCTGGTGTTCTCGCCGATCTCGCTGAGGTCCAACGTATCGGATTGCTCGACCGATGCCTGCCTGGTGTCAGCGGCGTCTTCGACCGGCCGATAGCACACGACCGAACCGCTACCCGCGCGCCGCTTGATGACGCCGTAGTGCGCTAGAAGTCCGAGGGCCAGTCGGACGGTGTTGCGCGAAAGTCCGTGCTGCTCGGACAGCAGTCGTTCCGCCGGAAGGCGCGTGCCATAGCCGTGAACGCCGTCGATGATCTCGGCGAACAGAACGTCGGCGAGCTTTCGCGTTTTGGCGGTCACCGGCATTTCGATCTTGTCGTCCTGATCCCAGGGCGGGAATTCCGGACCTCTCATGATGCTCAATTACCTCCATCTGGCGGGGCCTCGCTTGGCCCGGTGGTCAGGTTCGCACCGGTGCGCGTTGCCAACACTCACCGGATCGTGCCGCCGCGGTGTTTCGGGCCGCGGTCGCCGCCTCGCGCTTCACCGCGTTGGGGCGGCCGGACCGTGTGCAGTTAGAAATTGAAAATTGGTGCGGATAAGCCGGATTAGGCAATTCATTGATTTCTCCCCAAAACCACCATGAAACATGCCAATTCCTATCAATAGTAACCAATTTGGCGAAAATATCAAAGGATTTCGTAAAAATCTGGTAAATTGCTTGATAGTGGATCATTTTTCTATTAGATTTTGGCCCTAGACGTCGAAATCACAAATTTTTTGGTCCAAAATGGCCTAACAAGTTTAGCGTGCGATCTTGGGGAGATATCGAGATCGTCCGCGGATCCAAGGGCTGGCGACGTCAGGGAGGAAAAGACATGATCATCAAGATGCTTAAGAACGGTCTCTCGCGGCGCCGGTTCCTCGGCTCTGCCGCTTCGGTTGCCGGTGTGACGGCGGTATCGGGCGTCAGTACGCGCGTGCTGGCGGCGGAGAAGGTCATCAAAATTGGCTTTCTGGCACCGCTGACCGGCCCCGTCGCGGCCTGGGGCAAGCCCGGTCTCGACGGCTGCCAGATCTGGGCCGAGAAGATCAACGCCGCCGGCGGCATCAAGCTGGCCGACGGCGATTACATGGTCGAGTTCATCGGCTATGACAACGAATACGACCCGGCCAAGGCGCGCACCGGCGCGACCAAGCTGATACGCGAGGACGAGGTCAAGTTCGTCATGATGCTGGGTGGCGACACCTGGCCCGGCGCTCAGCCGGTGGCGGACAAGACCGGCATGTTGTTCTCGACCTTGCTGCCGTCGGACCTTGCGCCCGACACCGTGACCTTGGTGGCGCCCACAGAGGTGCATCCGATCTACAATGTCACCGGCGTCGAGTGGCTGGCGGAAAACAAGCCCGACCTCAAGACCGCTGTGATGTGCGCCCAGGACGACGCCCTCGGTCTGCCTTCCGTGGCGACCTATCTGGCGGCCTTCGAGGCGGCCGGGATCGAGATGATCGAAGAGCCGTTGCTGTTCGACCCGGCGACCACGGACTTCGCGCCGGTGGTGACCAAGCTGATCGCCGATGACCCACAGATCGTCTGCCTCGACACCTGCTATTCGGACTACGTGCATCCGATCGCCGAGCAGCTTTTCCAGCAAGGCTACAAGGGTCAGATCATCTCCTGCACCGCGGACTTCTACGACCAGATGATCGCCAAGACCTCGGTCGAGTTCATGGAAGGCTTCATCTTCCAGTTCCCGGATTTCGACGATCCGGCGCTCAATTCCGAGGACATCAACTTCCCGGACCCGAACGGTTTCTTCGCCGACTACAACGAGCGTTATCCTGGCGAGTGGGGCGCGGTGAGCTGGGAATACGCCTCGATCATGGATCTCTGGAAGGCCGCCGCCGAAAAGGCCGGCTCGGCCGAGCCCGATGCGGTGCTGGCAGCGATGAAGGAAGGCGGCAAGGGTATGCATGCCTTCGGCATCGCCGACTGGTGGGGCAAGGACCTGTTCGGTATCGACAACGCGCTGGTCGGCAACTGGCCGGTGGTGGTTATCGAGGGCGGCAAGGCCCGGATCAAGGCCTTCAAGTCGATCCCCGAATGGTACGCCAAGCATGGCGACCTGCTGAAAAAGCACATGACTGCCTATAATCAGATGTGGGATCAGCGCGGCTGACATGGCGATTGAGTGCGCGGCGCGGGCCCCCTGTCCCGTGCCGCGCCTCTTTTTCTACCACAATTGATCGGGTAAGGGGATGGTCGAGCTTCTGGCACAGACCGGTCTGAATGCGCTCTATGCCGGGAGCTACATGTCGCTGGTGGCGGTCGGGTTGGTTCTGATATTCGGCGTCATGGGCGTGATAAACTTTGCCCACGGCGAGTTGTTCATGCTGGGCGCCTATGCCGTCGTGGCGCTCTACGCCGACCTGCAGATGCCCTTTATACTCGCGGTCGCGTTGGGCCTGATTTTTGTGGGCCTCGTCGGTATCGGGATGGAGCGTGTGATGTTCCGTCCGCTGCGCGACAACCCGCTCGGCGGTTTGGTGGCATCCATCGGGTTCCTGATGATCCTGCAGGCTGTGGCCGTGATGGGGTTCGGTGTGCGCATGGAACATGTGCCCCCCGCGACCCAGGAAATTATCGTTTTTTCCGAAAAAGTTCGCCTGCCTCTGGCGCGTCTCTACGTGATCGTCGCCGCGGTGGTCTTCTTGACCGCTCTTTGGGCGTTTCTCACCAAGACCCGTTTCGGATGGGCCCTGCGGGCCAGCGCGCAGGACCCGGAAGCGGCGGCGCTGCAAGGCATTTCGATCAATCAGACATCGCGCATCGCCATGTTCATCGGCGCCGCTTTGGCCGGGGTCGCGGGGGCGCTGACCGCGCCTCTGGTCTCGGTCAATCCGCATATGGGCCACTCGGTTATCGTCACCGCCTTTATCGTGATCATTGTCGGCGGCATCGGCTCTTTGGAGGGCGCGGTTGTCGCCGCGTTCGCCTATTCCGTGGTGCACACCGTGGTCACCACGTTTTGGGATGGGGTTATCGCGGATATCGTCGGTTTATCGCTCATGCTCGTGGTGCTGATCGTAAAGCCCACCGGCCTATTCGGGACCGCGGACCGTGCCTAGGCTGGCCAAACAGGGGAGCGTCGTGCTCGCGTTTGTGGTCCTGCTGATCGCATTGCCCCACGGGCTAAGCTTCTCGCAGCAGGAAATCCTGGTCTTCCTGACCATCAACGTGCTGCTCGTCACTTCCTACCGGTTGCTCACACTGACCGGTGAGTGGTCGCTGGCACATGTGGTGATCATGGGGGTCGGGGCTTATTCCTCGGCGCTATATTCCAAGGAACTGGGTATCTATGTGCCGGTATCCATGCTGCTGGGCGCTTGTACCGCGGCGTTGATCGCGATGTTCCTCAGCTACCCGCTGTTCCGCATGAAGGGCTTCTACTTCCTGATCGGGTCCTTTGCCGCGGGCGAGATCATCCGCCTTTTGTGGAAACGTTTCCGCGATCCCTTCGGCGGCCCGAAAGGCCTTAAGAAGATCGATCCTATGCCCGATTTCGACATCGGCATTTGGCAGTTCGATTTCTTCGAGCCGGTCAGCTACTACTATTTCGCCTTGGTCGTGGTGGGGCTTTCGCTCTGGCTAATGTGGCGCATCGAACGTTCGCCGATCGGGCTGACTTTCCACGCGGTGCATTGGCAGGACAAGTTGGCCCAATCGGTGGGTGTCGACGTGCGCGCCTACCGCACGCTTGCCTTCGTCCTTGCCTCGGGCTTTTCCGGTCTCTCCGGTGCGCTGCTGGCGCACTATATCGGCACCATCAATCCGAACAGCTTCGATGTGGAAATGATGGTGTTCGTGCTGACCTGGGCGATCGTCGGCGGAACCGAGACCTTCTACGGCCCGATCCTCGGTTGCATCGTACTGACGATCTTTAACGAGGTCGTGCTGCGCGAACTTGGCTTCGAGCAGATGCGCCCGTTTATCTATGGCCTGCTGATGATTTGCTCGGTGCTTTTCCTGCCGAAGGGCTTGGAGAGCGTCGTGCAGAAGCTTCTTCTCCGGCGCGCGAACGGCGACAAGCAGAAAGAGGAAAAGGCCGACCCGAAGGAGAGCGAGGCATGAGCGGTCCCTTCCTTGAGATCGACAAGTTGACCAGGCGTTTTGGCGGCCTGACCGCTGTCGACGAGCTCAGCTTCACGGTCGAGCATGGGGCGATCCACGGCTTGATCGGCCCGAACGGCGCCGGCAAGACCACGACGTTCAATATGGTTTCGGGATTCTACAAACCGACATCGGGTGACGTGCGCTTGCACGGCGAATCGATCTCCGGGCTTGCCATGCACGAGGTTGCGCGGCGCGGTCTGGTGCGCACCTTTCAGCACTCGACGCTCTTTGCCGAGCTCAGCGTGTTGCATAACGTCATGGTCGGGACGCACATGAACTTCCGGCCCAATATATTCTCGGCGATCGTCGGGTGGGACCACGAGGACCGGAGCGGAGCCAAGGCGCGGGCCAGGGAGGCGTTGGATTTCTTTGGCCTCCTCGAGCTTGAGAACGAGCGCGCGGGCGAGTTGTCGCACGGCCATCAACGCGCGCTCGGCATGGCCGTGGCGATGGCGGCGCATCCCGACGTGATACTGCTCGACGAGCCCTTCACCGGAATGAACCCCGAGGAAACCAAACGGATGATGGAGCTGATGTCCAAGCTCCGCGATTCGGGCGTCACCATTCTCCTCGTCGAACACGACATGCACGCCATCATGGGGCTGTGCGACCAAATCACGGTGATGAGCTTCGGCAAGTTTCTGGCCGAGGGTAACCCGCAGGAAATCCGCACCAATCCAACAGTGATCGAGGCCTATCTGGGAGGCACCCACCATGCTGCTTGAGATGCAAAACATCTCGGTGAACTACGGCAAGGTCTCGGCCATCCGCGACATTTCCATGAACGTGCCCGAGGGTAGTATCGTCACCATCATCGGGGCCAACGGTGCCGGCAAATCAACCGCGCTGCGTGCGATGTCGGGGCTCTCTCCCATCAGTTCCGGCGAGATCCACTTCGACGGCAAGCGGATCGACCGCATGCCGGCGCACAAGATCGTCGGCAATGGCATGGCCCATGTCCCCGAAGGGCGGCGAATATTTCCAGATCTCACGGTCGAGGAGAATCTGCGCACGGGCGCGTTTCTGCGGCGCGATAAGGAAGGTGTCGAAAAAGATCTAGCGAACGTATTCGGGCGGTTTCCACGCCTAAAGGAGCGCCGCCCCCAGCTCGCCAAGACGATGTCGGGCGGCGAGCAGCAGATGCTGGCGATCGGCCGGGCGTTGATGGCCAAGCCCAAGCTCTTGCTGATGGACGAGCCGTCCATGGGCTTGGCGCCGATCATCGTCGAGGAAATCGCCGCTATCATCGAAGAGATCAATGGCCAGGGTATGACGGTTGTATTGGTGGAGCAAAACGCCGAGTTGGCGCTTGAGCTCGCAAGTTACGCCTACGTGCTGGAGACCGGCGGTTTGGCGCTGGAGGGACCCGCAAGTGAGCTTCATGACAATGAGCATGTCCGCGCAGCCTATCTCGGCGTCTGAGGCCGACACCGAACTTGCCATCGCCCGCAAGGCGGGCTGGCGTCGGATCGATCTCGCCTGGGAGCGGTTGCAAGAACAGGGCAACGCGCTCCTGCTCGCCGGCGACCGGGCCGGGGCCGCGCGATGCTTCCGCCGGGCGGGCTGGATCGCGCTCTGGCGGTTCGGAAAATCCGATCCGCGCCGGGCTGCGACGCTCGCCAATCTGGCCCGGGCCGACCGGCTTGGGGGGCGCGAAGGACGGGCGCGGCGGCGTTATGCCAAGGCGCGCAAGCTCTGGGCCGGGGCCGATGCCTGGATCGGCGGCATGGAAGCCGCCCGGCGCGCCCGCAGCTCGCTCTTTCATCTGCGAATGGAGGCGCTCCACTGGGACACCTATCAGGACAACATGCGTATCCGAATGCGTGCTTTCGCGGCTGAGACCGCCGAGGCTCTGGCCGCCTTCGAGCAAGGTAAGCCCTCGCCGCACCGCCTCTACGAGCGCTGGCTCGGCGAGAAACCGAACGTGTTCGACGATACGAGGAAGTTCCTCGCCGCGGCACTGTTGGTCGGTGTCGGCGAGAATATACCCCCAGAGTTGAAGGACTAACGCAGCGGGTCGCCTCAGGCGACCAATTCGAGAGAAGGGAGAAGAAAGATGGCAGATAAGCGACCGGCGAAATACGACATTCTTTTCGAGCCGATCCAGCTCGGTCCGAAGGTGATGAAAAACCGGTTTCACCAGAGCCCGCACTGCATCGGCGCGGGTTCGGACAAGCCGGGCTTTCAGGCCGCGCACCGCGGCGTCAAGGCCGAAGGCGGATGGGGAGCGATCAACACCGAGTACTGCTCGATCCACCCGGAATCCGACGACATCCATCGCGTGTCGGCCCGGATATGGGACGAAGGCGACGTACGCAACCTGCGCGCCATGACCGACGCGATCCACGAGCACGATGCGCTGGCCGGTGTCGAGTTGTGGTACGGCTCGTCGCATGCACCCTGCATGGAGACCCGCTGCACGCCGCGTGGTGCAAGCCAGTATGCATCGGAATTCGAGACCCAGACCTACTGCCACGAAATGGACCAGGACGATATCCGTCAGGTTCAACAATACTATGTCGATGCCGCCCTGCGCTCGCGCGATGCCGGCTTTGACATCGTCAACGTCTATGGCGGTCATGCCTATTTGCCGGTGCAGTTTCTGTCGCCGTACCACAACAAGCGGACGGACAACTATGGCGGCTCTTTCGAAAACCGCGCCCGCTTCTGGGTCGAGACCCTCGAGCAGGTGAAAAATGCCGTTGGCAACGACTGCGCGATCGCCTCGCGCTTCGCCATCGACTCGCTCTATGGCACCGCGGGCGTCGAAGTTGAGGTCGACGGTATCAAATTCATTCAACTGGCCGACGATCTCGTGGACGTCTGGGACATCAAGATCGGCGACATCGCCGAATGGGGCGAGGACGCGGGCCCGTCGCGCTTCTATCGCCAGGGCCACCAAATTCCTTGGCAAAAGTTCGTCAAGCAGCACTCGAAGAAGCCGGTGCTGGGCGTCGGCCGCTTCACCGATGCCGAAAAGATGGCCGAGGTGATCCGCAACGGCGAACTCGACATCATCAGCTGCGCGCGCCCGTCGATTTCGGATCCCTTCCTGCCGCAGAAGATCCAGGAAGGCCGGATCGACGACGTGCGGGTCTGCATCGGCTGCAACGTTTGCATCTCACGCTGGGAGATCGGCGGCCCGCCGATGATCTGCACCCAGAATGCGACGACCGGCGAGGAATACCGCCGCGGCTGGCATCCGGAGAAGTTCGAGCCGGCGAAGTCCGAAGACACGATCTTGGTCGTCGGCGCCGGTCCGTCGGGCGGCGAGGCGGCTCGTGTCCTGATGGAGCGCGGCTATGTCGTGCATGTGGCCGACACCGCCGAGAAGGTTGGCGGTCACGTGAACATGGTGGCGACCCTCCCGGGCCTGGGTGAATGGGGTTACCACCGCGATTACCGCGAGGTGCAGCTCGACAAGCTGGTCAAGAAGAACCGCGATAGTCAACTGGCGCTCGGCGGCAAGGCGCTGACCGCCGACGACGTGCTGACCTATGGTGCGGATAAGGTGATCATCGCCACGGGATCGTCGTGGAGCGGCGACGGCACCAATGCGCTGACCCATGATCCGATCCCGGGTATCGATGCCAGCAAGCCCAACCACTGCACGCCGGAGCAGATCCTCATCGAGGGCAAGTCCGTCGGCAAGCGGGTCACGATCCTGAACGCGGATCCCTACTTCATGGGCCCGTCCTTGGCCGAGCTGTTGGGGAGCAAGGGTCATGAGGTATCGGTGATCGACGGCGTCGGCTTCGGCAACTACATGCACTTCACGTTGGAGGCGCCGAACATGCACCGCCGCCTGCATGAGCTGCATATCAACGTGATCGGCGATACCTGGGTCAACAAGGTCGAAGACGGCCGGATCGAGATCTACAACATTTGGGGCGAGGGCTCGCGTCGCGAGTACCGTGGGCCTGGGGTTATTCCTCGCGAGGAGAATCGCTCCAACGAATGGCACGAGTACGACACCCTGGTTCTCGTCACCGGACGCCGCTCGAATGACGCTCTGTTCCGTGAGCTCAAGGCCCGCCAGGGCGAATGGGCCGCCAACGAAATCAAGGGCGTCTATGTGATCGGTGATGCGTGGGCGCCGAAGTTGATCGCCGATGCGACCTTCGACGGGCATCGGATCGCCCGCGAGATTGAGGATGCCAATCCGCAGCTTCCGCTTCCCTTCAAGCGCGAGGCTTCGGTTTGGGGTTCGGCCTATCTGCCAGGCGGCGAGCACCGTCAGGAGTGGAGGCTCTAGCAGGCGCGTGGGCCCGGCCGGGGCGGTGAGCGCCGCTCCGGCCGGGCCCCCGTGGGCGGAAGTCCGCTTCTTAGTACCTTGACGGTCCGTAGCGTCCGTTCCGACGGGCGATGGGGACGGTATTGAGAGGAAGACGACGATGATCGGTATAGAGCACGACGCGCAAGACGTGACCCGCATCCTGTTC
>Ga0255057_10001658_pt1 | contig 12350 bp, 9 predicted proteins | sample Cases_109_6_MG_FD_189022 | JGI IMG/M metagenome (GOLD analysis project Ga0255057, IMG submission 189022) | Seawater microbial communities from Amundsen Gulf, Northwest Territories, Canada - Cases_109_6 | ecosystem: Environmental > Aquatic > Marine > Gulf | place: Canada: Northwest Territories... | reverse complement strand
CTTCCTGGGCCGCCGCTACAACCAGCGCACGGACGAATACGGCGGCAGCCTGGAGAATCGCCTGCGCCTGTTCCGTGAGCTCATCGAGGACACCAGGGAGGCGGTGGGCGATAGCTGCGGCGTCGTGGTGCGCTTCGCCGTCGACGAAATGATGGGTCCGGACGGGCTTGAGTGGCAGAGCGAAGGGCGCGAGGCGGTTGAGATGCTCGCTGAACTGCCCGACATGTGGGACGTCAACGTCTCCGACTGGTCGAACGATTCCATGACCTCGCGCTTCGCCGAAGAAGGCTACCAGGAGGAGTACATCGCCTTCGTCAAGCAGGTGACCAGCAAGCCCGTAGCGACGGTAGGTCGCTACACCTCGCCCGACGCCATGGTGGCAGCGATCCGCCGCGGCGTGATCGACCTAATCGGCGCGGCCCGGCCCTCGATCGCCGATCCGTTCCTGCCCAACAAAATCCGTGAAGGCCGCGTCGAGGACATCCGCGAGTGCATCGGCTGCAACATCTGCGCCGCCTGGAACAACCTGAACGCACCCATGCGCTGCACCCAGAATCCGACTGTCGGCGAGGAGTGGCGCAAGGACTGGCACCCCGAGAACATCGCGCCCAAGGGCTCGGATTCCCATGTCTTGGTGGTCGGTGCCGGGCCGGCCGGTCTCGAGGCCGCGCGGGCGCTGGGCCAGCGGGGCTATCGCGTGACCCTGGCCGAGGCCAGCGACGAGCTGGGTGGCCGGGTCAGCCGCGAGAGCGCCCTGCCGGGATTATCGGCATGGGCCCGGGTGCGCGACTACCGGGTCGGCCAGATCCGCGAGATGGCCAACGTCGAGCTCTACCTTGCCAGCGAGATGAACGCCGAACTGGTCCTGGAGCTCGCCCCCGACCATGTGGCCATTGCCACCGGGGCGCTGTGGCGTCACGACGGTGCCGGGCGCGTCACCATGGCGCCTGCGCCGGGCGCCGAGCCGGGCCGGGTCCTGACGCCCGATGACATCATGGCCGGCCAACGCCCCGGAGGCCCAGTGGTCATTTACGACGACGACCATTACTACCTATCGAGCGTAATCGCCGAGCTGCTGCGGGCCGAGGGCCACGCCGTGACGCTCGCCACCCCGGCGCTCTGCGTCGCGCGTTGGACGGAGTACACCCTGGAGCAGGCCAAAATCGAGCGCCGCCTGGTCGAGCTCGGCGTCGACATCCTGGCTCGTCACCGGCTCAAAGCGGTCGACGACGGGGCGGTCGAGCTGATCGAGACCCTCAAGGGCGCGACGATAACCCTGAACGGTGCCCTGGTCTCGGTCACGGCGAGGCTGCCACGTGACGAGCTCTATCACGCCCTGGTGGTTGAGCCGGACGCCCTGGCCGGAGCGGGTATCCAGTCGGTCAGGCGCATCGGCGACTGCCATGGCCCGGCGACCATCGCCGCGGCGGTCTACGAGGGGCACCGCTACGCCCGCGAGCTGGATACCAAGGCCGACCCCGACGCCGTGCCCTTCAAGCGCGAACGCTTCGATCTGGATTCCCTTTAAGCAGCCATGTGCAGCACTTCAACCTTGGGTTCGCAAGGGTCGGTCGATGGCGTTGGCACTTTTCGGTTCGATTTCGGGTTCAAGTTGCTCGACCGCTGCAAATAACTTTCGACGTGCGCCAAGGGTAAGGTCGAGCTTCTTCAGGTCCTCCTCCGTGACATGAGGCAAAGTTGCGAGGTCGATCTCGTTTTCGGCAAAGACTTCGACGTATTTGCCAAGCTCGTGATCCCGCGATGTCTCTTGTGGGTCATGGTCGGTCATATCAAGCGCAGACATAGTTCGTCGGCTAACGAAGGGCTAGCCGTCGCCCCATGTCGGCTTTAGCAGGTTGGCCCAATTCTTCGTCGCTCTATTTCCGCAATCGGAGTGAAAGCCGACGCTCTGGAAGGTAGCGGATTTCGTCCGCGTGTAGCCGCAAGACGACTTCGGCAAAGGGCGTAGCCTGAGGGAAGTTAGCCAAATTGTGACGACGTGAAACGCTCGGGCTCGGGAAAAATCGAGAGCCTCGAACTGGCAACTTGCGGCGATACTTCTAGGCAACAGCGTTACGATTTGGATTGGGCAATTGTTCGATGTAAGAAAGCACCCATACTGTAAATCAAGTCCTCGCGATTTGGGCCGCTGAGGATCGGTAGCGTATAAATTGTCACGTGGAGGGTGAATGGAAACCTTCGATCACGTCGTTGTCGGGGGCGGTATAGTCGGAGCCTCGATCACATATCATCTGACATGCAAGGGCGCTGGAAAGGTGTTGCTACTGGAGCGCAACGAGCTGGCCAGTGCAGCGTCTAGTCGGGCCGCCGGATTGGTACTGCAAGCCTCCACAAAGATTTCAAAAACCCCTCTGGCAAAACTGACGACGAGTACCATTCCGATGCTTGAGGAGGAACTGGGCGAGAGCGTGGGATATCACGCCGTTGGCAGCCTGCGAGTCGCGGCCTCTGGAAATCGCGCTGCGGAACTGGTTACCATGGCGGGTGACGCATCGAGTTGGGGCATTCCAGTCGAATGGCCGAGCGTGACCGAAGTTAGCCGCATGGTTTCCTGGCTGGACACCAGCACCATTCACAATGTGGCTTTCTTTCCGACCGACGGGTATGTCGATCCTTATATTCTGAGCATGTCCTATATCAGGGCCGCACAAGCACGCGGTGCCGTTGTGCGCCCGCGCACGGGTGTGTGCGATGTCTTGATGGACGAGCAGTTAGTCAAGGGTGTCGTGAGCGATACCGGGCGAATTTCCTGTAGCACCGTCATTGATGCCTGTGGTGTCTGGGCGGCTCTGCTCGCGGAACGGGTTGGCTATTTGCTCCCCATGGCACCGGTGCGTAGTCACTACTGGATAACAGAGCCTGCAGAGTCATATGGAGGTGAGCATCCAGTGACGATCCTTCCCGATGCCGCTGCCTATACACGCCCAGAAATGGGCGGTTTGATTCTCGGGATACAGGAACCCCAGTCTGCGACTTTCGATGCCCGTGATCTGCCCGATGACCCTGCAGCCTTTTCACCGACACAAGGAGAAGAACACTGGGACATACTGGCCAATGCCTATGAGGCCGTGGCCCAATTCTTCCCGGCTATAAAGAGTGCCCGGTTCTCGAGCTACATATGCGGGTTGTCATCCTATACCCCGGACGGAGAAATCATCTTGGGACCTGTTCCTGGGGTTTCGGGCTTCTATGCCGCTGCCGGAGCTTGCGGTTCCGGGATTGCCCTGTCTGCCGGGATGGGAAATGTGATTGCTGATCTGGTACTAGGGCGGAAGCCTGCTGTTGATCTCAAACCATTCCGCCCTGACCGATTCGGACAGGTCGATCCCTTTGGCAAGTCATTCCGCGAACGGTGTGCTGCGGCCAGGGTCTCAAAGTCACGCAAGATCGCCTAGCGTTGGTCTGCCTTGCGTGTCCCTGTGAGGAGGTACTTCAATTGCACTTTCTCGCGGTTTCGTCTGAGATTAGTCATGAAGAGGCCTTCAAGCCCTGGCGAGATCGATGGATTATGACCTGGGCTCAATGCGCCTCTTATGAGAAGGTGGAATTGTGCCGGAAGGTCGCCTGCAGGTAGGCAATTCGCGCGGTAGATAGCGCCGAATAGAACCAATAATCGAGAAGGATGGGATATGGAAACCTATGCAATTCTGCGTCGAAGTGGCTGGCGCTCGCCGGAAGATCTCGGGAAGGCGGCGGAACGATCCACCGCCGTCGGCAATGGCGAAATGAAGGACGATGTGCGTTGGATCCGAAGCTATGTCCTAGCGGAAGGAGGGGGCTCCGTCGGTACGGTGTGCATCTATCAGGCAACAAGCCCAGAGGCTATTCGACGCCATGCTTCGCTTGCGGATCTCCCGGTCGACGAGATCATTCCTGTTGCCGACACAGTCGTGGTGCGAGCCGACCCCGACCCCAAGACAAGCTAGAAGGCCATTTATCATGCATCGTTGAGTGGAGCGTCGTGCGATGATCCACAGTTCAACGGACCGGTAGTACTTTCGAATTCACCCTCTGTTTAGAGTGAGTTACACGCGGACCTATGGCGAGTAGGGCGAATTTTTCAAATTGACGGGCGATGAAATGCAGGCAGGACGTCACCAAAGCACGAACGAAACCGCAGCGGACGATACCGACGTTGAAAGCGGCAAAATTAGTACGTTTCTCGCTCGGGCCGGACAAACGCTTATGGAGCAGCCGCACTGGTTTGCGCTCATTGTTTTCCTGGCCCTCATGCTTCTTCCGATTGCCGTGTGGCTCGATCTCAGAAGCCTGTCGAACGAGGCACTGACGCGCCAGGCGACCGATCTCAACGAGATGATCTCGGAAATCCGTAGCTACTATTCGCGCAATGTGGTGGCGCGGATTCTGGCAAATCACGGCCAGAGCACCCCGGCGCGCAATTACGAGGAAATCGATGGCGGCATTCCCATACCGGCAACGCTTTCGATTGAACTCGGCAATGTCATCGGCAGCCGGGGAAATAATATCCGCTACCGCTTTGTCTCCGACAATACTTTTGCCGGGCGCGCGCCGCACCGGCTCGATGCGTTCGAAAGCGCGGCGCTCATCGGCCTCCGCGAAGCCGGTAAAGCCAACAACAGCGTCACCGAGATTTCGGGCGCCTTCCTACGCCGTCAAATTCGCATGGCGGTACCGGTTGTTATGGGATCCGGTTGCGTCGCCTGTCACAATGCGCACCCGGAAAGCCCCAAAAAGGACTGGCAAGTCGGTGACATCCGCGGCATTCAGTCGATCTCCGTCGACCAGCCGATAGCGGCCAATATTCTATCGTTCAAATTCTTGCTTCTCTACCTAGTCGGTGCCGGCTCGTTCGGGATTACCTTCGCCACCCTGCAATGGCGGCAAGCGGTGCGATTTTCCCGGATGAATGCCGAGCTCGAAGAGGCCAATTCCTTTCTGGCCTCGATTTCAATCAAAATATCGAAGTACCTTTCACCGCAAGTCTACAAGTCGATTTTCAGCGGCGAGAGAGACGCGGTGATTTCGACCGAGCGCAAGAAACTCACGATCTTCTTCTCCGACATCAAGGATTTCACGCTCACAGCCGAGCAGCTTCAGCCCGAGGAGCTCACCGCCCTTTTGAACGAATATTTCACCGAGATGGCGAAGATCGCCCATGAATACGGCGCAACCGTCGACAAGTTCATCGGCGACGCGATCCTCGCATTCTTCGGCGATCCGGAAACCAAGGGCCCCCGCGACGATGCGCGGGCGTGTCTTGAAATGGCGATTGCCATGCAGCGGCGCCTGGTGGAACTCAATCGCGATGGGCGACGGCGCGGCATCGAGAGGCCGTTCCAGGCCCGTATGGGCATCAACACCGGTTATTGCAATGTCGGCAATTTCGGCAGCCTGGACCGGATGGACTATACGATCATCGGTGCGGAGGCGAACCTCGCCGCAAGGCTTCAATCGATCGCCGAGCCGGGCGGGATCGTGATGAGTTACGAGACCTATGCGCTGGTCCAAGACCGCGTGCGCGCCAGACCGCTGGAGCCGATAACCCTTAAGGGGATCAGCCGTCAGGTCGTGCCTTATGTGATCGAGGGCATTTATGAAGGCTGGCCTGCGGGGGAAGCCGACATCCTCGAAAAGATGTCCAAGCGCCTTCACCTGCATGTCGATCTTACCGATCTCGAAGAGACCGAGGGCGAGGCGATCGAAACCGCTCTCGAGGCAGCGCTGAGCGAAGTGAAAAAACGGCGAACCCCCGATGGACTATAGTCTCGCGTTGGAGGGAGAGAACGCTTGGAACGCAGACTTGCCGCCATTCTTGCCGCTGACGTGGTTGGTTACACCCGTCTGATGGGCCTCGACGAAGTCGGAACGCTTCGCCGCCTGACCGATCTGCGCGAGAAGGTTCTCGCCCCTCTCATCACCGAGCATCGTGGTCGCATTGTGAAACTCATGGGAGACGGGTTGCTGGTGGAATTTACCAGTGCGGTGGATTGCGTCGTTTGTGCAATGGCTTGGCAAGAGCAGGTCACCAACGCCGAGGCGGTTGGCGATGTGGACAAGAGGCTTCAATTCCGTATTGGGATCAATCTGGGAGACGTGATCGTCGAGGGCGACGATATCCATGGCGACGGCGTCAACATCGCGGCGCGTTTGGAGCGCCTCGCCGAGCCCGGCGGGATTTGCTTCTCCGGAGATGCATACCGCCAGGTGCGCGGCAAGATCGAGGCCGATTTCGGGGACCTGGGCGAGCGGGAACTCAAGAATGTGGCCGAGCCGGTCCGGGTCTACCGGGTTAGGGCTTTAGGATCCGACGGCGCCTCGACCGGGCGTGGCGAAGAACCTTTGCCTCTACCCGATAAGCCCTCCGTCGCCGTCCTTCCCTTCGCCAACATGTCCGGCGATGCCGAGCAGGAGTACTTCTCCGATGGGATCACGGAGGACATCATCACCGAGCTCAGCCGCTTTGACGAGCTCTTCGTCATCGCCCGTAATTCAACATTTTCCTACAAGGGTAAATCGGTCCGGGTGCAGGAGATCGCCCGCGACCTTGGTGTCGCCTATGTGGTCGAAGGCAGCGTGCGCAAGGCCGGAGCGCGGGTGCGCATCACAGCCCAGCTGATCGAGGCGGCCAGCGGCAATCACATCTGGGCCGAGCGTTACGATGGGGAGCTCGAGAACATCTTCGATCTCCAAGACGAGATCACCCGGGCGATCGCCACGGTCCTTCCCATTCGCCTTCAGGGCGCCATCCACGAAAACGCCAGACGTAAGCCGAGCGAAAACCTAACGGCCTATGACTATTACCTGCGGGGTCGCTGGCTCTTCGACCAGACCAGCGGCCAGAACCCCGAGACGCTGGCTCTCTTACGAAAGGCGGTGGAACTCGATCCAGGCTGCGCCCACGCCTATGGCGCCATCGCGATCGCCTATGCCTATAGTGTCTTCACCCTCAGTCCGCTCAGCGCCGACCCGACCATCGAAGCGCGGGCGAACATCGAGCGCGCCCTGGCCGCGGGCACGGGCAACGCTTTTATCCATTCCAATGCCGCCGACGTATACTTGATTTGCGGCGACCATGACCTGGCCATGAACCACTCCCAAAAGGCCCTCAGCATCAATCCGAACGAGATCGATGCCTTGCTGAACAGAGGTTTTCTCGAGGCCTACACGGGAAATCCCTTGGGCGGGGCCGAACATTTGGTCGAGGCATTGCGTTACAATCCGCAAGCGCCGGACTATTTCAAGGAGCCCCTGGCCGAGGCTTACTACATGGCGCGCGACTACGAGAGGGCGATCGAAATCTACAGGCGTTGGCAGAACCCGCCGATCCACATGTACACCCACCTGGCCGCCTGTTACGCGCAGCTAGGCCGTATGGATGAGGCCCAAGCCGCCGCTGCGATCTTTAAGGAAGGTTGCCCCCCCGACGCCGATTTCGATTTCTACGCCGCGGCCCATGCGCGGCTCTGCAAGTATTCCGAGGACGCCGAGCACTGGCTCGAGGGATACCGCAAGGTAGGCCTGCTGAATTGAATTGACACAACCTGCCGCATGGGGCTCCGGGTCACAAGAGGCCACTCGATCTCGACGATGGCGTCGTCGAGGCGGTGGACAGAATCAATCGCGACGCTGGCCGCATGGCCGCCAAGGCCTACCAAGGCAACACCACGGATTCGGACTTCCGCTGCGGCGTTTATGACGAAGTCTGCGCGACGTACGATCAGATGAACATCTGTGTGCCGGCGGCGGGCATTGTCCGCGACGCCTTGGCGGTCAAGCTGGATAAGACCACGGGGCAGGCTAGCATCTATGCCGAGGAAACGTTCCGCTTGGTCACCGAGGTGAATTACATCGCGCCGATATATTGGGCCATGGAAATGATCGGCCGGATTGTCGAAAGCCGGTTCAAGCGCGGCATGAGCAAGTGGGGCCCCAGCGAAGAGATGGAAGGGGCCATCATCTTCATCGGCTCCGTCGCCTCGCAGGGAAACAAAGGCCAAATCTCTTACTCCTCCACCAAGGCGGCGCTCGAAGGTGCGGCATCCACCCTGATGAAGGAAGCCATCTTCCATGGCGTGCGCTGCTCGATCATTCATCCGGGTTTCACGGATACGCCGATATTGCGGGCGTTAGGCGAGGATTACCTGGCCAAGCACGTGCTTCCCGACACCCAGTTGGGTCGTTTGATCAAGCCCGAAGAGATTGCCGACGCGATCTGCTTCATGATCACGAACCAAGCGGTGAGCGGTGAAATCTGGGCGGACGCCGGCTGGCATCCGGCTGCGGCCTGAACTTAGAAACGCCACGTGCACCCTCGCTAGAGATGACCGCATAGTCGGCTGGGGGCCTCGATTGCGTGGGCCTCAAACCTCCGACCACATCTTGAGGAGGTTGGTCTGTATCTTGAGCAATTGAGTGAGTGCCGCCGGGTCGCCACCGGTGCGCTTGAGATTTTCACGGGCGATGGCGATGTCGCTCAAGATCTGACGCTGGTCCAGGCTCTTAACCAGGCTCTGGATCCAAGTTACCAAGGCGCTACGCTCGCCGCGCGACACCGGGGCGACCCGATGCAAGAACGCGGTGCTGTATACCACGGCGCCGCCCGCCGGCATTTTTACCGACTGCTCGCCGAAGGCGGTTTCAAGTATCAACTCACCACCTTCATGAGTTGTCGGATCGCTTAGAAACAACGTCATGGAGAGATCGGTGCGGATCGGATCCGCCCCTCCCGTTCGGTGATTCGAAGCTGCTCGTTCGCCTTCACGGATTTGCCAGGAGCCGAAAATCAATCCCCTAGCGGGTCCGCGTCGGATCGGCTCTGAGAGATCAGCCAGTCTCGTATCCGTTCCACATGTTCGGCATTTCGAGGGGCTCGGGGCGCGACGATGTAAAAACCGATCTCGCTTTTGATCGTGATCTCCAGCGGACGGCAGAGCCGTCCCGCCGCGAGGTCGTCCTCAACCATCGGATCGCTCGCCAATGCGACACCCTGACCGGCAAGGGCCGCATCGATGGCGAGCGAGGTCTGGCTGAACTTCAAGCTCCTCGATATCGCCACGGGCCTGCCGCCACAGGCCTTCTCCAAGAATACAGGCCAAAGCCCGTGCGCATCATGCAGGAGAACATGCCGAGCGATGTCTTCCGGCTTCCTGATCGGATGTTCTCCCGCCTGCAGCGAAGGGCTGCAGACGGCATAGAATTCGAAAGGATAGAGAAGCTCGGCGGTCAATCCGGGACCAAAAGGCGGCCGACCCTGGCGCACCGCAATGTCGACGCCGTCGCTTTGGAAATTTGCCAAGTCTTGGGATGCCACGACCCGCACGTCAAGATCGGGGTTCGAGTCCATGAGCTGACCCAGCCGAGGGACCAGCCACTTGGTTGCAAAAGATGGTGTGACGCTGACAATCAGGTCCGCCTGCTGCGGCCGAAGATCGTCGGTCGCCTCAAGGATGAGGTGAAAGGCACGTTGCACGGGGGCGAGGTACGTCCGTCCTTCTTCAGTCAGCGCCAGGCCGCGGGGCAAACGCTCGAAAAGCTTGACGTTCAAGGCCGCCTCCAAGCCGCGTACCTGTTGGGCGATGGCGCCTTGGGTAACGCCGATCTCTTCGGCCGCGAGCCGGAAGTTGAGCGTGCGCCCGGCAGCCTCAAATGCTCTTAGAGCTTTCAGGGGCGGAAAGCGCGACAATGAACCCAACCTTTAACCCAGTAGATTTTCTACAGTCATAAGCCTCGATTTCTGATTAGTCAATTGCCGGCCGCCGCGTCACATATTGAAATGAACCTCGATGCGACAACGCAAAAAAGCAATTCCCGGGAGATAGACATGACAGAAGAAAAAGTAGCGATCGTCACCGCCGGCGGAAGCGGCATGGGCGCGGGGGCCGCACGCAAGTTGGCGCAAGACGGCTTTCGCGTTGCGATCTTGTCCTCCTCCGGCAAGGGTGAGGCCCTGGCCGAGGAGCTTGGCGGCATCGGCGTGACGGGGTCCAATCAGTCGAACGACGATCTGAAGCGTCTGGTGGATCTCACCATGGAACGGTGGGGGCGTGTCGACGTTCTGGTGAACAGCGCGGGACACGGGCCCAGGGCGCCGGTTTTGGAGCTGAGCGACGAGGATTGGCACGAGGGCATGGAGGTCTATTTCCTGAGCGCCGTGCGCCCGACCCGGCTGGTGACGCCGATCATGCAAGAACAGAAGTCCGGTTCGATCATCAACATCTCGACCTTCGCCGCCTTCGAACCTGATCCGGTCTTTCCGACTTCCGGTGTGTTCCGCGCCGGACTTGCGGCCTTCACGAAACTCTTCGCCGACAACTACGCGGCTGATAACATCCGAATGAACAACGTGCTTCCGGGCTTCATCGACAGCTTGCCGGAAAAGCAGGAATTCCGCGACCGCGTCCCGATGCGGCGTTACGGCAAGACCGAGGAGATCGCGGCCGTGATCGCCTTCTTGGCCTCCGAAGGCGGCGGTTACATCACCGGACAGAACATCCGGGTAGACGGCGGGATCACCCGCGCCGTGTAAGGCGGGATGTAGGAGAGGCGCGTAAACCCGGCCAGGGTAGAAGGGGAGTTGCGGGAGATGACGGAAGCGAAGGATTTCTTATTTCTGTCCGATGAGACCCTAGCCGGTCTCGGCATCGCGACAACCGATGTTATCGACTGTATCGAAACCACGATCCGGGCCCAGGCCGAAGGAAAGGTCTGGGCGGCGCCGAAAGCCTCCATCCTGCCGGGCGACGGCCGCTACATGATGGCGACGCTCGCCGCTTCCGACACGCCCCGGATCATCGCTGTTAAATCGGTGATGGTGAGCCCGCGAAATCCGGCCCGCGGGCTGGCCGGGATTAACGGGGCGATTATGCTGCTCGACAGCGAGACGGGGCTTCTGCTCGCCGTTATGGATGCGAACTGGGTCACCGCCGTGCGAACGGCCGGCTTGAGTGCCGTCGTCGCCAAGCGGCTGGCGAACCCGCAATCGACCAGCGTTGCCTTCGTCGGCTGTGGCGTGCAGGCGCACGCCCACCTCGACGCCTTTGCGGAGCTTTTCCCCTTGAGCGAGGTTCGCGCCTCCGGACGCGGTCAGGCGAACGTGGAAAAGCTCTGTGCGGCCGCCCGGGGAAAAGGTCTCAAGGCAACCGCGAGCGCCTCCCCACGGGAAGCGCTGGAGGGCGCCGACTTGGTGGTTTCCTCGATCACCCTGGCCTATGACGTGACGCCCTTCCTCGACGCCCGCTGGCTCAAGCCGGGCGCCTTCGCGGCCATCACGGACCTGGCGATCCCCTGGATGCCACAGGGCATGGTGGCGTTCGACTCCATCATAATCGATGATAGAGAGCAGGAAGCGGCCATGGAAAAACCGATGGTTGATCCGGCACTGGTCCGCGGCGACATGACGGAGCTGCTCACAGGCAGCGTATCGGCCGGCTTTTCCGGGGAAAAACGCAGCGCTTTCGCGTTCCGAGGCCTGGCGATTGGGGACTTCGCCCTGGCGTCCCTGGCCTACGCCAAGGCTGCCCCAGGCACCATCCTGCCCTCTAAGTAGCCTCTTCCTCGTCCCCTTCGTCCAATGTCCGCATCTTCTCGGCAACGGCTTGTTTGGCTTGGTCCCAGCTTCCCTTGGCCCACTGCACCATAGCTTCGAACTCGGGTGCGACCCGCTCTTTCGCATCGTGGAGTTGGTCCTTGAGGGCGATATAGCGGTCGCCGAGCAAACGCAGTCCGAAGCCGTCCGCATGGTCGGAGAAGGCTCGCCAGTATTCGCCTTTACTGAAATGAGCGTTACCGCGACCGTGATACGCCATCACATGGTCATGACGGAGCTCGAGCGTCATGTCGTATTCCGTGATTGCCAGGTCGGGCAAGCCAATTTCATGGTAGATCACGGCGCGACTGAAATGCACGCCACGATTATCCGGGTCTAACCGGGCGATCTTCGAGTACTCGTTAATCGCGCCATGGTAATCGCCTTGCGCGTGATGTGCCGAGCCTCGTTCAAGCCGTGCCATAATCTCCAGGTCGATCAGCGCCCGGGCCATCAGGTCATCCGTGACGACGGGTTCCTTCTGGGCGACATAGTCCTTGACGGCTTGCTCGGTCTGCGGCCCCATGACGCCGTCCGGTGTTCCCGGATCGAAGCCGATTTCCGTGAGCTGCCCTTGCACGAGCAGCAGTCGCTGAGCCTCCGCCTCTTCACCTGGATCGGCCGCCCAGGCCATGGCGTCGGCTGATGCATCCGCGACCACGGGGAAGTCGAGCTGATCGACGACCCAACACTTCGCATCCGCGATTTGGGGACATTGCGTGTGCATCTCGGCCACGAAAGGCCGCCCGCTCAATTCGCTTTC
>Ga0255057_10001656_pt1 | contig 12356 bp, 10 predicted proteins | sample Cases_109_6_MG_FD_189022 | JGI IMG/M metagenome (GOLD analysis project Ga0255057, IMG submission 189022) | Seawater microbial communities from Amundsen Gulf, Northwest Territories, Canada - Cases_109_6 | ecosystem: Environmental > Aquatic > Marine > Gulf | place: Canada: Northwest Territories... | reverse complement strand
GCAATTCAATCCGGGAACCGATGTGGCGCTGCTGAACGCCATGCTCAACGTCATCATCGAAGAGTCCCTCTACGATCGTCAGTACGTGGAAGCGAACACCGAAGGCTTCGAGAATCTCAAGCACCACATCAAGGACTTCACGCCCGAAGCGATGCAGGAAATTTGTGGCATCGACGCCGACACCATCCGCACCGTGGCGCGCAAGTACGCGAGCGCGGAGCGCGCCATCATCTTCTGGGGCATGGGGATCTCCCAGAGCGTACACGGCACCGACAATGCCCGTTGCCTGATCGCGTTGTCGATGATCACCGGACAGGTGGGGCGGCCGGGCACCGGGCTGCATCCCCTGCGCGGGCAGAACAACGTCCAGGGTGCCTCGGACGCCGGCCTCATTCCGATGATGTTTCCCGATTACCAGGCGGTGGATGGGGAAGACGTTCGCAAGCGATTCGAGGATGCCTGGGGCACGAGCCTCGATCCGGTGCGTGGACTCACCGTGGTGGAGATCATGGATGCCGTGCACGACGGCGTCATCAAGGGCATCTACATCATGGGCGAGAACCCCGCTATGTCCGATCCGGATGTGGATCACGCCCGCGCGGCGCTGGCCAAGCTCGAGCATCTGGTGGTGCAGGATATTTTTCTCACGGAGACGGCTTTCCACGCGGACGTGGTGTTGCCGGCTTCGGCGTGGCCAGAAAAGAACGGTACGGTCACGAACAGCAATCGCCAGGTGCAGATGGGTAGAACGGCCCTGAAACTCCCCGGCGACGCGCGTCAGGACTGGTGGATCATTCAGGAGCTCGCGCGGCGAATCGGCGTCGACTGGCAGTTCGAGAACGTGCGTGACGTATTCGCCGAGATGAAGACCGTCATGCCATCGTTAGACAACATTTCATGGGAGCGCCTGGAGCGCGAGAGCGCCGTCACCTATCCCTGCGACGCACCGGATCGCCCCGGAAACGACATCGTCTTCGGCGACGGCTTTCCGACGTCGGACGGGCGCGCGAAGCTCGTGCCCGCCAGTATCATTCCCCCTGACGAACAACCGGACAACGAGTACCCGATGGTCCTCACCACCGGCCGTCAGCTCGAGCACTGGCACACGGGCGCCATGACCCGCCGCGCGCAGGTTCTGGACGCGCTCGAGCCCGAAGCGGTGGCGAGTCTGTCGCCTGCGGATCTGAAGGAACTTGGCGTGACACCAGGAGACCGAGTCCGAATCCGCACGCGGCGTGGCGCCATCGAGCTCAAGACCCGTGCCGACGGCGCCGTTCCCGACGGCATGGTTTTCATCCCCTTCTGCTTCGCGGAAGCGGCGGCCAACGTGCTCACCAACCCGGCGCTGGATCCCTTCGGCAAGATCCCGGACTTCAAATTCTGCGCCGCCAAGGTGGAAGCCGCCGACGCGGAAGCGGCGGAGTAGCGATCCTGTAGGAGCGAGCTTGCTCGCGAACAGAAGATTCGCGAGCAAGCTCGCTCCTACAATGCGGCAATGACCGATCATCAGAACGACAATCTCTATACACTGTTGAGCCGCCGTTTCCAGGAAAGGCGCGACACCGTTGCCATCGAGACTCCCGCCGGGAGGCGATTGACCTACGCTGACGTGGAGCGCGATTCGGCACGATTCGCGAACCGCCTCGTGGCTCTGGGCGCACGTCCCGGTGATCGCGTTGCGGTGCAGGTGGATAAATCCCCCGAGGCGCTTTGTCTGTATCTCGGCTGCGTGCGCGCGGGTCTCATCTATCTGCCGTTGAATACCGGTTACCCGGCTCGCGAGCTCGAGCATTTCTTCCGCGACGCCGAACCGATGGTCGTCGTATGCCGGCCCCAGGATCGGGACATGGTCGGTGGTCTCGCCGGACGCTGCGGCGTCGATAGTGTGTCGACCCTGGGTGATGCCGGCGACGGCAGCCTGATGGAATTGCCCGATCCCGGGGACGAATTCGATACGGCCGTCTCCCGCGGCGACGACATCGCCGCCATCCTCTACACTTCGGGAACCACCGGCAAGCCCAAGGGCGCGGCACTCAGCCATCGTAACCTTGCGTCCAACGCCGTGACCCTGCACGCGACCTGGGGATTTGGTGCCGGCGACGTACTGTTACACGCGCTGCCCCTGTTTCACACCCACGGTCTCTTCGTCGCCTGTCACTGTTCGCTGCTGAACGCGACGCCCATGCTGCTGCTGCCGAAGTTCGATCCGCGCCAGGTCATCGATCTGCTGCCGCGGGCAAGTGTCTTCATGGGTGTGCCGACCTTCTATACTCGTCTGTTGGCCGACGCGGAATTTGGCCGCGCGCAATGCGCCAACATGCGCCTGTTTGTATCCGGCTCCGCGCCTTTGCTGGAACAGACCCATGACGAGTTCTTAAAACGCACGGGCCACACCATACTCGAACGCTACGGTATGACCGAGTGCGGCATGAGCACATCCAACCCGCTCGACGGCGAGCGCAAGGCGGGCACGGTAGGGCTACCGCTTCCTGGAGTGAGCCTGCGCATCGTCGATGACGCCGGCAATGCGGTGGCCACGGGGGAAATCGGCCAGATCGAGTTCAAGGGACCGAACGTATTCCAGGGTTACTGGCGCGATCGTGAGAAGACCGCAGAGGAGTTCACCGACGATGGATACTTTCGTTCCGGCGATCTGGGCAGGTTGGACGAGGACGGCTACATCAGTATCGTCGGTCGCGACAAGGACCTGATCATCAGCGGCGGCTACAACGTTTATCCGAAGGAAGTGGAGCTATGCATCGATCAGCTCGACGGCGTCAGCGAGTCCGCCGTCATCGGCGTCCCGGATGCGGACTTCGGCGAGCGGGTGACCGCGGTAGTGGTGCCGGAGGCTGACGCGCCTGGCGAGGACGCGATAATCACGGCGCTCCGGCCTCTACTAGCGGCCTACAAGCTGCCCAAGCAAGTAACTTTCGTCGACACACTGCCCCGCAACGCCATGGGAAAAGTCCAAAAAACATACTCCGCGAACGCTTCACAAAGTCATAAGCCTGAACGACGGATCTCCCTCCCCTTGAGAGGGGAATCGAACCTGAATGACTCTCCGCGGAAGCAGAACACTCACGCCTGATTGGGTGTGCTCAGCGATCGCCACCACAAGTCATGTATCAGATCCTAAAGCTCCAACGGCTTCAACTGCGCCACGCGCTGAGGTTCTTCACGCCATACATCCGATGCATCCACGTACAGCTCCAATGTATTGCCATCTGGATCGTCGAAGTAGAGCGATTTAGTAACCTCGTGATCCACCGGGTCCGGCGTGATTCCCGCCGCCTCCAGATGCACCTTTGCCTCCACCAGTTCGTCGAGTGATGTACCAACACAGAAAGCGACATGGTGTAACCCGACCGCCTGATCGCCACCAGCGACGTCCTCGCCGGACACCTCCGCGATGGCTAGATCGTGATGATTGCCGAGGCTGAAGAACGTCATCTTCATACCTTGCTGGTCAAAGCGCGCACAAACGGGCATGCCAAGCACCCCGCTGTAGAATTTCTCCGAACGTTCAAGGTCGGCAACTTTCAGTACCACGTGCCCGAGAGAATGGACTTTCATAGCGTATCTCCTTGAGCAAACTGACCTAGATACCCGATGGCCAGGCTGTTCGGTTGTATCTTCGAGTAAGCCACAAGCTCAGTAAAGCTGAGATCGGTGGTCGCAATGGAAAAAGACTTGCCCACTGGGTCCCTGAAGGTCGGCATGGCGGTGAGTCGTAAGAACAGCTAGGACCAGCGGCATTCTCGCCGCCAAATGACGGTTCTTGGCTAGCTGCCGCCCTCTTAACCCTGACAGCCAATGTCCGCTATATCACTCGTGGCCGCCAGTATAGCAAGCAAGGCAACCGGCGATTGTGGATCGATCAGAGACATTCCCGACCCAGCGGGACGGATGCGCTGAGCTGAACAACGATGGTGCAATGCGTCAGGCCGAGATCGGGCACGATCGAAAATTACGGCTTCCACAAGAATCCGCTACTGAACGTCCGCTTGGCGTCTGATTTCAGGCATACTGACCCTGACAGGCACAAGAAGTGAAATTGCCTGTAGGAGGACATGAACCATGATGATCGCACGCTGGCGAATTGAAGCTCGTTTTGGTCACAAGCAGACTGTGGTTGACATGTTTAGGCGTTGGAACGAAGAAATTGGAGTTCAAGTCGGTTGGACGGCAGAGAAGATTCGGCTCTTGACTGGGTCGGTCGGCGCGTTGGAATCAACCGTTCAGTCGGAGGTCGAGATTGAAGACCTCGCCGATCTGGGTAGGGCATGGGAGAAGCTCGGGACCATTGAAGCCCACAAGCAGTGGAGCAAGGACATCGAGCCATACATTGTATCGGGTACACCGCATCGGCAGGTATTTCGAGTTCTATGAGCGGCAGCCATTTGCGGCTACGGCATCGTTGGACTCAGCTGGGAATTGCCGCCGATACGGAGCAACGTGTCCGCGTGGATGTCAGCTTCGTCGCCCGGTATGACCGAGATGGGCTGAGAGCAGCCAACCGCATCAGAAAGCAGCCGTTCGCCGTTCGCACCGAGAGACCATGAGTGAAATCTCAATGATCGGACTCGGTGCCATGGGGAGCGCACTCGCGCATGCTCTCCTGAGGGCAGGGCACGGCGTCACAGTGTGGAATCGTACGCCGCAGAAGATGGAACCGTTCGCAGCGCTTGGTGCAAATTGTGCAGCGAGTATCTTGGACGCCGTGCAAGCCAGCCCGCTCATCATGGTCTGTATCGACAACTATGCGGCGACGAAAAACCTCTTGGGGACGCATGACGTCATTCCGCACCTGTCTGGCCGAACCTTTATCCAACTCAGTACGGGGACACCCAGGGAAGCACGCGAAAGCGAGGCCTGGCTGAAGGACTGCGGTAGTGATTATATCGATGCCGCGATAATGTCCTATCCTGGCAGCGTCGGCGCGGAGGAGGCACAGCTCCTGTTCGCGGGTCGGGAAGCGACCTTTGAGCGCTGCAAACCCTTCCTCAAATGTCTTGGAGGGGATCTTCGCTATCTCGGTCAGAACATCGGCGCGGCAGCAGCCCTCGACCTGGCCCTGCTTTCCCATGAACTTGGCCTCTATGTTGGAGCTATCCATGGCGTACGCCTTTGCGAGTCAGAGAACGTGGGCGTGGACCTCTTTGCTTCCATGTTCCCGGAAAAAGACCCGGTCAGGAGCTTGACCCAGATCATTCATACCGAGGCCTACGATAACCCTCGTGCGACCATAAGTGTCTGGGAGGGCGCTTTGCAGCGGATCCAAAATCAAGCTCGCGATGCGAAAATTAAAAGCGAGGTTCCCGACTTCATTTCGGGAATTTTAAATCGCGCCATCGTGGCAGGAGGCCATGGTGAGGAAGATATCGCCGCGCTGATCAAAGTGCTGCGAGTTGACAACAGCGCTTAGCTTGCCGGTCAATTTATGACTGGTGTTCACCGAATCTGGTACTGTCTGTCGGGTCGAGCACCGACCGATACAATTAAGGATCACGGCTCCGCGACTTTCACGCGCAACCCGTCCATCGCATTCGGTAATTGCGTGATTACGATCTTGTCACCCGCTTTTAACTCCGGGCTGCGTACCAGCACCCGTGCGCTGCCGTCGAGGCTGCGCTGCTCGCCAACGCGTTCCACATGCAGAGTGCGCATGCGTTCGCCTTCCAGCCGGTAAATGCGATTAGTGCCATACACGGCTTCGTAGGGCAGGGCGACGCTGTCGTGCACGACGGGTAGATCGACGCTTAGCTCCACGGTGCGCCCCAGAGGCAAGCCTTTACTGCCCTCGATGACACGAAAATAGGCATCAGCGCCGCCGCCGCCGCGTTCCACCTCGGCGGTGAAGCGATCCAGTCTTGCCCGCAGACGACGCCCGTCCACCAGGGCTCTGGCTTCCAGGGTCATGCCGTTCCCCAGGGCATCGCGCACCAGGGGTACTTGACGCGTAGGGATCTGCGCGCGGATTTCGATTTCGGACGTGTTGTAGACGGTCACGATCTCGTCGCCGCCGCGTACCCTGTCACCGGGGGACACCGAGACCCGCGAGACCCGGCCGTCGAAGGGCGCTTTGATCCGCGTGCGATCGAGATCCAGCTCTGCCCTGCGCAGAAGACTCTCCGCGCGTGCCAGGCGTGCTTCCAGCTGGGCATTGCGGCTCGCATGCTCGTTGATGGAAAAGCGCCGCTGGTCCACGGCCATGGCCTGGCGCTCCTCCGCCTGGCGCATTTGATCGATTTGGGCTTCGGAACCCACTTTTCTCTTGGCGAGTTTCTCGGCGCGCTTGACCTCGCGACGGCTTAGCGCGAGCAGCATTTCCTCGTGCTCGAGGGCTTTTATGTCGTTCTCGTGGCGTTGCCGCTCGTGGTCTATCTGCGCGTCGATGTCCGCGACTTCCGCCGCGCGCTGGGCGCGCAGCAACTCGGCCTCGCGATCGTCCAGCATCACCATGGTTTGACCGGCCGTCACGTACTGGCCCTCCAGCACCTCCACCGAGCGCACATCGGCGGTCACGGCCGCCGACATGTTGGTGGTGTGTGGCGATTGCACGCGCCCGTAGAGACTCAGCTGGGGTGTGACCGTGGCAGGCTCGATGCTCAGCAGGTCGATGACCCAGGCCTTCTCCCTGGCTTCCAGCGCCTCGCGCTGGGGCTTGCTGTTGACGAGCGCCACCAGACCACCGGCGCCGACAGCCAAGATGAGAATCGGCAGGAATCGCCGCACTGGCGCTACTCCCTGTTTCTGTTGTCGTGGGTGCGTTGTCTCGTCGCTCGGCCCGCGGCCTTTGTGGCATTCGTGGCCGAACCTGTCGGTGCCGGGGAATGGCATCTGAGGCTGCGGTGCGGCATTCATGGTACCAGTTGCCAGGCGCCGCGTCCCGGGCCGGCGAAGACGGAAATGTAACCGCCGCTGGAGGCTCGAATAAGCCAAATCTATGGCCGTCAAAGTGGAACCTGGTTGGATTCCGCCCGCCGCCCGGATAAGGTCTGCAGGTAGATTCGCGCCGGCATAGGTCCCCAGTACCCCTGGGCACGGGATCCCGGCCGGCCACGCCACCAGAGGAAGCCTCATGTCGACTCTAGTCAGCCCACACGGTTCCGCCAGGCTCCGGCCGCTGCTCCTCGAGGGCGCCGATCTCGAAGCGGAGCGCACCCGCGCCGTAACACTCCCGGCCATCCAGTTGAGCTCAAGGGAGGTGGGCGATGTGGTCATGATGGGTATAGGCGGCTTCACGCCGCTGGCTGGCTTCATGGGCCAGGACGACTGGCGCGGCGTATGCGATGACATGCGCATGGTCGACGGCGTGTTCTGGCCCATTCCCATTACCGTGTCGGTGGACAGCGCCACCGCCGAAGGCATCCATGAGGGCAGCGACGTGGTGCTCATGGATCCCGAGACCGGGTTACCCCTGGCGACCATGACGGTGACGGAAAAATACCGCATCGACAAGGCCCACGAGTGTCAATCGGTATTCAAGACCACGGACATGGAGCATCCGGGCGTGCGCATGGTCATGGATCAGGGCGACGTCAACCTGGCGGGGCCCCTCCGCGTGCTCTCCACCAGCTACTTCGGCGAGGAGTTTGGCGACCTGTTTCTGACCCCTGCCCAGACTCGCGCCATGTTCGAGGAAAGGGGCTGGTCCAAGGTGGCGGCTTTCCAGACCCGCAACCCCATGCACCGATCCCACGAGTATCTGGCCAAGATCGGCATCGAGGTGGGCGATGGCGTTTTGATCCATTCTCTGCTCGGTCGACTGAAGCCCGGCGACATTCCGGCCAGCGTACGCGCGCGTGCCATCGACGTGCTGCTGGAGGAGTATTTCGTCGAGAACACCGTCATCCATGCCGGTTATCCTCTGGACATGCGTTACGCGGGACCGAGGGAAGCGTTGCTGCACGCGCTCTTCCGGCAGAACTACGGATGCTCGGAGCAGCTCGTCGGCCGCGATCATGCCGGTGTCGGAGACTACTACGGTCCTTTCGATGCCCATCACATCTTCGACGAGATCCCCGCGGACGCGCTCGAGACCCGGCCGTTGAAGATCGACTGGACGTTCTGGTGCTACCGCTGCGACGGCATGGCCTCCATGCGCACCTGCAAGTGCGGCGCCGAGCACCGTCTGTTGCTCTCGGGGACGAAGCTACGCAAGATGCTGTCGGAGGGGGAAGAAGTGCCGGACAAGTTCAGCCGCCCGGAAGTGCTGGCGATTCTGCGCGAGTACTACGAGGGACTCAGTGAAGAAGATAACGTCGAAGTGGAACTGAAGGGTCACTCGGCGGCCTGATCCGGGGACGGGTACGCGCAGCTCGGCCTCCAACTACCTGGTGTCCGTGGAGTCCATGTGCGAAGAGCTGGATATCAAGTTGAACACGATTCCCGACTGGAACTGCTGTTCCGCTTCCATCGGCTTCGCCGGCGGCGGGGAGCTGCCGCGGCTCGCGCTCTCGGCGCGCAACATCGCGTTTTCCGAGGAGCACAACGCCGGACGGGACATCGTCGCAAGCTGTGCCGCCTGCTGGCTGGCAACCCGCTAGACCAAGGAACGCCTGGAAGAGGATCCCGAGTTCATGGCGGAGGCCGTGGACGATTACGACAAGAAAGTCTCCTGCTGCGGCGGGGCGCTGGCGTTCTCGGAACCAGAGAAGAGCCAGGCGTTGATCAAGGACATCATCGAGGCGGCCTATGACGGTGGCGTCGAGATGATCGTCACGCCGTGCCCCGTGTGCCAGATGAACGTGGAGATCTACCAGGGCCAGATCAACCAGAAGTACGGCACCAAGTTCGACATGCCAGTGGCGTACTACAGCACGCAGATGAGCGTCGCGTAGGGCATGGATGCCAAGCAGTCCGGGCTGGACGGGCATGTGATTCGGGCGAAACAACTGGAGAAGATTGCAGGGAAGTAGGCTTCTGAGGGATCATCTTCGTTTCCGCAATCAGCGAAGAGGTTCCCGCAACGGTGTCAGCATCTCTCCAGACCGACGTTCTCGTCATCGGCGCCGGCAACGCCGCGTTCGCTGCCGCGCACGCGGCCCGCGAGCAGGGTGCGGATGTCCTGATGCTCGAATGCGCACCCCGGGACGAATCTGGCGGCAATACGCGATTCACCGCCGGCGCCATGCGCTTCGCCTACCGGGGGGTAGATGATCTGGTGGCGTTGATGCCGGATCTGACCGAGGAGGAGCTGGCGCGCACGGACTTCGGCAGCTACCCCGAGGACAGCTTCTTCGACGACATGGGGCGGGTGACGGAGTATCGCTGCGATCCGGATCTGGTGGAGCAGCTGGTGCGCGGCAGCCGCGAGACCATGATGTGGATGCGCTCCAAGGGCATCCGCTTCACCCCCATCTGGGGCCGGCAGGCATTCGAGGTGAACGGGCGTTTCACGTTCTGGGGCGGTCTCGCCGTCGAAGCATACGGCGGCGGCCCCGGGCTCGTGGAGGCTTGGACCACCGCCGCTGAACGCGCCGGCATTCGCATCGTTTACGAGGCCCGCGCCCGGAGTCTTCTCCAGGATGACAGCGGCGTGACGGGCGCGCGCGCAACCATCGGCGGCGAGACTGTGGATATCGCAGCCAGGTCCGTGGTGCTCGCCTGCGGCGGCTTTCAGGCGAATGCTGAGTGGCGCACCCGCTACCTGGGACCGGGGTGGGATCTCGCCAAGGTTCGCGGCACGCGTTTCAACACCGGCGAGGGCATCCGCATGGCGCTCGATATCGGTGCCTCGCCCAGCGGCAACTGGTCCGGCTGCCACGCGGTGGGCTGGGAGCGCAACGCGCCGGAGTTCGGCGATCTCACCGTCGGGGACGCGTACCAGAAGCACAGCTATCCCTTCGGCATCATGCTGAATGCCCGCGGCGAACGCTTCGTCGACGAAGGTGCGGATTTCCGCAACTACACTTACGCGAAATACGGTCGCGTCATCCTTGCCCAGCCCGGCCAGTTCGCCTGGCAGATCTTCGACGGCAAGGTGCTGCACCTTCTTCGCGACGAATACCGCATCCGGGAAGTGACCAAGGTATCGGCGGATACGCTTGGAAGTCTGGTGGAGAAGCTGGAAGGCGTGGATGCCGCACGGGCCCTCGCCAATATCCGACAGTTCAACGATGCTGTCATGGACGACCCGCCCTTCGATCCCAACGTAAAGGACGGCCGCGGCACCACGGGACTGGATATCCCGAAGTCCAACTGGGCCAACCCCCTGGACCAACCCCCCTTCGAAGCCTACGCCATCACCTGCGGTATCACCTTCACCTTCGGCGGCGTGCGAATCGATACCAGCGCATCCGTGCAGGATCAGGACGGCCACCCAATCCCTGGACTCTACAGCGCCGGCGAAATGGTCGGCGGACTCTTCTACTTCAACTACCCCGGCGGCACCGGCCTGACGGCCGGCGCCGTATTCGGCCGCATTGCCGGCACCTCGGCGGGACAGGCATCAGCAGGCGGCTGAGCGAGGCGTTTCGGTGCCATAGCGCTCTTCTTCGAGCTCTTCCGGACCCGAGCTCCATCCTCGGGACAACCTCCGACGAAAGGCGCAAAGACCGGCCAAGAAATCGGCCAAGTTCACCGTTTTTCGCTGAATACAGAAAGATATATTCGGCACTCGGTTGCTCGAGGAAGCGCGCCGGCGTGCCCGCACCCTGGGGCTCGGGCAGCAGGCGTGCAGTATAGCGCCGGGGCAGGCTCGATCGCATTCAGACTTTGTCGGAATAAGAGGCTGTACCTCGCGGCTGGCGACCGACGAGTCTTGCAACCGCATTTAGTGTACCGAGAAGTCGCGCTGCAGCAGCTGACAGCGGAACTCGAACACGTACTCAAGGCCGCTGGACTCAAGGGTTACCACCGCCTCTCTGTCGTATGCACCCGCGCGCTGGGCATTCGCCCAGCGCCATGGTTGCTGGAAAAGAATTTTGGGGACTCGCCTAATCGACGATGTGATAGACGGGGGCCTTCTCCATCTCCCACTCGCCGGTGTTCCGGTCGTACTGGGACAAGGTGAAGCAATGCCAATCGGTATCGTCGAGCTTCGGGTGATCGGCGCGATAGTAGTACCCGGGCCAGCGGGTTTCCTCGCGGAACCTGGTGTGTTGTGTGACACACTCCGAAGCTAAGGTCCGATGCTGAAGTTCCCACGCGCGCTGCAGCTGGTGCAGGTCTTCGGCGCCGGAATGCTCCAAGTCTTCTTTCAGCATGCCCAGTAACTCGAGCCCCCGGTCGAGCAACACATCGTTCGTCGTATAGTGGGAGCCGATGCCGCCCACGTATTCGTCCATGATCTTCTCCAGGCGTTGAAGACCGTGGAGTGGCAGGATGTAGCTCGGCGACACCGTTCCGCCGACGATTTCGTTGCGGCCGATCCGGTAATTTTCCATGGGTTGGAAAACGACGGTCTTGAGTTCTTCGTACTCGCCCTCACTCACCTGAGGCCGTTCGTTACCCAAGTCGTTCACGTAGTTGACGGCCGCCTTTGCCGCGATCCGGCCTTCCGTGTAAGACCCTGACGAGAACTTGTGGGCGGTGCCGCCGATGGTGTCGCCGGCGCCGAACAGCCCATCCACCGTCATCATGCGGTTGTAGCCCCATTGGTATTCGGATGGGGCGTAGTCCTCGGGTCCGCTTGCCCAGGCGCCGGAGCAGGTGGCGTGTGAACCCATGACGTAAGGCTCGGACGTGGTGAGCTCCGGATTGACGAACTTTGGGTCGATGTTTTGCGACGCCCACACGACCGCTTGCCCGATGGTCATGCCGAGGAAATTCTCCCAACCCACGGTCTCCTTGTGGGGATCCTGGAAGGCCTCCTTTGTTACCATTCGAATCGGACCGCGGCCGGCTTTGACCTCTTCAAGAAAGGCGTGATTCCTGAGGCAAGTCGGCACCGGATGCCGATCGACGTAATCCCCCACAATTTGCTTCGTGTGTTCGTACCAAGTGGATTCGTACTCTTTGCCGTATGCGTTCTCGGTGTACGTCTTGAGGTGCAGGAAATAGGCACCGACCGGACCATAGCCGTCTTTGAACCGGGTGAGGACGATCCGGTTTTCCATCTGCGTCATCTTGGCGCCGGCGAGGATCGGCAACGCATAGGCCGACGCGCTACTCCAGGGGGCATACCAGGTACGTCCCATGCCTTCGCCCACCGCGCGGGGTTGGAAAATGTGCGACGCGCCACCGGCACACACGATTACGGCTTTGGCGCGGAAGACGTAGAAATCTCCTGTACGGACGTTGAAGCCGACAGCCCCGGCCACCCGGTTAGCCTTCGACTTGTCCATCAGCAGGTGAGTCACCATGATCCGGTTGTAGACTTCGGTGGCAGCTTTGCGGGCAGCCTCAGC
>Ga0255057_10001654_pt1 | contig 12358 bp, 11 predicted proteins | sample Cases_109_6_MG_FD_189022 | JGI IMG/M metagenome (GOLD analysis project Ga0255057, IMG submission 189022) | Seawater microbial communities from Amundsen Gulf, Northwest Territories, Canada - Cases_109_6 | ecosystem: Environmental > Aquatic > Marine > Gulf | place: Canada: Northwest Territories... | reverse complement strand
TCTGAGGCGCAGGGTGCGGGGGTTTACACCTTTGATGTGGTGGTGACTGACGACGGGACCGGGCTCCTGTCCGATTCGGAAACCATCGACGTCACAGTCAACGAGGTGAATGTGGCTCCGGTGGCGGATCCGATTGGTGATGTGACGATTGATGAGTTGACTCTGTTGTCGTTCAGTGCCGGTGCCACGGACGTCGATGACCCGGCCAACGGGCTGTTGTGGTTGATGGCGTCGGGCCCGTCGGGGGCAGCCATTACACCAGCGGGAACGTTCACCTGGACACCCTCCGAGGCGCAAGGGCCCGGGACCTATGGGGTGACGTTGCGGGTGACCGACGATGGGACCCCCAACCTGTGGGACGAGGAGTCGTTCACCGTGACCGTCAATGACGTCAACTCAGCCCCCGTCCCGGATCCGATCGCCGACACAACGATCAACGAGCTGGCTCTTTACTCGTTCGTGGCGACGGCGACTGATAGCGACCAGCCCGCAAATGCCTTGAGCTGGACGATGGTCTCGGGCCCACCCGGCGCGTCGGTCAGTCCCGGCGGTGTCTTCTCATGGACTCCCTCCGAAGTGCAGGGTCCTGGTGTTTATCCAATCGTGATCCGGGTCACCGACGACGGGACACCTTTCCTCTCAACCGATGTGGCCTTCACGCTGACGGTGAACGAGGTCAACGGCAACCCGCCAATCGCTAATCCTGACGGCCCCTTCAGTACCCCCGAGGGCTGGTTTGTCTCGATTCTGGCGCCGGGCGTCCTCGCCAACGACACCGACGCCGATGTGCCGGCCGACACTCTGACGGCGGCGCTGGTCACGCCGCCGGCGTTTGCTGCCGCGTTCTCCCTCAATCCTGATGGCTCGTTCCTCTACCTACATGACGGCTCTGAAGACCTGGCGGACTCCTTCGTCTATGAAGTCTTTGACGGGATTAACACCTCGGCGCCTCCGGCCGTTGTCACGATCACGATGACCCCGATCAATGACCAGACCCCCATCGCCGTAGACGATTCGTACACCGTGCCGGTAGAAGGCGACATATTTACTGCCCTGGCTGCCGCCGGGGTGCTCAGCAACGACACCGATGCCGATATGCCGGGCGACAGCCTTTCGGCGGCCGTAGTGGCAGATGTCTCCTACGGCACTCTGACGTTGAACCCGGATGGTTCGTTCACCTACACCCATGACGGCAGCGAGAACCATCTCGATGCATTCACATACGAGGTGTTCGATGGACTCAATACCTCTGCGGTGGCGACGGTGGCCATCAATATCAATGCCACTAACGACAAACCGCCCGTCGCCGTTGATGACGCTTACGGTGGCGTCGCTGAAGGGGGTGACCTCATAGTCCCGGCGCTTACAGGAGTGCTCGCCAACGACACCGACGCCGACATTCCCGCCGACACCCTTAACGTCGTTCCCGGGGCGTCGCCGTTGTTCGGAGCCCTCGCGCTCAATCCTGACGGGTCCTTCTCATACACCCACGATGGGTCCGAAAACCACGCAGATAGCTTCACCTACACAGTTTCTGATGGGACCTGGGTCTCCGCCCCGGCCACTGTGAGCCTGACTGTCACCCCGGTCAACGATCCTCCCGCCTTGCTCCCGGCGGCTGTGAGCATCAACGAGGACCTTGCGGCGGGATCCACCGTCGCCAACATGGTGGGAAGCGACCCGGACGGCGACGCGCTGATGTTCTATTTCGCCTTCCCGGACGCGACGTTCACTATCGATTCTGGTACCGGGCAGGTTTCACTGGCAGCCGGGGTGGACTACGAGCTGACCTCCTCTTACTTGCTCACGGTGGTCGTGGAGGATCCGTCCGGCGAGTCTGCGTCGGCGCTGTTGGTGGTTTCTATCGTCGACGTCGACGAACCCCCGATTGTCACCGCCGCGGTCTATCCAGCCGTGGACGACATGCCCGTCGGCACATCGCTTGGTGTGGTGCCGGCTTTTGACCCCGAAGGATTGGCCGTCACGCTCGTGATCGTCGACGGAGATCCCGACGGCACCTTCGTCATTGACCCGATCACCAAACAGATCGCTCTTGCCCAGCTTCTTGATGCGGCGACCACCCCCAGCTACACGTTGACGGTCGAGGCCAGTGATCCGGGCGGAAACACGGCGACTCTCATCCTGGTTGTTCTCGTATCTCCCGGAGCGGACTTGCCCGATCTCAACCTTTCACCGCTCGCGATCGCGGACGCTGTGGAGCTGGATGAAGACACCAGCGCCTTCGTTTTGCCGCTCAGCAACGACAGTGATCCTGACGGTGACGGGCTAATAGTGATCTCGATCACATCACCGCAGCACGGGACGCTCCGCCATAACGGAGACTTCAGCTACACCTACTTCCCCGACCGCAACTGGTTCGGTGCCGAGACCGTCACTTATGCCGTTGGTGACGGCCGGGGCGGGACGAACGGCGCCACGATCCTCTTCACGGTGGCCGAGGTCAACGATCCACCGCTGACGCCGAACTTGAGTATCGGGCTCGAATTCACCGACGTCATAACCATTCCGATCCTCAGCGGAATAGTCGACCCCGACGGTGATCCGATAACAATCACCCTCAACCAGGCCGGAAACGGGGTCGTTTGGATGAGCGGCGGAGACGTCAGTTACGATCCGATTGAAGGCTTCAACGGTACCGACTCCTTCCTCTACACCGCCACCGACGGGCGGGGAGGTTCTAGCAGCGGGTTGGTCACCATTCGAGTGACCCAGTTGGACGGTGCTCTGATCTCCGTCGACTTCGTGAGCGCCGAACCGGTTCCCGCCATAGGCCCGGAGGGGGGCGGCTCGTCGTTCTTTGTTGACAACATGCGATTGCTCATAGGATCGGTCACGGAAACGGCCGGCCTTTTGGGCCTTCCCCTGCTGGCCGTGGCGGCCGCCTTTGCGGTGTCGACATTCCTCGGCCTGGGGCGAAATTTTCTGATCGGCCGGGGGCCCGTCTTTCTCCCGCTCGAGCATCCTGCCGTCTATGGGGTGGTTTTCATCGCCGAGGACCATTTCCTCACAGCCCTGGACGGTCCCAGTGAAGAACATCCCATGGTCTATCGTTTTGGTGCTGCTGAAACCGGGATTCGGTCAACCGGACGAAGCGCCCAGCGAGGAGCAGCCCTGTGGCTCGAAGTCGAGACCCCCGACGGCGACGCCTGGGTCGAGGGCAGGTTCTTGACCAGGATGATCTCCCCCGGACGGTTCGCGGATGACCCACAGCTCAATGAGTGGGCATTCCGGATGAACCAGACGGTGGCGGAGCGCGGGAATCTCGACCAGCTTGTGTCCGACCGGGGGTTGCATGTGAGCTACTACGCCCCGCCCAAGCATTTCAGTGGAGACGAGCTGCAGGAGCTTCTCGTCGACGAGGCCTCTTGGGGATGGTGGGATCCCAATAGCTCGAGCCCCAGTGTGCGGGGTAGTTTCCTAGCGATGGTCGCCGATCCGCTGCGTCAGTCGATGACCACCCTCGCGGCCCGGTCCGGCGCCGAGGCATTGGCTGATGTTCCCCTGGAACTCGTTAATTTCTCCAACCTGACCTACGCAGAATACGGGGCATTGGGTTGGCGCCTGTTCTTCGAGTACGACGCCCAAGACCGCACGCACCTGGTAGCCATCTGGCGAGAAGGCGCCGTCAACCAGGCGGCAGTCTGATTCCTCAACCCGGCGTTCGAGCCGGCCGATGTATGAGCCATGACCGTGGGAATCATGTGCCACATGACCGAATGCGCGGAGCGACGACTACGCGGATTCCTGTTTTGCTGGTCACACCAGCTCGAGATCGACTTCCTGGACGAAGCTACCTTTGCCCCCCCGGACAAGCCGGAGTCTCAGGACTTCGTATGGATGTGCCAGCACGGCTCCATCATGGGTGACTGCTTCCTTTCGTCGGGTAACGAGTTTCCCGGCCTCAGCCGCAGCCAGTGGGAAATCCGTGCTGAGATGAGCGGAGTCACCCTCAACCTCAACTGAGTGCCCCGGTTCGATGTGACATACACGGGGCCTAGCCTGGGCGAATGCAGATCTTGTCGGCTTTGTTCGTGGACGGCTTCGATTTCAGGCAAGTAGAGGGCCCCTCAACCCGGATCGATCTCACGGGGGTTTACTTCTCAACAACGGTCGCGTCGTTCCCCGCCACCCTCGAACCGCACCTCATCGTGCTGATCAGGTGCGATGCCGGAGAGCAAGGCACTGACGCGCTCGAAGTCGTGTTCCGGCGGGGAGGGGAGGAGGTTGCCCGCAGCCGTCAGCCGGTAATGATCGAACCGGGGAAGTTCGGTTATCAGCTGGTGCGAGGGGAGATCGACTTCGAGGCAACAGGCACCGTCGAAGCACATTGCCGGCTGGAGGGGAGGTCAGACGAAGCGATAATTGTGCCCCTAACCGTCCTGCCGCCCGTGCAAGTAGGGGAGTGAAGGGACCCTCCTAGACGATTGCCTCGATCGCGCTTGCCAGGTCGGTGTCCTTCCTGGTCAGGGCGCCCTCTTCGTGTGTGCTGAGCGTCAGCGTGACTCGATTCCACCGAATGTCGATGTCCGGATGATGATCGGCCGCTTCGGCATGAAACGCCAGGCGGACTACGAAAGCAATCGACTCGGTGAAGTTCCCGAATTGAAACGTTTTGGTTATGGATTCTCCCGTAAGTTCCCAGCCCGGGTAACTGGCCAAGAACTCTTGTCTCTCCTGGTCGCTCGATTTCACGCACCGAGCGTATCAAGAAAATCGCCCCGGGGCCGATCTACGGCGAGAGGAAGGAAGGGGACGAGGGTGGCCGCAGCGAGTATGCGAAGACTCTGGTCCGATCGGAGGGAGGCGCAAGCCTCGCCGAGCACGTGCTGTGCTCCTTACCCCGTGAGGATGACGGTCCAGAATCTCGGCGGTCCATAGCCCGGTTGCTTCCCGCATGAAGGGCTTGGAGTCCGGGTGCCCGCGTGGCACCCGGACTCTGGAAATCCCCCAGGGCGACCACGGTGCTGCCGTAGAGTACGAACGAGTCCGTAAAAGTAATGCGAAAACTCCTCGTCCTCATCCTCATCTTGTCAGCGTGCTCGGGCAGTGGCTCTGAGGGGCCGCTCCTGACATTCGCCGATCTGGACAGTCCACCGACAACAGTGGACGTCACCCCGGGCTCGAGCACGTCCACAACCGCCCTCTCGGTGCCTGCTACGACAACTACCTCGGCGACGTTGCTGGTGGTCGATGTGCCGGCTCCAGTAACGATTTTGGGCCCAGACCACTGGTCGGTCCTCGAAGGCCGAGGCGTTCCGGTACGGATCGTCGACGAGCGGGTGGGGGTGGCCTTCGACGATTTACTGGGCGGCTTCCTGTTCCAGTTCTCCGGAGCTGGTGAGGATGTGACGGCCGATCAACGCGTGTTCTGGTCGCGACCGTCGAGTCCCGATGCCCAAGCTTTTCTTGATGTCCTGGACGACGACTCGGCTCTGAGGCTGTGGGGGGTTGAGCAGATCGATGGCAGGCCCCAGGCGATCTTCACGGTTATTCACAATTTCAGCGATCCTGACACCCGGCGCGAGGACCTGGTGTTGTATGACTTCGAAATTGGGGACCGCGTCTTGGCGACCGTCGGCGGGTGGGAGTCGGGGCCTGTCGTTATCGACTTCGGTGGTGGGAGGTTCGTCATCGAACGAAGTGATGATGCGCTTAACTCCTTCGAGTTCCGGGATTCTGCGGGGCAAGTGATCGAGTTGGCCTCTAATCCCCATCCCGGGTGCTTTGACGACGCCACTTGTCCGACTAATCCGGCGCTCGACCCCAGCGGAGGTTTGCTGATGTATTTGCAACGATCTCCGCTAGGTGACGGGGATCTGCTGGCGGTCGAGTTGGTGGTGCGCGATATTGATTTGGGCGAGGAAATAGCGAGGATTACGCTGCCCGCCGACCCTTCAGGTGAGATAGTGCTGGACTTCGACGGAAGCGTGGCCCTCGTCAACCGACTGACACCTGAGGGTTACCGGGCCGTCGTCGTCGATGTCGGGGCCGGGACCCTTGGAGACTTCGGCCTGGAAGGCGTGGTGCGGTTCTTACGATCAGAGCTCGATATCGATGGGCCTGTGGAGGTGCTCAGGCGCTGACTCGATTGGGCATGAAAAAACCCCGCCGCAGCGGGGCCTTTCCATGTCATGGGTAGTTCGTTACTGAGCAATCCGGTCTTTCAGGCCTTTGGATGCCTTGAAAGCAGGATAATTCTTAGCTGCAATTTGGATGACTGCGCCGGTAGCAGGATTGCGGCCCTGGCGAGCAGCGCGATACCTGGTGTCAAACTTGCCGAACCCGGCAATGGAGACTTCCCCGCCAGCGTCCAACTCGACGGCGATAATGCCGCGGCCAGGATCGGTGTCGAAGATCGCATCGACGACCTCGGCGGCCTTCTGCTGGGTTATGTCTGTTTTCCCAGCGAGCCTCTTCGCCATTTCCGTCTTGTTCATATAGCTAGGTCCTTCCACCTCGACTATGCCCTTCGGAGCTTCAGTATTCGAAGCTCCCGCCCTTTTCACGGGGAACCTTAACCCTTTAGCCCGGTAAATCCAGTAAATCCGGGCTTTTTGCCGGTTTTCCGGCTGCCGGGGTCGACCACCCTCCTAGAACTCGGCGAAGGATCTGACGGGGGAGCGGGGACCGTATTTGGGCGCGCCGAGCCCGGACAGTTTCAAAATCATCGTCGCCCGGCGGCGGTGAGGACGGTAGGGCTCGAGCAGTTCGAGCATCCGCTTATCGTCGGCGCGTGCCTCTCCGGCCAGGGCCCAGGCGACCGTATTGGGGAGGTGGTAGTCGCCCAGGGCAACGGTGTCGGCATCGCCCAGGGCTTCGCCTATCACCAGGGCCGTCGTCCAGGGTCCGATACCCCGAAGCGACTGCAAGCGGGCTCCGGCTTCCGAGCTTGTCAATTGCGAGATCTCTTCGAGGCGCTTAGCCCGTTTGCTCACCTCGATGATCAGTTGCGCCTTGTTTCGGGCTATCCCGAGGGGGTGCAGGTCTTCGTACCTCAGAGCGGCGAGACGCTCCGGCGACGGCTGAAGCATTAAGCCTTCAGGCCCAGGGGCACGCTCTCCGTACGTCTCGAGAATGCGCCGCTCGGCTCGATGAGCTTCCTTCACCGTGACTACCTGACCGAGGATCACCGGTATCAGCGCGGCGTGGACTTGCTCGGTGCGAGCCATCCGCAGTCCTCTAAACCTCGGCTTCAACTCACGCATGAGCCGGTGGTGGACTGGAAAGGCATCGGGATCATCTCTGGCGCCGAGGAGATCGGGAGCCTGCTCGAGCGCCCAATCTGAGCCGGGCCCCCAGGCAGTGGCTTCAATTTCTGCTTCCCGCACCACGAGGTGCATAGTGGCGGGCCCGTCGGGAGTGTGGCTGGCCCGCCATGTCTCAGTGGTGGATGCTGGCCGGGTGGGATGTCCGGTTCCTCCGTTGAGGTAGCCCAGGGTCAATCGCAGGTCGGGCGGAGGGTGCAGTTGGAAGGAGCGGCTCGGCACCGGCCGATCGTAGCGCAGCCGGAGAGAGGCCTTCTGGCGGTCGTCATGCCTTCTAGGGTGCGTCCATGGCCTGGACCTGCGTTGTACTCGGCACCGCCCAGGATGGCGGCAATCCCCAGCTCGGGAGCCCCGGTGTCGGGCCGCCGCGCATGGTTGCCAGCCTGGCTGCCCTGGCAGACGACGGAACCACCCTCCTGATTGACGTTACGCCGGATGTGAAAGCCCAGCTCAGCGGGTTGGCGAGCTTACCGAGCCACCAGCGGCGGGATTCCCCCAACATCGTCGATCACATAGTCCTCACTCATGCTCATATGGGCCACTATGCCGGCCTGGTGCAGTTCGGGAAAGAGGCCCACAACGCCCGGGGAATCAAATGCTGGGTGACGCCTTCTATGGCGCAATTCCTGAGATCGAATCAGCCGTGGCGAGCTCTGGAAGACGGAGGACACATCGAAATCCAGGTAACCGAGCCGGGCAAGAGTTTCGCTCCCGCTCCCGGATTGGACCTGCGTCTGGTGCAGGTACCGCATCGCCCCGACTTCACCGACGCCGTCGGCGTCTCGCTGAACGAGGTTCTTTACCTGCCCGACATCGATGGCTGGGAGCAATGGGGCGAGGCGGAGCAGGTGTTGGCCAGGCATCGCATCTGCCTGCTCGATGCCACCTTTTACGATCCCGCCGAACTCCCCGGGCGGGATATCAGCCACATTTCTCACCCCTTCGTCGACGATACGGTGACTCGCTTTAGCCACCTGGCGGCGGATCGGCGGATGATCTTGACCCATCTCAACCATTCCAACCCGATTTCCGACCCAGAATCCGCGGAAGCTGAAAGCGTTCGCCGAGCCGGGTTCGAGGTCGCAGCCGATCTCATGGCCTTTCCATTGGCAAAGCACTAGTTCCCTTGTGCGCAGAGGCGGGTCTAGTCCTGTCGGGGTCGAAAAAGTCCCTTCTCTAGGCGTTTGGGAGTCTTCCGATGGTCGTGATATGGATACGACAAAGACTTGCCGGCAAACCGGATGCACCGAAGATACGGCCGACGGTTATTGCGCGTTTCACTATCTCGCTTTCGTCTCAGGGCTGGAAACCTTCCGCGGTCTTTTGGATGAGGTGGGAGGCCTCGGCGGGGAAGCGCTCCTCGGAGTCATCTTTGATCTTGCGGAAGTCGAGCCGGCCGCTGATCTCCTTTGCCGGCACGACGCTCGTCTCGGAGATTGCTACCTGACCGACACGGCCGAATTCTCAGGGATGGCTCGCACTCCCTGGGAATTGCGGGCCGCCGCGTACTCTTTGGGAATTCCCTTAAACTAACCCACTCTCAGTCCACGTTCCGCTCCGCCGGCCCACCGTTTGATCACACTGGGTGGGAAATTGCGGCGTCGACCTAACTCCCGGCTATCCGGCTGCCGATATCCCTCTTGACATGAACAGATTCGTCGCCACGGTGTGGGGCCGACTGCGGGCGGCGGTCGGGCCGTTCCTGGCGTCGTTCGAGCCTTTCTATCGGCTTCCCCGCCTTCTGGTTCTGTGCCTTGGTCTGGTGAGCGTTCTCGGTTTGGCCGTTCTCGACTGGGCAATCGGGCCTGAGGTTGGGGTTGGGATCCTTTACGTGATGGCGATCATGGCTGTGACCTTTCACGCGTCGTGGGTCGACGGAGCCGTGGTGGCGACGGTTGCCTCGGCGGCCGGCCTCCTGACGCGACTGATAGGGCCGAACGATCTCGGGGTTGCCACCGTGGTGTGGAGCCTCTTCAGCGAGCTGGCAGTCTTTCTGACGCTCGTGCTCATCGTCCGACAGATCCGGCGCCTGGTGCAGCTCCTCGAACACCAGTCACGAATTGACCTCTTGACCGGAGCGCTCAACACACGCGGCCTGTTCGAAACGCTCGAACGGGAGAGGTCGCGAGCCGAACGCTACGGCCTACCGATGACCGTGGTCTTCGTCGACCTCGACGGCATGAAGGAGATAAACGATCGGCTGGGCCACTCCGGAGGCGATGAGCTCCTGCGGAGCTTCGCGGAGAAGGTTGGTTCTTCGATTCGTGAAGAGGATCTCTTTGCTCGCATAGGTGGTGACGAGTTCGTGGTGGCGTTGCCGGACACCGGCCGGCAGCAAGCCCTGACTGTGGTTAGACGGTTGCGCCGGGAGGTTGGCCGCGAAATCAGCGCCAGCTACGGAGTCGTGACCTTTCTTCGACAGCCTGCCGCGATCGAGGACCTGATCGAAGCTGCCGATTCCATGATGTACGTCGCCAAGCGGGCCGGAGGCAATCGGGTGGTCGGCGTAGTCAGGTCCGGCCCGATCGAAACAGATCGCTTCGAGTTGACTTACGATCTGGCTGAGGCGATCGAGATTCGTTGAGTCTCAGCCCTCGTGGGCCGGGAGGGAGTCATCTCCAACATGGTGCGGGGGGGTCACCTCAATCTCAGCCTTGCCTCGACCCCGCTGCCACAGTAGGAATGTTCCCCCCAGCAGGCTCAGGCCGGCCAGAACGAAGAGCGTGATCGGTCCTGTGGTCCTCCCGAGCTTGAGCCGATTTCCGTTTGACCTGGCGTCATCAACGGCTGCCTCGAGCGACTCCGGTGTCGCCTGGTAGGTGAGGTTGTATACCTCGAGTGGTGGCACATCCAGCGAGACCCCGGGGACCACCACGGTCGCTTTGCGGATGTCGTGCTTGTTGATGTCGATGAGGATGCCGGTGGTGGGGTCGACCCAATAGGTGGCTTCGAACTCGTAGCTGTAGATGATCGGCAGCTGAGGGGGAAGGAATGGCAGAAGGGTGCTTACCGAAGCCTCCAGCTCCGGGGTGAGGTTCAGGATGGGGAGCAGTGCCGGCACCGAGTCGCGGGGTACGCCCTTGGGGAACTCGCTCAAGGTTCCGGGATCCTTGATGGTCTCCGGTCCGGAGCTGGCCGTGAACACGTAAGTGTTGATGCCTTCCCGCTCCTCTTCTCGCTGGTAGAAGAGGGTGACGGGGAGTTGGGGGTCCCTATTCCATCCGGCGTAATCGCGTTTTTCAGTCCCGATGGGGAAACCGATGACCAGACCGTCTCTCTCGAGGACTCTCTCGTTCTCGGAGAAGTTCTCGATCGATTCCATGGTTTTGCGGTCGATCGTAAAGAAGTCATCCGATCCGGTCAGTCGAGTTCCGGCGAGGGGAGTTCCCTCTGCCGCGACAAGGGTGGCGACATCGCGAACCAGGGCTTTCTGGCCATTCACCTCTTCGGTGGTCACGGTCCGCTCCGACACCACTGCCACATCGGAGAAGAAGAGCTCTTGGGTGGTGTCTTCCAACGCGTTGCGGTTGAGGATCGTTACGACCCCTTCGTAGGTTCGTGTGGTGTCGACGTCGTCCGGGAATTGGGCGAGGGCCGGGACGATCAGCAGTTTCAGAATCAAGCCGCCCGCAATGAGCAATGCCCCAAAAACCAGCAAGGCCGCCGGCAGGCCTTTCCCTCTCAATAATCCTCCCCGTTTGCCCACGGGGGGAGGAGAATAGAGCAGGCAAACGGGGGTGGGCGAGAAACCAGGAATCTCCGTTCATCCTATCGGCCGCAGTAGCGGATGAGTCTGCCCTGTACCCTCGGCACATGACACCTGTCGAGCATGCCGTTGTCCACACTGCCCGGATGCTGGCTCCGGCGCTCCTGGCTGCAGTTGTGCTCCTCGTGGTGCCTTCTCAAGAGGATCCCTTCGGGCTATTCATCGTCCAACTGTCGGCACTGGTGGCGTTTGGCGTGGTCGTCGCCGTGCGCCTGGCTCCTCTCTCATCCCGTGAGGACTGGTTCGTCGGGAGTGGCTGGTCATCTCGCCGCCGGCGACTGGCCGGCGCGGCGGTGACCGTGGCCCTCGTCACCGGGGCCGTAGCCTTGCTGACCCTGGCATCTTCGGCTGCCCTTCGGCTGCAACCGTCGCTGCAGTTCCTCCAGCTGCTCTCGGCCCTTGACATTGCCTGGGCGGCGGCGGCGATTGTGGTGGGCGCCGAGCTGCGCTGGGGTAGGGCCGCCGCCTGGGCCGGGGGGTTGATCCTGGGTGTCCTCTGCGTTTTCTCGATCTGGCGTTACCTGGACATTGTGGGCTTCACCGACGACGGTGGCTGGTTGGTGTCCGGCGCCGATCTATGGCGTTATGTCATCCCCTTCGACACGATTGCTGCAACGGCGGCTGTGCTCATCCTGGTGGCCGGGGTCTGGCGTCCTTATCGCACCGCACAGGCCAGGCCCCAGTCATAGGGCTGGAAGGCCACTTGCAACTCGTCTAACCGCTCCGACACCACCGGGGCAAGCCAGCGTCGCAGGGCTCGGGCTACTCGAGCCTTACCAACCGGCAACAGGGTGGGCATGCGATGGGGCCGCACGAAGTCGGCTCCGTACCACAACAGCACCCGGCTCAGAAGCAGCCTGTGCCCGTCCAGGTAGGCCCCTCCTGCGGCTAGAAATTGACGCATCTGTTGGTCGAGTTGTTCGTTCACTTCTGAGCCCGAAAAAGGCTCGTAGCGGAGGGTGGGGCAGGATGCCGATCCGCACACGAGGGCACCGTGAATTCTCGGGTCGCCGAACCTCCGTATCTTTCCGTGCTCGATCTCGGTAAGCGTCAGCGGCCGGCCGCAGATGGTTGCTAAAGGCCTGGTAAAAGCCCCCGGCACGCGCAGAACGGAATCTTCGGCTTGCCGAAACGCCTCTCCGGCCAATCCCAGGGCACCGGCGTTGTACAGGTTCAGCCAATAGGCGAGTGCGTCTGCTTTTCCGAGGTGGTCGGGATCGATCCTGGCAAGCTCGGACACATAGGCGTCGATAGCAGGGAGCATTTCGGGGAGCCCGGCTACACCCTGCTTTTGGACCTGGTTGAG
>Ga0255057_10001653_pt1 | contig 12364 bp, 9 predicted proteins | sample Cases_109_6_MG_FD_189022 | JGI IMG/M metagenome (GOLD analysis project Ga0255057, IMG submission 189022) | Seawater microbial communities from Amundsen Gulf, Northwest Territories, Canada - Cases_109_6 | ecosystem: Environmental > Aquatic > Marine > Gulf | place: Canada: Northwest Territories... | reverse complement strand
CCACTCCCCCCGTGGTGCTCGAGCGCTTCACCGGGACGGACCGCGCCGCCAACATCCCGGAGTTCGTGCCGCTGCCCGCCGAAGCGATCGCGAAGATCGAGGAGCAGTTCCTCGACGCCTACTCCTTTCTGCGGGCCGGCATGGCCAACGAACGGACCGGCAACTACCCCGGCGCCGTCCGGGCCTACCAGCGGGGTCTGGCCGTCGAGCCCGAGAACCCGGAGCTCCTGAATTCCCTCGGGTTCGCGTTGTTCCAGGACGGCAAGAGCCAAGAGGCGGTCGCGGCGCTCGAGAAGGCGCTCGCGGCGGACCCGAAGTACGCAAAGGCCCACAACAACATGGCCCTCGCCTCGATCGACCTCGGCGAGCTAGAGGTGGCCGAAGCCCACTACCGGGAGTCGCTCGCGATCGAGCCGCAGGCGGCGATCTACAGCGACCTCGGGTTCGTGCTCGACCGCCAGGGGTTGACCGACGAGGCGGGCGTGCTGTACCGAAAATCCCTCGAGCTGGACCCCGGGTCGCCGGCAGCGCACTACAACCTGGGGACGTCCCTGGCGCGGCGTGGCGAGCTCGCCGAGGCCGAACGCCACTTCCGCGCCGCCCTCGAGGAGAAGCCGAGCGCCCAGACGTACACCGGGCTCGGGTTCGTGCTGGGGCAGCAGGGTCGCGTGGACGAAGCCATCACCAGTCTGCACGACGCGATCGAGGCGGACCCGAAGAATGCGGCCGCCTACGACCAGCTCGGGACGATCCTGGTCGAGCAGGGAAGATTGGACGAAGCGGCGGCCGTCTACCGTCTCCTCGTCGGCATCCGGCCCAGCGCCGCCGCCCACCAGAAGCTGGCCCAGGTCCTGATGCGCCTCGGCCGCACGGACGAGGCTCGCAAGGAGATGGAGATGGCGAAGGCGTTGGACCGGAACCCGGGAGAAGCGCGGTAGCAACTCAGATGCGGACGGACTGACGAAGGTCTAGATAGCCCTCTTTACTGTCGAACGATGCGAACGACTTATGGCGGGGCGGACGGGACTCGAACCCGCAAGGTTCGTGAGCGCCCCGCCCTGTTTCCTGGGTGGAACCTGCAGACCCCGGCAATCGTCCGCTACAGCTTCGTGCTCGCGCCGAAGCTACCCGTCATGTGCTCGCTCCACGCGCTCAGCAGCGGCGCCGCGTCGGGCAGGCCCAGCGAGCGCAGCTCGTCGGCGAGGGGATGATCGCCGAGCTCGAGTACAACGCCGGCGCCGCCGGGCACGGTCTGCTCGCCGCGCCCACCACGCGTGAAGACGTTGCTGTGCGGGATGCCCTCGATCATTGTGTAGCCCACGGCTTGCTCGTCGGGCGTCTCGCCATCGCCGCCCCGCGGCACCGTGAGCGTGAGCGCGTGTCGACCGTCCATCGTGAGGCTGCACGTGGCGCTGCCGTCCGCGTAGACGAAGTCGATGTCCTCGACGCTCTTCGGGAAGCCCCAGATTCGGCAGCCCGCCTCGCACGTGAAGCTTTGGTTTACGGGCAGCTTGTAGATGTAGGAGCCGACCTCAGCCTCGGGTCGGCCCGTGGGCTTCACGAAGAACACGATGCCGGCCTCGTCGTAGTCGCCGAGGTCGTTGTCGCGATAGTCGACGATGACGAGGGTGAGCTGGGTCTGACCCGGCGCTGCCTCGACGGCCTCGAAAGCGTCCGGGATCAGCTTCTGCGCCGCCGCCCGATCGACCATGTACATCACGCTGCCCGACGACGCGTCGCGGACCACCGCCGGTAGCTCGACGACGCGCCCCTGGATCTCGTACTGCTCGATTCCCGTCATGACAACGTCTCCTCGTGGTCTCTGCTCGCGGCTGCCGCCACGCTGTCGGGCATGCGCTCGCCCGTTCGGGCCATTGCCCAGCGGCCAAAGCGTAGCTCGCGAGGATTCGCCGAAACGGTGGGAGAGAATGGCGCCGGAGACGCCTTCGCCCTCCGGCCCCGGCAAGCCCCACATGCGGGGCTACCCCGAGAATCTAGACCTGGTCCCTGCCCGGACCCTGGATCGTCGGGCCCGGGGCAAGAGGGGCAAAGGACCGCTAATCCGGCGTCTATGGCGGGGCGGACGGGACTGGAACCCCCGCTTCGCTGGCACCGATTCCCGGCTCCGAGGGGCTCGCACGGCAGACTCTGCGCCTGGAGGCCGTCGCCGTCTCGCCGCGAGCCCTGTGGCTCGGGGCGGCCGTCGGATTCCTCTTTCTTGATCGGTATGATCGTCTTCGCCTTCGGCGCCCGGACTTACGAGACCAACTGAGGACAGATCGGGCAAGCAGTTCGCTTGGACCTCAATCGACCAGCTCGACCACGACCTGGCGGATCGCGCCGCTGAAGGAGACGCGCACGAGATCGACCTCACCGTCGACTACCGCATCGGACGCGGCTCGCTCGAGAGCCTGTGGCTGCGGCTGCGCGGCTCGTGGAACGAGGAAGAGTTGAGTCCGCAGAACGGAACGGACTTTCGGGTCATCCTGCGCTACGAGCTGCCGGCGATCTGACCGGCGCAAGGGGTTTACACATGAATGCAGATGTCGCCATCGTCTTCGGCATCCTCGGCGTAGCGGGGATCCTCTTCGCGTCCGGGCGCGTGCGCCTGGACGTGACGGCGCTCCTGGTCGTGATGGCCCTGATGCTGACGGGCGTGCTCACTCCGCGCGAAGCGCTCGCCGGCTTCGGCGATCCGGTGGTACTCCTCGTGGCCGGGCTCCTCGTGGTGGGCGAGATGATGACCCGCACGGGCGTCTCCTTCGCGATCGGGCGCTGGCTCGCGCAGGTGGCCGGCACAAGCGAGACGCGCTTGCTGGTGCTGCTGATGGTCACCGCCGCGGTGCTCTCCAGCGTGATGAGCTCGACCGCGGTCGTGGCGGTCTTCATTCCGGTGGTGCTCACGATCTCGGCCAAGACCGACTTCAACGCGAGCCGCCTGCTCATGCCGCTCTCCTTCGCCGCCCTGGTGGGCGGGATGCTGACGCTCATCGCCACCACCCCCAACCTCGTCGTGAGCGCCGAGCTCGAAGCCAAGGGGCTGGAGCCCTTCGGCTTCTTCAGCTTCACGCCCATCGGCCTGGCGGTGCTGATAGTGGCCGTGGCCTACATGTGGCTCGTCGGACGGCACCTGCTGCCCGGTGGAGAGGTCGCGGGCGCGAGAAGTGATGTCCGCACGCTCGACGACCTCCTGGTCGGCTTCGGGCTCGAGCGCAGCTGGCACCGCCTGCGGGTCACAGCCCGCTCGCCGCTGGCCGGCCGCACGCTGGAGGAGGCGGAGATCGGAACGCGCTCCCACGCCCGGGTGGTCGCGATCGAGAGACCGGGGCGCCGCGGAGGTCATGGGTTCGTAGCGGCTCCGGGCGCCGATGCGGAGATCCACGAAGGCGACGTCCTGTGCGTGGTAGCCGAGCCCGCGGTGGTGGATGACCTCGCCGAACGGGAGCACCTCGAACCGCTCGAGGTTGGGGACGCCGAACGGGCGCTCTGGAAGACCGAGCTCGGCCTGGCCGTCGTGCTGGTACACCCGGAGTCGAGGCTCGAGGGGCACACGCTGCGGGAGTCCGAGTTTCGCTCCAGCCACGCGCTTCACGTCCTCGGTCTGCGCCGGCGCGGCGACATCGTCCCGGCGTTCTCCGATGAGCCGCTCGAGCCCGGTGATTCGCTTTTGGTGATGGGGAGCTGGCCCGCGATCGCACGGCTCCGGGGCGACACCCACGACTTCGTGGTGCTGACCCTGCCCGGGGAGCTGGACGAGGTGGCCCCGGCTCGGCATCGGGCGCCGGTCGCGCTGCTGATCGTGGCGGGCATGGTGCTGCTCTCGGCCTTCGACGTCGTGCCGGTGGTGGCGGCCGTGCTCCTGGCGGCGCTCGCAGCCGTCTTCACCGGCTGCCTCACCATGGAGGACAGCTACAGCGCCATCTCCTGGAGCAGCCTGGTGCTGATCGCGGGCATGCTTCCGGTGGCGGACGCCCTCGAGAGTACGGGAGGCGTGGACCTGATCGTCGAGACGCTCGTGGCAGGCCTGGGCGATGCCGGGCCCTACGCCTTGATGACGGTGTTCTTCGTCCTCACCGCCGGCCTCGGGCTGGTGCTCTCCAACACCGCGTCGGCGGTGCTCGTGGCGCCCATCGCGCTGCGCGCGGCCGCGGTACTCGATGTGTCGCCGTATCCGCTCGCCGTGGTGGTGCTGATTGCGGCCTCGGCGGCCTTCGTGACGCCCGTCTCGACGCCGGTGGTGACGCTGGTAGTCGCGCCGGGCAGCTACCGCTTCCTCGACTTCGTGAAGGTGGGCCTGCCGCTCCTGCTGCTCACCTGGGTGACCACGCTGCTCGTCACGCCGATCTTCTTTCCGTTCTGACGGCGTTCCGTGGAACCGATCTTCGACGCTAGTCGGCGAGCTCGACCACCACCCGGCGGATCGTGCCGCTGAAGTGGAACTCGTCGTCGTAGGCATAGGCGGCGGGGGTCAGGCTGTCCCAGCCGGCGCACAGGCCCTCGCCCGACAGGGCGAACGCGAGGGGCACGGTGACCGGGATCACCGACTCGCCGACCTTGCTGCCGTCGATGTAGAGCCTACCGACGCCTGGCGATCCCCTGCCGGCGGCGAAGTCCGGCGGGCCCGTCCGCTCGAACTCGAAGCGCAGCGTGACGGCGCCAGACGGCACCCGTGCCCACGAGGTGACCGTGTGTTCCTCGAGACCGACGTAGTTGTGAACGTAATGCAGGCGGTCGTCCTTCATGAACAAGGAATAGCCCGCAAAGCGGCCTCCCTGGGCCAGCAGCACGCCCTCTGCGCCACCGTCCGGGATGACGACATCGGCGGTGATGGTGTGCGAGCGGTTCAGCACGTTGACGGCGGCCGCCGAGCTGACCTCGCCGGCGCCGGCGTGATAGACGTAGCGGCTGCGCGGCGCGGCCATCTGCGGCCGTGGCTCGGCCTGGCGGATGACGCCGCGGCCGTCGAGCGGCAACACGTTGAAGCGGCGGGCCTGCTCCCACCAGAGCTGCTGCAGCTCCTCGAGCTTCTCGGGATGCTGGTCGGCCACGTCGGTCGATTCCGAGAAGTCCTCCTCGATGTGGAAGAGCATCCACTTGGAATCGGCGAGGTCCTCGGGCTTGATCTCCTGACCAAAGGGCCACGGCGAGTAGGCGCGCCAGCCGTCGTGGTAGATGGCACGCCGGCCCACCATCTCGAAGTACTGCGCCTCGCGCTGCAACACCACGTCCGAGTCAGCGAAGGTCGGGGCGAAGCTCACGCCCTCGAGCGGCGCCTGCGCGACGCCGTTGATCGATGCGGGCATCCCCATGTCCAGCAGGTCCAGCACCGTAGGCACGACGTCGATGGCGTGGGTGAACTGCGTGCGGATCTCGCCGCGTGCCGCGATTGCGGCAGGCCAGTGGACGATCATCGGCTCAGCGGTCCCACCCCGGGTGGTGTCGCGCTTCCAGCGCAGGAACGGCGTGTTGCCGGCCCAGGCCCAGCCTGCGGCGTAGATGGGGAAGGTCTCGGGACCTCCCCATTGCTCGCGGGCCGCGGCGATGGTGTCGAGCGGGGGCTGTACGTTGTTGAAGAAGAGGACCTCGTTGGGCGAGCCCTCGGGACCTCCCTCGATACTCGCGCCGTTGTCGGAGGTGAGGAGGATCAGCGTGTTGTCGAGCTGATCCAGCTCCTCGAGCAACTGCACCAGCTGGCCCACGTGGTGGTCGACGAACGACACGTAGGCGGCGAACACCTCCATCTGGTGGGCAAAGACCTCCTGCTGCTTCGGCGTGAGGTCCTTCCACTCCGGGATCGATGGGTCGCGCGGCGACAGCTGGGTGCCGGCAGGGGCGATGCCGAGCTCGATCTGTCGCCGTAGCGTCTGCTCCCGGTAGTGGTCCCAGCCCTCGTCGAACTGTCCGTCGTACCGCGCAATCCACTCCTCGGGAACGTGATGGGGGGCGCGGGTGCCGCCGGGCGCGAAGTACTGAAAGAAGGGTCGTTCGGGCGCGACGTGCTTCACGTCGAGGATGTACTCGCGCGCCTTGTCGACCATGTCGGTGAGCAGGTGGTAGCCCTCCCCGGGTGTCGCCGGCGGCCGCACAAAGTGGTTGTCTTGCGTTAGCCACGGGACGTAGCGGCTGGTGGTGCCCCCGAGGAAGCCGTAGTAGCGATCGAAGCCTCGGCCCACCGGCCACCACCTGCGGTTCGCCGCGAGGTTGACGTCCTCGACCGGTGTCAAGTGCCACTTGCCGAGCGCGAAGGTGGACCAGCCCGCGGGTGCCAGCGCCTCGGACAGCATGCCGTGGGAAAGCGGCATCCTTCCCATGTAGCCGGGGAAGCCCGTGGAGAGCTCGGCGATCACGCCCATGGCCGCCGAGTGGTGATTGCGTCCGGTGAGGAACGCGGCGCGCGTCGGCGAGCACAGGGGTGTGGCGTGGAAGTTGTTGTAGCGCAGGCCGCCCTCGGCCAGTCGGTCGATATGCGGAGTCTGGATGCGGTGCGCACCGTAGGAGCCGAGCTGCCCGAAGCCGACATCGTCGAGCATGATGAGCAGAATATTGGGTGCACCCTCGGGCGCGCGCACCGGATCCGGCCAGCCCGCGACCGATTCGCTGATCGTATCGCCGATCACGCCTTCAAATGGCTGCTGATGCGGAGGGGGCGTGACCCTCTCCCCAGGAGTCGTGCCGACCTGCCGGGGGGGCGCTTCGTCGGAGCAGGCAGGCAGCAGCATGGGTAGGGACAGAGCGAGAGCGCCAAGGATCGTCAAACGTCGCCGCATGTCTCCTCCCAAGGAGTCCTCCTCCTCCGTTCGCTCAACCCCTGCAAGGCCCGCCCATTCTTCGCGATCGAGAAGAGATGATCAAGGCCGGGAAATAGCGGGCACCGGCCGCCGCGATCCACCGAGAGGTCATGGGGAATCTGCCACGACGAGTGAACCTCTCCGCAGGAGCAGCCGGGCCCCAGCTCGAGCTCGCTGCTAGAGTACCGCGTCATATCGTCTGCCCCCTACGAGTGGCAACGAAAGGAACCTCATGCACGCAGCCCTGGCCCAGCGCGTCGACCAGCTGGTCGAGTGCGGATGGGAGCCTCACACGACCACCGAGACCAGCGCGGCCCTCGTCGGCCGACGCCCCTTCAGCTGGTGGCTCTTCCTGTTCGTCGTGGTCTTCTTCCCGCTCTTCGGAGGCATCCTCTATCTGGTCTTCTGGCTCGCTACCTCGCGGGCGACCGTATTCCTGCACGCGGAGGGTGACGAGGTCGTGGCTGCCGGCGACCTCTGGCTGGTCCGGCTTCAGGAAGCGCGTAGAGAGGCCCACATTGCGGAGCAGAGGCAGATCAAGGAACGCGGCTTCCTCGCCGTGATGTGGCCCCAGCTCCTGGTCTTCCTCGTGTTCCTGGGGCTCTGGGTTGCATTGCTGCGCCGGTACGCCTAGGTCGGGAGGGCGACCATGACCCTGACGGAGGCCCTCATGGCGCGAAACCTACCAAGCCGGCGAAAGAGCCTGCGAACCTCGATGCAGACCTGCTTCCACGACTCCACGCGGCCCATCTTCGCTCTGCTGACGCTCCTCGTCGTTGCCGGGCCCGCCGCCGCGGAGCGCGGAGCCCTTCCGCAGCCGGAGGAACCCAAGGGTCCCTAGAACAGTCATCCTTCCCCCCGGAGTGCGGCACGGCCAACAGCTACATCGAGCTGTCCGAGGTCGTAGAAATGACCCGATCGCCGCATGCCTCGTGGGAGTATCATGCAGGTGTACCCCGCCGCGGTTGACTTCGGATCGGGGATTCGGGGGGCCGGCGTTTGGCCGTTCTCGCGGAAGGAATCTGTGTCTTCGTCCGCAATGACGTCGCAGAGGCGCATGTCGAAGGCGGAGTCGACCGTCTCTCTTCCACAAGTCCGAACGCCACCTTCTGCAGTGACGGGGAAGTCTGCCGCGTCGGATTCATGGCCTTCGCGGACGCCAGCGCATATGCGCAGTGGCTGCGATCGCTCGGGCTCACGCCGGTTCGCGCTGGGATGAGCCTTGACATCGCGATCACGAGTCCGGTCCACGGTTTCATCTGGCCCTGCGACTGGCTCGAATTCGACGCTTCGGGCCCACTGCCAGCGGTTCGCGCCGCAGGCTCGACCCTCGTCGGGGTCTCGGCGCCCGAGGGCAACCACAGCTTCGAGTCGTCCATTCAGTTTGGATCAACCGAATCCTTCATGGAGCAGTTTAAACACGTCAGGACCGAAGGCGGCGTAGAGGTATACCGGGACCGGTCGACGGGGAAACAGGTCTACGTCGGCCGGACCATGGCTGAAGAGCGAGAGGCCGCATCGTCCACTGCGGACGAGACCCGGGATCCATACCGAGAGGCCATGTCGCTGGTCGAGCACGACCTGCGCGGTGGGCCCCGCGGCGCCTTGACGGGATACTTTCAGCGTCGGCGATTCAAGCGCGCGCTGGCTCTGCTGGACGAATGCGCCGCGGACTCTCCTGGCAGCGCCGACGTCCATTTCTGGACCGGAAAGATCCACGAGCGGCTTGGCGATCCGCGCGCGTCACTCGAGGCCTACGACCGAGCGCTCGTCGCCGCCCCAGGTACGGCCTACATCCTGAAGGAGGCCAGTGTCGCCGCGTTCAGCCTCGAATCGTACGACACGGCCTTCAAGCTGACGGAAACTGCCGCGAGGCTCGAGCCCGAGGACGCCGACTTGCGCTCGAACCTCGCGGTGTCTCATCTCCTGCGCGGAAGTGTCGACGACGCGCTCATCGAAATCCGCGCTTCGAGTGCCCTCGCACCGGACGATCAGGTCACCAAACTGGTGAGCAGATTCATCGAGAAGGTGGCGGGAGGCGCGGCACCCTGCCCACGCAACGAGGGCGAGCTGCAGCGCGCATTGCGGGATCTATAGCCTCCCACTAGAACAGCGCCGCAGCGGGCGAGCCACAGCGCTTTTCAATCGGCCCGTGGTCCCGTTCTAGCGGCGGGCGCCGCGCCCCAGCCCTGGCGGTCAGCGCTGTGGCTCGCAGTTGAACGCCCTGTCCGTTGGGCGGCGCCATAGGCCAGGCAGTCGTAGTGTACTACCACCACCGCGAGCTCCGATACGTGGCCTACGGGAAGGTAGGCCCGCCGCCGGTGGAGGTGCTTGATCCGGACGACGCGCGAGCGTACCAGTGGCTCGGCCAGTACTGCGGATTCCATCCCCAGGTTTGGCTGTCTCGCAGTCGAAGCCAGATCACGGGGTTTCGCGGGGCGAGTTTCGGCAAGGAGGCTGCCGACGATGGCGTGCTCTTCGGCTTCGCGTCGATTCAAGGTTTTCCCTTGGCTTACGAATTCTGGTGCGAACTCCGGATGACCCTCATCAATTCGAAGAATCTCGCCCACGCGAACGATGAGGTTCAGAAGCATCTCGACTGGCGAGCGTCCGATCCTTATCTTTGCGAGGAGCCGGAGTCGCTCACTTGGTGCAAGACTCGTGACGTTCGAGAGGTGCTATCCAAGCACCTCTTCGTGAAGCACGACCAGGTGGTGGTTCCGACGCTCAATCTCAAGGCTGCCAAGCTCATCATCTGCCGAAACGAACACCAGAAGAGCGCGCTTCGACGCATGGGATTCATCGAGGATCGCCTGGCCATTCGCGGTCCGCGACCGCGGCAGTGATGGTAGACTCGACCCGTTGGATCAGAACGAGATGATCCAGTAGGCCGAGATCTCGCCACCCAATCAACCTCGTCCGGCGAAGAGCGCCTCCAGGACGGACGACACCAGGCGGTTGCAGCGGTCGCCGCCGAACGTGAAGGCGTGCCGGGCGAACTCCCCGAGGTCCCGATCGAGCCCTTCGCGCAGCAGGCCGCGGGCCCGGTGCAGCCGGGTCTTGACGGTGGCCACCTCGAGAGAGAGGCACTCGGCGACCTCGCGGGTGTTGAGGTCTTCGATCTCCCGGAGCACGTACACGGTCCTATAGCCCGCGGGCAGCGCGTCGATGGCGTCCGACAGAAGGTCGACCAGCTCCCGCGATGCGCTGGCCTGCTCCGGGTTGGTGCTATTCGTCGCGAACGCTACGAGCCCTGGCTGCTCCTGGGGATGGGCCGGATCCACCGTCTCGAGCCCCACCAGCCGACGGCTCCGCCGGAGCCGATCCAGGGCCTTGTTGACGGCGATGCGTACGAGCCAGGTGGCGAAGCTGGAGCGCCCGGCGAACCCGCCGAGATGGTCGTAGGCCGCGAGGTACGCCTCCTGGAGCACGTCCTCCACCTCGGCCTCGTCGGTGACGATCGAGCGCACGGCCCGATACAGGCGCTGGTTGTAGCGTCGCATCAGGATCTCGAAGAGATCGACGTCGCCCGCCATCACCCGGGCCACCACCTCTTCATCGCTGGACTCGCCCGGGTCGCCCTGGATCGCATCCCCTGCGACGCCGCGGGCCGCTGTCACCTCGTTCCTCGTCATTCGGCTTCATCCTCCTCATGGTTTAGACGTGCGAAAGCCGGAGAGGTTTCGGATCTTCGCGCCTTTTTTGCCACCGGGTACCCAGGCCCTGGAATCGGGAACCTCGCCTCGCCTCGCGCGTCTCTTGGGTCTGGAGGTCCCCAATGAACGCGCCTCGATTGCTTCCCGTCCTGCTCGCCCTGCTCGGCACGGTCCTTGCCCCAGCCTCTTCCCCCGCGTCCGACTGGAGACGCCATCAGTCCGCTGCCGGCGAACTGGCCCCCTTCCTCGATGCGCTGCGCCTCGTCCGCGAGGGCCGGCACATCTTCCGCTACGACACCTTCGGCGACGAGGCCTTCTGGGGCGAGACCCTGCGCCTGCACGAGGCGGTCGCCACCGTTAGCCCGCGGACGGCGCTGGCGGTAGGTCTAAAGGTCGACTCGCAGGCGTTGCCGCGCAAGCTCCGGACGGCGCTGCGCAAGGGCGACGTGGATCTCGACGATCCCGCCGTGACCCTTGCGTTGCTGGAGTTGGACGCCGTGGTGGGCGTCAAGGGCTTCTTCGACGAAGACGGCCTCGCATCGATGGGGATCCAGTGCGCGCTCTGCCATTCGACCGTCGACGACGCGCTGCTCCCGGGCGTTGGCCGTCGCCGTGACGGCTGGGCGAACCGCGATCTGGATGTCGGCACGATCATCAGTCTGGCTCCCGACCTCAGCGTCTTCACAGGCCTGCTCGGCGTCGACGAAGCCACGGTGAAGGCGGTTCTTCAGGGCTGGGGTCCGGGGAAGTTCGATGCATCGCTTCTGCTCGACGGCAAGGCGCTGCGTCCGGACGGCCAGCCTGCCGCGGTCCTGATCCCCCCGGCCTTCGGCCTCGCCGGAGTGAATCTCCATACCTGGACGGGCTGGGGATCCGTTTCCCACTGGAACGCCCTCGTTGCGAATCTCGAGATGGGCGGGCAAGGCACCTTCTACGATCCGCGCCTCGACGACGCCGCGCGCTTTCCCATCGCGGCCGCACAGGGTTTCTCCAACGTGCGCAGCGACCCGGATCGCGTCACGGCCAAGCTGCCGGCGCTCCAGATGTACCAACTCGCCCTGCGGGCTCCCAAGCCCCCTCGTGGCAGCTTCGATCTCGCCGCTGCCGAGCGCGGCCAGACACTCTTCGACGGCAAGGCCCAGTGCGCCAGCTGCCACGTCCGGCCGATCTTCACCGAGCCGGGACACAACCTCCACACGCCCGAGGAGATCGGGATCGATTCCTTCCAGGCCGACCGCTCGCCGACGGGCGGCTACCGCACGGCGCCGCTCGCGGGCCTCTGGACTCACGGTCGGGGCGGCTACTACCACGACGGCCGCTTCGAGACACTCGGCGACGTCATCGATCACTACGACACACACTTCGGCCTCGGCCTGGGCGAGGCCGAGAAGCGCGACTTGATCGAGTATTTGCGCTCGATCTGACCCAGCCTCCCTCCGCCGCTGGGCCTCGAAGGGCGTCCCCGCGGACCCCACCAGGGAGCCGCATCCGATCTTGCCATGAGCGGCGAAGGATCAGGGATCTCGCGCGGAAGGCGACCTCAGCCGGGCACCCGCGCGGTGGACCACGGCGCAGAAACACAGAACTTCGTTGAATGGAATCAGGCGCTCATGGCGGGGCGGACGGGACTCGAACCCGCAAGGTTCGTGCCCGCCCTGCCCTGTTTCCGGGGGCTTGGCTCGGACGGTTGCGGGCCGATGCTGATACCTGGGTGGTACCTGGGGTGCGAGGTCGATCCGCTCCCAGTCCCGGCAGCATCTGGCTGATTAGTAGCTTTAAAGCTACTCTCGACCGGTGCCGAATGAGGTCGAGGTCCGGATCTATGCCAGCCCAGACGGCACCGAGCCATACACCGAGTGGGAGAGACGGCTCCGGGACCGGGCAGCGCGGGCCAGGATCCGGCTCGAATCGGACGGCTTC
>Ga0255057_10001652_pt1 | contig 12365 bp, 10 predicted proteins | sample Cases_109_6_MG_FD_189022 | JGI IMG/M metagenome (GOLD analysis project Ga0255057, IMG submission 189022) | Seawater microbial communities from Amundsen Gulf, Northwest Territories, Canada - Cases_109_6 | ecosystem: Environmental > Aquatic > Marine > Gulf | place: Canada: Northwest Territories... | reverse complement strand
CACCTTGTCTTGGTCTAGGCCGAGCTGGCCCACCGCCTCGAGAAAGCTGCGCAGGACGATGCCGTGGGCGCATCCCGGGCACAGCACATGCGGCATGGCCCACTCTCGAAGATATGACTTGACGTCGATGGTCATGCCGTCACCCCTTCTTCCGCCAGTTCGGTCAGCACCGTTTCCAAATCCTTGGGCGTGATCGTCTCGCCGTTTGCCCGCAGGTGGCTCACAATCCGCGCCTGGCCGGCCGCGGCCCGCTCCACCTCGCCAATCATCTGACCCATGTTCATCTCGGCCACGATCAGGGTGTCCACTTGAGCTGCAGTGGCGGCGACCACCGCAGCAGGAAACGGCCAAAGGGTTGTGGGACGCACCAAACCTACCTTTACCCCCTCGCGGCGCGCCCTCTCGACGGCCTCGCGAGCGGAGCGAGCGACAATCCCGTACGCAAAGAAGGCGACATCAGCGTCGTCGAGCATGAATGTCTCGGCACCGGTGATCTCATCTATGTGGTCATTCACCTTGGCATGGAGCCGATTGATGAGAGCGCCCGCCACATCGACGTCGTTGGTCGGAAACCCTCGCTCATCGTGAGCCAGCCCGGTGACGTGGAAACGGTACCCGTCGCCAAAAGCGGGTAGCGGCGGCACCCCGTCGGACGGTGCCACTTTGGGCCAGAAGTCGTTCGGATCCGCATCCGGACTCTTCCTTTCGACCACCTTCACATCGTCGGGCAGCTGAACGCTCTCGCGGGTGTGACCGATCACCTCGTCGTAGAGCAACGTGACCGGCATTCGGAACCGTTCGGACAGTTCGAACGCACGAACGGTCATGTCGAATACCTCTCGCACCGAGGCGGGAGCGAGGACTATCGCCGGGTGGTCGCCGTGGGTACCCCACCTGGCCTGCATCACATCGCCTTGCGACGGCGAGGTAGGCAAACCGGTGCTGGGCCCACCCCGCATCACATTTACCACGACACAGGGCACTTCAGCCATGATGGCAAAGCCGATGTGCTCCTGCATAAGTGAAAAACCGGGACCGCTGGTAGCGGTCATCGCCTTTCTTCCTCCCAAGGAAGCCCCGATTACTGCTGCCAGAGATGCAATCTCGTCCTCCATCTGGACGAAGACGCCGCCGATGCCGGGAAGAGTTCGCACCATGTGTTCGGCGATCTCCGATGACGGGGTAATCGGGTATCCGGCAAAAAAGGTGCACCCAGCAGCAAGGGCACCAAGGGCACACGCCTCATTGCCCTGAATCAGCTCGGCCTTGGTCATGATGCACCGCCGACGACTATCGACTCCAGGGGGGCAACAATCTCGATCGCAAAGTCGGGGCACAGCATTTCGCACAGACGACACCCGGTGCATGCTGTCTCGTCCACAACAATCAACCGGGCGTTGCTGTCGAGGGCCAAGCAGAACTCCGGACATATGCGCGAACAGATGTCACATGACTTGCACCAATCGTGTCGAATCTCGATCTGGTGCGGGCCGGCATAACCGCTCGGCAATGGCACGACGGGTTTGATCTCGGCCTCGGGGACTTCGCGACCCACCCGAAATGCCGCCAGGTTTATCTCCTCGGTGCCTCTCGGTACCAGATCGGTAATTGCTCCCTCCCAATGGGCGATATCGATATCGACGAAGGAGGCCATCGTCCCCAAAATCACACTGTTGGCCGCGCGAACGTTTCCCAGTTCCGTGGCAGTCGCCGCAGCATCGACCATTCGGGTCTTGAGGCGACGGCTTCCGATGACCTCGGTATCGATTTCGGGATATGTAACGGTCCAACCGCCCCGATCGGTGCAAGCACCCGGTGGGACGATGGTCCGGATGTCCGCCACCACTGCCCCGCCTTCCCGCACATAATTCAGCCACCGCAAGGCCTCGGCCCACTCGAAGGCGGCCAAGACTTCGGCGCCGGCGTCGGGAACAAGTGGGCTCTGCACTCGTTCTCCCCACCGGATATGGCTGACAACCGAGCCCCCCCGCTGTGCCATCCCGTGGACCTCGCTCTGTTTGACGTCGTAGCCGGCCCGCATCAGCGCATCGGCCACAATCATCGAAGCAAGCACCACCCCCTGGCCGCCAACGCCTGCCAGCACCAGCCCCCGCGTACCTGGATCGCGCTCAGACACCGGCGGGCTCCAGCGCAACGCGCACAATCGCGAGCGGCGGACAAAGCTGAACGCACAGCGTGCAACCGGTGCAAGTCACCGGGTCGATCACGACCTTGCGTCTTCCCTCGAACGTCTCCTCAGACCACACGATCGAAGGACACCCGGCCGTCATACAGGCTTGGCAGGCGTTGCAATCCTCGACGATCACTTCATAGGGCCGGTCGCGGATCTTGACGGGTGCCTCGACACAGGGACGGTTGGTTATGACCACCGACGGCCCCGAATGGGCGATTGCACCCTCGAGGGCTGCGTAGGTGGCAGCGAGGTCGTACGGATCGACCACCTTCACGTCCTTGACGCCGAGAGCCTTGCACAAAGCGACCAAGTCGACCGCGCTCGTCTTGTCGCCATCGAGCGTGACACCGGTGCCGGGGTGCTCCTGGCCCCCGGTCATCGCCACGGTGCCGTTGTCGAGCAGCAACACGGTGATATTCGCCTTGTTGTAGACCGCCTCAGAGAGACCGGCGATCCCGCCGTGCATGAAAGTGGAGTCGCCGATCGTGGCGACAACCGGACCGTCGGCTCCTCCGGAGGCAGCCAGGCCTACGGCCATCCCAATACTGCTGCCCATGGCCACACAGGTGTCCATGGCGGCCAGCGGCTGCAGGGCGGCCAATGTGTAGCAACCGATGTCTCCGGTGACCACTGCTCCCAGCCGTTTGAGGGCCATGAATGGCGGCGTGTGTGGGCATCCGGGGCACAGCAGTGGGGGTCGAACGACGGTGAGGGGAAGCGGTTCGACGTCGGGAACGGCGTCGACGATGCCGGCCTTGGCAAAGCCACGCTGCACCGCATCTGGACTCAGCTCTCCTGCCTGCGGGAACAGCGACTTGCCCTCCACCGCGATGCCCGCCGCCAGAATCGCCTCTTCCATAAAGGGGTCCAGCTCCTCGACCACGAACAGCCGCCCCACCGAAGCGGCAAAGGCCCTGATGCGCTCGATGGGAAGAGGGTGTGTCATCCCGAGCTTGAGGACCCGAGCCTCCGGCAGTACTTCTCGCACGTAGTTGTAGGAGATACCAGCCGTGACAATGCCGATCTCGTCGCCGGTGCCACTCTCGACCGTCAGCGGGCTGGCTTCTACGTACTCGGCGAGACGCTTCAACCGCTCCAGCATTAGCGGCCGCCGTCGCCGGGCGTAGGCCGGGATCATCACATATTTGGACGGATCGGGGGTGAACCCGGTGACCGGCCGCGACACCGGGGTGACGGTCTCGACGATTCCCCGATTGTGAGAGATCCTGGTGGTGGTGCGAACCAGGACGGGAGTATCAAACTCTTCTGACATGTCGAACCCGAGCTTGGTGAATTCCTTGGCTTCAACGCTGTCGCTCGGCTCCAGCAGAGGAACTCCGGCGAGCCGGGCGTAGAAGCGGTTGTCCTGTTCGTTCTGGGAAGAGTGCATACCCGGGTCGTCGGCCGTCACTATGACGACCCCGGCGCCCACCCCGGTGTAGGCAGAGGTCATGAAGGTATCGGAGGCCACATTGAGGCCGACGTGCTTCATCGTCGCCAGCGCTCGGGCGCCGCCCAACGAGGCTCCCAGGACGACGTCCAACGCCACCTTCTCGTTGGGCGACCAGCGCACATCGATGTCGTCGCGTCCGGCAAGCGCCTCGAGGATCTCGGTACTCGGCGTTCCCGGGTATCCCGCTGCGATCAGCACCCCCGCCTCGAGCGCTCCCCTGGCCACTGCTTCATTTCCCGAAAGGAGGACGCGAGGCGAAGCTGTATCGATCGTCACGAGATCGTCCAACATCGTCGACCGCCATTTCCACCGACACCGACTCCAACCATGGATTGCCTCCAGAACCGAAAGAGTACCCGACCGATCGGTCGGTTGGTTGGTTGTCACTAGGGCCGAAAGACCCTATTCGCCTATCCAGAATTTGGGTCGAGTTCGGCGCGAAATCGCTAGCCGAGGTCTTGCAGAGCCCGGGTGACGTATACCGCCGCCATCCACTTTCGGTAGCGAGAACCCAGATCTACGTTGTCGTACGGCCGGACCGGTCTCGCCGCGATCTCAGCGGCGCGGCCAATCACGTCGGCATCAAGCCGGTTCCCGACCAGAACCTCTTCAGCCTGGCGCACCCGGATCGGAGCCGGTGCCACCGCACCGAGGACAATTCGCGCATCCTCGACAATGCCGTCTTCGGACACCCGCACCGCCGCCGCCACACCGAGTATCGAAAAGTCGATCGAGCCCCTGCGCCGCAGCTTGTGGTAGCTCGTACGCCACCCCGTGCGGGGCGGCACCCTGACCGCGGTCAAGATCTCGTGCGGCGCCTTGCTCAGAAATTTAATACCGTCGGAGAGATAGAGATCGGCGGCAGCCAAGGTGCGGGCTCCATCCGGGCCCACCAGATCGATCTCGGCGTCGAGAGCAATCGCCACCGGGGCCAGATCAGATGACGACACCGCCACACACACCTCTCCCTTCGGCGCCACCCAGCAAACGTCGCCATCTGCCTTGAGGCACAGGCCCGAGGCGAGGCGCCACGCCTCGGTTTGGTTTATGTAGTTGCATCTGGTGTCCACGCACAAGTTGCCGCCCACCGTCGCCACGTTTCGGATCTGCGGCGAACCGACTTGAGCGGCTGCCGAGGCGAGAGCCGTCGGGACGTCCAACGACACTGCTACATCGGTCACACTGGTGAGCGCACCGATCGTCACTGCCCCGTCCGTGCCGGTCTCGATTCCCCGTAGGCCTTCGATACCCCCCAGCCCTATCACCGTCGCCGGGCAGACTTGGCGGCGCTTCATATTCGGGATCAGGTCGGTGCCTCCGGCGAGGACCTGAGCGCTGGGATGAGCCGCCAACAACCCGACTGCCTCCTCGATCGTGGAAGGCTCCACCAATTCGAAGGCGGGCAGTCGCATCATGGTTGGAAGTCCGCTGGAGGATCCACCCGGGTGAGCCGCCCAAAGTCGAAATCGGGCACAGACTGGGGGCCAAAGTGGCCCCCACCCCCGCGAGCCACATCCCGCAGAGCAGCTACAACCTTGTCGGGAGTGATAGGGACCTCGGCGATACGCACACCCAGAGCGTCATGAACCGCGTTGGCCAAAGCCGGGATCACCGGCAAGAGCGGGCCCTGTCCGACCTCCTTGGCACCGAATGGACCCTCGGGGTCATTGGTCTCAACAAGGATCGACTCCACAGGCGGCATCTCGAGAAAGGTCGGCATCTTGTAGTCGAGCAGGGACGGACCGCGATGCAGGGCGTCGCGAAACCCCTGTTCCTCGAGCAACGCCTCCCCCAGGGCCATATAGACACTGCCTTCTATCTGCCCCTCAACCAACAGTGGGTTGAGCGCCCGACCGATGTCGTGGGCCAGCCAGACCTTCTCGACACCGACATGCCCGGTCTCTCGATCACAGTCGACCTGCACCACCGCGACCGAGTAGGAGTATGCGGGCGAGATACCGACTCCCGACCCCCGATAAGGTCCGGCGAGATCCGGCGCCCGATACGAACCCGAGCCCACGAGCGGGCCACCCCTGACGATGGCGGCCTGAATGGCATCGGCCCAGGGAAGGCTCTTTTCGTCATCGTCGTCGGCGCCAACCCGGCCCCCACCGGCAATTACGCCATCGACCGGCAGCTCCAGTTCGTCGGCCACCGCTGCGGCGACCCGACCCATGATCGACTCTGCGGCCTCCTTGGCGGCGTTCCCCGCCATAAAAGTGACACGGCTCGAATAGGAGCCAAGATCAACGGGCGTCAGGTCGGTGTCGGCGGTGACCATCGTCAGGTCGGCCGGCTCCAGGCCAAGGACTTCGGCGACGATCGTGGCCAGTACTGATGTCGAACCTTGCCCAACATCGGCCGCCATCGAAAAGACGGTGACACCTCCGCCGCGATCCACCTTGATCTCGACTTCGGACTGAGGCATGTCGTTCCAGTAGATGGGGAGACCAGCCCCCGACAGATACGAGCCGACCGCCAGACCGATCCCCTTGCCGTCGGGAAGCGCCCCATGTTTGGTGGAAAAATCCGAGGCGGCAACCGCTTTGTCCAGGCACTCTTCGATGCCACAACTGGTGATACGCAGATAGTTGACGGTGATCGAGTCAGGCACCACGAGATTACGCCTGCGAATGGCTACAGGATCGAGCCCCAGATCCGCCGCCGCCTCGTCTAAATGGCACTCGAGCGCGAATCGGGGTTGCGGGGTTCCGTGGCCTCGCTTGGGCCCGCACGGCGGTTTGTTGGTAAAGACCCGCACGCCTTCGAACTTGTAATTCGGGATCTTGTAAGTGGCGGTCTGAAGCACACCGGTGTAGAGGAGAGAAGCCGCTCCGTAGGATCCATAGGCGCCGCCGTCGAGGAACGACCTGAAATGCATGGCGGTGATGCGGCCATCGGGGTCGAACCCGGTCTTGACCCACATCAACGTCGGATGCCGGCCCCGATGGGCGTAAAACACCTGCTCGCGCGACAGGACGATCTTTACCGGACGCCCGGTGACCATCGCCAACTTGGCCGCCACGATCTCGTGACTGAAGGGGTCGGTCTTTCCCCCGAACCCGCCTCCCACCGGGGCGGCGATCACCCGTATCCGACTCGCCGGCATCTCCAGCACCTTTTCCAAAGTGCGATGCAGATAATGCGGCACCTGGGTCGAGGACCACAGCGTCACCCTCCCGTCGTGCCCCGCAGCTGCCACCGCGGCATGCTGCTCGAGTGCGCCGTGATTGTTGCCGCCGAAGAAGTAGACATCCTCTCGAATGAGATGGGCCGACTCGAAGCCAGACTCGACGTCCCCGAACTCGAGCGCGGCTCGGCGATGGACGTTGTCGCCGTCGCCGTCGCCGTGGATCCGGGTACCCGCCACCAAAGCCTCATCGATAGTGATCTCCACATCGAGCGGCTCGTATTCGACGTTGATAAGACTCAGCGCCCGCTCGACCGTCTCCCCATCCACCGCCGCCACCGCCACCACCGGCTCCCCCACGTAGCGAACCTTGTCAACGGCCAGTGCGTGCTCGTCTTGGCTGACGGGGAATATCCCGTAAGCGACGGGGAGATCGGCACCGGTCAACACGGCATGGACCCCGGGCAACGCTTCAGCTGCAGACACATCGATGCCAACGACCCGGGCATGGGCCTGAGACGACTGCAACATCCCTCCGGCCAGCATCCTGGGGAGGTTCAGGTCGCCGGCGAATATCGTGCGACCGGTTACTTGAGAAGCGGCATCGACTCTTGGGCCCGGCCGGCCAACCACCGCATGGTCCTTCATCGCAGCCTCTCGGCCGCAAGGTCCACTGCGTCAAGGATCTTGAGGTACCCGGTGCAGCGGCAGAGGTTGCCCGCCAGGGCCTGCTCTACATCTGAGCGACTGGGATCGGCTTCGGCGTCGAGAAGCGCCTTGGCCGCCATCAACATCCCCGGAGTGCAGTAGCCGCATTGAGCCGCACCGAGCTCGGCAAACGCATCTTGCAGTGGATGGAGCACCGAGCCACTTGCCAGTCCCTCGACGGTCGTGACCTCGGTTCCCTCAACCCGCGCCGCCAAGGTCACACAAGACAGGACCGCTAGGCCGTCAATGAGCACGGTGCACGCCCCGCACTCCCCCAACTCACATCCGTGTTTGGTCCCGGTCAGAGCCAGGTCCTCACGCAACACTTCGAGCAGCGTGCGGCTACTCGAGAGGACAAGTTGGGTGGTGTCGCCGTTGACCGTGAGCGACAGAATGCCCTCGGACATCAAGCGTCCCGATCCGCGGCCCCGGCGCGAATAAAGGCCTTGCCCTCGGCCAGGCGCCTGGCAGTGCGCTCGTAGGAGGCTCGTTCCACTCGCCACCCGTCCCCGACGGAGGTGACGGCTACGCCCACGTTCATCACGCCACCGGTGTGTCCGATGCGCAACACCGTCTCGTCGCGTTGCCGCGCCACCTCGGCGACGACGGTGCCGGGGATTCGAGCCGCCACGGCAGTACACGCAGCGGTGGCACCGGGATATGCCTTGTGCAACATCGGAGGCCGACCACCGATCACCCGGGCCACCAGGTCCACGTCGGATGCGGCGATCTGCTCTCCCTTGCCGAAGCTCACGTAATCGGCAGGACTACTAACCGCGGCGGGGATCGGCGTCAGCGCGCCGGGTGCCAGCCCCAGAAGTTCAGAGGTGGCGTCCTTGACCGCAATAACCGCTGCCACATGATCTGCAGTCACCTCGTCGGGCCCTTCGGTTCCGCTCAGGCCAACCGAAGCCGCATCAAAGAAGACGCACAGACTGGCGAGGTCCACGATCGATGCCTTCACCGAGCCGACCGCCGTCGTAAGTACATCGAGTGGCTTCCCGGTGGGGAGCAGCGCTCCGGTCTCGCTGCCGTAAGTGCCGCTGAGGTCCAGGGCGATCGGGGCACCGGTACCGGGAACGCCGTCTATGACGGTATCGCCCTCGACGACAGCCCGACCATTGTGTACCGGGACGATCGCCTCGAAAATGCGATCGGTGTTGGTGTTGTAGACGCGGACGGTGGTCTCCGGCTCATCGGGAACCACAAACCCCTCGTCGACCGCATAGGCACCGACTGCCGACGAGATGTTGCCGCAGATGATGTCGTAGTCGACGATCGGCTCGGTCACGCTCACCTGGGCGAAGGTGTAGTCCAGATCCACATCAGAGCGCGATGGGGGATCGATGATCGCCAACTTGCTGGTCAAGATGTCCGCTCCACCCAAACCGTCTATCTGCCTGGGATCAGGGCTTCCGAACAGTTCGAGGATCAGGCGGTCTCGTGATGCGCCGGAAGGAGGCAGATCGGCGCCGCGCAAGAAAATCGCTTTCGAAGTTCCGCCGCGCATCAAGGTGAAGGGCAGTGAGACCTGCTCACCACTCACTTCACCAGCACCTGCACCGTGCACGCTGCGCCCTCGATCCCGACAGCCTTGCCACCGCGGCAATGCGCCAAGCCGACTTTGGCACCTTCGATCTGTCGAACGCCGGCCTCGCCACGAAGTTGCCGAACCAGCTCCACCACCTGAGCGACACCGGTACCTCCCAGGGGATGGCCCTTGCCCAGCAGTCCGCCACTGGGGTTGATGGGAAGACGCCCGCCGATGTCGGCCTCGCCCCGTTCCACCGCGCCGGGGTAGGTTCCCTGCTCGAAGAGACCGAGACCCTCGACCCGCAATACCTCGGCGATGCTGAAGCAGTCGTGGACCTCGGCGAAATCGACGTCCTCGGGCCCGATGCCTGCCTTCTCGTAGGCCGCCCGAGCCGTTCTCTGAGTCAATGGTTCAAAGGTCATCGTCGTCGGTTCTACGTCGACCGTACCCGTGAACAGTGTCGAAGCAGCCAAGCGGATCGCCCGTCCGCCACCCAGCTTCTTGGCCACTCTGTCGCTGACGAGAACCACCGCGGCGGCTCCGTCGGTGACCGGTGAGCAATCGTGCAGCCGAAGCGGGTCGGCAATCGGACGCGATTGCAGCACGTCCTCGACGGTGATCTCCTTGCGAAAGTGGGCCAAGGGATTGGCGGCGGCGTTTCGCTTGTTCTTGACGGCCACCAGCGCCAGTTGATGGCGAGTCATGCCGAACTCCTCCATGTACCGGCGGGCCCGCATCGCATACACCCCGGGCATGGTGGCGCCCACGGCGGCCTCGGGGTCGCTGGAGTCCGGTGTCAGCGCGCCACGAAACTTGGTCGTCAAGTGCTCCGTCCCCACCGCCACCACGACATCGTGTTCGCCGGCGCGGATGGCCAACGAAGCCTCACGAATCGCCGTCGCACCGCTGCTGCAGGCGTTTTCGACATTCGACAGGGGTAATCCTGCCAGACCCACCTGAGCCAGAATGCGCTGTCCGGTCACCATCCCCTGAAAGACGTGCCCGCAGTAGGCGGCTTCGACCTGGCGGGGGTCGATCCCGGCATCGGCCACGGCCTCCATGAATGCTGCGGAACCGAGGTCGGCCGCATCCTTGTCGGGATGCTTTCCGAACTGAGTCATCCCGACCCCGATTACGTAAACGCCGGTCATTAGGAATCCTCCTTGGGCCGGAAGCGGAATCCGGCCATCTCGTTGCCATCCTCGTCCACCCCGAATGGCTCGACGATCAGCTCCATCTCCATCCCCAGTTCGTAGTCCTCGGGATCACGACCCGTCAGCTGCGTCATTACTCGCACCCCTTCGGGGAGGTCGACATATCCGAGGGCGTACGGCACCTCGAAGTCGGGCGTCGATTGGCGGACGACGGAGAATGTGTACAGCGTTGCCGTTGTCGAGAAGCGGACGGTTTCTAGATCTTGATGGAGACAGCCGGAGCATGCCTGGCGCACCGGGTAGAAGTGAGCGCTGCAGTTGCTGCAGCGGCTTCCCAACAGGAAGCCTTGGCCGTCGTCGGCCAGTTCGAATTCCACGGGCCGGAACGATTTCGGTGCCGTGTCCTGTTGCGCCGTAGTCACTTTTCCTGCCTCCATCTCTCGCCTTCCGGCCGCTCGGTAGAATACCCCCGTACTCACCACCCCCGGCCAGGGGGAAGTGCGGGGTGCCTGTGAGGGGGTCACCCATAGCACTGGAGTCTGCAACAGCCCCTGCACCGGCCGGGACCGCAACCAAGGAGACGACGATGGTCGACGATCCGGATCGGAGTAAAGAGCTTCTCCACGATTGGAACCTCATCGGTGAGGCAGATATGCCCGTACCTTCCGAGGTGGAGATCGACGACGAAACCCTGCGCGACGGATTACAGAGCCCGTCGGTTCGACAGCCCGCGTTGGAAGAGAAGATCGAAATCCTCCATGAGATTGCCGCACTCGGTATCCGCTTCGCCGACATCGGCTACGCCGGCGCAGGCGGGCAGGTACTCGAAGACATCATTGGGCTCGCCAAGGAGATCGACAACGAAGGCCTGCACATCGAGGCGAACTGTGCGGGACGGACTCATCCCGCCGACATTCTTCCCATTGCTGAGGCGCAGCAGCGCGCCGGGTTCCCCATCGAGGCTTCGATCTTCATCGGCTCCAGCCCGATTCGCCAGTTCGTGGAAGGCTGGGATCTGGACTGGCTGCTCAAAACGACCGAAGACGCCGTCCACCTCGCCCGCGACAACGATCTCACGGTCATGTACGTCACCGAGGACACCACCAGGGCCCAACCTGAGGTGCTGCGCCAGGTGTATACGGTCGCCATCGAAGCCGGGGCGCGGCGGATCTGCCTGTCCGACACCGTCGGACATGCCAGTCCATGGGGTGTTCGCAGCCTGGTGCACTTTGCCAAGGAAGTCGTGGCCGACACCGGTGAGGACGTCAAGATCGATTATCACGGCCACCGTGACCGTCACCTGAGTGTGGTCAACTCCATCGCAGCGCTCTCCGCAGGCGCCCACCGGGTCCACGGCTGCGCTTTGGGAATCGGAGAACGGGTCGGCAACACACCCATCGAGCCACTGTTGGTCAACCTCAGGCTGTTGGGTTGGATAGACAACGACCTGACAACCCTCCCCCGGTACGCCGCAGTCACATCGCGCGCCACCGACACCCCCATCCCGGCCAACACCCCCATTATCGGCAAGGACGCTTTCGAGACCAGCACCGGTGTCCATGCTGCCGCCGTCCTCAAAGCCATCCACACCGGAGAGTCCTGGCTGGCCAACCGCATCTACAGCGGAATCCCCGCCGACATGCTGGGAAGGGAGCAGGAGATCACCGTCGGTCCGATGAGCGGCGAAGCCAATGTCGTGGCATGGATGGAGCGACGCGACCTCGAATGCACCCCCGAAATAGTCAAGGCGGTTCTGGCCGCCGCCAAGGCAACCGATCATGTGCTCACCGAGGACGAGATCGGCAACGTCCTCGACGCCACAGGGTGAACCGCATGCCCCCGCCAGGCGGTATGCCCTCATGAAGGCCGCGCTCGCCGACATCACGGTCCTCGACCTCTCACAAGGAGCAGCAGGACCCACCTGCGCCATGCACCTAGGCGATCTGGGGGCACGGATCATCAAAGTGGAACCGCCGAATGGGGAATGGGGCCGCAACCTGGGTCCACCATTCGTGGCAGGGGCTGCCGCTGCCTTCCTCGGCATGAACCGCAACAAGCGCAGCCTTGTCGCCGACCTCAAGCAGGAGGGGGGAAGCGAGGTGATCCTGCGCCTCGCCGAGCAGTGCGACGTGACGCTCGAGAGCTTCCGCCCCGGGGTTGCCGACCGCCTCGGGATCGGATACGAGGCCATG
>Ga0255057_10001651_pt1 | contig 12366 bp, 11 predicted proteins | sample Cases_109_6_MG_FD_189022 | JGI IMG/M metagenome (GOLD analysis project Ga0255057, IMG submission 189022) | Seawater microbial communities from Amundsen Gulf, Northwest Territories, Canada - Cases_109_6 | ecosystem: Environmental > Aquatic > Marine > Gulf | place: Canada: Northwest Territories... | reverse complement strand
ATGGAAAAGGAGGCCTGCATGGTCTTCTCCACCGGCTACTGCGCCAATCTCGGCCTGATCACAGGTCTGGTCGCCCGCAACGAGAAGGTCTACCTGGACAAGCTCGACCACGCTTCGATCGTCGACGGCGCCCAACTCTCCTTTGGCGAGGCGGTGCGATTCAGGCATACCGACCTCGACGATCTCGAGCGCAAGCTGGAGCGGCACCCCCACGACCAGGGCGCCCTCATTATCGTCGACGGGGTCTACTCGATGGACGGCTTCATCGCGGATGTCCCCGGACTCGTTCGCGTCGCCGACAAATTCGGCGTCGTCCTGGCCATCGACGACGCTCACTCCATCGGGGTTCTCGGGCCCAACGGCGACGGCACCGCCGCCCACTTCGGGCTCAAAGACGAGGTGGATATTGTGGTGGGCACCTTCTCCAAGTCGTTCGCCTCGGTGGGAGGATTTGTCGCTGCATCCGAGCAGATCATCCACTATCTGCGCCACCACAGCCGCACCTTCATCTTCTCCGCCGCCCTGCCGCCGGCCAGTACCGCCAGTGTGCAGGCGGCCCTCGAGGTCATGCAGCAGGAACCGGAGCGACGCGAGCATCTGTGGAAGAACACCAAGCGGTGGCAGGCAGGCCTCGAAGATCTGGGCTTCGACACCGGCGAGACCCAGACTCCCGTGGTGCCTGTCATCATCGGCGAGCTGGAAGACACCTTCCTCTTCTGGCGTAAGCTGTTCGACCTCGGTGTCTTCACCAACCCGGTAGTACCGCCTGCCGTTCCGGCATCACAATGCCGTCTACGCACCAGCCTCATGGCCACGCACAGCTTCGAGCAGGTCGACTTCTGTCTCGAGGCCATCGAGCGGATCGGGCGGGAGCTCGGCGTCATCTAGATGCAGGTTCGGCCGGTTCAAAGCTCCAAAGACCTAAAAGCGTTCATCGATCTCCCCTATCGGCTGCACCGGGACGACCCGCTCTGGGTCCCGCCCTTTCGACATGACATTCGCACCCTCCTGTCGAAGAAAAAGAACCCTTTCTTCGATCACGGCGATGCGGCCTACTTCGTCGCCGAACGGGAGGGTCGGGTTACTGGCCGGATTGCCGCTATCAGCAACCGCCTTCACAACGAAACCCACGCCGACCGGGTCGGTTTCTTCGGCTTCTTCGAGTGCGAGAAGGACCAGGCCACGGCCAACGCCCTGGTTGACACGGCGGCGGCCTGGGTGGCCGACCATGGCCACGACACCCTGCGGGGACCGATGTCCTTCTCCGTCAACGACGAGTGTGGCCTGCTGATCGAGGGCTTCGATACCCCGCCCTATTTGATGATGCCCCACAACCCTCCCTACTACTCGCAGCTCCTCGAGTCCGCCGGGTTCTCCAAGATCAAGGATCTGTGGGCTTTTCTGGGAGGACCGAAGGATAGCTCGATACCGGTGCCGGAGAGGCTGGCACGCGCCGTGGACGTGATGGGGAAGCGGCTGGGGGTGACGCTCCGACCTCTGGACATGCGCAAATTTCCCGCAGAGATCCAGCTCATCCGCCGGCTCTTCAACGACACCTGGAGCTCCAATTGGGGCTACGTCCCGATGACACAACGCGAGCTGGAACATCTGGCAAAGCAGTTCAGACCGGTGGTAAATCCCGAGATCATCCCCATCGCCGAGATCGACGGCCGTCCCATCGGCTTTGGGCTGGCGATTCCCGATCTCAACGAGGTTCTCATCCACAACCGGTCGGGGCGGCTCTTTCCCGCCGCACTCGAGCTCCTCTGGAAGCTCAAGCGACGCCGGATCAGGCGCGTCCGCATCACTCTGTTGGGAGTCATCCCCGAGTACCGCGGCAAGGGCATCGACGCCATGCTCTACCATTGGGTCTGGACCCGGTCCGTCGCCGACGGCATGCCCTGGGCGGAGGCCAGCTGGATCCTGGAGGACAACCCGGCGATGATCCTGGGGCTGGAGAAGATGGGGTTTGAAAGGTACAAGACGTATCGGATATATGAGAAAGCGCTGTGAGGGCTTGAGGGCTTGGGGTTACATGGCCGGACATCACCGGCGTAGGGGCGGGGCTTGTCCCCGCCCGGGAGGGCACAAGGCCCTCCCCTACGAATCGGTCTTTATCTAACCGCTGTTGTACCAGAAGGCAAATCTGTGAACCTTACCCGGTATATAGCCTTAGCTTTCCTTCTGGTTCTCCTTGTCTCGACGGCGGTGGTGGCTGGGGTCGAGGAGGATCTGGCCTCGGCTCGGGCTCTTTTCGAGGCCAATCTGGGTGCTATTCGCCAACGGGATCGGGAGGCCTACCTGGCCTGCTATCTGGAGTCGGAACACCTGGTCCGCAGCGGTCCGACCGGCATCGAGCTCGGCTTCGAGGGGTTGGCCGCAGCTTCTGGCAATGGGTGGCCGGATCGTTTCGAAGCCCAGGACCTCCGTTTGACGCCGATCCGGCCGGGTCTGGTCTACGGCAGCTATCGCTACCGTGTCCGCTATGGCGATAGGGAAGCGGCCGGCCTTTCCGAACGGCTCTTCCTGGAGACCGACGAGGGCTGGCGAATTGCGGTTACCACCGCCTTCCCCGCCCCACCCGGGACACCACCGCCGCCGCGGGCGCTGGTCGGCGCCACGCTGATCGACGGCACCGGTGCCGAGCCGGTGACAGCAGCTGTGGTGCTGATGCGCGATGGGAGGATTGAATGTGCGGGTTCGGTCGCCCAATGCCCGATTCCCGCGGGTGTTGAAAGTGTGGACTTCCGCGGCTCCTGGATCACCCCGGGCATCGTGGATGCCCACGTCCACTTCTCCCAGACCGGGTGGGCCGACGGTCGACCCGACAGCCTGGACGTCAGGGACCGCTACCCCTACGAGGCGGTGCAAGCCGGTCTGCGCTCGCAACCCGAGCGCTACTACCGCTCCTACCTCTGCTCGGGGGTCACCGCCGTCTTCGATGTGGGCGGCTACCCGTGGACCTGGGACCTGCGCGAGCAGGCTGAGAACAACTCGGAAGCCCCTCATCTGGCGGTCTCCGGCCCGCTGCTTTCGACCCTCGACTTCTGGTTGAACCTCCCCGGCGAGGCACAGATCATCTATCTCGCCGACGAGGAGGCCGCCCGTCGGGGAGTCGGCTATCTGGCGGCGCAGGGAGCCGATGCGGTCAAGCTCTGGTTTATCGCCGTCGACATCGACCAGCGGGAGCAGATGGACGCCGCCGTACTGGCGGCCGGAGAGGAGGCCCGCCGGCTGGGTCTGCCGCTCATCGTCCACGCCACCGGGCTGCGTGAAGCCAAAGTGGCTCTGCGGGCCGGCGCCCAGCTGTTGGTCCACAGCGTCTGGGATCAGCCGGTCGACCAGGAGCTCATCGATCTGGCGCTCGACCACGGCGCCATCTACTGTCCCACCCTGACAGTCGGCAGCGGCTATGTGCGGATGTTCGAGGGGGCGGTCACCGGAGCCCCACCGGTGGTGGACGACCCCCACGGATGTGTCGACAAAGAGACGCTCGGAAAGGTGGCGGAGACCGTCGAGCTGGGCGCCATCGCCGAGGCCGAAGGGATGACAGCCACCTCGGTCGCCGCCGGTGCCACGAGGACGGCACAACGCGACCGGATCGCCGCCCAGAACCTCGACCGTCTACACCAGGCCGGAGTCACCATCGCCATGGGCACCGATGCCGGCAACCCGCTGACGCTCCACGGCCCCTCGATCTACGCCGAGATGGAGGCCATGCAAGCCGCCGGTCTTACCCCATCGGAGGTGCTGGTAGCGGCAACACGGGGTGGAGCCACCGCCATGGGGAGACAGGACGACCTGGGCACCATCGAAGCCGGCAAGATTGCCGATCTGGTAATCCTGGAGGCCGATCCCACCACCGACATCGCCAACATGCGGCAGCTACGGTACGTAGTTCGCGCAGGGGTTCTGCGCTCAGTCGACGAGCTCCGACCAAGCGACTGAGTTGGCTGGCAAGCACACGGACTTAGGTCGTAGGGGAGGGCCTTGTGCCCTCCCAGGGCGGGGACAAGCCCCGCCCCTACGTTGCATACCCGTCTACACCTCGGCCCCACAGCCTGAGTTCGGCCGGCACGGAGGCCGGCCGCTTCAATTCTCAATACCCGCTTAGAGGGCGGTGCGGCGCAGGACCGCGCGGGGGATCTTCCATCCCACGCTCTCACCGTCGAAAAAGACATTGCCGTCGAGGTCGGCCTCGAACTCGACGCTGTCGTCCGACTCCCAGTCGTCGGGCGAGCGTAGGGCGTAGCCGACCTCCGTCCCTTCCTGTCAACACCTCTGGCTAGAAACCGCCAAACACGAAGATCAGCTGCGCCAGCCCGGCCAGAAACCCCAGCACGGCGCCGGTGAGAATCAGCTTCCATTCGTCTTCCTGAAAACAGGGCCGCAGCAGGTTCTGGAACTCCACCGAGGGGAGGGCTTCCATGCGCTCGCGCAGCAGCTCCTCCAGGATCTCCGCCCGCTCCTCATTGAAGGTCCAATGGTTGAACGGCTCCGCCGAGACTTCGACCGCTTTCTCACCCACCGACTCCCTGATTTCGTCGAGTCCTTCCTCACCGACCGCCAGCTGAGCCGCCGGTCGGAAAGCCCCCAAGGCATCGACGGCCTCGTCGACGAGCGGGCGGATGTGGCGGCGTATCACCTCGCGGGTGCTCTCCGACCTGGGTCCCGTGAGCATGGCGCGAATGATTTGGCGGATGGTGACGATCTCGCGGGTCACCAGCCGGCACCACGCGGCCGCCACCTCGCTTTGACGCTTTAGAAACAGGCCCTGCACCGTCCACGGTCCGATCCTGGTGGGGTTGAGCGGGCGGAAGATGATATTCAGCGCGATCCAGTTGGTGACAAAGCCGACGATGAGGCCAAAGACCGGCAGCACCCACCACTCCTTGTAGAAGATCCACACCGTTAGTTGGATCAGACCAAAGAGGAATCCGAAGTAGAAGCCCGAGCGGATGATGAACTTGAACTCCGCTTCGCCCGACTCCAGGAAAAGACGGTTGAGCAGCGCCTTATCACCCTCGAGCTCGGTCACCAGCATGTGCTTGAAATCCACCAACTCCTCGACGTTGTCGCCGATCTCCTGCATCAAGGCCTCGACCCTGGCGGGAATCTCGGCCCGCACACGGGTATAGACGCGGTCTCTGACCAGAGAGGGGACGGTTCGCCACAGCGCACTCTTGCCACGCCAGAACATGATCTCCTCGGTATCGCTCTCGAGCCGACGATCGACGACCCTGGAGATGTGAGCCGCCATCGCACCGGGATCCATGTGATGGAAGATCTCGCCCAGCGTCCCCAGTCGAAACATGGTCGACTCGGCGAAGATCGCCGCCATCTTGCCCGCCTTCGAGGGGATGATCCCCTGCCAACCCAGCAAGGGCCGGATGCCCCGGTACTCGAGCGGCAGAAAGGTCAGCTTGACCGCCACCCAGTTGGTCGCCCAACCGACAACGGCCGCCACAAATGGAATGCTGACGTGTTTCCAGAAATCAGCGCTGCGCAGCAGCTCGCTAGCCTGCACTATTCGCCACCGCGCGCCAAGCGGAGCATCTCGTCGAACTCCTGGTGGAAACCCTCGACGATCTTCTCCGGATCCGCCACCAGGCCGGTGTCGGTGGCGATACCCAGACGCACCTCGCCGGCATAGCTGGCGAACGCGATCCCCATCCCCATGCGGCCCGACTGCGGTACCCAGAACATAAAGCTCCGGATTGCTTTCCCCGCCATATAGAGGACCTCGGTTGGACCGGGAACGTTGGTCATGACCGTGGTGCCCTTGGCGCCAAAAATGCGGACGACGAGATTCTGCGCCTGCCGTGGCAGCCTGCCGATCGCCGCAAGAATCTGCAGCGCGACATACGGCTCGAAGGATTTCTTAAGAGGCGTCATCCGTCGCCGGAGCTCAGCGAGTCTTTCGACAGGATCCCCCAGCCCCACCGGCAGCGAGAGAAAGGCCAGTCCAAACTGATTGCCGAGAGTGGCCATCTCCTCGAGCGGCCGCAGACTGACCGGCACCACCGCCCGCAGGTTGAGCCCCTTCGCCAGCGCCCCTTTGCCCTCGAGGTAGCGTCGCAGGCCGCCGGTTACGGCACAGGTGAGGACATCGTTGACCGTTCCACCGAAGTGTCCGCACACCAGCCGGACCTCTTCGAGTGGTAGTCCGGCGGACCAGGCCGCCCGCTTCTCCATGCCCAGGGTCCCTTTGAACAGCGTTTTCGGGTCTGGGAGGCGTGCCGCCAGCCGGCCAAAGGCCGGTAGCGACGCGCCACCTTTCTTCCACTTGCTCAACGATCTCAAGGTCTCGGCGGGCCCCGTGAGCAGTTTGACCGCTGTCGGCATCACCCGCTCGAGGTGTTGCCGAGCGGCATCGGGAGCAAGAGGGCCGGTGCTGAATAGCTGCCGCAGTGGGTTCTCCTCCCACCCCTCCTCGTCACCCGAGTCGGTGCCAACCGTGGCTCGGCCCGACTTCAGATCGGTCAAAGAGAGCAGGACCAACATCAGGGCGATGCCATCGCCGATACAGTGGTGGAGACGCCAGAGCAGAGCCGTGCCCCCCCTGTGGTTCTCCACCTGATGCAGGTGCCAGAGGGGTCTCGAGGAGTCCAACGGCACGCTCATCAGACTGCTCACCAGATCCTGCAGCTCCCGGTCGCCGCCGGGCTCGGGCAGGCTCACCAAGTCGACATGAGCGGCCAGATCGAACGCGGGGTCGAGCTCCCAGTAGTGACGGCCAAACGCCCCCTTGGTGACGACTCGCTGCCGGAATCTGGGGATGGTGAGCAGCCGCGTCTCGAGAATCGCCTTCATCTCCTCGTGATCCACCGGCTGGTCCAACATCACCACGCCGATGATCGTCATCAGGTTGGTCGGATCGTCCATCCTGAGCCAGGCACGGTCGACTCCGGTCAGAGGCTCAGTGGTCTCGAGTGGTGTCGGCATGACAAACTCCAAGAATTCGAAAGTCGAGGAAGCTCGACCTCCAAGTCTACCCTCCAAGGAGAATAACAATGAGGAAGATCACCCTGCTGGCGGCAGCCACACTCATGCTGGTAGCACTCCGGCCGTTGACAGCCCAACCGCAAGGCTTTGATAGACCCCGCGATGGTCGTGGTCCCGACGGCGAGCGCCCGGGTGCCGCGCGGCTGGAAACCTTCGCCGAGGAGCTCGACCTGAGCGAGGAGCAGTCGGCCAAGTGGCAGGCAACCATCGACGAGCATTTTCAGTCTCGCGAAGCCACCCGCAAGCAGATCGCCGACCTCCGGGAGGAGTTCAACAGCTTGGCCGAGACCGAGGACCCCGACCTCGAACGTCTCGGCGAGATCGCTCTGATTCTCCACCGCGAGGCACGAGCCACCCACCCGCAGAGACAACAGCTGGTCACTGAGCTAAAAGGGATCCTTACCCCCGAGCAGGTAGAGCGCTTCGACTCTCTGGTTGCCTCGCGGCAGTTTGCACGACCGAGGGACCGGTCCATGCGCCGAGAGCGGCCCACCAGCGAGCCGGATCAGCGGTAGGCGTGCTGTGTTAACCTAAGTCGATGCCAGGAAGAATCGCCGACATCATCAAGGCGGCCCGCATCAGCGAGCTGTCCATGCGACAGAACCTCGTGGTGGAGCCCACGACACCACTAGAAGAGGTCTATCGCCTGATGGACGAGGGAGACTGCAGCGCGGTCGTGGTCTGTCGGGGCGACAAAGCCGTCGGCATCTTCTCCCAGCGCGACATTCTCTACCGGACCGCGCTCGAAGATCTCGAGCCGTCGACACCCATCGAGCAGCTGATGACCCCGGATCCGGTCACCCTGAGTATCGACGATGGGCTGGTGGCAGCCATCAAGGTCATGGTCGACGGCGGCTATCGTCACATTCCCATCATCACCGACAAGGGATGCACGGCGGGAGTTCTCACCAGTCGCGAGATTCTCCGTTATATCGCCGACCATATGCCGGAGACGGTGCTCAATCTCCCACCACGGCTCCACCAGGAGCTTCACCGACCCGAGGGAGGTTAGGGTGCGCTGTCCCAATTGCGGTACCGACAACATCGCGGGTGTCGACTTCTGCGAGAACTGCGGTACCGACCTCGCAGGGCTCGACCTGCCCGAGGCGGGGACAGGTTTTCGCGGCCGGCTGCTGACCGATCACATCGCCGATCTGCCGACTGCCCGCCCGGTCGTCGTCTCACCCGACACCACCGTGGCCGCCGCGATCGAGAAGATGAGAAGCGAGCAGCACGGCTGTGTTCTGGTCCAGGAGGGGTCGAAGCTGGTCGGCATCTTCACCGAGAAAGACGTGCTCACCAGGGCTCTGCGCCCGGCGATCGATCTCGGAGCCACCCCGGTCTCGGCGGTGATGACGCCCGATCCCATTGTCGTGGCACCGAACGATCCGCCGGCTTTCGCCATCCACAACCGGGTGGCTAGAGACCTGCGACACATGCCCGTGGTCGAGGAGTCCAAGATCGTCGGATTCCTGTCAGTGCGGCATATTCTCCGCTACATCCAAGAAGATATCCTCAGCCCCGGTTAGTCACCCTCTCCTCACCTGGCCGAGAAGTGCAGGCTGACAAGAGGTGGGTGTAGGATTACCATCAGACGAGGAAGGTCGCTCAATGACCGACCCGGGATCCACGCCCCGCCATCTGCAGACCATTATCGCGGCCACCGATCTCTCGGAAACCGCCAAGGTCGGGGTCCGCTGGGCCACCGAGATCGCCCACGATCACGGCTCGCGACTCCATCTGATTCACGCCATCAGCCTCAGCGGCTTGGCCATGGACTACGTCAGCGTCCAGGCCGATCTGCACGAAAAGCTGCGGCAGGCGGCTGAAGAGAGGCTGGCCGAGCTCGCCGAGGAGGCCCGCGCGCGGATCGACGAGGTCGACTGGGCGGTCGAGGTCGGCGAGCCCTCCGGCGTCATCACCCGCACCGCGAACAAATTGTGCGCCGACCTCGTGGTCGTCGGCACCCGCGGTCTGCGGGGCCTCGATCATCTTCTGCTGGGAAGCACGGCGGAGCGGGTTGTCCAGCGGGCCAACTGCCCCGTGCTCACGGTCCATCCGCAGGATGTCGACCGCGAGCGGCCGCTGCGGCGGATCCTGGTGGCCACCGATCTGTCCGACGAATCGCGACGCGCCGCCGAGTGGAGCCTGTCGCTGCTCGCCGAGGTGCCGGAGAAATCCGAGGTCTATTTACTCCACTCCTATCACGTGCCGTACGAGCTGGGAGTGGAAGGCGCCTATGGGTCGGCCGCCGCAGGTCTCCAACTCTGGAAGAACGTCGACATCGATGTTCGCACCCGGCTGGACAAATTCGCCGAGCCGCTGCGCCGCAACGGGATCGAGGTGAACATTCTCGCTATCGAAGGATATCCGCCCGAAGTGATCGTCGATCAGGCGGAGCTGTTGAAGGTCGATCTGGTCGCCATGGGGACTCATGGGCGCACGGGTCTCAGTCATGTGCTGCTGGGGAGCACCGCGGAGCGGGTGGTGCAAAAGGCCGCCTGTCCGGTGCTCACCGTGAGTCGCAAGTCCCTCTGTTGAGGTCCAAACACCACACTGGAGGAGATGATGCCGGTCAAGACGCTGAGAGAGTTTCTGGACAAGAACAAGATCAAGTACATCGCGGTCGCCCATTCGCCCGCCTACACCGCTCAGGAGATCGCCGCCTCGGCTCACATCCCCGGTCGGGAAGTGGCCAAGACCGTCATGGTCAAGGTGGACGACAAGATGGCGATGGCGGTCCTCCCGGCCTCGTTCCAGGTCGACCTGGCGCGTCTGGCCGAGGTGGCGGGAGCGGCCAAGGTGGAACTGGCCACCGAGGAGGAGTTCAAAGGCCTCTTCCCCGAGTGTGAGCCCGGCGCCATGCCGCCCTTTGGCAATCTCTACGACATGGACGTCTACGCCACCGAGAGTCTCGCCGAAGACGCAGAGATCGCCTTCAACGCCGGCTCCCACACCGAGTTGCTCAAGCTCTCCTACGCGGACTTCGAGCAACTGGTCAAGCCGACCGTGGCCCGCTTCTCCACCCGATCCACGGACTGAGGAGCCGGCATTCCCGCGGCCGCATAGAATAGGCCCCGTTCTATGGCGGCCCAGACGGCAGATCCGATCCAGGAGTTCCTTGAAGTCTTCGAGCGTGCCAAGGAGCGCGAAGTCGCGGATGCGACCAGGGTGGCCCTGGCCACGGTCGACTCCTCCGCGCATCCCACGGTGCGTGTCGTGCTCCTCAAGCAGGTCGACGACAGGGGCTTCGTCTTCTACACCAACTTCGAAAGTCGCAAGGCGCGACACCTCGACGAGAACCCCAACGCCGCCCTCTGTTTCTACTGGCCCTCTATCGACGAGCAGGTCCGGGTCGAGGGTGTAGTCGAGCGGGTCTCCGACGAGGAGGCCGACGCCTACTTTGCCAGCAGGGATCGGGGCAGCAAGGTGGGCGCCTGGGCCTCACGCCAGAGCCGGCCGCTGGACTCACGCCGAACCCTGATCGGTCGCTACCTCAAATACCAGGCGAAATTCGCCGCGCGACAGGTACCCAGACCGGACTTCTGGGGTGGCTACCGGCTGCGACCAGAGCGCATCGAGTTCTGGCACAACCAGGCCCACCGTCTCCACGACCGCCTGCTCTACATCCGTGAGAGCGACGGGTGGAAGGTCGAGCGGCTCTATCCTTAGGACGACAGACGGCGAGCGGTAAACACCTCGAACAGACGCACCGCCCGCTCGGCGGTGCGGAAGGTCGGGATACCGGCGCCGCGCAGCTGATCGGTCATGGGGTCGTAGGGCCGGCCGGCATCCACCACCGCCACCCACGGCTTGTCGTACTCCTGGAACAGACGGGCCAGCCGCCCGGCGACCGACTCGGGATTGGTGACGTCTTCCGGGTGGTCACGACTGGGGGCCATGGTGTCCAGCTCGCCGGTCAGCGGCACGCAACCGATGATCGCCGCATCGACTCCTTCATCCTCGACCACAGCACGCACCGCCGCCTCAAAAGCGGCGTCCCCTATCATCGGCGTCACGTCGAGGGGATTGCGCGGGTCGACCACCCGGTCGATGCCGCAACTGCTGAAGATCGTCTGCAGCCTGCTCCGGGTCGCGGCGGAAAACGAGGCGGGCTCGAACCACTCCAGGCTGTCGGAGATGACCACGCACTCGAATCCGGCGTTGGACAGCATCGCCACCCGCCAACCGGTGACCCTCTTTGCCCTCAGGGCCAGGAAAAGGCCGACCAGATCCTCGAAGTCGGCCATGGTTTCGGCCACCACGACGCCAACGCCTGACGCCAACAAGCGGGTTACCGCGTAGTCGCCGGCGATCGACGCGGTATGGCTCGCCGCCGCCGCCGCCCCGGCAGCCGTTCTGCCGGCGCGGTAGAGGATGACGGTGCCACCCCGGCGACCAATCTCCTGAGCTGCCTGGAGGAACTTCATCCCATCGAGGCGCCGAAACCCTTCGGCGTAGACGGCAAAGACTTCGAGCTCGGGATCGTCTCCAAGGTAGGAGAGATAGTCGCCGATGGTCAGGTCGAACTGGTTGCCCACCGAGATGGCGTAGCGGAAATCGAACTCCTGGAGCTTGCTCATCTTGGCCGCCAAGAAGGCGCCACTCTGCGAGATGAGGGCCGCCGGCTGTGACTCGTCGGCCGGCTGGGGCATCTTGTAGCTGGGCAGAAACAGGGTGTCGTACCGACCCGGCCGCGAGCGGATGCCCAGACAGTTGCCGCCATGGACGACCGGCCCCTGCCAGTCCATGGTCCGGGCTCGGGAGAGCGCTGCCTGCATGCCCTCGATGATCTCCTCCGAGCCCGACTTCTCCTCCAAACCACCCGGGATGACGATGACACTCTCGGCCTTGCACAGCGCGATGGTAGTGGTGAGGATCTCGGGGACCCGACCGGCCGCCACGGCGAGAATCAGCAGGTCGACCCTCTCCGGCAGCGAGCGGACGTCGGCAACACAGCGGCAGCCCTCGAGCGATTCGAGACCGGACTTGACGACATAGACCCGATCGGGGTTGAAGCCCGCTCGGAGGATATTCTGCAGGATGACTCGCCCCGGGTTCATCCGCTGCGACACCCCTACCACAGCGATCGACTCCGGATGCAAAAGCCGATCGATCTTCTGTGTCGGGCGCTCGAAGGCCGGCAGATGCGGCGCCGGTGCCCGACGCGCCAGCACATCCAGTGCCACCAGCGTCCCATCGTGGACGACAAGAGGGTTGATCTCGACCTCCTCCAACAGTTCCGGTAGCAATACCTCTGCCGCCTCCACAAAACGCGAGAAGAAGTCGCTCAATTTTCCGGCATCGATAATCGGCGGGTAACCCCTCTGGGGTGTCGTCAACAGCGACCCCAGAGCCGAG
>Ga0255057_10001650_pt1 | contig 12371 bp, 10 predicted proteins | sample Cases_109_6_MG_FD_189022 | JGI IMG/M metagenome (GOLD analysis project Ga0255057, IMG submission 189022) | Seawater microbial communities from Amundsen Gulf, Northwest Territories, Canada - Cases_109_6 | ecosystem: Environmental > Aquatic > Marine > Gulf | place: Canada: Northwest Territories... | reverse complement strand
CGGTGGGTTCCCGTGCATCGTTTCCGGGCTCAAGACCCTGGTCGAGACCGGGAACGTGATGGCGCAATAGCGAGCTCAGGCCGCCCGGATCAGGCTCGATAGGGCGGCGAGGAGACGGTCGGAGTCGTCGGTGCCGAAGCGGACGACGCGACCGCTGTCGAGAACGAATTCGACGGCGTCGAGTCCCCAGACGTTCCATAAGGAACCCTTGGGAACCCATCTGATGCCAAAGCCGTAGATCCAGTGGTTGCGCACCTTCCTCACCTCGCGGACCTTGCTCAAGTCGACGGTCTTGTGCGGCCACCCCCGGCCGAAGGCGGCACGAGCCCTCGGCGGTTCCACCGTCACCGTCAGCCAACTGAAGTGAGCGATCAACGCAATGAACCCGGCTGCTCCAAGTACCGACAGCAGGATCACGGCCGAATCGGCCTCTGCTGCGGCCGCCGCCACGGCAACGATTACCAAAGTCGGAACCGCCACGAAAAGCCAGAGTGGAGACTTTTGGGTGTGCTCATAGATCATTCGGTCAGCGTACAACCGCCTCCGACCCCTCGGACAACATCAGACATCAGACATCGAAGAGGCGTCGCCGATCTGAGATCTGAAGTCTGAGTTCTGAAATCTGATGGCTGAGATCTCTTCGGTTCAACCAATGTCGGAGAACTCGACCATCCAGAACTCGAACACGCTGAGAATCCCCTCTTCGACACCTACGTGCATGCGCCAGGTGCGGCCGGACCACAGCTCGCCAAAGTCGCGGATTTCGATGGCCGAACCATCGCCGTCGACCGGCCAGACCCCGAACGCCAACGTCCCGGTATCGGCGACCGCCAGCATCACGTAGTACTCGTGGCCGACCTGCGGCACCAGATCAGGGATCGAGGCCAACCCGGTGACTTCCTCCGTCGCCTCATAGTGCTCGGATACGACCGCATCCGGATTCGGCTCGGCACCAATTCGGAGCCCGAAGCGGCGATATCCGGAGTCACCAACCGCGCCCGCATCGAGCAGCGCCACGGCTGCCGTGCGAACGCTGTATGAGACCCGCAGCACCACTGCTGTGCCCGGGGGCACGGCGAAATTCGAGCGGAGACCTCCACCGGCGGTGGTGGTTCGGGTTCCCACGACGATCCTGTCCGGCAGCGTCTCCCAGCGCCCAGCGAACCCGGCGAAGTCCCACCGATCCGACTCCTTGGCGAAGTCGTCGTAGTCGAGGATTCTCGTATCGCGCAACAACCCGGTCACCTGACCGGGAACCGCCGGCGTCGAACCTGCCGGGACGATCGCCTGTGGCGGGGGGCGCAATGCTGTCGTGGTGGAGGTGGTGGAGGCCGTACTGGACGATGTGGCCGGATCGGGTGACGAAGACGCAGTCGATGTGAGGGGTGCCGATGACGAACTCGGGCTGTTCTCCGAAAGGGCGCTCGACAGGGCATCGAAATCGCCCCGCGACGAGATGACGACTACTACCGCCAACAGCACCGCCACCATGATCCCTAACCCGTACCTCAACCATCGGCGGCTCGATAGGTCGGCCGGGTGAGGAGAGTCGATCTGGGCTGGAGCTGCGTTCGGCGGGATCAGCTCGACCAACACCTCCGGTCGAGGGTCTTCTAGCAGAGACGCTCCACACGAACACACCTGGGCATCCTCAGGGATCCCGGTGGCGCCACAGCTGGGGCACACGTGTGTCATCGCCACCGACCCTATCGGGGGATGAAGAGAAGGACAGCTAACCCACTCGGAGCAACCCGCCGAGGCCGCCCGGCGACGATGAGGTGATCGGCGGGCTAGCCGGCGATCAGAGCGTTGAAGTCCTCGATCAGCTGGTCTATCGGATCGACCAGAGCCTGAATCCCGGTCCAATAGTCGTGGTCGTACCACTGTGCCTGGATCTCGTCGTAGCTCTTGCCCTGCTGCTCGACCCACGTGTAGTACTTGAGGTTGTGGATCCGCTTGCGGTCGCGATACGACAACTCGTGCACATGATCGGTGGCAGTCCCCATTAGGTACCGGGCGTAGGTGGCCGCAGCATCGCTGGTGCTGAACTCGCCACGCTCGTCGGTGAGTTCGACCAGCCTGCTGCCGTACATCTCCATCGAGTCGGTCCCCAAGGTGATCACGATGTCGCTCGACGTGAGCTCGTGGTACTTGGCGAACTTGATGGCGGCCTGCATGTTTCCCACACCCGAGATCCCCAACAATGGCAGCTGCTCTATGAGGTCGGGCTTGACCCCCTGACCGACCAGAAACTCGACTCCGGCCGGCTCGTTGAAGAGCCGAATGACGCTCATCGCCGCCTCATCGTCGAGACCGATGGCAAAGTCGGTATTGCGCAGGTTGTGAACCCACGGAATGTGCTTGTCGCCGATCCCCTCGATCCGATGCTCCCCGAAGCCGTTGTACAGCATCGTCGGGCATTGGGTCGCCTCGCCGGCAGCGATCTTGGAGGTCGGGAAGACCTGCTTGAGATAGTCGCCGGATCCGATGGTTCCGGCCGAACCGGTGGTGAGAACCACCCCGGCATATCGATCATTGGGCCCCATCGCCCGCCGCAGTACCTCTTCCATCGCCGGACCGGTGACGGCGTAATGCCAGAGGTAGTTTCCGAACTCGTCGAACTGATTGAAGATCATCAGATCCTCGCCAGATGCTGCCAGCTCATTGCACTTGTCGAAGATCTCCTTGACATTCGACTCGGAACCCGGAGTCTTGATGATCTCGTCGGCGACCCCCTCCAGCCACTCGAACCGCTCGCGGCTCATGCCCTCGGGCAGGATGGCGATCGACTCACATCCGAGAAGGTTGGAGTCATATGCGCCGCCGCGGCAGTAGTTGCCGGTCGACGGCCACACGGCCTTCTGCGTGGTCGGATCGAACTGACCAGTCACCAAACGCGGCACGAGGCAGCCGAACGCGGCCCCCACCTTGTGGGCTCCGGTCGGGAACCATTTGCCCTCCAGAACGATGATCCGCGCCTCGACCCCGGTGAGTTCGGGAGGCAACTCCATGAAGTTGACCGGACCGAACCCGCCGCCGTGGGCGATCGGCTCGTTGTGCCACGTGATCCGAAAAAGATTGAGCGGATCGAGATCCCACAGGCCGACATCGCCCAATTTGGCGGTGACATCAGCGGGAATCAGCGAAGGATCTCGCATCTGCTTGAACGTGGGGATGGTTATCGACCGCTCCCGAGCTCTTTGTGCCGAGGTGGCCAACGTTGCTTCGTTGATGGTCAGGTCGATCATCGGATTCCTATCTCGTTGGAGTCTGCTGAATGATGCCGTTGCTCAGATCGGCGGCCAGGCGCGCCGCTCGCAAGGATCTCGGCTTTGCCGCTCCTCTGGAGGAACGGCGGGAGCTGAGGACGCAGCGAGAGGTGATGCATGGTCGCCGAGATGAGTGACATGCATTGTTCAGCGGGCTCCCAGTGCCGCATCCAATGCAGCAAGATCTGGTGGAACAGTTATTGGTGTGGTACCGACAGAAGTCACCGCCCGCATCGCCGAGGCGACATCCTTTAGTCCGCTCCCGGTGCTGAGGACCGCGACCCGATCGGTCGGGCCGACAAGACCTTGATCTACGGCCGCCACCACCCCGGCGTATGCGGTCGCTCCGGCCGGTTCGGCGAAGACTCCCGATCCCCTTGCCAGGGTCGGAATCGCTTCCAGGATCACCTCGTCCGGAATCCGGATGTAGGCACCGCCGGTCTCGGTGACGGCAGCCATTGCCTTGATCCGATCCCGGGGCAGGTCGGCGCTGATCGAATCGGCCACCGTTTCGGCGGCGATCGGCGCCTTCTCGAGCACATCCTCGCCACTCTCGAAGGCCTGCACCATGAAGTCGCTTCCGTTGGCCTGGATCCCGTAGATCCGGGGAATCGACTCGATCAGACCCAGCGCTAGCGCATCTTTCGCCCCCTTGTGGAGTCCCCCGATGATCGATCCGTCACCGACGCTGACAAAGACGGCATCGGGGCTATTCCAGTCCAGTTGCTCGAGAAGTTCGAGCATCGCAGTCTTCTTGCCTTCGGTCATGTAGGGGTTGAAGCCGGTGTTGCGGTTGTACCAGCCGTGGCTCTCGGCGGCGGCCATGCACAGGTCGAACGCGTCCGAGTAGTTGCCCTGAACCAGCACTACGGTCGACCCGTAGGCCAGCAACTGAGCGACCTTGGCCTCCGGAGCCGACTCTGGAACGAAGATGACATTGGGCTGCCCGACGCTGGCACACAACCCGCTCAACGCCGCAGCCGCATTGCCGGTGCTGGCCGTGGTCACCACCGAGGCACCGAATTCCTGAGCCTTGACTACCGCCATCGCCGAGGCGCGATCCTTGAGTGAAGCCGTCGGTTGACGGCCTTCATCCTTAACCCACAGCCGGCCGACGCCGGCCCGGTCCGCCAGTCGAGGAGAGTCATAGGTCGGCGTGCCTCCCACCGTCAACGGCGGCAGCGGAGCATCCGCCGCCATCGGCATCACCGCCCGATAGCGCCACATGGTGACATCGCCATCGGCGGCGAGCGAGGAACGCGACATCTCGATACTTTCGTAGTCATAGCGAACGTCGAGAATTCCCTCGTTGCCGTGCTCGGTACACACATAGATGTCGCCGGCCGGATACTCCCGACCGCAGACCACACAGGTCAGATTGAGAACGTGGTCCAAGCTCAAGCGCTGATCCACGTTCCGGTCTCGCGGGCCATCGCCCGGGCGATATTTTCCGGGTTGGTGATAAGTACCTGCCGGCCCCCGTTCTCGAGGAACTGGACCACCGCCCGCATCTTCGGAGCCATGCTGCCTTCGGTGAAGTGAACCCCCTCGTCGAGGTACTGCTTGACCTCGGCCAGGGTGAATTCGTCCATCCAGCGCTCATCGGAAGTACCGAAATTCAGCGCCACCTTCTCGACCGCGGTGGAGATGATCAGCAGATCGGCATCGATCAGCTGAGCCAGCAGCGCCGAAGCCAGATCCTTGTCGATCACCGCCGGAACCCCGACGAGGTTTCCGTCATCGTCGGAGACGACCGGGATCCCGCCGCCACCGACCGTGATCACAACGACGCCGGCGGCGAGCAGCTGCTTGACGATGTCGAGCTCTATCACCTTCGTGGGGTGTGGCGATGCCACCACCCGGCGCCAGCCCCGGCCGGCATCTTCGATGACATCCCAACCGTCCTCATCGCGCCGCCGGTTTGCCTCGTCCTCTTCCATGAACGAACCAATTGGCTTCGATGGGTTGGCGAATGCCGGATCGTCGCGACTCACTTCCACCTGGGTGACGACCGTTACCACCGACTTGTCGATCCCGGCACGATTGAAGTCGTTGCGCAGGTTCTGCTGCAAGGCGTAACCGATGGCACCCTGGGTGTCGGCGCCACAGACATCCAGCGGGACCTCATGCAGCTCATGGCTGGCCAGCTCGGAGCGGCGCAGGATGAAGCCGACCTGTGGGCCGTTGCCGTGAGTCACGGCAACGTCCCAATCATCAGCGATCAACCCCGCAATGTGGTGGCCGGTCTGCGCAGCCGCCTCGTACTGATCCTCGACCGTCTTGTGCTCGGCATCGGTGATGAGGGAGTTGCCTCCGATGGCGATTACTGCGAGCGGCATGGCTACTCCATCGCTCCGAGGACGAGCGACAGCAGGGTCATCCGCATCACGACACCGTTGTAGGCCTCCTGCCAGTACCGGGCGTGCTTGAGATTGTCGACCTCTTCGAGCAGCTCGTCCATCCGGGGCAGCGAGTGCAGGATGATCGAGTCGCCCTTGGCGCGCTTCATCACCTCGCGGGTGATCTGATAGTTGGCCGGCGTCTTGCCGTAGTCGTCCGGAACCTCGTCACGCGACACCGTGTAGTCGGGCTGGACCACCGGCTCCATGTAGATGACATCGGCTTCGGCGATGACGTCGTCGATGTGATCCACGATCCGGTAGGTGGTACCGAGAGTGTCGAGTTCGGCCAGGAAATCCTCGGTGGGAGACATTTCCTCGGGAGCCAGGATCACCATCTCGGCATCGAACTGCGAGAGGGCATACCCGATCGAGTGCATGGTCCGCATCCGGTGGTCCCCGATGCAAACAAAGGTCAGCCCGTCGAGCGTGCCCTTCTCCTTGAGCACGGTGTACAGATCGGTCAGGACCTGGGTCGGGTGCTCGCCCCAGCCGTCGCCGGCGTTGATGATCGGAATCGAGGCCCACTTGGCGGCCTCATGCGGGGCACCTTGCTGGAAGTGGCGCATGACGAGCGCATCGCCGTAGAACTCCAACATATGGACCGTGTCTTTGATCGACTCCTGATAGAAGTCTCCGGCCCGGGTGTTCTTGGCGTCGGAGAATCCGAGCACGTGACCGCCCAGACGATGCATCGCCGCCTCATGGGCGAGCCGGGTCCGAGTGGAGGGCTGATAGAACGCCGTCACCAGCGTCTTGTCGGCCAGCAGGTCCGAGTTCCGCCGCTCGCGAGCGATCGGCTCCAGCCGATCGGCGATCTCGAACACGTGGAAGAACTCGTTCCTCTCGAATTCCTTGAGAGAAAGGATGTCCCTACCGGCAAAGCTTCTCATGGTTCTTCTCCTCTTTGGCAAACCGACTGGTGGCCACCGGTCCATTGGACGACGGCGGAATGTCTCCTATGATTGGTACTACAACCATGCGACCCTATGACTCTACCAAATCCAGGCGAGGACGGCGATCTGACGGCTCTTCGCGTTTGTCTCCAACGTTCGAGTCCTCCCCGGCCTCGAACGCCTCCGCACGATGGTGCCGCCCGACGGGCGGCACTGTGCTCTACGGCTCATCGCAGTGCGACCCGGGTCCCTACCCAGGTCGCCGAGTCCGCACCTATAGGAGCGTCCTCTAAATTGATCACCCGCGGACCGTCCCTCACCGAGCAGGTGCGCCAGCACATCAAGCAGCTCATTGTCGATGACGGCTTCGACGCAGGCCGCATACCCCCCGAAACCGAGCTGGCCGCCGACCTCGGGGTGAGCAGAACCACCGTCCGAGATGCCCTCAGCCGCCTTGAACACGAGGGGGCAATCGTCCGTCGTCAGGGATCAGGAACCTTCGTAAATCCTCACGGGCTTCGGATCAAGACTCGGCTCGAAGAGATGTGGTCCTACGAGGAAATGCTCAAGGATCACGGCTACACACCATCGGTGAAAGTCATCAGTGTCGATACCGAGCCTTCCACCCCGGACACCGCCCAGGCCCTCGGGCTCGAAGAGGACCAACCGGTGCTGGCGATGAACAAGGTGTTCTATGAGGACGACGATCCCGTGGTCCTCACCTACAACTTCGTGCCGCTGGATCTGATCGATGGCGAAGTGAGCCCGAGCGATGCCGAAGCGCCGATCTTCGAGTTCCTCGAGCAGCAGACCGGAAATCAGCTCGCCTACTACGTGTCCGAGATCGTGCCGGTCACCCTCACCAAGGAATGGGCCGAGCTACTCGGATCCGAGCCGGGTACCGCCGCCATCAGTTTTGACGAAACGGGTTTTGACACGGACGGACAACCTCTGGTGCACGCACGGTCGATGTTTCGCGATGACCTGCTGCGTCTGGGGGTAATGAGAAGAAAAGCAGGAGGGTGACGAGTCCGTTTCTACGGACACGACACGACCAAAGGAGCGACTGATGCAAACGCACTTGCGCGGACGGGACATGATCACCACCCAGGAGTGGACCAAGGACGAGCTCGACACCGTCATGGACATCGCACTCGACCTCAAGCGGCGACGGGCCCTGGGCGAGGATCACGCCTTGTTGCGCGACAAAGTGCTGGAGATGCTCTTCTTCTTCTCGAGCACCCGCACCCGGGCCAGCTTCGAGGCCGGCATGGCGCAGTTGGGCGGCCACGCCATGTTCCTCGACAGCACCACCACCCAGATCGGCCACGGCGACACCTGGAAAGAAATCGGCGAGATCCTCGGCCGCTACGGCGACGGGATCGCCATCCGCAACGTGGACTGGGACATTGGCAACAAATACATTCGAGCCGTCGCTGAGGCCAGTCGGGTACCGGTCCTCAACATGCAGTGCGACTGGTACCACCCCCATCAGGCGCTGGCGGACCTGCTCACGATCATCGAGCAGAAGGGCGATCCTTCGAAGCTGACTATCAACATGAGCTACGCCTACGCCGCCAGCTATCAGAAGCCGATCAGTGTCCCGCAAAGTGTGATCCTGTTGCTGACCCGCTACGGAGCCAACGTCCGCCTGACGCGGCCGCCGGAATTCAAGCTGATGCCCGAAATCGTCGCCCAGGCCGAGGAGAACGCCAAGAAGGCGCACGGCAGCTTCGAGATCTTCGAGGACTTCGAGGAAGGTATGCAGGGCGCCGACGTCGTCTATGCCAAGGCGTGGGGTTCGATGCTGACGACGTCCGATCACGAGGAGTCGGCCAAGATCTCTGCCAAATACGAAGACTGGATCGTCGACCCGCGCCGCATGGAGATGGCCGATGAGGATGCCATCTATATGCATCCCCTCCCGGCCGATCGCAACGTCGAGGTAGCCGATGCCGTCATCGACGGCCGCTGGAGCAGGGTCTTCGACCAAGCCGAAAACCGCCTCCACGCCCAAAAGGCGGTCATGGCGCTGACTATGTAGCGCGTGGCCTCGCCCGTAGGGCGAGACGACCATGCGGAGGGTTTTGGGGATGGGCTAGTGACGGGAATGTGACAGTCGTCGGATGGGTTGCACCCTGACCGAAGAATTCTATGGGAGGGGACCGCACTGTGACCGAAGCCAGCCCGCCGCGCATCTCGCCAAACCAGGGACATCCTCAAAGGTGGTGGGTGCTGGCGGCGATGACCACCAGCCTGGTTCTGGTGGTTGCGGGTGTCAGCTCCCTCAACCTAGCCATCCCCACGATCCGTGACGCATTGGCCACGTCCAACACCGAACTCCTTTGGATCATCGATAGCTACGGCCTCGTCTTTGCAGGTCTGCTGCTTCCTGCTGGGGCGCTGGGCGACCGCTACGGGCGCAAGGAGGCGCTGATCGTCGGGCTGGTCATTCTGATTACCGGAGCGGCTGCGGCGGCCATTGCCGGCAGCGCATTGACGCTGATTGCCGCCCGATCGTTCATGGGCATCGGAGCGGCGTTGATCATGCCGGCGACGCTGTCCATCATCACAGTGGTGTTCCCGCCTTCAGAACGGGCAAAGGCGATTGCCATTTGGGTCGGATTCGCTGGTGCCGGCGGAGCGCTCGGACTGGTCGCCGGGGGCGTACTGCTTGACTTCTTCTGGTGGGGCTCGGTGTTCTTTATCAACATCCCGATCGCTCTCGTGGTCTTGGGTGCGGTGCTAAAGATCGTCCCGACGTCGAAGGACGAGGAGCAGCGACCGCTCGACCTGGGTGGCTCACTCTTGTCGATCGGCGGATTGGGAATCCTGCTCTACGGAATCATCCAGGGACCGGAGCGAGGCTGGACCGATGGGTACGTGCTAGCCCTTTTCGCGGCGGCTGCGGTGCTACTGATCCTGTTCGTGCGATGGGAACTACGGACGCCGGCGCCGATGCTCGACCCCAGGTACTTTCTCAACCGTCGCTTCACGCTGGGGAGCCTGGCAATCACGACTTCTTTCCTGGCGATGTTCGGCTTCTTCTTTCTGATCACGCTCTTTCTACAGTTCGCTCAGGGGCACTCGCCGATCGCCGCCGCGGTGCGCACCCTCCCCTTCGCAGCCTCCATGGTTGTGGTTGCCCCGCGCAGTGCCGGTCTGGCGGAACGGTTCGGGCCCCGACTGGTCGTCAGCGGTGGCCTGACCATGCTGGCGATCGGCCTGGTCGGAATCTCGTTTCTGGAGATCGCCTCGCCCTATTGGCACCTGCTGGTGTGGCTCATCGTGTTGGCTTCTGGGCTGGCGGTACTGATGCCCCCCTCGACCGAAGCAATCGTCTCGTCGCTGCCGCAAAGCAAGGCCGGGGTTGGCTCGGCCGTAAACGATACGACCCGCGAAGTAGGAGGAGCACTCGGGATTGCCCTCTTGGGCTCCCTGGTCTCGGTCGGCTATCGATCTGGAATAGATCAGGCCCTTACCGGCCTACCCCCGGAGGCGGCCGAGGCGGCGCGTGACTCGATCGGCGGCGCCTTAGGAGTCGCCGCCCAGGTCGGTGGCGAACGTGGCCTGGCCCTGGCCGATGCCGCCGGTTCGGCCTTTACCGATGGCATCGGTGTCGCCTTCCTCGGTGCGGCCGTCCTGGTGTTGGCGACGGCGCTGCTGGTGTTCGTCTTCCATCCGCGGCAAGAGGCACCTACCACCCAAGAGCCCGTCGTCTGACGCGTGACGGGAGGTTGATCGACCTCTTCGACCGGGTCGGGGACATCTGACCTGGGGTGTACGGCACCGACCACCTACGAGTAGAGGGTTCGGTAATCTCACCGAGGTGGAGCCACCCCGAGTCCGCCGCGCCCTGCCGTGTCGCTTGATGGTCCGCCGGTGTGGTCCCAACACTGCAGCGGTCACACCGCAAATCGGCCGGAGCAGGGGGCCCGCCACATGACGGCGGCGCGACCGGACACCGTCTCGTTTCGACTCAACGGCACGGCCGTCTCGGTGAGCGCCGACCACCCCCACCTGCTCGCCGCATTGCGTGAGGAGCTCGACGTCACCTCGCCCAAAGACGGCTGCTCGCCATCCGGCCAATGCGGGTCTTGCACCGTGCTACTAGACGGCAAGGCACGAGTGAGTTGCTCCACAGGCCTCGACAAGGTCGCGGGCAACGAGGTAACGACGCTGGAAGGATTCGAGCCGGCCGAACGGGAGCGCCTCGCCGACGCCTTCGCCGCTCACGGCGCCCTCCAGTGCGGATTCTGCATCCCGGGGATCCTGGTTCGGGCCAAGGCGCTGATCGATCAGAAGGGGCCATCGCTCGACCGCGCCACGATCGAAGCCCGACTCGGCGCCCACCTGTGCCGGTGTACCGGATACACCAAGATCATCGACGCTGTCACCGATCTGGCACGCGGGGAATCGTTCCGGCCGGCAATGGCGTCAGGGATAGGCAAGCGAGGCGCCAAGTACCTGGCGGCCGATCTGGCTCTGGGCGATCGCGGCTACGTCGACGACCTGCGACGGGACGGTTTGCTACACGCGGCTCTCGTCTTCACCCAACATGCCCGCGCCGACATCGTGGCGATCGACACCTCTCCGGCCGAATCGATGGAAGGTTTCGTGGCTGCCTTTACCGCAGCCGACGTCCCGGGCGATCTCAAGGTCGGGATAATTCACCAGGACTGGCCGGTGTTCATCCCGGTCGGTGGCCGTACCTCTTTCATCGGTGACGTCTTAGCCATCGTCGTTGCCGAGACCAGAGCCCAGGCCCGAGCAGCAGCCGAAGCGGTGGTGATCGAGTACCAGGTTCTTGATCCGTTCACCGACCCCGCTGCCGCCAACGCCAGCGACATCGATGCGGTCTGGGGTCTTGAAGGCAATGTCCTCTCCCGGTCGGCCTACACCCGCGGAGACACTGCAGCCGCGCTCGAAGCGTCGGCTCATGTGGTCCGCGAGCGATTCGTGACCCAACGAGTGGAGCACGCCTTCCTGGAGCCGGAGTCGACGCTGGCAGAACCGACCCCCGACGGAACCCTGATGGTCTATTCCGGTGGCCAGGGAATCTGGGACGATCGCGATCAGATCGTCCGAGTGCTGGGAGTCGACGCCGACAAGGTCGTGGTAGAGCTCATCTCCAACGGTGGTGCCTTCGGGGGCAAGGAAGACATGTCCAACCAGGCCCAAACGGCGCTGGCCTCCCACCTGTTGCAGCGCCCGGTCAAATGCACGTTGTCACGCACCGAGTCGTTCCGGCTGCACCCCAAGCGCCATCCGATCACTATCGACCTCGAGGTCGGCTGCGACGAGGACGGCGTCCTCACGGCCCACCGCGCTCGGCTGCTGGGGGACTCGGGACCTTATGCATCGGTCGGCATGAAGGTGTTGGAACGGGCCGCCGGTCACGCCACTGGTCCCTACGCCGTTCCCAACGTCGATGTGGAAGCGATCGCCGCCCGCACCAACAATCCAGTTGGTGGGGCCTTCCGCGGCTTCGGAGCCAACCAGGCCCAGTTCGCCATGGAAGGCGCACTCGACCGCTTGGCCGAGAAGGTCGGCGTCTCCGGCTGGGAGATCAGATCTCGCAATGTCATCACCCCCGGAGCCGTATGGGGTCCCGGCCAGGTCATGGATGAGGGGTCGGTGGGAGCCCGCGCCTGTCTCGACAAGATCGCGCCGTACTACCACGCAGCACGTGAACAGGGCAAGGCGATCGGTCTCGGCCTCGCTCTCAAGAACGCGGGCCTCGGCAACGGGGCGCGTGAGGTGTCGCGAGCTCGGATTCGATTCGATGAAGACGGGACGGTCGAAGT
>Ga0255057_10001649_pt1 | contig 12375 bp, 8 predicted proteins | sample Cases_109_6_MG_FD_189022 | JGI IMG/M metagenome (GOLD analysis project Ga0255057, IMG submission 189022) | Seawater microbial communities from Amundsen Gulf, Northwest Territories, Canada - Cases_109_6 | ecosystem: Environmental > Aquatic > Marine > Gulf | place: Canada: Northwest Territories... | reverse complement strand
CACACCTGAGCCACCGGGAACGCGTTCGACAAGAGCGACACTATTGGGGGAGTTCGTGATCACGCCGGCCTCCTCATCTGTAAAGATGGTCGGCGATCCGGTGCTGCTCGCTGTCCCTTGGCCATCACTTCTGGAGGAGATGCCTCCCCCATTCTGACCCCGCTGAGGGCCGGGGGGTTCGATTGCCCGCTGCGTCGGTCACCGCCCGCGGGAGCGTTCCCGGAGTGTCGGGGGCTCTATTCTTCTTCCAAAGAGATAGAAGACAGGGAGGCGGGGTTCCCTTAAGGGATGCTTCATGCAGAGCGTGTAGGGTGCTCTGCTCCATTGATCGTACCCTGAGGGGCGTGGCCGTGACCTGGCTGCGCCCCTCGCTTTTCTTGATGACGATACGAGCCATTTCCGTAACCACAGAAAGAGGCTTGCGCCAGCTATGAGGAAACTCCTTCGACATTGGATCGCACGACTTCGTCGTCGACGCAGCTGGGTCGCTTCGCTCTCTCAGGTTCAGGCGTTCCGGGGGCTGGCGCCGCGACACATCCGAGCGGTTGCAGAGGAAGTCGAAGAGGTGAGCTTCCCTCCTGATGCCTTCCTTCTTCGCCAGGAAGATGATCTACCACACGCCCTCTTCTTGATTCAATCCGGTTCCGCCCGTGTGTTCATGGACGTCGGGAGTGGCCCCACGCCTTCCGGAGCACGCCGCGCAGTGCGCAAAGGCACTTGTTGACCGAGGCAGCGCTCAGCGGCTTCCCGGTGGGTGTGGAGACGACCTCACGTAGGGCGGCCCGGATCGCCTGGGTGTGCTGGTAGCCGAGCGTGGCCCAGGGCAGTTCCTCGGCCCCGAGGCGGCCGCCGGACACGACCCTGGCGACCTGATCGAGCGCCTGGGCCATCGTTCGACGGCTTCCCGGGCTGAGCCCGGCGAATTACCCGCGCAGCGGGTCGCGGTCCCGGCGGGGGAGGGCGATCAGGTCGCTGGGCGCGGGATCGTCAGAAGTCCTCGACTCTAATGCAGAAAACGATGAAACCCGCTGCCCGACGGACTTTTTTGCGATTTCTGCTGCCCGAGTGCCACGTATCTCTAGATGACTGGGGGATGAGGAACGCCGGGAGATACCCCTTGGCACCTCGCCCGATCACTGATTTTGTCTTCCCCTTCCGCCGCACCGCTCTGTTCGGATCGGTGCTACTCGCGGCGATCGTGGCCACCGCGTTGCTCTCGGCCGGCCAGGCCCGCGCCATGCTGTTGAACGGACCAGCGACTTGCGACGCCCTCTTCGAGAGCATCGACAAACCCAGGCTCTGTGTCCCCGGGGATACCGAGATGCTCCTCGAGACGCTGTTCACTGTGTCGGGGAATGACCCTCTGTTCAACATGTACGCCACAGAGAATCGCATCATCCTGATCTTCACAGACCCCGTCACTGGGAATGATTTGAACGATACTGGATTCCAGCTGAGCGGCCTCGAGAGCACCGTGGACCTTGTCTCGGGGCCGATGGCCGAATGCGGCCCAGGGCTGGAGGAAACGCACTGCGTCAACTTCCTCAACTTTCAGACCAAGCCCAGCACCCTTCCGTTCGTCACCGTCGACAGCGGTAGCGGAACGGCAGCGATCGAGTGGACGAGGCTCACGGATATGGACCCGGAGATTGGCTCCGTCGCGATAATCAGATTGAGCTTCGTCCCCGAGCCGGGCACGGCTCTCTTGTTCGGGTTGGGTCTTGCCGGCCTCGGCGTCGTCGGCCGCTCGCGGCGAGAAGAGAGCGAAGGGACGGCCTAGCCAACGTAGGCGCAGGCTGCGCCGAACGCTCGGCCCCGCCTCGATTCGACACGCCCCGGCTCCGGTCGGGGCGTGGTCGTTTCGGGGATCGAGCCCGCAAGCAGGCTGGGCGGGGGGATCGCCGGGCGGCGCGACGCGCTGGGTTGCGAGTAGGCGGCTCGAATCCGAGACGCGCCCTGGTCCCCGTTGCCGAGGGTGGTCGCGTTCGGTGAGCACCTCACGTTGTCGATCGGCTGCGCGGCGCAGAACGCGCTGTGAGGTGCCGAACTTCCCCGGGCGAACCCGATCGCGAGTAACCTGAAAAAGATCGTCGAGAAGTGGGTGAAGCCGGGACCCAAGCGACGGCGACTGATCACGAAGGTCATGGATGTCTGGGATCGACGGTTTTGGCGCGGGCACGACGATGGCCGTTGGCGACCGTAGGCTCTTCCCGGTTTTTCCAGACCAGCCTGGATACTCATAGCCGCTCTCCCAGCAGGGGGACCGGCGCGCGTAGCCCCTGCGTAGCATCGGACTGCATCTAAGGAACCCGCGATGTAGCGCAGCACTGTGCGGGCTTGGCGTCGGTCGGCCGTCAGACACATGGGTGTGTCTTTCTCACCGGTGACTACCACGTCGCCGTCGTCGCGGAAGGCCGCCAGAAAGACCCCAGCCAGGGCGGCTATCAGCGCCTTTTCACCCCGTCGGCCCACCATCACCCACGATTCAGATACGGGTTGGATCCTCCGACCGGCAGGTCGAGCCCGTAACCTGACTCTCGGCGCAGGGAACTCGCAAGGAGCGCCCACCGATCGAGACGTCGATTGACCCGGCTCCACCCTCGGGTGTAGGCTGAAGACACCGCCCAGTGACGTCGGGCACCGTTGCTTCTCGCCGTCTCGGTCGCGCCCTGCTGGTTCGCACGCTCGCTGTGACGGAAGAAGGCGCGACCGTGCCGACGTCCAGAGCATGCTTCACGGAGGTCAGCCATGAAGCGCAGAAGCCTGATATCGGGATGTGCCTCGCGCGCGGGCCAAAACAGCAAGCTCGGCGTTCTGGTGTTTTCCGCCTTCGTGGCGCTCGGAACCGCATCGCCCGCAGCCGCGAAGGAAGCGATGTTCATGGGCCTGGGCTTCCTTCCGGGCGGGATGGCAAGCCAGGCTCTGGGGATCTCCGCCGACGGCTCCGTTGTGGTGGGCGGGGCCCAATCCGCATCGGGCCTGGAGGCGGCGTTCCGCTGGACTTCGGGCGGCGGCATGCTGGGCCTGGGGGAACTCCCGGACGGGAGCGTCTTCAGCCTGGCCTTCGGGGTCTCCGCCGATGGCTCCGTCGTGGTGGGCGGGGCCCAATCCCCCTTGGGCTTGGAGGCGTTCCGCTGGACCTCGGGAGGCGGCATGCTGGGCCTCGGGGACCTCCCGGGCGGGAGCTTCGAGAGCGTAGCCGAGGGGGTCTCTTCCGACGGCTCCATCGTGGTGGGCTACAGCCACTCCGCCGTCTTTCGCGAGGCGTTCCGCTGGACCTCGGGCAGTGACATGGTGGGCCTGGGCTTCCTTCCGGGCGGTTTCATGGCAAGCGAGGCCCGGGGGATTTCCGCCGACGGCTTCGTCGTCGTGGGCCGGAGCGTCTCCGCCTCGGGCGATGAGGCGTTTCGCTGGACCTCGGGCGGCGGCATGCTGGGCCTGGGGGATCTCCCGGGCGGGAGCTTCGACAGCGACCCCTTCGCAACCTCCGCCGACGGATCCGTCGTGGTGGGCTCTGGCTCCTCCGCCTCTGGCGACGAGGCGTTTCGCTGGGAGGACACAGGTACGTGTGCTCTCGACAATTCAGGGCCCGATCCATGCATGGTGAGTCTGGGCGTGCTGGGCACGGCTTACGGGGTCTCCGCCGATGGCAGCGTTGTCGTGGGCCGGAGCGCCGAGGCTTTCATCTGGGATTCGACGAACGGGATGCGAGAACTCGATCAGGTTCTCGCCGGCCTTGGGGCCGACCTTAGTGGCTGGACCCTGGAAAGTGCCCAGGGCGTAGCCGGCGACGGTCTCACCATCGTGGGCTTCGGCGTGAACCCTGACGGCCACACCGAGGCGTGGATCGCGGTGCTCCCGGGCCCCATCCCCGTCGATCTCGACATCAAGCCGGGCAGCCACACCAACCCCATCAACCCGATGAGCCGGGGCGTCGTCCCCGTTGCCATCCTCGGCTCGGCTACGTTCGATGTGCTCGACGTCGACGTGATCACACTGGCATTCGCTCGCGAAGGGGCCGTTCCCGCGCACAAGAAGAGCGGCCATCTAGGGGATGTGAACGACGACGGCTGGACGGACCTCCTGTCCCACTACGCGACGCCGGAGACGGGCATCGCCTTCGGCGACACGGAGGCGTGCGTCACGGGCGAGCTGCTCGACGGCACGCCGTTCGAGGGTTGCGACGACATCAGGACCGTGCCGGCCTGCGGAATCGGCTTCGAGCTGGCACTCCTGCTGCCGCTGATTATGGCGGTGCGTCGTCGCCGTAGACGCCCGATCCATTGGGCTCGGGCCGTGAAGGAGACCCCTGTGAGCGCAGCACACATTCGATCCGTCTGCGTTGCGGCTCTGATCGCGTCCGTTGGCCTGGTCGCTCTCCCCGACGCCTCCCAGGCAATCGCGGTCTACGAATACCAGGGCAACAACTTCACTGTCACGCAGGATGCTCCGGAACCGGGCGGGAGCTATACGACTGAGATGAGTGTCAGTGGCTCGATCACACTCGCATCGCCGCTCCCACCGGATACCAGCGGCGAGCATGTCGGACTCTATTCGACCATTCTCGCGTGGTCGTTCAGCGATGGGCGCGGCATTCTGAACGAGTCGAACAGCGGGTGGGGGCCCGCAGCGTTCTCTACGGACTCGACCGGGAACATCATCGAATGGGATTTCTTCTTCGATACCGGTGTCCCGTCTCAGGCCGGACAGGGGCTACTGCGGCACGGGATCGAGATCGCGAATCTTCCGGGAATCCTGGTAACGGAAGGTGGAGGCATCGAGAGTTACGATTGCACTCCCCAACCAACGTCCTGCTCCTTGGTCGGAACCGACCTGGGGGGCGTCCTGGATGATCCCAGCGCCTGGACCCTCGTCCCCGAGCCCTCCACGGCGCTGCTCGTCGGCCCGGGCCTCGTCGGGATCGCAGCGAAACGCAGGAGCGCTGTCGGCGTGTAATCGAACGGGCGATCTCCATTCGCGTTTCGCATTGTATCGAATACCACTAGGCAATACATCAGTCGTAGAGAACGCGCGTGCAGCACACCAGAGGCCGCACCGCGCTGCTTGGGTCGCTGGCGTGTTGTTGAGCAATGGCGGATATCGGCTTGCTGGCGTGCCGAAGCACGCGAGGAACTGTGCAGCGACAGAAGTATCGTCGAGGCGAGGTTGGTGGGTGTCTCGGGGAGCGAGCGCATGGGCCCCCTTCATCCCGCAGTCAACGGCAACACCATCCTGGATAGGGCGCCCGCGGTGTGTCAAGCGTTTCTTCGCATCACCCAACGTCCGAAGCCGGCTGTGCGCCGCGGAGGCCGCGGCATGAACGTCGGTGCGTTGGGTACTCCTCCGGCTAGCATACGGCCATGACCGATGCGCGGGCGGAGCGGCCTTTGGGCATCCCCTGGACGGTCCGGTTCTTTGAGTCGGCCCCGATCGCGCCCATCTGGATCGGGATCCTGGTCGCGTTCTCCTGGCTCGCACTCTACGTCGCCTACGCGTACCAGGTCGATTGGATCGGCGCTCCGGGGCAGCCATCTTGGAACAACCTCGAACTGGCGGTCCTCTTCGCGGCCATGATCGGGTATGCCCCGACGGCTACGGCCTACGGATTCCGCGGAGCGGCGCGTGATATGCACGCGCTCCGGCCCGCTCTTGATTGTTCGGATTCCGAGTTCCGGGAGCTGCTCCATGGGCTCACTCGCTTCGATGGAGGCGTGCTGCTCATCGTAAGCACCGCCGCGGTCGTGGTCGGCCTTCTCATTCCCTTCTTACCGTTCATATGGCGTACGGGGCGGACGCCGGAGTTCGGAGACGCTGAGCTCACCTGGAACATGTTGCAGTTCACGATCCTCTACTGGCTGGGCGCTCGGGACTTGTATATGGGACGCATCCTCGACCGGCGGTTCTCCAACATAGGAGCACGCTGCCGCGTAGAGCTCTTGGATACGAGACCGCTCGCCCCTCTCGGCCGAGCAGGTCTCCGGGGAGCGCGGGCGACGATCGGATTCGCGGCACTTCTTTCACTCATGCTCCTCCTCCCCCTGATCGGGTACTACATCCCCCCGGTCTTCATCATCGGAGTCCTGATCGTGTCTCTCGGGCTGGCCGTCCACCGCCTGCTCACTCCCATGATGGGAGTGCGCCGTCGCCTTCGCGAAGCCAAGCGGGCTGAGCTCGAGCGCGTACGCGAGGTGATCCGCGCCGAGTCTCGGTCGAGGTCGGAACGGGAGGACCATTGGCAATCGATTGACGGGCATCTCTCGGACCTGATCGTCTATGAGACGCGCATCGAGTCGGTGAGCACGTGGCCCGTTGATAGCTCCGGAGTACTTCGGTTCGCTCTCTACGTCTTCGGTGGCCTCGGCGCTTGGGTTGGAGCCGCGCTGATGGAACGCCTGCTGAGTGCAGCGGTCGGCTGAGACGGCGTGGTGCAAACCCCCTCCCGAGCAGACGCAGAGCACGTTTTCGAGCGACGACCGCGGTTCACGCGCGAAACGGAGGAACAGAGCTGCCAGGCTGATCTCAGATCGAGTTCCACTCGCCAGCTCGGAAGCTGCGTCGAAAGTCCACGAGAAGAGGGACACATCCCGGCTCGCGAGCCGAATGAAAAGTGGGGCGTTTTGGGCTTGGGCGACACGCCAACGGCGCTTCATCGGGTATGAGCGGCGCTGACGGCGCGCGAGGGTTGACAGAGTCCGCCGGTCGCCCGGGAACTCACATGCTCGTGTGTATCCATTCAAGAATTCCCAGCCCAATCGTGACTTCGCCCGCCGGTCCGCCCCCCGAGGCGGTAACACTGGCGTTTTGACGGACGGAGCCCGACGGCAGAAAGATGCCAGGCACCCAACGTTTTGGGGTGTCATGCGGTCCGCTTCAGGGCGTAGACTGAAGGCACCGCCCGGTGAGGCCGGCACCGCCGCTCCTCGCCTCTCGGTCGCGACCCGCTGGTTCCCACGCTCTCGGCGACGGAAGAAGTCGCGGCCCTGTCGGCCTCCAAGGCAGTGAAAACGTGGAGGCCGGTCATGAAGCGCACGAGCCCGTTCCCTGCGAGAGCCGTTCTTCTCGTCAGCGTGATGGTCATAGGTGCGTCCGTCGCGCAGGTGACTGCGGCGTCGGCGGAAGGAGGCCGTCCCAACGTCATCCTGATCATCACCGATGATCAGGGATTCGGTGACATGGGAAGGGCAGGCGAGCTCGATTGCCACGCCCCGCTGGCCGACCCGGCCAATTGCCAGCACCCGCTCGAAACCGCCCTGCAAGCGGCCGCTCTGGACTCCTTTACTCCCAACATCGACCAATTGGCCAACGAAGGGGTCCGCTTCAGCGACTTCCACGTCACCCCTGTGTGCGCCACCACGCGCGCTGCGCTGATGACGGGTCGCTTCAATCAGAGAACGGGGGTTCTCTTCCCTACCAGCGACCGACAGATCCTATCCCCCGACGAAACCACTCTCGCAGAGCTCTTTGGGAACGCCGGTTATCGCACGGCATTCTTCGGAAAATGGAACCTGGGCGACAACTTTCCGGCACGTCCTCAAGATCGTGGCTTCAACAAAGTGCTCAAGATGGGCGGGGCGTCTCTTGGGGCAGCGTCCAACTATTGGCGAAACGACTGCTTCGGAGATACCTACATCGACGAAGACAACAACGCGATCCCCTTCGGCCCGAACAATGACCCTCCACAGCCGGGCGACCCCTATTGCACGGACATCTTCTTCGACCAGGCCAAGACGTTCATTTCGGATCACGTGTCCCAGACGCCCGGCCAGCCCTTCTTCGCATACGTTGCCACGACTGCACCGCGCGATCTCCGCACAGCCACTCCCCGTCGATTCGTCCCTCCGAACAACCCCGACCCGAGCGTCGTCTACGAATCGCTGGGCGTCGATCCGGTCCTCGCGGACTTCTACGGTGCGATCCATGGCATCGACGAGCAGCTCGGAGAGCTGCGGAGCCTGCTCCAGAGTATGGACCTCGAGGACAACACGATTCTCGTCGTTCTCGGTGACAACGGCTCTCAGCTGACGAATCGGAACGCTGCTGAGCGCTTCTTTCCCTTGCTGAACAATTACGGAATTCTCGGGAACGACCCCGGATACGCCGACTTCATCAATCCCGCCGGCTTGCGTTCGTGGAAGGGAGATCTCTACGAAGGAGGCCACCGTGTATTCCTGTTCATGCGCTGGCCGGATGGGGGAATCACCAGCGAGAACGTCCAACAGATCGATGCGTTGACTCATGTCAGCGATCTTTTCCCCACCCTGCTGGATCTCGCCGGCATCGAAATGGAGATGCAACTGAAGGAGAACCTCGACGGCATTAGTTTGGAATCCCTTCTCTCGGGTACTCTCGACGATGCCTTCGATCAGCGAACGGTCCCACTTCAGGAAGATCGCGGCATTGAAGACCCCGTAACGGGTGCATTCACTCCGAGGAGGTTCTTCAACTTCGGGGTCTTGACCCCGGAATGGCGTCTGGTGCGCCCGGACTCGGGGGGAGCTCGGCTGTACGCCGTATCCGATCGCGCCCAACGCAACAATGTCTCCGCCGGGAATCCGGGAATCGTTGCGGATCTGGAGAGCCGCTGGAGCGACTATTACGATAGCTGGGTAGGACTCTACGATGACGCCGAGGATCGAGGACGCATCTTCATCGGCGACCCCAGCGCACGAACGCAGACACTGGCAACCACTTCCTGGCTGGCGACTGAAGAAGCGTTCCGGGGGCGCGCCTTCATTCAGGATGGCATCTCGACGGCCGAGAATGCGCTACCCGCAAGGGGCTTCTGGGCGCTCAAGGTCGTGAGAAACGGTGACTATTCGATCAAGCTCCGCCGCTGGCCGGGCATCGAGCTCGCACCCGCTTCGATTGCCAACCAACCGATCGACCCACGAGGCGGGGGATCTGCACGCCTGGTGATCTCTCCCGAGTATTTCGATGTCGATGGGCTCTCGTTGAGTGGATCCGGAGCGAATCGCATCGATTCGACCAACTCGATCGGAGCTTCGGACGACGAGAGCGAGTTCTTCGTGAGCCTGGAGGAAGGCGACGTGTTCATGGGTGGGGAACTGACGGGTGTCAGGGAGTTCGCCTCGGGCTGTGACGTGAGCGTCGACCCGGACGCATGCCCTGCAGTTCTTCGCAGCCCCTACTTTGCAATCATCTCGTTTCTTGGGGAAGCCGTCGAGATCGACATCAAGCCGTGGAGCGACGGCAACCCGATCAACCCGATGAGCAGGGGTAAGATCCCCGTGGCCATCCTCGGCTCAGACAGCTTCGACGTTGCCGACGTAGACGTGACCACCCTCGCCTTCGGTCCCGCTGGTGCGGGCCCAGCTCACGACAAAGGACACGGCGCCGAAGACCTGAACGACGACGGGCTCACCGACCTCATCTCGCATTACCCGACCCAGGAGACGGGTATTGCCTTCGGGGATGAAGAGGCGTGCGTCACGGGCGAGCTGCTCGACGGGACGCCCTTCGAGGGCTGTGACGACATCAGGACCGTGCCGGGCTGTGGGATCGGCTTCGAGCTAGCCTTCCTGCTGCCGCCGCTTGTGTGGCTGCGGCGACAGCGGAGGCGCCGCACCCACTAGGCGGCTTCCCCGATGCCGAGGAGCGAAGCGAGTGCTTCAGCGAGGCCGGGCCCAGGCGGTCGCCACTGAACGGCGAGGCGTCAGGGAGTCAGTTCGCAAGATTTCGGATTGGACCCAGCGTCGGTTGGGTGTATAAGGTCGCTGGGGGGCAAGGAGATAACATGGCACTGGGCAAAGAGATCGGGAGCTTCTCACTCAAGATCACGTCCATCAGCTACGTGGAGGACGGCGGGACAGCCAACTGCGACGGAACGGCTGACAACTTCGGTACCGTTTTGGGCACTCTGACCTTCAGCGCAAGCGAGCCAGGTGCACAGAATGGGACCCTGAGCTGGCGCGGTCAGGCCTATCTCGAGAACGGCGAGGTGCAGAGAGCCGTCGGTGAGGGCGCCTTCGAAGCGCTCGGCAACCACAAGTGGCGAACGAGGCTGGTCATTACCATCTCCGATGGTCAGATCTTCGCCTCCGACGGCCTTCTGGATCTCGCGAAGCGCTCTCTCACGGGCAAGAACCTGGAATGGAGCTGAGCTCCGACGAGCCAGTGTGAACGCTCGTTGACGCTGTTGACCCGGCTGGAGTAGAGAGCCCGGACACGAACCGAGACGCGCGGAGCTCCTGCGGAGCATCGCTGCAACGCAGCCGTGCCAGGCGCGGCTCCCTGCGGCGGTTTCGCGGGAAGCGCAGAGTAATCCGAACCCAGCGGTCGAACCTGGAGTTTCTTAGGACTCTTGTGGAGCGGCCGGTCTTCGGGCACTCACCAGTCGATCCGCATCACTGCGATGGGCGACACCAGCCCCTTGAGCTCCAACTGACGCTCGTCGGCGCAGGAGAAGCGATCGCCCGCCGCGACCAGCACGGCGCGGCTCGCCAGGATCTCGTCTGCGGCTCCAGCGCCCGCAACACGAGCCGCGGTATGCACGCCCTTGCCGGTGTAGTCGCTACCTCGCTGAAGGGCCTCAGCGGTGTGCAGTCCGATCCGAATCCGGAGAGCGAACCCGTGATCAGTTCGGTGAGTGGCGAGCGCGCGCTGGATGGCGATCGCACAGTCGAGCGCGGTGTCCGCAGCGGAGAAGGCGATGAAGAATCCGTCGCCCTCGTGACTGACTTCCTCGCCCTCGTGTGCTTCGAAGCAGGAGCGCAGCGTTCGGTGGTGCCAGCGCTGCAGATCGTCCCATGCCTCGTCGCCGAGCATCTCGACCCACTTCGTGGAATCGACGATGTCGGTGAACATGAAGGTCTTCGTCAGCCGAGTCGGGGGTGAGCCACCGCGGCCCTTCGCGGCGAGACCCGCGAGATGCTCCCTAGCTCGTCCTGCGTCGAGGGTCGCCCCCAGCTTCCCGAAGCTCGACAGAGCGGACTCGAGCTCCAGGCTCGCAGCGTCGAGGTCGCCCTCGCGCTCGTAGGCTGTCGCCAGCAGGCACTGAGTCTGAGCCGCGTCGTAGGGCGCATCCAGCTCACACCAGATCTTCCACGCCCGGCGCAGCTCCGCGATCGCGGGCATGCTCTGCCCCTCCGACAGTTCGAGCTCCCCCCGCGCCCGGGCGGCGGCAGCGAGAGGCGCCGGTGTGTTGAGGTCGCGGGCCACGGCCTCGAGCGCCGCTACTGTCTCCCGGGCGGTATCCTTCTCCCCGGCGGCCAGCGCCATGGACACTTTTGCGGGGAGCAGGATCGCGTGGCTCTCGGCTGAATAAGGGTTGTCGTCGAGCGCCCGCCCGATCGCGGCGAGCGCACCCTTGGCGTCTCCCTGGGCCAGGCGCATCCGCGCCAAAAGGGTCTGAGGGTCGAAGCCGAGTTGCAGCGCGTTCCGGCGCGCCTCTTCCGCGCCCTGGAGGTCGCCGACGCAGAGCCGGATCTCTCCCAGCTCCTGGAGGGCCCAGCCCGCAATGCGGGGGCTGGCGGCCACGAGCAGATCGTGGCCCTCGAGGATGTCGCGCTCGGCGTCCCGGAACTTCCCGCGGAAGCGAAGCACCTCTCCGCGGTGAACGCGACAAAGGCCCGGGAAGAACGAGACCGACTCGCGGTCGCACCAGCGGTCGGCCCTCTCCGTCCACTCGGCTGCGCGCTGCCAGTCGGCCCGGTTTCGGCAAGCGACGATCACGTTGCAGTAGACAACCCCCGCGATGAAGGGGCCAAGCTCGCCGCTCATGGCCGCGGCGGTCGCCTCGTCGTGGAGCGCGACTCCCTCCGCCACGCGACGCTCGAAGAGATACACGTGACCGAGCCAGAGGAGGCCCATGGCCTCGGCATCGCGGTCGCCGACGCGGCGGCCGATCTCCCGTGCGCGCTCGGCCTGCTCCCGGGCAGCCTCCAGGTTTCCCTGGCTCAACGCCATTGCGGCAGCGCTCCAAGCCATCAGACCCTGCTCCGCGCACTCCGGCTCGTCCGCGAGGAAGTTCGCGGCCCGCGCCCAGAGGCCGGCCGCGACGGCGGCATCGTTCTGCTCGAAGCTGAATCGCGCCTGGTGCAACGCGACCCGGGCGGCGGCGCGCAAGTTGCCGACCAGCCCGTAGCCGCGCCCCGTGCGTTCCAGGAGGTCGAGAGCTTCCGTGTAGCGAGCGGTCCAATACGCAGCCCACGAGAGCTGCTCGAGATCCTCCGGAGCCAGCGGTTGGGAGGCATCGCGGGACTTGAAGGACTGGTACGCGGACTCCCACTCGTGGCGCTGATACGAATCTCGTGCTTGGACTAGAGTGTCGCCGTCGGCCTCACCCATGACGAATCATGATAGCGCCCAGCGGGTCTCAGGCGGAACTTCGCCTTTCGGCCTGCCCACCGTCGATGG
>Ga0255057_10001648_pt1 | contig 12377 bp, 9 predicted proteins | sample Cases_109_6_MG_FD_189022 | JGI IMG/M metagenome (GOLD analysis project Ga0255057, IMG submission 189022) | Seawater microbial communities from Amundsen Gulf, Northwest Territories, Canada - Cases_109_6 | ecosystem: Environmental > Aquatic > Marine > Gulf | place: Canada: Northwest Territories... | reverse complement strand
GGAGGGCCTCCTCGTCCCGCACCGGTACCAGGAAGCCGTTCTCCTCGTGTCGAATCACTTCCAGGATCCCTCCTGTCTGTGAACCGATAGGTACCAGCCCGCACGACATCGCCTCGAGCAGGGAGAGGGGGAACGCCTCGCTCTCGGAGGGGAGTACGAAGGCGTCGGCTGCCCCGAGGTAGCTCTCCACATCGGTGACGTAGCCGGTGAAGGTCACGGAATCCGAAAGATCCTCTTCCCGGTCCACGAACTCGCGGAGCTCTTCCTCACACGAGAGTGCTTGGAGTCCGCCGCTCCCCACCAACAGCAGGTGCGCCGCCTCATGATCCTCTCGCAAATGCTGAAAGGAGCGGAGGAGTGCCGGAAGACCTTTCCGGCGAATGAGCTTGCCGGTGTAGACGAATACGTAGGCGTCCTGCGGGATTCCCTGCCGGCCGCGCGCCGCGCGCCGCTCGGGTGGACTCGCGGGCCGGAAACGGTGGGTGTCGATCCCGTTGGGGATCGCACGAAGACGCTCGCTCGCGACGCCCTGAACTTCGAATTCCTCGGTGATAACCTGGGATATGCTCACGAACGCATCGGCGCGGAGCAGCAAGCTGTTCCGTAGCCCAACCGCTACGGCGACCAGCCGGTCGAGAAAGCTATCGCGCCGAACCTCACGCCTGGCGAAGTCGCCGCTGAGCTCGCCCTGGGCTTCGGCGCGAAGAACGCACGGTTTTCCGAGCAGCCGGGATGCCACCACCCCGAGCACACCCAGGACTCGCAAACCGCAAACGTAGATCAAATCGTACTCTCTGCGCAGGCGGATGAGAGCGGGCAGGGCGGTCACAAGCATCAGGTACTTGCCCAGACGCGGCAGGCCCGACGGACCGACCCGGACGACGGGCACGCCGTCTACGGCGTCACGGCGAGACATGGCGGTGGTCCGCCGGCGGGTCAGCACGGTGACGGAAGCCCCGCGGCGGTGCATCTCGGCAGCCAGGAGTCGGGCGTGCGATTCTCCTCCGCCTACGACCGGGTGGAACGTCTCCAGCAGGAACAGGGTGGACGGGCAAATCTCCCCTGAGGGAGACGGGATTTTCGGGTCCATGGGCACGATAGCCGGGCGACGTCCGGCGTGGGTGCGGGCGCCGCTAGGTGGACCGAACGGCAACCGTCTCGGCGGTCGCCACGGGGCGCAGCACCCGCTCCAATGGACGGGGATGCCTCACCAGGCGCGAACCGATCGCCAGGTAGTCGAGGTTGCCGGTGAGAAACGCCCGCACGCAGTCGCGCGCCGTACACACGATCGGTTCCTCGTGCATGTTGAAGCTGGTGTTGATGATCGCGGGAAGTCCCGTTCGTCGCTCGAAGGCCTCGATGATCGCGTAGTACGCGGGGTTGCGATCCCGTCGCACGATTTGCGGCCTTGCCGTTCCGTCAAGGTGCACAACGCCGTGCATCCGCTCCTTCATCCACGGCGTGCAGTCGAACGTGATCGTCATGAACTCCGCGGCGTGCTCGGCTCCCTCCAGGTCCTCGAACAGCTTGCTGCGATGTTCCCACATAACCGCCGGCGCGAAAGGCATGAATTCGGTGCGCCGAAGGCTTTCGTTCAGCCAGTCGTTCACCGAACGATCCGTTGGCTGATACAGGATGGATCGGCTGCCGAGCGCCCGGGGACCGTACTCCATCCGTCCGTCGGCCCGGGCAACCACGTATCCGGCGGCCAGGAGGTCGGCGATCGACTCCTCCAGCGGCTCGTCCAGCGGCACCGGCTCCAGGTCGGCTTCCCGGAGGGCCGCGTCGACGTCGGCGGGCGCCAGATCGTCCCCGAGGTAGACGTCCTGGAGCGACTCCGGATCGCGCCGCATGGTCTCTTTCAGCATGCCCGGCACGCAGGCAGCGAGCGCCGCACCGACCGGGAGTCCTCCATCGGCCATCCCTGGGTGCACGAAGACGCGCTCCACGCCCGGCAGCCTGTGCACCTCCTGATTGACCCGCACGTTCGCGAAGACGCCGCCGGCCAGCGCCACGTCGGAGCGGCCCGACCGGGCTTGCCAGAAACCGGCGTATTGTCGGATCTCCGCCTCGAAGTGGCGTTGGATGCTTGCGGCAAGCTCTTCCTTCTTCCAGCCGTCCGGCAGCCGCTTCTGCAAGGCTTTGATCGCCTCGTGGAACACGACGCCGCCCCGGTTCACGAAAGAGCCGTCCGCGTATCCGACGAACTCGCGGAGCAGATCCAGGTATATAGGCTCTCCGTACGCCGCCAGGCCCGTGATCTTCCCCTCGTGCTTCTGCGCCTGATAACCGCAGATGTGCGTGATATAGGCGTAGTAGTTCCCGAAGGAGTTGTACGCCGAAACCTCCCCCAGGTAGTCGAGCTGCCCGTCGTGCGCATCGTACACGAGTCCGCTCCTGCCATCGCCGCCTCCATCCAGCGAGAGGACGAGAGCGTCATCGAACCCGCTGGTGAAGTAGGCGGACGTGATGTGGCAGAAGTGGTGGTCCACGAACACGATCGGGCAGCGCACGTCGAACTCTTCGCGCAGGATCCGCTTCACCGCTCGCCGCCGATAGGCGAAACTGGGGGCAAGCAGAGCGTAGTAGCCTTTTTGCAGGATCGGCAGCCGGTGTCCGAAGCGGGACAGCTTGCCGGCCGCCCGCTTCACCAGCCCGCCCAACCTGTCCCCGTGACCCCAGTGAGCGAACCACCCGTCGAACGGGTGGAGGTCGTTCACGAAGCGGTCGTCCCTTCCGCCTACGAGCACGGCGTCGAGCTGTTCCATCCGGGTGTCTGACAGGCGCAGCACCTCTGGAATCGCGCCACGCGGGAATCCCTCCACGAGCTTCATGCGGCACAGACGTTCTTCGTTTACAGCTGCCAGAATCCTGCCGTCTTCAACGACAGCCGCGCCGCTGTCACCTTCCGTCCCGAGACCCAGAACCTTCAATGCTTGCTCCCTACCGATCGTGTTGATGTATCCGTGCAACCGACGCTGCGCCGGATCGCGTCTGAGTGCAAGGTTGGTACCGTCACACCTCCCAGCGAAGCCTCCAATCCTGAAAGACCATAAGAGCCCACAAGAGGTGGCTGTGGTTCGCCTCACCGGCTAGGTGTTCCGCCGTCAGTCGTTCGACCATCGATGCGTCGAACACGCCCTCGCGACGGATACGATCGGCTGACAGGAGGTCGAGCATTCTGTTACGAAGATCGGTGCGCAGCCAGGTCTTCATCGGAGCGCTGAAGCCTTCCTTCGGGCGATACGCGCAGACCGAAGGTACGTATCGAGCGGCCAGCCTCCGGAGGAGCGGCTTTCCGAGGCCCAGGCGGACCTTGTGGCGTCCGGGGATGTGGTAGGCGAGGCGTACGACCTCCGGATCCAGAAAAGGGACCCTGACTTCCAGAGAGCAGGCCATCGACATCCGGTCCACCTTGAGCAGACAGTTGTCGGGCAGGTAGCTCCGGGCGTCGACACAAAGGTATCGGTTGATCTCGTCCCCTTCCGGACAGTCTCGTACGAGGCGAAGCACGTGATCGCCCACCGAAGTGCCCATCTCCCGGCGGGCCTCCTCGGTGAAGAGCTTCCGCCGGATCGCCTCATCCGCGTAGAGACGCCATCTGGCATGCACGAGCTCCGGGTCGCGGCGAGCTCCCTCCACGAATCTTATCGCCCGGTTGACGGCGCCCTTCTTCCTCGACCGGGGACGGAGGCCGGTGATGAGCGGCTCGAGTATGCCGTCGCGAAACATGGGGGGTATGCGGCGCCAAGTTCGATCAACCAGTTGGGCGACGTAGGTCTCGTAGCCTCCGAAGAGCTCGTCCCCCCCGTCCCCCGAAAGACATACCTTTACGTCGGCGGCGGCATGCCGGCTGACCAAGTAGGTCGGGAAGATGGATGAGTCTCCGATCGGATCGTCCATGAACTCCATCAGGGGATCGAAAAGCTCCCGGACGTCGCCTCGCACCGTCTCTGCGCGATGGGAAGTCCCCAGGCTGCGCGCGACCATCCCGGCCCACTTCGCCTCGGAATAGCTGCGGTCCTCGAAGTCGATGGTGAAGGTCTTGACTCCATCTCCCATGTGCGCCACGACCAGCGAGCTGTCCACCCCACCCGACAAGAACGCGCCGAGCGGCACATCGGAAACCAGCTGTCTCTTGACCGCTGATTCCAGGCTCGCATCGAGCTGCTCAAGCCACTGAGATGCCGTGTAAGTATCTTCACAAATATCGTTTACAGACTCGTGCGCCAACCTCCACCAGACGCGCGACTCGACGGCCAGCGTCTCTGTGTCCACGTCCACCAGCTCCCCGGGACGCAGCTTGCTGATCTCGGTGATGAGTGTGCTTGGTGCCGGAACGTATTCCCAGGCCATGAACTGCCCGACGGCATCCAGATCCAGAGTCGGACTCACTCGCCCCGAGGCGAGCACGGCCTTGATCTCCGAGCCGAAGACGACCGTGTCCCTGCCGACGTGGTAGTAGAGCGGCTTCACGCCCATCCCGTCCCTCACCAGCACGAGCCGGCGCTGCCGGCGATCATGGAGGGCGATGGCGAACATCCCGTTGAGACGATCCGCGAACTGGTCGCCGTACTCCTCCCAAAGGTGAACGATCACCTCTCCGTCCGTGACGGATGCGAAGCGGTGCCCACGAGCCTCGAGGCCGACGCGAAGCTCGCGGTAGTTGTAGATCTCGCCGTTGAAAACGGCCCAGACCTCACCGTCCTCGTTCGAGAAGGGCTGATGGCCGCCTGCCGGATCGATGATCGCGAGCCGTCGTACACCTAGTCCAACACCGTCGGAGATGTGGCCTCCGGAGTCATCCGGCCCGCGGTGCCGCAGGGTGCCGCACATCGCGTCCAGCTCTCGGGAGGTCGGCGGTTCAGCTTGCGGGCTGCACGCGATTCCGGCTATCCCGCACATCGCTCGCAGTCCGCGTCAGGAAGGGGGCGTGGATACAGCGCCGGAAGGGTCGGGCCGAAGGCCTAAGCCAGCAACAAGACGACGCACCCGGCGCGCGTACGCATCCCAGCCGTACCTTGTCTGGGAGAGTGACTGGGCCCGTCGAGCCAGCTCGGCGGCGTTCTGCTGATCCAGCAACAGTTCCAGAATCCCGCGCGCGATGCCGTCGGACGTGGCGTCGACTAGCATGCATACCTCGTCGTCGAGCACCTGCGTGTGCGCGAGGATGCGGGTCGCGACGAGCGGAATCCCCGAACCGATCTGTTCGTAAATCTTAAGCGGCGTATTGGTCCCGTCGACTCGCGGCGACACCAGAACATCGGCCGAGCCGATGAGGCGGCGGGCTTCACACGGACCGAGGGTGCCCGTGAAAAAGACCTTCTCCTGCAAGTCCAGCCCGGCCGCGAGTTCCTGGTGCTGTTCGACCTGTGTGGGCGTGCCGCCGATCAGTAGAAGCCGCGCCTCGGGCACGTCGACAACGACCTCGGCGAATGCATGCTGCAGCAGATCCAAGCCTTGATACTGCTCGAAGTTGCCGGCATAGCAGATGATGGGCCCTCCACCACGGAGCACGGCCTCCGGTGCCGTCACGCTCGCCGTACGGCTGGGTGCATCTATGTGCCGCCGTCGACCATTTAGCCTGATCTCGGCCACGGGCGAGTTCTCGATCAGGATGTGCCTTGTAGGATCCGTCATCCGGGCCCGTGCGTAGTCGGACAGGGCGCGGTCGATGGTGACCACGGCATCCGACCTCCGGAGCGCGCGGCCCTCTAACCAGCGGAACAAATCCACGATGAGCCTCGAGCGGGTGAACCCGAAACTCATCAACTGCTCCGGAAGACTCGAGTGCATGTCGTACACCAACTTGAACCGAAACAACGTCTTCAACGGAAGGAGAAAGAACACGCTCTCTTCGTGGGCGTGGACGAAGTCGTATCGACGCCGGACCAGGAATCCGAACGTCCAGGCGAACAGGAACACGTCCAGCCACGCCTTCTTCAGGGAGGGGCCGACCGGCACCTGCCGGAGAGGACGCCAGTTCGGGATCCGGGTGTGCCGGAGGCCGGGGATATCTACGTCTTCGCCCTCGCCGTATGTGAGCAGATCGCACGCGATGCCCTGTTCGGCGAGGGCCAGGGTGCGGTAGTACACCGAAAACGGAGTCCCGCGAGGCGTGAAGAAGGGCTCGGGTGCAACGACGAGCACTCTCACGATCGGCCCTCGGTCCGAGGCAGGCGAGTCCGCAACTGGGCGGCCAGGAAACTCCATGCTCCCGCCCTCCGGCCGTACGTCTGTGGCTGGTCCGTCATGCCGCGAATCTCCTCCAGTAGCCCTGCGGCCGGAGCGCGGCCATCCAGGCCGTTCTCCAGCACGAAACCGTACCCACCCACGCGCTCTACCTGTGACTCCCACGGCAGTGGGTCACTGCCCGGCAACACGAGTACTCCGGCAGTCCTCGCTTCGGAGAACACCCGTGATTCCGGACCCCAAGAAAGCCGACCTCCGTTGTCTCCGAGGAAGATCTCCGTGAACGCCTCCGCTCGTAGAACACTGACAACGGTGTCGCCCCTGCCGACCAACCACTTTCCGACTCCATAGGGGAGTACCGTTATGGCACCGCTGTGAAGCACTTCTCTCAACGTCGTCGAGAGGCCCCTTCCGTCGCTAAAGCGGTTGCGAGTCCCGAGAGCGAGCACCTCCAGGCCTTCCGCCGTGGCGATCTGGCATCCGCTCACGATCACCAACGTTGGTCGCCCCTGAGCCGTGGCAACCAGTGAAATCTCCTCGGTTCTTTCAAGGCTCCACTGCCCGAGTTCCGACGTGCGGCGCAGCAGCTTGTCGAAGCCCCGTTCGTCCTCGGCCTCCGCCAGCAGAAGGGCTCCGAGCGCTTCCCGAAGGCCCAGAAGCTCAGAGAACTTGAGCACATTGGCCGCGGCACAATGCAAAAAGACTTGTGGATCGAAGCAGGCGCGTAGGTGGACGTGCGCGTCGACGAGAACGCTCAAGCCGTAGCCCTCGCTTCTCGCTGCCCGCCTGCGCTGCTTCCCCCCAGGCAGGCGTGCTCACGGTACCAAGCGGCCGTTCGTCTCAATATTCTTCTACCCCGCCCATCGCGTAAGAATCGCGGCCTCCTCTTGTCCTCGATCCAAGGCGGACCGGGGCATCGCGTTGTCACGAGAGACCGGCGTCTGCCATCGCATTCTCTGTGCCCCGGCCCAGATGGAGGCGCGGGATCAGCTACCGGGTCCGGTCATCTCCGCGGAGGATGACTGGGGCCTGACCCGGGCTCCACAGCTGACCTCTGCAGATATCGCCAGGTGGCTTCGGCCGCGGCACGATGCCCTGCTGGAGTCCAGTGCGTGTCCTGGGCCCAGTAAACCGGCTCTGCTGCTGCAGCAGCGGTGAGGGACGGTGTGAGATCCAGAAAGCCGATGTCCGTCGAAATCGTCGCTGCGATCTCCCTGACGCGGTTCGGCAGGTCATTGACCTCCCGCGGGTCCAGAATCGAATACGCGGGAACATCGAGCAGACTGGCGTATACGCGGAGCTTCGCAGGCACAAACACGACGACGAGATCGATTCTCCGGGGAGATGTGAGGCTGTGCGCCTCTTCGAGCACCAGCGCGAACTGGTCCAGGGCCACCGTGTCCTGACGCTCGAGCGGACCGACCGGCGTGGAAAAGTACATCCTCTGCCGCCGACCGTCAGCCGTCCGAACCAAACCGCTCCGTTGATCGGCAGCGGGATTCCTCTCGCATTTCCCAAATCTGCCGTACAGGAGGTCCAGCGCATTGTTGAGAAACGAGCGCTCCAGGCGCGTCGGGCTCACCGAGACACCACGCCTGGTCTTTTCCAGCAGTCGCTCGTACTTCCGGAGATCGGCGAGATCGTTCTCGTGGAAGAACCACAGAACCACGTCCGGTTCAAAACCGAGAGCGTAGCGCCTCAGCACGATCAACTCCTGCTGTGGCCCGTAGCCGGCGAGACCGAGGTTGACAACGTCCAATCCGCTCATGGCTCCGAGCTGGGTCGTGAGCAGCTCCTCGTATCGGGCCAGGTCGCCCTCGATGTAAGAATCTCCGAGCACCGCGACATCCGCCGACGTCATATCTTGAGCATTCCGGAACCCGTTGCGATCATATCGAACGGGGTACGCGCCATACTCTTCCTCCGGATCGAGGCACCACGCTCGAGCGATGTTGCCGGGAGATCCACCCTTCGCGGGAACCCGCAGGTACGGCTCGCGGACGACGAGCAGCTCCGTGTCGAATCTGTTTCCCGGTTGAAGCCATTGGTTGTGGTGATCCGCGCGCATTAGACGCCGGTAGTCGACCAAGCCGGCGATCGACACGGCCTCGACCAGCAACCACACGGCAAGCAGGGAGACGGTCGTCACGATGAAGCGAAGGGTGGTTTCCGACAGCTCGTTGGTCAAAACGAAGGCGAGGAGCCACCCTAGCAGATAGGTAGCGAGCAGATTCGCTGCCAGATGACGCGCTCCTGCCAACTGCGATCCCGCCAAAGGCGAAGCCCATATAAGCAGAGAACCCGACGTGAACAAGATAAGCCAGGCGCCGATTCTCGCAGCTGTCTGGAACGAAGATTGCCGATTCATAGGCATTCTGTGTCGAGTGCTGCGTCTCAGACGCGGTCGCGGAAGGAGAAGAACTCCGGCGGAACTCCCTTCCGGCCGGCGCTTTTCGCCCTGGCGTGACAAAGAGGCCGAGGCGGTCGGTCGGAGCCGACACCCGAGGAAGCAGGATTGTCCGACGCGCAGTTGTTCTTCCTGAAGCTAGCCGGAATCACCTCGGTGCTCCTGCTCCTGTTCTTCGCGGGCATCTGGATCGTGCATCGGCGCCACGGCCGGAATCAGGCGACGAAGGCCGCAGGACTCTGTGTTCTTCTCGTGGCGACAACCACGGCAGCGCTCTTCGCTGGAGAGCTAGCTGTCAGGCTCGCCCTACACAACGTCTCCACGACCGGCGACAACATCAACTACTTCACGCGGCGATGGTACCGGAAGCACCCTCTCAAGCTCAACCAGCTCGGGTTTTGGGAGCGCGAGGTTACCGCAAGACTTCCCGAGACGATCCGGATCATTGTCCTCGGCGACTCCTTCACGTTCGGGGGGGCTACTCCAGCATCAGCGGATGACCAACATCCTCGAGGAAAAGCTTAACGCCTCCGGTCAGAAGTATGAAGTGCTCAACTTCGGACGTCCCGGCGCTGAAACCGTGGATGAGCTCGCGCTTCTCCCTACGGTTCTCTCACTCGCTCCCGATTTTGTCTTGCCGCAATGGTTTGTCAACGACGTGGAAGGTCATGACAAATCGAGACGGCCGAGCGGTCGTCGGCTCGTCCCGTCCTCGATCTCGCCAGGTTTCTTCGCAAGCACTCGGCACTCTATTATCTAGTGAACTCGCAGTGGGGAGAGTTGCAGGCCGCGCTCGGCATGACCGAAACGTACGGGGAGTATCTGTCGCGCCGGTTCGAAGATCCCGACAGCATCAAGTCCGTGGAAGCGCTCGCGGCGGTGCAAGAGCTGATTCGGAGGTTGCGCGAGGCGAAGGTTCCCGTCGCAATCGTCCTTTTCCCCCGGCTCGTCGAGGTGAAGGGCGATCCACAGGGTTACCCGGTGGGCTTCCTGCTGGACCGAGCGTTGGTGATCTGCGAGCGCGAGTCCGTACCGTCACGCCTCGAGGTTCAGCTGCATCCGGATTCGGACCTGGTGGCGAACATGCCGTCCAGCTGCTCAGGAAAGCTGGAGCCGTGTTCTTCCCACAAATGGACCATCACCTCCCCGTCTGTAGCGGACTCGAATCGATGCCTGCGATTCCGTGCACATCGACTCGAGTTCGGAGCACGGCGGGAGGCTCGGTTCCATGCGGGCCGGCGATCCGGGCTATACCGCACATCGCTTAAGACGATTGCTTCAAGAGGCGGAATCCGATGCCGGTGGGCCCGCGCCCACCGCCGCGAGCACGCGCAGCGTGCTCCGGGTGAAGGGGCCCCAGCCGTACTTGGCTTGGTACAGCTCTCGCGCCCTGCCCGCGGTGCGGGCAGCCGCGCCCGGATCGAGCAGTACGCGGAGAATGCCGTCGGCCAATCCGCTTGCCGTCGGCTCGACAAGCACGCACACGTCGTCGCTCACTACTTGGGTATGAGCGAGAATCCGCGTGGCCACGAGAGGAACCCCGCTCCAGAGCTGCTCGTAGATCTTTAGTGGAGTGTTCGTTCCACGGGTACGCGGCGACACGAGCACCTGTGCAGACCGGATCAGCCTCCTGGCCTCGGCCGGTTGTACGATACCTGTCATGGTGCAATTCTCCGCCACTCCGAGTTGGCGTGCCAATTGGCGGTAGCTTGCAACGTTGTCGGCTGATCCCCCGATCATGACGAGACGGGCTTCAGGTACTTTCGGCAGCACCTTGGCGAATGCCTCGAGCAGCAGATCCAACCCCTGGTACCGCTCGAAGGTGCCGGCATAGACAACGGCCGGCGAGAGGTCGGGTGGTAGAGCCCCAGCGGGGACAAGCTCTGTACCGACGGCGGCGGGCTCCACTACGGCAGCAGCAGGTTCCACTCCGACGGAGGCATCCGGGGCCGGACGCGTCTTCAACCTGACGGTTGCCACCACCGAGTTCTCGATCATGAAGTGCCGGCCGGGATCCGGCATCCGGGAGCGAGCGTAGTCTGCGAGGGCCGGACTGATGGTAATTACCGCGTCGGCAGCTCTCAGCGAGGCTGCTTCGAGGAGCTTAAACAGGCCGATTAGGATGCGGCTCCTCGTAAAGCCGAAGTTCGTCAACTGCTCGGGGAGGCTCGAATGCATGTCGTAGATGAGCTTGAAACGGAACAGTGGCTTCAAGGGAAGGCAAAAGAAAACGCTCTCTTCGTGGGCGTGCACCACACCGTAACGATGTCGGACGAGAAGGCCTACCGTCCACACGAACAAAACGACGTCGAGCACGGCCTTCGCGGCCGACGGTCCTACCCGCACCGGATGGAGTTTCGCCGGCTGCGGGATCCGAATCACACGTAGCCCCGCGATATCGACGTCCCATCCTTCTCCGTACGTGAGGAGATCGACAGTCAGCCCCTGCTCGCACATGGCCAGAAGGCGGTAGTAGACGCTGAACGGCGTACCGCGGGGAGCAAAGAAGGGCTCCGGCGCTATGGCGAGAACCCGTGCTACCGACACGCGACCCGCCTGCACCGCCGACCAACCGGCCTCACGGGCCCTCAACGCTGCCGTTGGAAGGCGCCGGAGGCATTCGGAAGGCCCCCAGATAGCCATGCTGTGCGTACCAGCGTCCGGTGAGCGCGAGTCCATCCTCGAGCCCGATCCGCGGCACGTATCCCAGTTCGCGACGGGCGCGGCCGATGTCGAAGCACCTGTTCTGGCGAAACCAGTCCACCCGCCTGGGGAACAACGGCGGCTCCACCCGCAACGGCTTGCACGCGGCTTCGACGAGATGCCCGAGCAGTATCAGGGGGCGAAGCGGAAGGCGGATGATCTTGACATGGATCCCCAGGGCACCGCCCACCTTGCGCACGAGGTGCTCGATCGTGCAGCACGACTGATCAGCAATCAAGTAGGTGCCGCCGCCTTCGACGGATTCTTCCATCGCCAGCATCATGGCGTCGACGAAGTTCTCGATGAAGAGCGGGTGGTACAGAGCCTCTCCGGGCCCGAACATCGGAAACCAGCCCTTGGCCACCTGCCGAAACAACATCAGGTAGCGGCCTGGATCCCCCGGCCCATAAAGGGCGTTGGGCCTGAGAATCACGGTGCTCAGCCCTCGATCAGCAAACTCGCGGACAACGAGCTCGCCCAGCCACTTCGTTTCCTGATAGTAATCGGCAGGTTTGATGGGAGCATCTTCGTTCGCGGGCGGAGCCTCGACATCGCCGTGGACGCCGCAAGTGCTGCAATGGACAAACTTACGAACGCTGTTGCGAACCGCCGCCTCTAGCACCATGCGGGTGCCGTTGACGTTCACCTGATAGAAGTACTCGTCGGGCTGATCGGTCTCCCGAAAGGCCGCGGCCACGTGGTGCACGACCTCCACACCCCGCATCGCCTCGTCCACAGCCCGAGCGTCCGTGACCGACTCGAGGCGCACATCCGCGCCTGCCGCTCGGAGCTCGTCGAGCCGGATGCCCGGCTTCCTGTCCAGCGCCACGACCTCGTGCCCGGCCCCCAGCAGGCGGCGCACGAGAGCCGCTCCCGTAAAACCGGTCCCTCCGGTGACAAGAACTCTCATCGCATTCAGCCGTCCCGGTTGCGGTGCCGCCACAACGTCAGGCGCGTCCGCGTGTACATGAGCGGGAGGCCGACCAGCAGAAAGCCCAGGCGCTGACCGCGCGAGGCGTGTCTCCTCGAGAACTCCATCCAGTGCCGCACCCTCAGCGCCGCACTGTAGGTGGTC